>Ga0208499_1000014_pt1 | contig 92059 bp, 145 predicted proteins | sample CryBogCBE07Jul09_FD_185504 | JGI IMG/M metagenome (GOLD analysis project Ga0208499, IMG submission 185504) | Freshwater microbial communities from Crystal Bog, Wisconsin, USA - CBE07Jul09 (SPAdes) (version 2) | ecosystem: Environmental > Aquatic > Freshwater > Lake | place: Crystal Bog... | reverse complement strand
TTAGTATTACTAATACTGCTGTTACAGCAGGTACATATGGTAACGGTGATCGTGTAGCAACATTTACAGTTAATGGTCAAGGTCAATTGACTGCGGCAAGTAACACAGCAATCACAGCAAACGCAGCCAACTTAACAGGTACAGTATTAAATTCAAGTATTGTAACATCAAGTTTAACTCAAGTTGGCTTACTAGCTAACTTAACAGTTGGTAATGCAACTGCTAATACCGTATTTGGTAATGGTACAATTAGTGCTAGTGGCAACGCTAACGTAGGTAACTTAGGATTTGGTTCAGGCGTTATCACAGGTACAGGTAATATTACTGGTGGTAATATCATCGGTACTATCGCTGCCGGAAGTAACACAATCACTACAACAGGCAATATCACAGGTGGAAACATTATTGGTGTGATTGCGGCAGGTAGCAATGCAATTACGACAACTGGTAATGCTAACGTAGGTAACTTGGGTTTTGGTAGTGGAGTAATTACTGGTACAGGTAATATTACTGCTGGTAACATTATTGGTACTATCGCAGCCGGAGCTAATACAATTACTACTACAGGTAATGCTAACGTTGGTAATTTAGGATTTGGTTCAGGTGTTATTACTGGTACAGGTAACATTACTGCAGGTAATATCATTGGTACTCTTGCTAATGGTAATTCAAACGTCAGTATCCCGACCGCAGCCGGTAACGTCAACGTTTCTGTTAACGGTACTGCTAACGTATTAGTCGTTACTGCAACTGGTGCAAACATTACTGGTACTGCAAACATTACTGGTAATATATACAACGGTGGTAACTTGTTAGTAACAGGTATCGCTAATATCAGTGGTAACTTAACATCTGCTAACGCTAACTTAGGTAACGTTGCAACTGCAAACTACTTTGTTGGTACAATTGGTGCAACAACAGGTGCACAGCCTAACATTACAAGCGTTGGTACACTAACAAGTCTGGGTGTAAGTGGTACAATCACAGCAGCCAACATCACAGCAAATACAGGTGTGTTTACTGGTAACGGTGCAAACTTAACCAACTTAACTGGTGCTAACGTAACAGGTCAAGTAGGTAACGCATTAATTGCTGGTACAGTTTATACAAATGCACAACCTAACATTACAAGTGTTGGTACATTAACTTCATTGGCTGTAACTGGTTCAGTAACAGCAGGTAACTTGTATGCTAATACAGGTAACGCAAACATCGGTAACTTAACAGTTAACGGTACATTGACCGCATCAAGCATTGCTGGTATCAGCACACTTGCAGATGGTAATAGTAACGTTAACGTAGTTGCTAACGGTAACATCAACTTAAGTGCTACTGGTACTGCTAACGTATTAGTTGTTACTTCAACAGGTGCAAACGTAGCAGGTACGTTCAATGCTACAGGTAATGCTAACGTTGGTAATATTGGTGCAACAAACGGTGTGTTCTCTAACGTAAGCGGTAACGGTGCTGCGCTGAGTGCAATTACTGGTGCTAACGTAACCGGTGCAGTTGCTTATGCAACAACAGCAAACGCAGTAGCAGGTGCTAACGTAACCGGTGCAGTTGCTTATGCAACAACAGCAAACGCAGTAGCAGGTGCTAACGTAACCGGTGCAGTCGCTTATGCAACAACTGCTAACTCAGTGGCAGGTGCTAATGTATCGGGCGCAGTCGCATATGCAACTACTGCTAACTCAGTAGCAGGTGCAAACGTTACTGGTACTGTAGCAAGTGCAAATAACTCAGCATATTTAGGTGGTACCGCGGCAGCAAGTTATCTATTAACAAACGGTACAGGTAGTGGCTTAACAGCTATCACTGGTGCAAACGTAACCGGTGCAGTCGCATATGCAACTACTGCTAACTCAGTAGCTGGCGCTAACGTAAGTGGTGCTGTAGCGTATGCAACAACAGCGAATTCGGTAGCTGGTGCTAACGTAAGTGGTCAAGTCGGTAATGCACTAGTTGCAGGTACTGTATATACAAACGCACAACCTAACATCACATCAGTTGGTACATTAACATCATTGTCTGTGACAGGTAACATTGGTGCAGGTAACGTTAATGCGGCACTATTTGGTGCTCATAACGGTACGGTTGGTGCAACTACTGCAAATACAGGTGCATTTACTACAATTAGTGCAACCGGTCAGATTACAAGCACATTAGCAACAGGTACTGCACCGTTTGTCGTAACTTCAACTACTACAGTTGCTAACTTGTCAGTTGCTACAGCAACAACAGCAGGTACTGTGACAAGCGCGGCTCAAACTGCTATTACAAGCGTTGGTACATTGACATCATTAGGTGTAAGTGGTACTGTAACTGCTTCAGCATTTACTGCTAACACAGGTATATTCTCTGGTAACGGTGCTGGCTTAACTAACTTAGTTGGTGGTAACGTTACTGGTGCTGTTGGTCTTGCTACATACGCAACTACTGCAAATGCTGTAGCTGGTGCTAACGTAAGTGGTACAGTAGCAACAGCAAATAATGCAAGTTACTTGGGTGGTACCGCGGCAGCAAGTTATCTATTAACAAGCGGCTCTGGTAGTGGCTTAACAGCAATTACCGGTGCAAACGTTACAGGTACAGTAGCAAATGCAACATATGCAACAAGCGCAGGTAGTGCAACTACCGCAGGTACTGTAACGACTGCGGCACAACCTAACATCACATCAGTTGGTACATTAAGTTCATTAAGTGTTACTGCAACAATTTCAGGTTCTGTAAGCGGTTCAGCAGGTACTGCGGGTACAGTAACAACAGCGGCTCAGCCTAACATTACTTCAGTTGGTACACTAAGTTCACTAGCAGTAACAAACGGTATTACTGGCGCAAGTTTGTCAGTTGGTTCAGGTGCAGTAACATTAGGTACATTGACAACTGGTGCAAATACAACAGCAGGTACTATTACTGGTAACTTCTCATTAAGCGCAGGTAGTAAACTTAATGCTACATACGCTGACTTGGCAGAACGTTATGTTGCAGACCAAGCATATGAACCGGGTACTGTTCTAGTATTTGGTGGTGATAATGAAGTTACTGCATTGGGTGCCGCAGACAACACAAGAGTTGCAGGTGTAGTATCAACTAACCCTGCTTACTTGATGAACAGCGAATGTGCTGGTGAGTTTGTTGTAGACTTAGCATTGATGGGACGTGTTCCATGTAAGGTTCAAGGTCCAGTTATTAAGGGTGACTTAATGGTTACTTCTGAAGTTCCTGGATATGCTAAAGCAAATAACGAAGCACGTGCTGGTACTATCATTGGTAAGGCTCTACAGTCATTCAATGGTGGCACAGATGGCGTAATTGAAGTCTTAGTTGGTAGATGTTAATTTGTATTAATCAGCGTAACTGCTGATAAGTACTACTGATGAATGTTTTCCAACAAGACTACTATGCCAGGCTACGTGCTTGGCATGAACTTAAAGCAAATCTAACAAATAGTGACATTGAAACCATATGCATTGACATCGATGCATTTTGGCAACGATGTCCACTGCGTACCCATTATCTTCACCCAGACGACATAGAAATATGGCCTGACCCATGGCAATTACTCAACGACAACGATTACTGCTACTATGCCCGTGCTTTGGGAATGGTATATACTCTTTTGCTATTGGGTATTAAAGACGTTGACTTAGTAGAAGCAACCGATTATAATAACGTTGATGTAGTTTTAGTCCTGGTCGACAGCGCAAAATATGTAATGAATTACTGGCCTAACTCGGTAGTAAATACTACTCTATCAGAATTTAGGGTCAATAAAAAGATTGATATCGAATCAATAATTAAAAAAATAGGTAAAGTATGAAGATAAACGTAACAAAAAGATCAGGTGTAACAGAGCCATTAGAATTAGAAAAATGGCAAGCACAAGTAGCGAAAATTTGTAACGGAATAGCAGACGTAAGTCAATCAATGATAGAAATTAAGGCTCAGCCTCATTTCTATGACGGAATCACAACAAAGGCAATTGATGAATTAACATTACGTGCTATTGTGGATTTGATTGACGTAGAAAACAACCCAGATGTTGGACACACAAACTATCAATATGTAGCAGGAAAGCAACGTGTAAGTATGTTGCGTAAAGATGTATATGGTAGTTATGAAGTTCCGCCATTGTATGAAATTATTAAAAAGAATGTCGAGACCGGATTATACACACCTGAATTATTAGAGTGGTATACCGAAGAAGAATGGAACAAGATGAATGACTTCATCGACCATGAAAAAGATGAAACTTATTCATATGCCGCCATTGAACAACTTATTGAAAAATATCTAGTCAAAAACCGTAGCACAAAAGAAATATATGAAACTCCACAAATTCGTTACATGGTTGCAGCCGCAACAGTCTTTCATAAAGAAGAACCTAACTCGGCTCGTATGCGCTATATCAAAGAGTACTACAATGCTGCTAGTGATGGTCTTTTCACTCTTGCTACTCCTGTGTTGGCTGGGCTTGGCACTCCAACTAAACAGTTTAGCAGTTGCGTTCTTATCCGTAGCGATGACGACCTTGATTCTATATTTGCTAGTGGAGAGATGATGGCCAAGTATGCCAGCAAACGTGCTGGCATTGGTTTAGAGATCGGCAGATTGCGCCCATTAGGTAGCCCTATTCGCGGTGGCGAAATCATGCACACTGGTATGATTCCATTCCTAAAGAAATGGTTCGGTGACTTGCGTAGTTGTAGTCAAGGTGGTATTCGTAATGCAAGTGCAACCGTATTCTATCCTATATGGCATCATCAGTTTGACGATTTAATTGTATTGAAAAACAATCAAGGTACTGAAGAAACACGTGTTCGTCATATGGACTATGGTGTTGTATTGAGTGCATTCTTTTGGAAACGATTTAAGAACAAAGAAACCATTACATTCTTTGATCCAAACGAAGTTCCTGATTTATATGAAGCATTTTATCAAAACACGCAACGTTTTGAAGAACTATATGTAAAATACGAAAAACGCAAAGACTTGCGTAAAAAAGTAATGGCTGCTGAAGATGTATTCAAGGGCGGCATCTTAAAAGAACGTACAGACACTGGCCGTATCTATCTAGTGTTCATAGACAACGTTATGAATCAAGGTCCGTTTGATCCTGAATATCATACAATTTATCAAAGTAATCTCTGCTGTGAAATCCTTTTACCTACTAAATCTTTTAAACGCCTTGATGATGATAGTGGGCGTATTGCCCTCTGTACTCTTGGTTCGATCAATTGGGGAGCATTCCGTAACCCTGAAGATATGCGCCGTGCTTGCCGAATTCTGCATCGTAGTCTTAACAATATTTTGGATTACCAAGATTTTCTAAGTATCCAAAGTAAACTAAGCAATGATGAGATTCGACCAATTGGTATCGGCATCACTAACTTAGCATACTGGCACGCCAAACGCAACTACAAATATGGCGACAAAGACGCACTACAAGATGTTAAGACATGGATGGAACATCAAGCATACTACTTGACTGAATCTAGTGTTGAATTAGCACAAGAGCGCGGACGTTGCGTAGATAGTGATAAAACACTTTATGGTCAAGGTATATTCCCTTGGGAACGTAGAGCAAAGGGTGTTAATGAACTAGCAGACTTCACACCTGAACTAAACTGGGAAGGTCTGCGTGGCATGATGCGTAGTTGCGGTGTCCGTAACGCTACACAAATGGCTGTAGCTCCTGTAGAATCTAGTTCAGTAGTAATCAACTCAACAAACGGTATTGAAATGCCTATGAGTTTGATTAGTGTTAAAGAAAGTAAAGCAGGAAGTTTTGTTCAAGTTGTTCCTGAATATCATAAACTAAAGAGCAAGTACCAATTGATGTGGGAACAAACAGACTGTGAAGCATACTTAAAGACAAGCGCAGTTATTCAAGCCTATGTCGATCAAAGTATTAGTACTAACACATTCTACAATCCTGCACACTTTACTGATAGAAAAGTTCCAACTACATTGATTGCTAAAAATTTAATGCAAAGTCATATGTGGGGTATCAAAACTTTCTATTATAGCTTAATCAACAAACAAGGTAGTAAAGAAATTGAAGATGCACCGTTAGAAGCAATCAATTTTGATGACCAAGAAGATTGTGAAGCATGTAAATTATAATGTATCACGTAGTAGACAATTTTTTAAATGAAGAAGATTTCGCCTTCATGCAAAGGTCTGCTACCCAACACCTAACTAAAAAGTATGGGAAAAAAGTAAGTGACAATACAATGATGATACTGTATAGTGATTTACATGGTGATTTAACTAGAGCATTGATCGGTACTGGCACAGGGTTAATTCCAATCATTGAAAAAATAAAAACGTCACTACATGATTTTACTGAAAATTTAAATCCAATAGAAAACATATTTTTTCAATACTGTTATTCAGGCTATGTAATCCCGCCGCATATAGATTTTCTACATACTGCTAATCTATCAAATATGGTTGATCTAACTAACATGGCAGGAAATTACAAAGCATTTCTTTATTGCGGAGATGAATGGCAAGAAGAATGGGGCGGCGAATTATGTTTCAATGGGATAAAAATCTTACCTATTCCCAACAGATTGGTAATTTACACAACAGATGAAACACATTGGGTAACTGAGATCAAGCCAAATGTAAATGCTGTTAGAACTTTCTTTGGTATTAGATTTGGATATGAATCATGAACATTAAAATACCTTATAGTGTTCCTGAAGATTTGAAAACAAAATTAATTGATTTTTATAATAAATCATCATTGCCATGGAACGAACGCGGAGTACAAACGCATAAGTATGTAATTAACAAAAACATTTTATTTGATAAATTAGACATTCCTTTAGCAGATGAAGTGCATGATTTCAGTAACAGTTTATTTACATCATTGGGTTTTATAAACACAGAAGTAGAACCAGATTTTGGTGATTCATTACATGTGTCTGAAAATGAAGGATTTTGCCAAATACATATTGATACTATTGATAACAACTATAAAAAATTACATCATTTGAGATTGAATTTTATGTTGTTGAAACCTGAAGAAGGTGGCATGCCGATAGTTGACGACAAAGAGTATCAAATAGAAGAAGGTGAAGCCTGGATGATTCTCTCAAGTATGTGGAAACATGGACATACGTTAGTATCAGGAAATAAACCAAGACTTATATTAAGCATCGGTAAATTGGTTGATCCCACAGAACTAAAACAATTTTTACAAAAACATTTATGAGCAAACAACAATACAACTTAACAACAAAAACAGACTATCTATCACGTAAAATGTTCTTGGACCCCGAAGGCCCAGTTACCATTCAACGTTTTGAAGAAGTCAAGTATCAAAAGATTGCAAACTTTGAAACAACAGCCCGTGGTTTCTTTTGGGTTCCAGAAGAAATTTCTCTAACCAAGGACGCTGGTGATTTCAAAGATGCAAGCGATGCAGTCAAGCATATCTTTACTAGCAACTTGTTAAGACAAACTGCATTAGACAGTTTACAAGGTCGTGCGCCAAATCAAGTATTTGGGCCAGTTGTATCTATTCCTGAACTAGAAGCATTGATTAGTAATTGGTCGTTCTTTGAAACAAACATTCATAGTCGTAGTTACAGCCATATCATTCGTAACATCTATAATGTACCCAAAGATGTGTTTAACACTATTCATGACACCAAAGAGATTGTTGACATGGCTAGTAGTGTAGGCAAGTACTATGATGATTTGCACAGATTAAATTGTGCCAAAGAATTAGACGGATATATTGCAGAAGCAGATCACATCAAGGCAATCTATATGGCACTACATGCAAGTTATGCATTGGAAGCATTTAGATTCATGGTGTCATTTGCTACAAGTCTTGCAATGGTTGAGAATAAAATCTTTATTGGTAACGGCAACATCATTAGTTTAATTTTACAAGATGAGTTACTACACAAGGGCTGGACAGCATTCTTAATTAATCAAGTTGTTAAAGAAGATAGCCGATTTGCTGCTATTAAACAAGAATGCGAACAGGAAGTCTATCAATTGTACATGGATGTTATTCGTGAAGAAAAAGAATGGGCTGAATACTTGTTTAAGAAAGGTCCTGTTATTGGACTGAATGCAAACATCTTAAAAGACTTTGTTGATTATACAGCAGTAAGTGCATTGAAAGAAATCGGTATTAAGTATCAAAATCCTGCACCAAAGAATAGTCCTATTCCGTGGTTCAATAAGCATAGTGACACTAGCAAGAAACAAACTGCATTACAAGAAAGCGAATCAACAAATTATGTTATTGGTGTAATGAGTGACACTATTGACTATGATGAGTTGCCGGAGTTATGAAAATAGCCGTATACGGTGATAGTTTTGCGAATACTGCATATGATAAAAGTAATCAAGGCATGGATAACTATCACTGGAGTAGTTTATTAAAAAAGCATTATAATGCTGAATTATATAATTACGGGGCGCCAGGATCATCGATATATTTTTCTTATAACAATTTTATAAAACATCACACTGATTATGATTTAAATGTTTTCTTAGTAACAGAGCCTGGCAGATATATTAAACCCGTAGTTTCAAATCATGGACATATTAATTTTTTACCTAGTTTGTCTAGTTTAGAAGTATATTGTAAAACTCAACCTAATAGTATATCTGACAAACAAGTAAATAATATTAAAGGATGGTTTCTAGCATCATGTGATGAGTTTAATCAAACAGTAGCATCATTGATGATAGAGAAAATTATATCGTTGGACAACAACGTATTAATAATTCCTTGTTTTTCTATGTCAGAAGAAATATCTATTAGATTAGGGTTCGGTGATACTCCAAAAAGTTATAATTCAACATTAAACCCTATGTCATTGATGGCTATGCAATATTTGCAAACTGAATTATTAGGACTACCTAAAGATTATTCACAAATGATATGGGAAGAAAACAAAGAATTAATGGCAGGTCATTTTACTCCCGAGTTTAACAAAATTATATTTGATAAAATTATGAAACGCATTGAAACAGGTTTGTGGGATTGGGAATTGCCCGCAGATTTTAAATTTAACAAACCCAAAGAAGAATATTATATAAGGAAAATATCATGAATTGGTTTTTAAACGTGACATTATTCTATGTTTTGGCTTTTATAGTCAATTGGAATATTAACCCATGCTATCCGTTAGAATATTTCATTATAGGATACATACTAACATTAGCAATACCATTATATATTAGAAGGAGAAAAATATGAAAGCAATCGTTTGGAGCAAATACAACTGCCAATACTGTGATATGGCAAAATCATTATTGAAACAAAAAGGTATCGATTTTGAAGAAAAGAAAATCGGTGATGGCTACACAAAAGAAGAATTACTTGAAGCAGTTCCTACAGCACGTACTGTGCCACAAATCTTTTTAGACGGAGAACTTGTGGGCGGATATGATCAGTTGAAAGTTCGTTTGGCCGCATAACTTTCGTTTATGTAGTACTAGTCTATGATAAGTATTACAAAGGAAACAAAACATGAACTTAACAACCGGATCAGTATATTCATTTAAATTAAACTCAGGCGAAGAATTGATCGCCAAAGTAATCGACACTAGCGAAGCTGGATGCATTGTTGTATCAGAGCCAGTTAGTGTTGCACCTGCAAATCAAGGTTTGGGATTAGTCCCTAGCTTGTTTACCGCAGACCCCAAGAATGAATATAGACTAAATACTAATAGCATTGCTATTTTTGTACTTACTGACGATAGTGTCAAAATGAAGTACATTGAAGCAACTACAGGTATTAAAGTGCCTGACAAGAAACTAATTTTAGGATAAAACATGGCACAGTTGAGTAGGAAAGGTGATCAAAATGCTGTTGGCGGACAGATTATTCGTGGTGCCGGCACAGTATTTGCAGATAGTATTGCGGTGGGATTGCATGTGAGTGATATCACTCCACACCCTAATCACAAAGGCCCGCATAATTCTGCAAAAACTACTGAAGGTAGCCCTTCAGTATTTGCTGAAGGCGTTCCTGTCTTAAGAGTTGGCTCTTCTACTACATGTGGACATAACATTGTACAAGGCAGTTCAACTGTTGTTTGTCCATAAAAGGAATATATGGCAGATACAGGAAAACAAAGTCCCTTAGGAGTTAATGTATTAGGATCAGTATTACAAAATACTGGCCTAACTATTAATCCTGTGGCTGCTAGTTACATGGGCGCAAGCAAAACCAATACTGATTATAGTTTTGGTAGCATTGTTCAAACCACAGTATTAAGAATGTTAACTTGGGCCATCAATGATGGCTATTTGCGTGGGCTACTAACTGACACAACATATAACCATCTTGTATCTATAGGTGCAAACACAATACCTGCATTGGGTAATAGTAAACCACCTACATATATTGTTGAAGACCCTGCAGGTGTCTGGACTACTACCGCAGTTGCAACTGCTACCGCAAATGGTGTAAGCCCTGCAATGCCTGCCCCAGCAACATCCGGCTATCCAGTCTCATATGGCAATCAAGATCAAGGGCAAGATGCTAGTTGGTTGCCTTATGATACTACTAATCCAAACAAAAGTGTAACTCAGTGGGGTTATATTAGATTACATGCACTACAAGCATGGAATGAATTTAATTGGAATGGTAATAGTGTATCACAATCTGTACCTCAATACAACGAATTTTGTGCATCATTCATGAGTGCAAGTGGTTTTATTAATTATTCTAATCAAGCCATCACAGCAATGAATAATAGTAAAACATTCTTAGATGGTGTTTACAGTAACATGGATGACTTGATTAGTGCAGACATTTCTGGGGTCACACTATCATGTTATTATTTTGGCACAGACTGTATCAATTTAGGTAAAGTAATTAATCTTAATGATATTGCTACGTTTGGATTACCTAGTAACTTATTAAGAAATTTAGGTAAGAACAATGCAGTTACGCAAGACTTGAGTTTGGCATTAATTGCCACCGGATTATCTAGCACTGATGTTGCTGCAATTACTACTGGTCCTGCACAAAACATTTCAGCACAGCAAGAGCAACAGATATATGGTGCATTTTTAATCATCACTGGTGAAAACTTACAACATGTATTAGCCCCGCTTCAATGTAATACTACAGGATTTAATTCATTAGCAGACTTATTGAATCCAGTATACTTATTCCCGAATAGTTATACATCATTGACTGTTCCCGTATATAACGCAGAGCAAGGCTTGCCTACTAATAGTAAAACATATTATTTGATTTACAGTAATGGTAGTCTCAACAATGCATTGAACACTCCTGCTATCAAGAGTTATGTAGGAACACAATTACCAACAGGTACTCCTCAAACAACAAACAAAACGCTTAACCCTAATAACTATAACGTATTGCCCACTGGCTTTGGGTCGTACTTAGATAACATTATACCTGCTGATCAAGCAGTTGCCTGTGGAGCGTTTAGTATTGCAATGAGACAGATTAAAAACATTCAGTATTTTAACTTTCAAAAGTTTGCCAGAGTAGTTCAGGGTATTGAAAATACAAACGATTTACCTTTGACCAATGGTACTAGTTTACCAACAAATACAAGTTTAGCAAATGCAGGTACAGGAATATGTGCATTAGGTACAGGACCAAATGGTACATACACTTATTCAGATTTCTTTGGATGCATGTCAGGTCTACCTTATCCTTGGCAATTAATGCAAGAAAGAATTAATCAACTTGCAACTCCTAATCTAAGTTATATCTATCAACAATTATTCTTAGCAGTAACATGGCAAGCTGCCGCAGTAACAATTCAGTATACAACATACACAGGGCCTAGTCCAGACTTTTTAACGTATTATCACGTAACTGGTGTTACACTTACTAACCCTGGCGGCGGATATGGAAGAGGTAATGCCCCTGCTCCAGTTATTACTATTAGTAATGGAGGAACCGCAGTATCAACCATTGGTATTGATGATAGTCAAGCACAATCAAATGGTGGTGGATCATACGGCAGAGTTACTTCTGTGTCGTTAACTAGTTCAGGACCAGATACTACCTCAGTGCCCACAGTAACCATTGAATGTCCACCGACGTCAACATCAGGTGGAACAAATACCAGTGCAGGTACAACAGGTTGGTCTAGTCCGATGAATTCGGTCGTGCAAAATTATATTGACCAAGCAAATGCAGAAATTGCTACTATTCAACAAAACAATATCAATTCATCAGTATATCTAAACACTTATTACAACCAAGCCGGGGTGCAGTTGAAAACCGAACAACGTGCAAGATATACCGGACTTAGTCCAGTACAAGTTCCAAAAAATTATTTTACAAACGTTTACCCAACAACACTTTATACATTCGTAGATAGTGTGCCTACATTTGCACAAGACACTAAACCTCATATGTCAGCGCAAACACTTGAAGCAATTAGTAACACCAATACAACAGGTGGTCAAAGTTTAATTGGACAGGGAAGACAAGAGCGCAATCAGGCAAGAATGCAATCATTGGGTATTGGTCCTGACAATAATATTCCTGACACATTGAGTGTGTCAGATGTAAAAACATTAACAACTAACGGTACAATACCAACGTCAGGAGTAGGTATACTAAGTCCAAACGGTAATACATACACTAATCCTTCATGGCCTACTAATAGCTCTACTAGTTCAGCAACAGGTAATACAGTACCGATACCTAAAGGAGTTTATGTACCTTCTACGGGTATTGTTAATGCAAATGTAAAATACACACCGACTAGTAATACCACTGGTTTTCTACCTACTGTTACTACGCCAACTAACAATGCAACATCAGTTCAACCCGGGGATATTACCCCAATTCTCAACGGGACTAATAATCCTGTTGTAAACCCCCTAGTACCGTCAGGTCCTACAGTAACTCCAGTAGTAAATCCTGTATTGATCATACAAGTACCGTCAGAGTTAAATCCAAATAATTTACCCCCTAATTTGGATCCTAACTACACAAGTAGCACGTTATTACCAGCATCGCCTAGTATTTCGGCTGCGATAGAGCAAGTCATAGCATGTAACTGCGATTGCTGGGTACATTGATACCCAAACTACTTGTAATGCATACCAGCCTGTGTTACAGTAATCGTTGTTTAACCTATGACCGATCAACAATCGGCAGAAAGGAGAATGAAATGGAAAAGTCGATAAATTGGTTATATCATGTAATTGGATTATTTCTAGTTGCATTTTTATTAACTCATATTACAACTTATAAGATGCACTTTTATAAAGACCAAGATGTTAGTTATGATAATCCGTCTGTAAAAGTAGTAGAGCAAAGATTAAATTGTTTAGCAATGAACATTTATCGTGAAGCAGGAAACGAACCGTTTGAAGGAAAAGTAGGCGTAGCACAAGTCACATTAAATCGTGTTAGTGATCCTAGATTCCCCAAAGACATTTGTAGTGTAGTCCATCAAAAAGACTTCATTATGGACAAAATAGTTTGTCAATTTTCATGGTATTGCGATGGTGTTACAAAGTTTAAACCAACTAATCAAAAATCGTATGACGAAAGTTATGCAGTTGCTAAGAAGGTTTATTTAGAAGGATTTAGACTTGATGGATTAAATCATGCATTATACTATCATGCTGATTACATTAATCCAAATTGGAAGTATCCTAAAGCAACACAAATCGGTAGACATATTTTTTACAACGATCCAAAAAGAGGAGATTAAGTTATGACAAGCATTAAAGAAAATATTATGAAATATTTTAAAGATATAGGACATGATTTCAAAGAAAAGATTACACATCTTTCTGCTGGAACTATCCATTGGATGGCAGTGTTGTGTTTGCTTGCAGTCACTGCACCTAATCTAATTGGATTGATGTTGGGCATTACAGATACTATGCCCCCTATCGAAATGGTACTGATTGTGTGGTCTGCATTGGGATTATTCTTTATGAAGGCAATCATTCAACGTGATAGTTTAAATCTAATCACAATCGGATTGGGGTTCATGGCACAGTCTGCTGTCATGGCTCTGATATTTTTTAAGTAAGGAAAACTTTTTGTCATATTATTTTACAAGCGAGAGTGTCGCAGAGGGACACCCAGATAAGGTAGCAGATGCAATTAGTGATGCAGTTTTAGATGCGTTTATGTCGCATAACAATTCTGCATTTCGTTGCGCTTGCGAAACACTAGTTACTACTAATCAAGTTGTTGTAGCAGGAGAGTACAAAGGTCCTACTATGGACGACTTGGATTTAGAGTATCTAGTAAGAAAGGTAGTTAAGAACATTGGCTACGAACAAGAAGGCTTTCATTGGCAAACGTTAAATATTGCTAACTTGTTACATGGGCAAAGTGCTGATATTGCATTGGGTACTGACACATTTGGTGCAGGTGATCAAGGTTTAATGTTTGGTTATGCTTGTAAAGAAACCGAAGACTATATGCCTTCAGCAATTTATTGGAGTCATAAGATTGTTCAAGGATTGTCAACTACACGCAAAAACGGCGTAACTTGGTTGGGTCCTGATGCTAAAAGCCAAGTGACAATGGAGTATAATGATGATTCAACCGTTAAGCGTGTTGCTAAAGTTGTTTGCTCTACACAACATTCGGCTGATGTGACTATTGACTTTGTACGACAAAATGTAGAATCTTTCATTAGAGATATTTTACCTAAGGAGTTAGTTGATGACACTACAGAATTTTTTATCAACCCTACCGGTCGCTTTGTTATTGGGGGGCCTGATGGTGACACTGGTCTTACTGGCAGAAAAATTATTGTTGATACTTACGGTGGTTATAGCCCACATGGTGGAGGAGCATTCTCAGGAAAAGACCCCACTAAAGTAGACCGTAGTGCGGCATATATGGCACGTTATCTTGCTAAGAATATTGTTGCATCAGGACGTAGTGATTGGGCAACAGTTCAATTGAGTTATGCTATTGGTATGTCACAGCCCATGAGTGTGTATGTTGAAAGCAGTGAAAATAGTAGAGACTTGACAGATTGGCTTATCAAAAATGTTGATTTGACTCCTAAGGGTATCATTGATAAGTTTGATTTGTTTAGACCTATTTATAGTTCTACTACAAACTACGGACACTTTGGTAAGTCCTATCTCCCGTGGGAAAAGATTGACCTCTTTGATTCGTGCAATGGACACACCCAAGAGTAACAGTGCCAAGGGCAAGGATAGCTATGATGCTACCCTTGGCAACAATTTAGTTAACTTTTTTAACAGAAATGTAACCCCCTATCCTACGGAAGCAGGGGGGCCTAAATTTGATTTAGTGCCAGTCACTAAACAAAAAGATATAATGATTAATCATGCTAGGATGTATGCCCAGCAAGAATATGATCGTATCATGGAGTTAGTTACTGTATTACAAAAACAAGCAAGTGATATCAAGCGTAGACTAGATGTAACCGATATGGTCTACGCCGCAGAATATCAGTTTCAAATTGTAATGGGCCAGTCTTATTGGTTAGTGTGGGATAACAGAAAGAATAAAACATTATTAGTATCATTAGGACCTAATGATTGGTCAACCGGCAAACCAAAAAACTATGATTATATGACCCAAGTTAAATACATGGGTGATCATACATGGATGGAGATAACAGATGACAGAGATATCTAAAAGCCCCGAGCGTCATACTTTTCTTTTAGAAAAATATTTACAACGTTGTGAAGGTCAGGCCGTAGAACCTAGAACTGACTACATCGATCTATACACAAGTTACAAAGAAGATGATATTAAAAAAGAAGCAGACCTTCAATGGCAAACTAATAACTTAGAATATGATTTGAGAACTACTGATTGGATATTAGAAAAAGTTCGTAGTTCGGAAAGTTATGCTCAACACTTATATGCGGCGATGTGTAACAACGACTTCATGCGAAATGATGTTTGGCCTATTCTTAAAGAAGAAACTTGGAGTTGTAGTTGGAGACATGCTGGTGGCATCATTGCAGATATGAGACAGCAAGGAGATTACATCGATTGGTACTGCTCAGGTATAGGTAGCAAAGAAGATGGTTACGGATTATCATCACATCAAGCAAATGATTATGTTCCCGAAAGCGTAGTAACTGAAGAAATTCGTGAAGACTTGCTTAAGTTGGGATGGTTAGTTGTTGACGAACAAAATTATGATAAATAGTACAAGAAGGACTAATTATGGCATACAGTCAACAAGTAATTGATCATTACGAAAACCCAAGAAACGTTGGTAGCTTTAGTAAAGATGATACTAACATTGGTACAGGTATGGTAGGTGCCCCTGCATGTGGCGATGTAATGAAACTTCAAATCAAAGTAAATGAACAGGGAGTTATCGAAGATGCTAAATTTAAAACGTATGGGTGCGGGTCAGCAATTGCTTCAAGCAGTCTTATCACAGAGTGGGTTAAGGGGCGCACCTTGGATGAAGCAGCAAATATCAAGAACTCAGCAATCGCAGAAGAATTGTCTCTCCCCCCAGTCAAAATACATTGCTCAATCCTCGCAGAAGACGCAATCAAAGCCGCGATAGAAGATTACCGAAAGAAAAACAATGGCTAATGATTTAGCAAAATACTTAAATAGCATTCGCCGTTTCCGTGACGAATTAACAATAAAAAAACAATTGAAGATTGCAAAGTCACATGCATCGGCTAATGATAAAAAGTTAAAACAACCCCATCGATTAGTAAAGCATCATGCAATGGATTGCGGTCAACCAGGCTGTATGCTGTGCGGTAATCCTCGCAAGACACACAAAGACAAACTGACTACACAAGAAAAAAGATTTTATCAAGACACTGATAAAGTCACCGACCGTCATAGTAATGGTCTGCCTCCTAGCGAATAGTCATATAAAAGTCACATAACTTTCAATAAATATATGTATGTCAAAGCATACATATCGCGCCATTTTCATCTCAGATGTCCATTTGGGTACAAAAGATTGTAAAGCAGACGCACTAAACAATTTCTTGAAGCATAACACCTGCGATACATTGTATATGGTGGGTGATATCATTGATGCCTGGCGCATACAACAAAACAAATGGCGTTGGAAACAAAGCCACACCAACGTAGTGCGTAGAGTAATGGGTCATGCAAAGCGTGGCACACGTGTTATATATGTTGCTGGTAATCATGATGAATTCTTGAGACCGTTAATACCGTATGGTATTGGTTTTGGTATGATTGAAATAGTTAACCAAACTGAACACATAGGTATAGACAATAAACATTATTTGGTTGTTCATGGTGATATGTTTGACGGCATCACTAGATTAGCCCCTTGGCTAGCATTTTTAGGAGATAAGGCATATGATTTCATTCTTTCGTTTAATAGTAAATACAATTGGATACGTCATCGTATGGGCTTTGGGTACTTTAGTCTTAGTAAATATCTCAAAGGAAGAGTAAAGAAAGCAGTAGACTTTATTTTTCAATTTGAAAAAAATCTAGTAGCCTATTGTAAGAAACGTGGATATGACGGAGTAATTTGTGGACATATTCATCATGCTGAAATAAAAACAGTAGATAATATAGTGTATATGAACGATGGTGATTGGGTTGAAAGTATGACCGCCCTAGTTGAGCATCACAATGGTAATTGGGAAATAGTAACTTGGACGAAAGAGAAAGATGACAGTATTAATACTATCTAAAGTAGAACGAAACGAATACGAAACTAACCGATTGGTTGAAAGTTTTGCAAATAAAAATATTCAAGCAGTGGTAGGACATCCTGACGACTTTGACATTGTTGTCAGTCAAGATTTAACTCAATCAGTTAAGTATAAAGGACAAGACTTTGACAAGCCTGACTTAGTATTGACTAGAATAGGTGCAGGTATATTGCCCTTTCAGTTAGCAATCATTCGTCAATTTGAAGAAATGGGAGTACCTTGTGTTAATCCAAGTAAACCAATTAACATTGTTAGAGACAAATTAAGAACAGGTCAAATTCTTGCTGCAAATAAAATTGCAATTCCAAAGACAATGATGGTGCGCTATCCCATTGATGATGGTTTAGTAGAAAAACATATTGGTTTCCCTTGTGTAGTTAAACTTGTTACTGGTAGTTATGGTGAAGGTGTTTATCTGTGCGAAAAGAAACGTGACTATAAAAAGTTAATGGAGTTCATTGATACACTCGGCGCAAAGAAAACAATGATTGTGCAAGAATACATGGGAGCCAAACCCGGTGAAGATTTGCGTGTGTTTGTTGTTGGCGGTAAAGTTATTGGTGCTATGCGTAGAACAGCTCCTGAGGGAGACTTTAGAGCAAATATTACTGGCGGCGGCACTGGTAGCAATTATGAAATAACACCTGAAATTGAATATCTTGCTAGAGAAACAGCAAGAGTGTTGGAACTAAACATTGCAGGCATAGACTTGTTGTTTAGTGAACATGGGTTTGTAGTATGTGAAGCAAACAGTAATCCAGGTTTTAGTGGATTTGAAAAGTATTGTCAAATCGATGTTGCAGATCATATAACAGAGTATATAAGATTTAGATTAAATCAATAGCAATGTGGTTAATGATACTACTAGCAGTACATGTGAACGATCCAAAAGATGTTCCGGGGCGTATTGAATTGATATTTCAAGATAAAGTATCATGTGAGCAAAGTCTACAAAGTATGACATATTGGTTGAAATTCAATCAATTTAAAATTGAAGGAAGGTGCGTAAAAAAATGAATCTTAGTGAAAAAATTACCATTGTAGTTCCTTGCAAGAATGAAGAAAACTATATTCCTTATTTACTAACACATCTACGCAATCAAATGATAGGTAGTACTAGAATTATTATTGCAGACTGTTCGACTGACAATACTAGAGAAGTTATTAAAGCAACAAAAGGAAATCTAAATGTGGAAATCATTGACGGTGGCCCTGTAAGTATTGCCAAAAACAACGGCGCTAAATTAGTCAATACTCCGTATATATTGTTCATTGATGCCGATGTTCGTTTTTTTAAGAGCACAGTTATCCGTGATGCAGTCAATGAAATGGAATCTAAAAAGCTAGACCTTATTGGATTAAACATTAAATGCTATGACAAAGACCCAAGAGCAAAATTTGGATTTGCTCTCTTTAACACAATAAACCACACACTAAAACATTTTAGTCCTTTTGCTGTTGGGGCATTCATGTTAACTCGTAAAGATAAGTTTGAGGAGTATGGTGGATTCCCCGAACAGTTTTCAACATCCGAGGACTATTTTCTGTCTAGAAAGTACAGTCCAAAGAAGTTTAAAATAATCAAACATCACTTTGGACAAGATAGTCGTAGATTTAAGAGGATGGGATATTTTGGTATGGGAAAATATCTAATTACGAATTTTATTAATCGCAATAATAAACAATACTGGGACCGTTTAGATTCATCAAAGTATTGGAATTAACATATTCAATATACCCAATATACTATAGTTTTGCTATATAGTAGTATATAATCCTAACTTAAAAGCACTAAGTAATATTATGAGGTTTTCAAGAAGGTATGAATAATTGTTTCACTTGTTTAAATTGTGGTAGAGTCAACCCTAGAAAAGGCGAAGTGTATACCTACAAGTATTGCAATAACAAGTGTCAGGCAGAACACCGCAGTAGACAACTTGTTAGTCAATGGAAAGAGAATGAAAAATCAACAGCATGGAGACAGGTTCCTGATTATGTTAAGAAATATTTGATTTCTTCCCGAGGTCACAAATGTGAATCATGCGGTATAGAAAAATGGCAAAATCAAGATGCACCATTAGTTGTAGTACACAAGGATAACAATACACATAACAACGAAGAAACTAATTTACTTTTAATTTGTCCTAATTGTAGGGCACAAAAATAATTTCATTACACACAAGGAGAAAAATATGAAAACAATCGGCGATAAAATCACAAGTTTTGCAGTCACAGGCGTTAAGCCAGGAGCGTTGACACCAGACAATGCATTTGAAACAATCACAGATCAAAGTTTTGAAGGTAAATGGAAGATCATCGTTTACTATCCAAAAGACTTCACATTTGTTTGCCCAACTGAAATCGTTGCATATGACAAGCTACGTCAAGACTTTGAAGACCGTGATGCAGTATTATTAATCGGTTCAACAGACAATGAGTTCTGCAAATTAGCATGGCGTAATGCACATGAGGATTTGAAGAAAACAACTTCATGGAGTTTCGCAGACGTAGCACGTGATGAAAATTCATTGGCAGAACAATTGGGTATCTTCTATGGTCCAGCAGGTGCGGCACTTCGTGCAACATTCATTGTTGACCCTGACAATGTTATTCAACACGTTACAGTAAATAACTTGGATGTTGGTCGTAATCCAGATGAAACATTGCGTATTCTTGACGCATTGCAAACTGGCGAATTGTGCCCATGCAGTCGTCCAATCGGTGGAGACACACTATGAGTTGGGTAGATAGAGTCAAGGAAAGTATCCCTGACCACGCTAAGGATATTAAGTTAAACTTAGATGCGGTTATGAATCGCAGTGGACTTGATCCAATTGATGCACATGCATGTGCATTTGTGGCAGCAGTTGCAGCCGGCAACGGTGACTTGGCATACCATATCGACAATGACCCACAAAGTCCATTGAAAGATAGTGATGAAGCAAAGGCAGCTAAAACTGCGGCAGCACTTATGGGTATGAACAACATGTACTACCCATTTGTTGAAATGACTGAAGACCCTGATCTTAAGGGCCTACCCCCCGGCTTGCGTATGAATGCATATGCTAATCACGGCGGTGTAAGCAAAAAGAAATTTGAGATGTATGCATTGGCTGCAAGCATTGTTGGTAAATGTAACTTCTGTGTAAAGAATCACTATGACAACTTACGCAAAGAAGGTATGACAGTTACTGAGTTGCAAGCAGTTGCCAAGATTGCAAGTGTAATCAATGCAGTTGGAAAAGTAGCATTGTAATTATTTTACACCAATCAACATAAATCTTTTATATCCCCAATCACTATATGTAATGTCTTGTGTGTCTAGCAAGATGGTGTGTGAAAGGGGATATTTTTTTGCCAACTCTTTCATAGACCTACAAGGGTTCACGACCTTCCACACCTCATCGTTGATATCAATGTCACTTGTTTGTATGCACACCAGTGTGCCGGGTGTTATGTTGTCAAACCAACTATCATTTGGCATATGTTCAGGGCTACAGTTGATGACTAGTGTGAATCCTTGATAGTTATAAGTGTTTGCGTCAGCAACGATGTTGTTCATCTTGGGACTATCACCGATCATCCAGCCTGCATTTACTTTACTAGAAATCTCAATTGCTTGAGTATCAATGTCTATGCCCAAAATAGATTGATACTTATTACGATTTCGTGTTAACATCATAAAACCTAGAACGTTGTACCAACTGCCTAAGATAGCAACAATTGCTTGATCAGGTATGTAGGGTTCTAGAGATTCGCATAGCCAAATTTTACTTTGAGTCTGACCATGAGAAAAGGCGTGATAGTTCATGTTTTTATTTATTGGGTAACAAACACTTGACAAATAAACAATGTGGCGCTACAATGCATACATAGATTGAAAAAGTGAAGAAAAACACTATTAAATTGACGATTTTTTTAACCAGGACTAAATAAACATACTATGAAAAACATTATGTGTCAAACTTCCAAACATACCGGACTATGGTCTATAGCACCACAGCAACCAGTATGGGCGAATGTTGGCTTAACAATGACACCTAGTATTCGTGGATCAGAGTTTAATTATGATACAAGATTACCGGGGAGTTTCATAGATCGAGGAGTAGGTTCAAAGTAACTGAAACTTAACAAGTTTTATGAAACCCCTGGGAAACTAAAAAGTCTCAGGGGTTTTTGCTTATGTGTTACATAAGTCTTGACAATAAATCAAAGTTGTACTAAACTGCAACTTAGCGTGAACAGGCAACGAGAGCCGGAATACAGCGCAAAATGTATCGAATGGGCGGACAGTAGGATGAAATCTGTGGCGATAACGCAGACTGTAAAATCACTGGTTGGGGCATTGACCCTAACATAGCATCGAAAGATGCTATTCTAAAACACATATGGATGAACATAATAGCCTGTGCGGCACACTCAATTGACTGGAGTGGACTATGTGTGTTTTAGAATAGCATATGAAGAAAATCGCCCCCACTCTATGACAGTGTGAATGGCATTCAGTGTTTATTAATTTGTTGGGGTGTCGCCTAGAGGCCTAAGGCACTGGTCTTTGAAATCAGTATCATGAGTTCGAATCTCATCTCCCCTGCCAAAATTGCGCCCATAGCTCAGTTGGACTAGAGCATAACGCTACGAACGTTAGGGTCGGAGGTTCGAATCCTTCTGGGCGCTCCATATATGGTGTTGGTAGCTCAATGGTAGAGTCCAGGATTGTGATTCCTGTTGTTGTGGGTTCGAGTCCCATCCAGCACCCCAAACAATACCAATGTAGCTCAGTCGGTAGAGCAACGGATTGAAAATCCGTGTGTCACTGGTTCAATTCCAGTCGTTGGTACCAAAAATGTACGCCCTACTAGACAAATTGGCAAAGTCGCTTCTCTCAAAAGGAAGAGTTTTAATCCCGGTTCGACTCCGGGGTAGGGTACCAAACAATGCCAGCGAGACTTGGAAGTCAGGGAGGTCTTATAAGCCTTTTAGCGCCAGATTAGCGTTCTTGAGAGGGTTCGATCCCCTCCGCTGGTACCAGTCATATTTTTTTAACAAGAAAATATTTTTAATGTCTAAATATATGTAAGGAGATATCATGGCAGTACTAGCCCTAGACATATCAGGTATACCCCGAGCATGGGTTAACTATGATGAAGCCATCTGTTATCATGCAAAGAATCAAGTAGCCTGGAGTTTAGGTGAAACAGTTGCAAGATATCACGGTGGAACACAAAAGAATGGTGTTGATAGTTATTTAGAAACTACTAGCATTATAGCAGTTAGAGGTTCAGGATTTAACCTTACTAAGCACAGTAAAGTGGCATTGACAAACAGAACATTGTTTGCTAGAGACCGACATGTTTGTGCATATTGTGGGGGACACTTCCCCAACTTCTCACATCTAAGTCGTGATCATATCATGCCTAGATTCAAAGGTGGTTTGGATGAATGGACAAACGTGGTTACTGCATGTAAAGTATGTAATCAAAAGAAAGGTTGTCTAACTCTTAAAGAAGCACGACTTGAATTGCTATATGTACCTTATGCACCTAATCACTATGAAAACATGATCCTACAGAACCGCACTATACTTGCAGATCAAATGGATTATTTGTTATCAGGTGTTCCAAAGCATAGTAGAATTATACAGATTTAACTTGACATAAAAAGTTAGGTCATGTATAATTCATATTAAATAAAGATGTATTCCTCGATAGCTCAGTTGGTAGAGTGCCGGACTGTTAATCCGTTGGTCCCTGGTTCGAGCCCAGGTCGAGGAGCCATACAAAGCCCTTATAGCTCAGTGGTAGAGCACCCGCCTTGTAAGCGGTAGGTCCCGTGTTCAAATCATGGTGGGGGCACCAAAGTTTTTAGTTAAGTAAAATAAAGATAAGTAAGATTAGTTGGGCTGATGGCGTAATTGGGAACGCACTAGATTTGCATTCTAGAGTCCGGGGTTCGAATCCCCGTCGGTCCACCAAGATATCTCGGTGTAGCGCAGTCTGATTAGCGCATCTGCTTTGGGAGCAGAGGGTCGTAGGTTTGAATCCTACCATCGAGACCAATATTGCCTGGATAGCTCAGGGGTAGAGCGTCTCCTTTACACGGAGAGGGTCCGCGGTTCGAAACCGTGTCCAGGTACCAAATTCTTTATAAATAAAAGATGAGTTATAAATCTTTTGCAGAACTGTGTGATGTTCCTGATGAAATTTTAGATTTTCTAAATTATAAATTTGATATAATTAAAAAATCTCAAATATCAACAAACGGATCAAAAGGTTACATGCAATGGCAAAATCAAATAGAAAATGTAATAACTGAAAATCCCAATGAAAATGTATGGAAAGACAATGACTTTAAAATAGTCGATGATTTTTTCAGCCAATATGTTTCTAAGATTTTTAGATTTAGATTTTCATTATTGATGGCTCCTTTTAATGTAGAGTGGCATGAGCCACACGTGTATCCTAGAATACATATTCCATTAAACAACAATGATGCAGTTTTTCAATTAAAAGAATCTATTGATTCGGCGATAATTGAAACTCCTAGCATGGTATATGGAAAAGCATACTTAGTGGATGTAACTTTACTGCATAGAGTTGTAAGCAAAAATTCTAAAACTAGAAAAAACGCATTTTTCTGTTTTGATAACTTTGTTACTCCAGAATTAGAAGAAAAGTATAAATTATCTCCCTAGTGTAATGGCAGCATACCAGTCTCCAAAACTGTTGGTCGGGGTTCGAGTCCCTGGGGGGATGCCAAAATTAATTTAAAAAGTTGTTGACAATAAATCAAGTCGGTGCTACAATCATAGCATGAGTTGAGAAATCAACAACGTTCTTTAAAAAATTAGCCCGGATGGTGAAATAGGTAGACACAAGAGACTTAAAATCTCTCGCTTGAAAGAGCGTGCCGGTTCGATTCCGGCTCCGGGCACCATTTATTCTGGCGTTCGTTCAACGGATAGTACAAAAAACTTCATTTATATATAAATAGATATATGCGACCGTAACTCAGTGGATAGAGTAACCGGCTTCTACCCGGTCTGTCGGGAGTTCGAATCTCTCCGGTCGCGCCATTTAAGGGTATATATGTTTATATGTAAGCATTGTAAAAAAGAATTTGAGGGATTGTCACCTGCTAATAAAGCAAACCATAGTAGATGGTGTAATGAGAATCCTAAGCGAATTGAATATGCTGAAAAATTAGTTTCAGCTAGGGAATGTATTAAAAATCCTAGAAATCAGTTTGTAAAAGCAAAAGATGAAGGAAGAATAATCGTTTCTAGTATGAAGGGGAAAGCTAGTACCCGAAAAGACTATAAACATACTCCTGAATCTTTGGAAAAAATAAGAGACAAAGCACTAGCTTCGGGACACCGAAGACTAGTCAAATCAACTAGGTATTATACTCAAGTTGACGGAACTCAAGTGTTATTAGATTCTTCGTGGGAAGAAAGTCTTGCGAGGAGATTAGACAGTCTAGGTGTTGTTTGGATAAGGCCTACTGAACCTATTAAATGGGTTGACAGATCAGGTAAGACTCATAACTATTTTCCTGACTTCTATTTACCCATTCAGGACTTGTATCTTGACCCCAAGAATCCGCATGCGGTATTGGTCCAAAAAGAAAAATTAGATGTGATTAAAAGACAGATTCCTAATTTGAAAATTATCACTACCCTAAAGGAGTGTGAGGAATTTGTAGCATAAAGTAGTACAAACAAGAATTTGACAATAAATCGATTCGGTGCTATAATACATTCATGAGTTGAGAAAAGTGATCGTACTACTCAACAAGGTTCTTTAAAATTTTGTAGTGTAGTTTAGGCTGATGACGGCAATCTGAAAGCAGTCTGAAACTTGACCCCTGACAGTAGCTTTGCCGAGCGAATAGAAGGGAGTTGATATGATGAAATTGGTAGACATAGGGGCCATATCCGGTCCCTGTTGGAAACAGCGTGTAGGTTCGAATCCTACTATCATTTATCAGGTATCAGCCTAAACTACATTACAAAAAGGTTGACAATAATTCGTTGCTGTGATACAATCATAGCATGAGTTGAGAAATCAACAACGTTCTTTAAAAATTAAACCATCATATACATTGCTGTGAAGCAATCACTATATGTAAGTATTATAAAGGTTACCTATACCGTTAGGAGCTTTGTGCGGGGACAGTAGTGACGGCTACGCCCAATAGTCAGAGTTCATGAAGTGCATGAGTACATATGTGACCGAGCATGACGGATAATATAGGATGTAATGACCGTACAGGCCCCAAGTAGACGTTACTTGGTGGTAGAGATAGATGTACAATGGTTCCTTTAGTATACTTACATATAGTGATTAATTGCTGGGTTCGTCTATCGGTTAGGACACAAGCCTTTCACGTTTGTAAGACGGGTTCGATTCCCGTACCCAGTACCAAAGAATTTGCACCGTTAGATCAGTTGGTTAGATCGCAACACTGTCACTGTTGAGGCCAGGGGTTCGAGTCCCCTACGGTGCGCCAAGTTTTTAATAAAGGAAATGACATGAAACGTTCAGGTAAACGATAGTGTCATCTTTAGACTTCCATGTATGGTCTAGGGATGGCACGTAAAAGACAAATTAATACGTACTATCCCTTCGAGATGTTATGGTAGCATAGCGGACTCTTAATCCGACAAGCGTCAGTTCGACTCTGACCGGAGGGACCATATTATGGAAGTATAGCTCAACTGGCTAGAGCAACCGGCTTTTAACCGGTAGGTTCAGGGTTCAAGTCCCTGTGCTTCTACCATATAGAAACACATTTGACTAAATTCGGGTTCATCCGTGATAAAGTAATTTACTATATCAAGTGTGTTTCTATATGGTATAAGAATTTTGGAGGCATAGCCTCCTATATAAATACATAATCAATTTTGCGGGGTTCGTATAGTGGTAATACCTTAGCCTTCCAAGCTAATGCTGAGAGTTCGATTCTCTTACCCCGCTCCAAAGTTATGCCCCGATGGTGGAATTGGTAGACACGCTGGTCTTAGAAGCCAGTGCTTAGGCGTGCGAGTTCGAGTCTCGCTTGGGGCACCATCTTTTTGCAGTCGGATAGTAACCGTGTTGGGGTCCACCTAACATTTACGTGGGAATCGTAATGACTGCTCCATTTTTCGGAGTGTAGCACAGCCTGGGTAGTGCACCTGCTTTAAGAGCAAGGAGGTCGTAGGTTCGAATCCTACTACTCCGAACAAGTTTTATTCCCCTTAAGCAAACTAGGTGTAGGCGGCGGACTGTTAATCCGAGATTAGCTAGGAGCGTCACCTAGATGGGGAGCCAATTTGGTGATATAGCATAGACGGATATGCAGGGGTCTCATAAGCCTCATAGGAAGGATCGTTACCTTCTATAACCACCATATAAAAACACATTACGAGAAGCGTCCGGGGCTTCGACTATAAAGAGAGTAGTGTGTTTCTATATGGTAAAAACAGGAGTAATTAACCTGTCCATATTGGGGAGTCATGACCCCAAGAATCCGTGTTCTTATAAGTGGTAATAAAGGCCCGTTATGGGGCTTAATGTAGGTTTCGATGCCCTACACACAATGGATTCCATATAAAAACACATTAACTCCTACTAGCAGGTGGGTAGGTTTGAAGTTCTGATGCTGAACGAAGGGTTCGAATCCCATAGTGTGTTTCTATATGGTATATCAGTTTTTAGTAAGTCATACACGGGACTGCTACCTACGGGATAGATATCGAGGCTCGGAATCTCGGATACTAATTACAGACGCAATGGTGGATGCATACGGCATTGTTGATACGCCATATAAAAACACATTACTAAGAGTCCAGGTTCAGAGCGTGGCATAGTGTGTTTCTATATGGTTTTCTAATTCAAGTACAACGGTCACACGCCCTTGCTTGAGTTAGTAATAACCATTCAAATTAATGGAGATGTAGGAAAATTGGTAACCCCAGCTGACTGTAAATCAGCCGCCCCTGGCATTGTTGGTTCAAGTCCAACCATCTCCACCAATATTATGTATGAAAGCCAGAAGAGTGATGGTGCCAGTAAAACCTTCCTGAAAAGTGAGGTATGGTGATAGCAGGGTGCAAGGCCAGCTTCATACGCCAAGTTTTGTAAGTGTTAGCAAGTAAAGTCACGCTAATGAGGTTTCTTCGAAGGACTAAGTTAGTAGAAGGTTGCGGGGTCGTTACCCGGCTGATCGCTTGAGTGGGATCGGCATACAATGAGTATCATCTGGATGGAGCCCAAGTAACGTACCGAGTCCCGGCCGGCTTAATTACACGGGTGAATGGTGTCAATAACGATGGTGGCACAACTTACAAATTCAACAATGTAATTTTTTATAGTTAAATATAGTATACGGAAGATTGGCAGAGTGGTCGATTGCACTAGTCTTGAAAACTAGAGGTCCGAAAGGTCCCGTGAGTTCGAATCTCACATCTTCCTCCAAGATAATGGAGAGCGGGCAGGATGGTAATGCAGCGGATTGCTAATCCGTAGACCGTAGTAATACGGTCACAGGGTTCGACTCCCTGGCTCTCCACCAAGATACCCAAAACATGTCAACAGGAATGACTTCTGAGGCGTTATATATGTATAGACGGGAGATTCTATGTCATACATCGTAATGCAAGTTAAAGAGTTATTAGATAGGCATCTAGACGCAACTGAAATTGCTCATAGACTGCATTTAGACATTCATTGTGTTTTGGGCGCAATAGCAAAACTAAATCATTAACACGGTGCGGTGGCAGAGTGGTCCAATGCAACGGATTGCAAATCCGTAAAACCGTCAGTTCAAATCTGACTCGCACCTCCAAAATTTACCCGGTTAGCTCAAAAGTAGAGCACACGACTGATAATCGTGCGACAGAGGAGCGTTACCTCTACTGGGTACCATTGTCACATTAACTTAATATACAGTCGTAGTTTATTCCGATAAATATTTGACTAACGAAAGCAATACACCATACATGTCGAAAATTTTATTCATTCTCAAACGCAGAGAAAATTATAGTGAAAAAGTAGATACTAAAATTGGATTGACTACAGGTCTATACAATTCTGCATCATTTGTTAATAGAATGCTGAATAAAGTTGGTATTAAATCAGTCATGGAAGTTGCAATCGATAATAATTGTATTGACAGACTAGTTACTAAACACAATCCAGACTATGTTATTATTGAAGCATTATGGGTTGTTCCCAGTAAGTTCACATCACTTTGTAAATTACATCCTAATGTAAAGTGGATTGTTCGCATTCATAGTGAGATGCCTTTCATGGCTGGCGAAGGCATGGCAATGAATTGGATCGGTGACTATAGTCATTTTGAAAACATTAGTATTGGTGTAAACGCACCTAGAATGTTGCGTGAAATTAGAACTTACTTACAAACTGTTAATCGTTGGAGTGATAGTGAAACATTGAAGAAAGTCTTTTATCTACCCAATTACTATCCACAGAAATTTAGTCCACCAAGAAAAATTTATAAGACTAAGGACCATATTGATGTAGGATGTTTTGGTGCTGTTAGACCATTAAAGAATCACATGGTTCAAGCAGTAGCCGCACTTGACTTTGCTACTCAACAAGGTAAAAAATTGCATTTTCATATCAATGCAGGTCGTGTTGAAATGAAAGGTCAACCTGTACTACATAATCTAGAGGGCTTCTTTGCACATCTTTATAGTGCAGGGCATAGATTAATTAGACATGATTGGGCACCCCATGAAGAATTTTTGCATTTGTGTTCTGATATGGACATAGGCATGCAATGTAATTTCAGTGAAACATTTAATATTGTTGGTGCAGATTTGATTAGTGAGGGTATCCCTTTAGTTGGCACAACAGAAATTCCGTGGTTAGCAACAGGGTGTTCTGACCCTACTGATAGCGCAGATATTACTAAAGCATTGAATCGTGCATATAACTTTCCTGCTATCAATGTTAGACTAAATCAGTTTAGTTTGACTAAATATACTAATAAGAGTGCCGAGATATGGTACAAAAGATTTAAATAACGGAGAATAACATGCACGGTAGAAAACACATTTCACACATTCATAGTTACGGAGACGATGGCGCATTGAATGTACAGGCTTTTGAATTTGATTCAAGAGATGAAGCAGTTGCACACGCAACAGAACATCACGGACGTGGGTTCAGTACAAAGGTATATGATGAGTATTATCACTTGTTATATGAATTCTTTGTTGACGCAGAAATTAACACATACGCATAATCATGTTTACAGTATCAGTACAAAATTGGATCGATGATGTTCTTTCAGTAAATTATACTGAATTTGAAACACTAGCGCAGGCGCATGAATATGCGTCAGAACAACAGGCTTTAGGTTTACAATCTAAAATCTTTAATGAGGCTACCACATTACTTTGTGTTTTGCAGATTGCTGGCCAAGAATCTTACGCTTAATCTGTATTATACATAAAAACCTATGAATTCATAGGTTTCTACACAGTCCACCAAATATTATGCGACTTTAGCATAGAGGTAGTGCCGAGAACTCATAATTCTTACGGGACTGGTTCGAATCCAGTAGGTCGCACCAAACAATAGAAGTGTAGCATAGCGGCTAATGCGCCACCTTCATACGGTGTTTATCGTGAGTTCGAGTCTCACCACTTCTACCATTCATATTTTTTATGCTATAGAATTATGATAAATATTAGTCTCAACACAAAGGAGATTATTATGTTTATCATTGGAGCATTAATCGTAGCAATTATCATCGGCGCTTTCTTATACACACAAAACAAAAAAAGCCCAACAGCACAACCAGAGCAACAAACAGGCGGCGGACGTGCAGGCAATACAACTAACGTAGAAGCAGAATAAAGGAAATTTATGCAGGTAAGAGCAAGTCACATTTTAGTACCTTCTTTAGCAGAAGCAGTTAACTTACAAGAGCAAATCAAGTCCGGCGCTGATTTTGCTATATTAGCAAGTCAACATAGCAAGTGCCCAAGTGGTCGTCAAGGTGGCGATTTAGGATTATTTGGTCGAGGACAAATGGTAAAACCTTTTGAAGAGGCAGCATTCAATAACCCGGTAGGTGTTGTTGTTGGACCGGTTCAAACACAGTTTGGTTATCATTTGGTCAAGAGGACTGCATAATGAGTAAGGGTGATAGGCCAAGACCAATGAGCATTCCTCTGTCTGAATTCGATGATAGAATGGATGCTATCTTTGGAAAGAAAGAACCTAAACCAAGATACGTACCTCCACCGTTACCGGAAGAGGTCGTAGAAGAAAAAGAAAACGTTCGGGCAGTTAAAGATACTGTCAAAGATGAATAAATAAATTACGCGGGTAGGGTGGTCACCACACCGGTCTCATAAGCCAGGTGCATCGGCAGTTCGAATCTGTCACCCGCATCCAATTACATAGGAAATATCATGGATCCATTAGACCCGACACTACAAGCACAAATTAAGCAGTATTTAAAAGACAATCTTACATTGTCATATGCTATTGAACCTGATATGTATGGAATTAACAATGATCAAATCACACTTAATTTGAATCTTGAGGGTGAAACGTTTAACACAATTATTTTATATAGCTTAACAGGAAGCTAAATAAAATTATGCGTTTTTAGCGGTAGAGTATAAATACTCTAAAGGAGAACTCTACTATGAAAGCAAATTGTGTAAATTGTAATAAGGATTTTGAATTTAATCCTCATCATAAAACAGGAAAATATTGTTCTAATGTATGTAACGGATTGCATAAATCTTTTTTACATAAAAAAGAATGGTATAACGGTAATTTGAAAAGAATTGAAAGGTCAACTGCTAGGAGATATTTAGCAGAAGACAGAGGTTATAAATGTGAAGTATGCGGTGTAAGTGAATGGCAAAACAAAAAGCTAGTACTTCATGTAGATCATGTAAACGGTGATCCGGGAAATGATAGTCCTGATAATTTAAGATTGATATGTCCTAATTGTCATAGTCAAACTGAATTTTTAGGCGGTGCAAATAAAGGTAGAGGAAGAAAAGCGCAAGGCTTACCTCTATATTGAGAAAATAATGCGGGATTAGTTTATCGGTAAAACGAAACCTTGCCAAGGTTTAGTGACCAGTTCGATTCTGGTATCCCGCTCCAACTATATCACTATATCTTCATACTACAATAAGCATTTTTACCAGTCTCACTTTGGTGGAAATCGCTATCTAAATAAAACCCTACACTGTTGTATGTCATCCAACTGTCTTTTCTAGGGTAACTCCAACACATTACTGCATTCTCTTTTTTACCTTGTTCTATGGTTTTAATCAATAGTTTTTTTGCTATGTTTAATCCTCTGAACTTAGGATCAACATATAATCCACGTGAACGATATTGATTGTCTTTACACATGTGACCACTGTTAACACCTACAATTTCATCATTAACTATGTATACAAAAAATGTAGGATTAGTGTTCATGTTATACATATCATATCCGTTTAGATAACACATTGCACTATTTGGCTCGATAGGACTTGTTCTATCGGGCCATAGCCGTTTCCATATCGGAAAAATCTCATCAAATTCTATAGTTGTAATTCTATGATTCATTTAAAACTCTAATTTATATATTGACTTATCAGGGCTACCGGGTAAATACAAATCGTCTTTGTGTGCAAAGCGTAGTGTAAATGCCAGTCTTGGTTCTGGATTCATATTAGTAGTAACTCCGTGTACTACTTGTCCACCGTTGATGTTGATTGCTGAGTTTCTTTTTGGTTTATATACAAATCCTGTATCAGTCCAAAACTCTCCACCGTTGCCTTCAATATGATCATCAAAATAAAAGGTAACGCTTCTCATTCTAGCATCAAACACTGATACATTGTAATATTGGTGGTTTGCATCAAGATGTAATGCTAGAAATTTATTATACGCCAAAAAATTCATATGCCAACGATAGCATATCCAACTATTAGGCTCATCACAGAACGGTGGATATTTTTCTATTGTTTTGATAGCCTTGTATAATATCGGGCTTTGTGTAGTCATTATTTGAGTATCTGCCCAAGATTTTATAGTATCAGATGTTTGATACCACCAATCTTTTTCAAACGTCAAATCAAATATTACTTCTTGTTCTCTATCGTTTTGTTTATGAGAAACAATTTTATGATTTTTTCCACCAAAATTAAAATTAGTTCTATGTGTGGCGTAGGTCGAATGATTTCTTTTGTGTATGATGTGTTCGGATGTAGATTTTAATTGTTCAAAAAATCTGTCTTCAAACACATCATTGTAAATCCAACCATTTAACGTTTGCTTACCCCAATGTTTTGATGGAACATTGAAATCTAATGATTGATATGACATCAAATATTACTTGATACTTTGTTTCCAAGTAGCGAAGAAACTGATACTGTTAACGTCAGTAAGTGCCAATGTAATATCAGATTCTAATGTGTCTTTGTATAATGGATTATTAACAAAGAAGAACAAGATATTTGTTTTCATAGTAATAGATGAATTCTTTGCAACTCCGATAAAGTTTACCATTTTTAAACGGGTTTCTTCTGGCAATTGAAGATTAGGTTTTGTAATAGTAATAACACCTGTAACAGGATCGCAAACTAAAAATTGTGCATAGTCTTTAGAATCATCAGCCATTTCTACAGAAAAAACTACAGGATCAGTAGGAGCTAATTTTTCAATTTGTGATGTGTCTAAGTTTGAGTTAATGTCAGCAACAATAACATCTTCTTTATCGTGGACACCCAAATAACTAACAGCATTAGTTTCTTTGTATGATGCTGCCATATCTGCGGTAGCCAAATAAACTAGTCTATTTTGATTTTCTGAGAACGATGAATCTTCAAATAGTAATGCATGTTCAGTGGCAGTGTTAACAATTAATTTAACTAAGTCAGAATAAAACAATGGATTTGAATTCATTGATGCAATTACACACGCAACACCTGACACTAAAGGAGCTGAGAAAGATGTACCAGATGTTACATGATAACTTGTAGTACCTGAAATGCCGTCTGCAACCATTACGTTATCACCAGGAGCAAAAATATCTAATCCCAAACCAATACTGGTTGTTAAACCTGAATCACTTGGTGCAATATTATTGAAACCGGCTGGAATGTCGTATTGATCGATTGCACCAACTGTCATTACTGTGTTCATTCCGGCAGGTGAAATTTGATCAACGTCAATATGTCCGTTACCAGCCGCACATACAACAAATGCACCGGCATCTATTAATGATTGCACTTTAGCATCTAGCCATGCACTACGAGGAATACCCCAAGACATGTTAATAACTCTAGTAACTGTAGGATCTGCTACAATGGCATTCATGATAGCATCGATTGCTTGACCAACATCTAACAAGTTTGCATTATATTGTTCTCCGTTAACCATGCCACCAATTTTAACATTCATTAACTTAACATAAGAACATATACCTAAATTCTTACCTACCGCCATACTTGCAACACCAGTGCCGTGACCAATGTCGTCGGCAAAATTACCACTGAATTGGGGTAATGTGTAGAAATTTACTTTGTCAAGGCCGTCATAATTAAGTTCTTGGTGCTCAAAATTAATACCAGAGTCTAAAATGTATAGTTCAGGCTTGCTCAAGTAATTAACGTCATGTGTAGCAAACGAAGTTAGCAATGGACGATATTGACTAGCAACACGAATTCTTGCCCACTGACCAGCACTGCTAGTAGGATCAACAGTAGCAGGTGTTACATTAATACTATTAATAGTACTGACATTATCTAAGAATGTCATTGGGATACTAGTAATGTCAATTGACTTTACAATTTTACCTAATGCAAGACCTTGGGTACTAACAACATGATACCATCCAGCCATATTTTTCATCGGTGTAGAACTTATTGCTAAATCACCAAAGTTTCCATCAGCACTAGATACTAAAAATTCATGCTCGGTGGTAGTGTCTAATTGGACAAAATCTGTAACATTACTTTCAGCACTAAGTGCATGTTGCAATAGGTGCCAAGAAATGTCCAAATGATCGACCATATCCGGTGTAACGTCTACCGCCCATTTTTTTGCAAATGCTGCCTGACTGTCAAGTGTGTTAAATTTAACTCTAATATCCATGGTATGAATGCTCCGTTGTATGTAGTATTTATCTTTTTCAGAAATAATTAAAAAATTGAATCATCCGGTATATAAATATCAAATGCCCTTCAAATTACATGTTATAAGTGATACAAATTATCATCCCAATGAGCCCTATGAACCTTACACAATACCGACTGAAGCCGATATTGTAGTTCTGAATGGTAACATTTCTACAGCATGGTTAAAACGAGGTTTTATGTATGCTTATGCATTAGCAGAAAGTCATCCTGACGTACAATTTGTGTATAATTTGGGTGAAGAAATGTACTATTTTGAAATAAGCAAATATGAAAACGAACTAGAAGACAACATTTTACTACGAATGAAAAATGATGTTAATTGGCCTAAAAATCTACATTGGAAGCACTCTACCGATCCAAACGGAATGCCGATTCAATTGCGTAATGGTTATACAGTTAGTGTGTTTACTACTTATGGATTTCCTAAAATACATAGATACACCGGTGATTGGGAAGACACATATTGGTTTCAAAACTATCCAATGTCTACTTTACAAGTGCATAAAGAAAACATTAACGAATTCAAAGAAAAACCCAATGACACATCCGATGTGTCTCACGGTTTGGTACCTGTTTGGGCTACACAAGATTGGATAAATAAGAAACATTCAGACGAAGCAGCCATGGTTAAAAATTGGGAATTAAGTTTAAAACACTGTCCTATACTAGTTACGCATTTAAATCCCTTTAATGATACTAGATTTGTTAATTGCACTGTATCACCCTACTTATTTCACTTAAATAATGGTACTTGGATAACATCAAACACACGTGTTAAAAATATAAACTATTTAGGTGGTAGGTTGTATTCTAATCCTGGAAGGGGAGAATCAGTTCGTGCCGAATGCATTGAGATAACTTAGTTGAATTGCTTTTAATTGTTTTTCACTAAGATTAAATTTATATACGTGAGGATTTTTATCAAATTTAGCTGCGATGGGGACTCTAAATTTGCGTTCGAATGTCCATCCATCGCCCGTTAAATTCTCAAAATATTTTTTAACTAATTCAAAACCAGTATACTTAGTTTCCTGAGGGATAATTTCAAAACCTGCACGTTGATATGATTTTACTTTTTTTAAATATCGTTCATGATTGGAAAATAAGTAATCTTCCCATGTATCATTCAATTCAGTATTCGCATCAATGGGGTCTGTTAGAAAAGCTATTGACCAAGATAGTTCAGGGTAAAAACTTAAAAAACTACCCTGAAAGGCTATACCTAAAATATCTTGTATTCTTATAAAATCAAACGAAGCCTTTTCAAAATTATAACCATATCCGCCTTTGTCATTATAAGGAGTACATCCACCGCAACAGACACCGGTATATCCCATATTACGTAATAATTCTGCCATGCGATAGTGTGTATTGAAATGCGGACTTATCGATTTGTATTTTTCACTGGTTGAATAATTGTCTCTGGATAAAAAGTTTACTATATCAAATGGTAATTCTATATAAGGATAGTTATTTTTTTCGCAAAACATTTTAGCATGGTCACTATCTTGTTTGTTTAATCCATCTTTGAACACCATTATAACAGTTGTAAATTTTAAGTTAGCCTCATGCCATGCTTGTACCATTGCTTGACTATCTATGCCCCCACTTAAACATAATGCAGGATTATCTCCTAGTGTTTCACTACATTTAATAGCCGCATCTATGCGATATTGTCTTAATGATTCATTATCAAATTTTAAGTTAGTAAAAAACTCAGGATCAAGATTGACTATATGATCTACGTCGGTGCCATTGATTAAGCCTGAACAATCTAACCAGTCATTATAAAATGCTTTAAAGTGCGACAATTTTCTTAACCATTTTATCTAAAATATAATCATTGACATTTACATTTAATACGAGCATTAAACAATTGTCAACAAAACTGAATAGACTATGTAGTCTACTAGTATTAACAAAGTAAGTAGCACCTAAATCAAACCGAATTACTTTCTCTTCCTGAATCCATTTCATATCATTAATACCAAAATTATATATAGGTACTAATATTCTAAATGTAGGTACATTAACTATTGCACCATTATCACGATGCGGTGGAAAGAATCCACCTTTATCTAATCTTAAGAAATGTGTACGACCTAAATTGGGTTCCCAAAAATCTAGAAAATCATTTAATTCAGGAATAAACTGTACTAAGTTAGTTCTGTTTTTAAAATCAATTTCATTATATGATTTACCTGTCATCTTTTGATATTCACGTAAACTAAATAAATCAGGTTCCCCTGAGAAATTGCCATCTAAACTGGTAACACTTAATCCATAACGATTATATCCCGGTTTATGTGGCTGATAATATTTCCAACCTGGATGCTTGTCTAGTATGTCTTTTACTTTATTCAAATCCATTTTAGGAAAATCTAGTTCAACTATTTCTCCCCAATGCGTGATAAAATCGGTTAATGATGCCATACTGATATTTATAGCGAGAAAATTGTTGCAAAAAAACAACAAAAGTAGGTTGACTTTAAATGGTTTTGGGCATATAATACATGTATGAATTCGAAAAGTACACGTAAACGTAGGTCAGATCGTAATCAAGTAATTTACTTGTTGCGTAATATCGTGACCGGTCAAGAGTACATTGGATTAACTGTATTGAGTTACGGAGGTAATGCCCGTCGTACAGCACACCGTAGAGTTCAAAAGCACATTCAACGTGCGTATGCTGAGGATAAGGATTGGGGCTTGAGCCGTTCTATTAGAGAGCATGGCGTTGAATCGTTTACCTATAGTATCGTTGAAGTTGTACGTGGTAAGGCTGAGGCTCATCAGCGTGAAACGTATTTAATCAACACATTGAAGCCTGCACTTAACACATTTTGCAAGAAAGGATAAAATATGCCAAGTGTATTTTTAACAAGTGACACACATTTCGGTCATGCCGGAGTGTGTAAATTCACAGAAAGTGACGGAGTCACTAAGATTAGGCCATGGACTGATCCAGATGAAATGGATGAAGAAATGGTCAAGCGTTGGAACGACCGAGTTAGGCCTAACGATAAAGTTTATCACTTAGGCGATGTTGTTATCAACCGCAAGTCATTAAGCATCTTGCACAGATTAAACGGTGACAAGGTCTTAATCCGCGGTAACCATGATATCTTCCGTGATGAGGAATATCGTGAACACTTCCGTGAATTACGTGCCTATCATGTCATGAACGGTATGATTTTAAGTCATATCCCATTACATGAGGCAAGTTTAGGGCGTTTTGGTGTCAACATCCATGGTCACTTACACAGTGGTCGTGTAAAGAAGGCACGTGGTGTAGATGCTAAAACTGGTTCTATCTTATATAGTGATGAAATTGACACACGTTATCATTGCGTATGCGTGGAACAAACCGACTTTACGCCCATCTTATTTGAGGATGTGATCAAGCGCATCGAGGCAGAAGGTGGAACTGTGGGCTTTAAGAATGGAAACGGTCCTACAATGTGACCGTTTCTATTGTGCTAAAATCAAACCCATAGTATACTGTACATATTAATTGGAGCATAGCATGACCCTACAAGAAGTTATTGAAGCATTTGAATACAAGATTACCGGTGGCGCAGATTATCTATGGCACTGCTATGGTGATCACGCACGTTTTTTAGAATTTGAAACTGAATACGGTAGCGGTAGTATTGTTTTTGACACATTGGATCAAACAGTATATGAGGCAGAAGTGTGGGTAAGAGAGTTAGGTGATTCTAAATCTAGACCCTATCGTTGGTTCAATGTTGAATACTTTGACGCATATTTAAAGGAAGCTGTAGAACGCAATCACAAATATCGTGTTGCCTATGATGATGTTGAGTTTGTAGACCTTGAAGTTAAACAAGATTTTTTTGAAAAGGCTAGGGCTATTATGAACGGCAAAACATTTGACAACCGTGTTCAAATTGAATTAGACCTTGAAGATGATTTATTGTTGGATTTGTTTAAAGAGGCTCACAAACGTGATATCACAGTAAACCAACTTGTAGAAGATATTCTACAAACAATGATTGACAAACATGAATGATTTATTATATGGAATTTTTAGCTGGATTAAAGATGATTACAAAACGCATCCGTTTAGGTTTTTTGTCGAAGTATTGGCTTGGGGTATCAGCGTTGGCTGTAGTATTACGATGGCCGCCACTGCACCCAATCCCCCTCTCATTATTCTTTATCCTGTGTGGATTACTGGTTGTGCTATGTACGGTTGGTGCGCTTATAGCAGGAAATCGTTTGGCATGTTGGCTAACTACGGCCTTTTAGTAACTATTGACAGCATTGGTTTATTTAGGATGCTAACACAATGAGTAAAAAATCTTGGACACTAGATGTAGAGGAAGATCCTAAAACAGGAGATGCAATCATTCAATTTCCTGATGATCTTTTAAAAGAAACAGGATGGGCTGAAGGAGACGATATTGTTTGGACAGACCTCGGTGATGGGAGTTATAGTTTGACTAAAAAAGAAAAAACAGAATGGGTATTGGTTGAAGCACTAAGTCAATTCAAAGTTACATACATGGTTGAAGTGCCTGCAGGTAAAACTGAGTATGCATTAGACACAGTAACAATGGAACAAGCAAAAGAATTCAGTCAAGAGCATTTGCGCCCAACTGATATTATCCTCAATCACCGTACGGTGTCTAAAGAAGAGGCATTGAAATTGTGTGATGAACGCAATGAATATGGTAGTGAGTGGGATGAAGAAACAAAAATCAAAAACTTTTTTACAACATGGAGTGAGCAAAATGAAAGTAAGTGAAAATCCTCAACTAAAACCAAACATGACTGATAGTGATTGGGAACAGTTTGGTCCATGGCTTAAGTCAATGTTAAAGGTAGGCCCAGCAACGGTAACCTTTACTAAGAAGGATGGTACTGAACGTGTTATGGAATGCACACTTGAAGAAAGCAAACTACCAAAAGTAGAACTAAAAGAAGATGCAACACCTCGCAAGGAAAGTACTACCAGTATGCGTGTGTTTGACTTGGAAAAGAATGAGTGGCGTAGTTTTACAATTAAATCTGTCAAAAACGTTTCATTTAAAATTTAAGGATACATATGTCTAAACTTGCTCTTTATGGTCGACCCTACGTAGTGTTCAATCCATCTAACAAAGACCATCGGCAGTGGTTCGCACGTTTTAATGAATCTAGGTCATGGGGTGATTGCCCTGTACGGTTTGTCATTGACAACGATCATGGCGACTTGATCACCATGATGCAACGTGAATTGATTAAATATTACGTCAACAAAGAATTTAAAAAGGTTGACAAAAAATAAATTTGGGTATACAATAAGGGTATTATGAAAACTTTATCATTTAAGATAGAACGCCCCAAACATAGGGCACATAAAATGTTGTTTGACAACAACAGCCCCTTTAAGCCCAAAATTGTTGAAAACAAACTTGCTTACAAACGCAAGCCCAAGCACAAAAAACCAATAGATTTGGCTTGACAATAAATCAATTTGGCTATATAATATATCTTATAAATTGATTGAAAGGTATACTATGCCGTTATTTCTAGTTGGATTTTTTATTCTTTTTGTTACTGCTAGTGGCAGTGACAATGCAGGTCTCACCGTTACACAAATTTTGCTGTTCAGTTTTATTGGTATTATTGTCATGATCCTCGGCATCAGCAAAATGGCTGAAGAATCGGAAAAGAATAAGTAAAAAGGTTGACAATAAATCGGTTTGGCGATATAATACTTGTATTGAATGATTAAAAGGAGTTAACAAATGGCTTATATGAATCAAGACAAAAAGGCTAAGATTGCAATCGCATTGAAACCCATTCTTGCAAAGTACAAGGTTAAAGGTACCCTTAGTGTTCGCAATCATTCTACAATTTCATTGAACATCAAGAGCGGTGCAATTGATTTCATTGAAAACTATATCGAAACCGATAAGAACACAATTTATGGCAACAAGTTGCGTGCCGATCAAATTGAATACATTCGCAAGAATCAATCGATGGATATTAACCCTTACTGGTTCCATGAACATTATTCGGGTGTTGCTAAAGAATTCTTGACTGAAGCTATGAAGGCATTGAAGTCGGCCGACTGGTTCGATGAATCTGATGCACAAGTGGATTATTTTCACACCGCATACTATGTTGACATCAACATTGGTTCTTGGAACAAGCCCTACATTGTTGCATAAAAGGTAAAAAAATGCTTGACAAATTAAAAGTTTGGGTGTATACTCATATTTCAGAATTAGAATTGTTGACATTTGTTATTCTTTTTCTGTTTGGTATCTACGTAATTTATTTGACTGCTTGAGGAAATATCATGTATACTTATTGGATGCTTGTTCGAAATGATGCCGGTGGTACCATGCGAATCACTATTCAGGCTCCCAACCCCCATCAAGCATATCAAATGGCCCGTGCTATGTACGGCTCAAGCATGATTAGCGAATCGGCTAATCTTATTTAAGATTTTGGTAACAGAAGTGGTTGACAATAAATTCCGTTTCTGTTATCATTATATCGTGCAATATCGCACATTTGTTTAACTCTCTTGGAGATTTTATTTTATGACTGCACAGACGTTTAAGGTTGTTGGTATCACTGTTCACAATGGTAATGCGAAGGTTCGTTTTACTGATGACATGGTCCGACGTGTTAAGCAATTCACAAAGGGCGGGGCTACTCGTTGTGAATTTATTGAATTGCCCAGTGAGATGACTAAGATCGAGGCTCTTAAACACATGTTGACATGTGCTGAATTTGCTTCAGCCGAAGATCAAGCAACCATTAACGATGCTATTGAGGATCGTGTCAAAGAAGCAAACAAAGGTACTGTTAAAGTTAAGTCTAAGGCTAAGCCCAGCATGGAAGCTATCAAGGCTCGTGCTAAGAAGGCAACAACTACAGTTGAAGATATTCTTAAAGCTACCGAACCCGCACCATTCTAAATTAATGTTGCAAATAGTAAGGCCCCTTAATTGGGGCTTTCCTGTATCTCAATGAAACACAACCCACCTGTGCTATCATGGATATTTACTATTCTTAATCCCGCATCATTGATCATAGGTTCAAATTCTTTTATTGAAGAATCATCTATGCTTTCCAATAATAATATAACTGCATTGGGATTTAGGTGCGACTTGATACTTTTAAAAAAACTTTTATGCGCTTTCCAATCTAAATCAGTACCTATTCTATTCCAATTATGCCCGGTACTAATATAAGATTTATAGTGAGGAGGATTTGCCACCACTAAATCAAACATTTCTTTGATTGGTAAATTTGCTATATCATTCAACAAATAAACAGAAACATTATCTGTAAATTTATTACTTGGGTGTTCAATGGTTTGTTTTATTGCATATATATCGGGACTAAACAAATCATTTAAACATAAACTATCACATAGCCCGTGCGATAGTAAAGAAAAACCTATGAATCCTGCTCCAGAACACCAGTCAAATGCTTTACCAAATTTTCTGTTCGGGTACAATCTTTTTATAGTGGGTATGAAGTCTTGAGCAAAAGTCATACCTCCGCCGTTTGAGTCATCCGTATAAAAAACAGTTATTGGCTTTTCACCAGTACAGTCAAATTCGTTTAATCTCACAGTAGGTTTTTACTTATTTGCCTGCACCCTTAAAAGGCGTTCTAGGAGTACTGTTACTTACTCCTGCAGGCTTTGACAGTCTAGCAACTTTAGGAGCATTTTTAAGAGCCATTCTTTTTTCTTGTGCAGCTACCTTGAATGTATGTCTTACTGCCTGAGACTCGGGTGTGTTTAAATGAAAAGTTTGCATGATTTTATTCCTATATTATATATTTATGTTTGCAACGTTAGTTAAACAGTACTTTTTTAAAATCTTTAGCGTTATGATCACATGTAATCCATTTGTAAGCATCAATAATTTCTTTAGAAACAATGTTTAGATTTATATACCAATCTTCATAACTATGAAAAATCCCATCTTGATCAAAACCTACATTGTTTACCAACACTGTGTAACCTAATTTTTTTAATAAACTAGCACATTTGTTCTTGTAATTATAAATGTCGGCGCATAAATTTTTGTTCTTTGGTAACACTTGGTTAAGGTAGTTACCCCTCCATAGATTGTGTTCAAGTGTCAGTACTCCGAACGTTATTGAGTTAGTAATTCTTTCTAGTACATCAAAGGTTATTTTAGGTTGATCTAAGTCAATTTGTAAGTAATCAACATAGTTGGGTATTGATGTATAATCAAATGTACTGGCATCAGACTTCACAAAGTTAGTGTTAGGTCTTAGTTCTTTCCAAGAAAAAGGTTCTGTAAATCTTTCAAATGTATCATATAAGTCTATGCTGGTACCCGAGTAATTGAATTCTGATTCTAACAAATAACAGTTACTATCAACAACAGGATGGTTTGCGCCAATTTCTAAGAAAGTGCCGTTATGCTTGCCGTTAAACATTGCTACAACAAATAAATCTTGCATCGATGATGCATTGCTTTTATCAATCAAAGCATCAGCATTTAAATTTGACGGGTATTTAAAATTCATTATCGTAAATCAAACAAAATTATTTCTGAGTCAGTTGCATTGGTTATGTTGATAACTGATTCATCAACAAAACTTAATCCATCACCTTCAATCAAATCTATGTTGTTAACTGATAGTGTACCAGTTACTACATACAAATAGTATTTTCGCAAAGTGTCCAGGTTGTGTGTAAAATCACTTGTAAAGATACCTGCTAGTAGTCGTGCATCTTGTTTGATTGGTAACTTCTCTGTGATGTTGCAAAACTTGTTTAGTTTATCTTCACGTGTAAATTGATGCCAATCATGTCTAGGTTCAGTATCAAACTCATTAGGTCTAATCCATAACTGTAGATAACGATTGGGTGTATCTGCTGTGTTACCCTCTGTGTGACTTATGCCACGTCCACTACTCATACGCTGAACTGCCCCTGCAGGTACTTCTACATCATTACCTAAACTGTCTACATGATGACTAGAACCTTCAACTACATAACCAAAGATTTCCATATTTTTATGTTCATGCCATGGCACTTGCCAAGCATACTGCACACGGTCATCATTAATTGTTTGAAGGTCGCTAAAATTCATATAGCGACTATCATAGTAACTAGGGAAACTAAAAGTTCTATAACTGTTTATAAAATCTGCTCTGGGGTTTCCCCTAGTACTTGCAGGTCTATGTATTATCATTTAACACCAGTTGATTGCACCCATACTTACAGTAGGAGAGTACGGCGTAAGTGTTAATGGTAAAGTAAATGTTCCTTGTAATTGAGTACCTTGATTTGGATTTCCAGTATTCCAATTTGGATTGCTTTGGTCAATTACAACCAAATTAAGTTGTCCGCTACCCCAACTTGCACGAACTAAACAATTATATGGAGTAGTTAAACTACCTCCCAATGGTGTAGCACTTGCAAAAGTTGCACGAAACACATATGAAGTATTGATATCGTATCCACATGCGGCAAAGAAGTTCACGATTTGTGTCCCTATGGAACCAGTGGGGGTATTCAGATAATAGAATGGGCAAATCAAATCCCCACCGCTATTTGTTATATATTCAGTAGTTCCTCCAGCCCCGCCACCGTAAGTAAAATCACTTGAAGTAATAGTAATTGTTGGTAGACTACCAACATTAATTCCACCGCCTACGTTAATCCCACCTTCGATTGTTATTCCTATTGATGACATAATTATTTCCCTGGTGTTGGTTGTGGAGTTCTATTTTGTAGATTCTTAAAAAAATCTTTATCGCCGATTGGTTGTGGTGTTTGTTGTGACATGTTTATTTCCTTAGAATAATGTAATTGGTGTATTAGGTGTTGCTGTAAAAGTAACCGGGAAGTTAAATGTTCCTGCTTGTCCTGCAGTAGCACTAGGATTTAAAACATAAATTACCCAAGCATCAGGTGTACCTGCAAAAGTTGGATAGTATTGTACTTCTACCGGCGTTGTTGTGTACGTACTACCTGCACTCCATGTTGCGGTATATTGTAATGGAGTACCATTATAAGTGCCAAAACCAGTGCTATATCCTGGAACAGGGGTTAATCCTGCTATATAAGTTTCTTGACTTGACGTAGTTGAAAGTGCAATACCTGGACCACCAGGAGTAGGACTTCCCCCCGGTACCGGATTAATAATTACAACCCCTGTACCATTACCACCTGCTCCAGGTGATTGGTCTTGACTTGCAATGATTTGACCATATGTAAATGTTAATGTTCCTGGGGGAGGTGGAGGGGGAGGAGAACCACCGTCACCAAAAACAACTCCACCACCTGAAATTGTTATTCCACCTGAACCGCCTGTAATTTGTATTCCTGATAATGACATTGTATTTCCTTTGATTTATTTATGCGGGGTCATTTACTGTTTTAATAACCCAAAAGTCACTGCTCATGCTAGAATTCTGAATCACTTGATATGGCATATAGAAGTAACCATTGTCACCCCAACTTGTCCCCCAACTATTTCTTGCAATAAAACGATTTGTATTGTTGTTATATCCCACTAGACAAACAGCATGTCCGCCCAACAATGATTCTGTTCTTGTGTTAGGATAAGGCATCATACCTGATCCTGTTTGACCATGAGGTATATTACCCCATGCACCTTCGAAACTTGAATATACATCAAAGCCTACAATAACAGGATAACCACTTGCTAATGCACTTTGTACTGCTGTGAAATTTGCTGCCGCTTGGCTTGATGTAACTTTGCGTTTTACTGCATCAGCGATTGCGGCAGAACTAGGTCTGGTTCTAAACATATTAATGTTGTATGGCCATAATGTTTCTTGCGGTGCACCGTATGTAGATGTTGCTCTGATACCGTCACTAATATATGCACCGTTATCATAATTTACATCATTCTCAAGAACACGTTCATAGTAGTAAATGAATAATCTGCTAACACGTGTTTGCAAGTTATGTGTTTTTCTATCTAACAAATCAATTGCACCTGCAATAGCATTACCAGTACAACTACCTAAGTTTCCTTGATCATCGATTGGACTGCAATATTGACGTAAATCAACAGTTGCGGCAATACTGCTTTCTGACAATTGTGGAACAAATTGTTCAGCAAGAGCATATGAAGGGTCTCTTACCCAATGATATTTAGGTAATGAGTTACTAACAGACTTAACAATTTTTTGTTGTACAGGAATACGTGATACTCCTGGATCGTTTGTTTCGTTAATGCTAGGTTGCTTTGCCATAGTATGTTCCTTATAATTAATTTTTAGCACCAGTATAATCCACCTGATTGAATTGCAGGAGTGCGTAATGTAAATGTTGCAGAGAAATTGAATGTTCCCGGTATTGTTGCGCCACCTGGATCTTGATTAGCAGGATTTGCAGTTTCGTATGCTGTATTAGTTGGATCTACTGTAGTAATATTTAGTTGACCAGTGGTACCGTTATAACCCATTCTTACTAAGCCATTTGGTACAGTACTACCTGCGCCCCATGTTACTTCAAAGATGTATGCATTGAAATTATTTGGATCATATGAATTATTGCTGTTCAGTGAATTCTGAGTATAAACACCAACTGATCTAAAGAAAGCAAAAATATTTTGTGCTACAACATCATTTGCTGAATATATAGTTACATAATTATTTCCTATCGATCCTGAACCTACTGTGATTGAGTTAGCAGGTGAGCCACCGCCAAATACAAAATCACCCGGATTAATAGTAAGTGAAGTTACTAGTGCATCTATTCCTACGCTTGTGTCAGGGAATTGTCTAGTATCACCGGGCCAAACAATACGTACTGCACCGTCACCGCCCTTACCACCACCATAATAATTTTCACCAGTAAATCCACCGCCCCAGCCACCTTGACCTACAATAACTTGTAGTACAGTACCTGCATTGCCCGGTGTACCTGGATCAGTAGTTACGTTATTCTTGTATGCTAATGCACCACCGTTACCACCGTCCCATAGACTTGGTGCGCTACCGCCACCACCACCTGGCCAACCACCTGCACCACCTGCCCATGCACTTGCCATGCCGCCTTGTGTACCTGAGCTGCCTATTCGACTACCGCCGCGACCGCCAACCGCTTGAGCTTGCCACTCTGAATAAGGATTATTGCCACCATATGTGTCGCTGTCTACCCAGCCACCATGAGTGCCTGGATTACCTACACCATAAACACCTACTCCACCACCACCGGAGCCTATGTCACTATATAGTCCGCCGCCTCCGCCACCTGAACCACCGATACTACCGGTACCTTGACCATCTGTATAAGTTGGTAATTCTTGATTAGAACCACCGCCACCATTTGATCCTGCATTAGCTAGTCCAGCAACAAATGTATATCCGCTTGGAGTTGAATATGTATTGCTTGTATTGATACTCCACTTACCGATATCACCGGCATCTCCTTGTGTAGTCATCAAGTAAATTGATCCATCTTCTGTGTTCACAGAAATTGTTATACCATTAGTACCTGTTGCTGGATTAGCCACTGGATCTCCCATCCAATCACCGCCGTTAACTCTAACCCATGTTAATTGACCTAATGCATTGGAGTTATCAATAGCAATATCAACTACATCACCTGTAGTAAATGTTGGATAACCTGAATAAGCTGGCGCGCCGTTTGAATAAAAACCACCATCATTATAGAATCCACCACTATCTGTAGTACCGCCCACATAACTTTGTAATTCAGCACCACTACCACCAAATCCAATGCATTGACTGCCTGAACTAGCAGATGTATCTACAGTTAAACTGAACATTACTTTTTGACCAAATGTAATATCGTATGTACCAGTAGCGATACCAGGATAACTACTGTTGTTTGCTGTTGCTTCAACTGACAAGTTATAGTTAGATAGACCTAATATAATATTTGGTTCACCAGTACCATAGTTACCACCGCCATCATATACATAAGTTTGTGTAGGATCGAATGCTACAACAGCATCATTCGTACCATAACCACCAGCCCCAGCGCCACCGATTGGCCAAGAACCTAGTGAATCAACTACACCACCCTTACCTCCGCTGTCACCCCATAATGGTTTAGCACGTGGTCCAGGAGTACCATTGTTGTTAGTATAATATTGGCTATTATTTATTTCAAGTGCACCTTGTGCACCAACAATAGTTTGACCCAAGAAATTATAAACGTTACCACTGACCGAATCTACACTAGGAGAAATAGTCAATACAACGTTTGCTGTATCAGTACTATCTACTGCTAAGACAATACCGTATACATTGCCTTCAATTAATGCTCTGTTGGGATAATAATTGTTTAAGTCAATACTAGTAAACAACCAACCTGGGGCAACATTACCCAATAACGCATTATTATTACCAGTAGTACAATCAAATGTAATGAATGGCGCGCCACTATAGCCAGCATTTGTGTTCATGTTTACATTGAAATGAGACCACTGAGAATAAACATAACTGTCACCACCTGGAGGGCTGTAACCAGCATAAGTACCACCGCCACCTGCACCAACTGCCACCATACTAACATTACTTACACCTTGTGGCACTTGGAATGTATATTGACCTGGTACTGAGAACAATTGACTATATGATTGTGCAGGCATATCGTTGTCTTGTTTAGCTATTTGAATACCATATTGATATCCATAATCAGTAGTATAACTAGCAATCTCGCTAGGACTTAATGCATAGTTCCATGCTGTCATAACACCAAGGTCACCGTTCAAATAATTTTGACCTTCTAGTGTACCCCAATATAATGGTTCATTGCCACTGATAGGCATAACACTTGTTGAAACACCACTACCACCGATTGCTTGTCCGTTAACATACAGTCTCATTGTTTGAGATACAGAATCATATGTAAGTGCTACAGCATACCATGTATTGAGTTGATATTGTGTGTCAAAATCAGCAACTGCTGGATAGGTGTTGGTATTGTTTGCACATAACACTGGATAAGGATTTCCAAGGAGTCCCGGTGGAACAAATTGAAAATACATATTATCTCCACCTACTATACCGCCACCGTTAAATGTACCACCGGAACCAGTAAAACCCTTCAATCTTACAACAGCAAAAATTGAGTAACTGCTACCTGATGGAATGTTATAACCATTGACATAGTTGCTATCAACATATTGATCAGCGGCATTGCCATCAAAACTTAGATAACTCATTGGGCCGTGAGTAATAAAAGCATTACCGCTGCCACTATTGCCACCGTAACCGTTAAAATATTGTCCAATATTACCAACAGCGCCATTTGCATAATCTGCTGAAATATCGAACATAAAATTAGTGCCTACTGTACTGCCAACTGGACCAAGAAATCCATTACGACTTAAATCAAGTCCTTGGCCGTTATAACTTGCGCTATTGCCCATTGCATACTCAAAAATAATGTTTCCGGTTGGGCCTGCATTACCTGCACCCATTGTTGCTCCTGAGCCAATTACTACACCTGGTCCTATAATCATGATTAATATCCTTTTATATAGTATTTATGCTTACCCACCACTATCATGATAAGCCATATCTTGTTCTAACTGAATTATGTGCTTGTAGCATCTGTTGTCCTGTCAATACAGAACCATAGATACAAGCAATTGAAATTGGGCCACTCCAATAGTTATCAGCGGCCCCCACATTTTCTGTAGTATTTGATAGGTATTGATAGAATGTACCTGTTGATGTGCCAACGGGTTGTCCGTTGAAGTAATAAATCATTGCGCCACCAGTAGTCATTGTGACTCCGCAAGTAAACCAATTACCAAATGTATAAGTTAAATTGTTACTTATACCACCGCTACCGCCGGCGGGGCCATTTGCAAAGTGTAATTGATATGAACTACCATTGTAATAGAAATATAAGTTAAAATTTCTATTACCGTTGTTACTTCCAAACAAACAGCGATATGTATAATTAGCCATAGCACCAGTTAACTTACCGGCCATGAACATACTTTTACCAGTGTATGTTATATTGTATTTTGAACTAGCAGTAGTAAAATATCCTGGATCAGTAAAATTAAAATAACCACCATTGCCACTGTTGTATACAGTATTTGATGTGCCTGTAGTATTATTATTGTTACCGCTTATGTCATACCATGTTGTGCCACTGCCGGGATAACTACTTGAATTACCCGCATCAAGATATAGTAACATGCTATTTGATGTTGGGATACCTGCATCAATTACAGTTCCGCCGTTTAATGTGATACCCTGTACAATCATGATTATCCTAAGTACGCTACTGACCAGTTGTCATTACCATCAAAAATAAGTGAACCAACAGTTACTTTAAGTGTAAGCGTGTCTCCAGCCGCAAGTTTTGATACTGTACTTACACCAAAGTGATTAATAGTAGGGTTATTAGCCGATTCCCACATAACTTGATTTACATTACCTGAACCATAGTTTTTGATAACGATTGCCTGTGCACTAAGTGAAGTATTATTTGCCACACGACAAACAAGATTTAATTGATATAATCCTGCAACAGGCGCAGTGAAAACCCCTGTACTTGAATTTAAGTATCCACCTTGATTGTAATCAACAGTCCAATTGTTAGCATTTAATATACCATTAGTATTGGTTGTAGTGCTCCAAATTGTTCCACTACTGCCGTATACTCTAAACGCCGGACGATTAGGAGTAATGACACCTGCAGAACCGCTAGCGGTTATATTACCGCTGACATTCAACGTATTACCAAAAACAGCAGGTGTCGTGCTTGTAACTATAAGTTGACCTGTACCATCAGGATTAATTGTGATGTTACCGTTTGAACCAGCAACACTACCTAATGTAGTATTAGCAGAGAATATTAAGTCACCGTTTGTAGGTAATGTGAAGTTACCGGTATTGTCAAACACATAGTTATAACTACCTGCAACTAATGTTACATTAGGAGTCGTACCTGTTACATTGCCAATCAAACTTACATTGACACCTGTTAACTGACTACCGTTACCTATAAAGTAGTTAGCACTGATATTAGCACTTACATTGGCATTGCCTACAATATTAACATTACCTGTACCATCTGGATCAATATTAATGTTAGCGTTACTACCGTTTGTAGAACTAATATTTTTACCAGCAGCCATTACAATATTACCGCCTGGTGATATGTTAGCATATGTTCCGATACCGGCCGCTGTAATAGCCAATGCCTGTACAGGAACACCGCTGACATTATTATAGATTACAGTTGACGCACTACTATAAATTCTTGTGGTTGAAGTTGGTCCTGCGTTAGATGCTATTGTTAATGTTCCACCAGAAGTTGGATTGGTGATATTAGCGTAAACACCGTTTGCAACAATGTTGCCATTAATAACTACTGCACCGGTACCATCTGGGTCAATATTTATGTTAGCGTTACTGCCTGAAACTGATGTAATAACTGATGAACTTGCTAATATTAAATTACCACCGATGTTAGCATTACCGGTTGTAACATTACCTGTTGTAGTAATAGTATTGCTACCATAACTTGCTAATAGTGTTACAACATTACTATCACCATAACTACCACCACCGCCACTGATTGGTACTTGTTGTCCATTAGCATAGTTGATAGCAAACGTGTTACCCGGTAATGTTAGATTACCTGTGTCATCAAAAATCCAAGATTGTAATGGAGATGTACCGGTGTTTGTGTGGATGGCTACATTACTAACACCTTGAATGGTTGTATGAGAGTTTGCAAACATCTCAATACCATTGTGATTTAGATCCTCAGCATATACGCCTACAAAATCTCCATCTGTATACAAACCACCGCCATTACCGGTTCCCTTCAACAATCCAAAACCATATGTAGCATCAACTCCGAATTCCCATTGACCGCTATTTCCATTACCATTGTTACTGTTGATAATGATGTTACCTGTATTTGCTAATTTCACATACAAGTCATCATTACCAAAATATAACTCAGTGTTATATAAGTTGCCTGATGTTAAGTGTAGATGATTGTTGTCACTTAATATTGTAGGATAGACTAATAATTTTTGATCTGCATTCGATCCAGTCGCCGGGGTTAATGTGATTGCAGTTGTGTTGGCGCCACTAACTACTATAGTAGTTTCATTGATAACACTATTGTTTGGAAGTGTTAAGTTGCCACCTATGTTTAGATCACCACCGATACCTACACCACCTGCTACTGTTAATGCACCAGTTGTTGTATTACTTGAAACTGTATTAGGTTTAATTTGGAATGTTTGCAATGTGTTTTCAAAACGCATTACTTCATTACCGGTGTCATATCCGTTACCAAATACAATGTCATTGTTTGAGCCTGTACCTGCAGTTGCGATAATTAAATTACCACCTGAAGTTGGTACGCCAGAAACAATGAAATATCCATCACCGGGTTGTGTCAATCCTGTGTTAGGTACATTGTATGCAGATCCTGTAATACCCATATCGACATAACCTGCATCAGCGTTGCCGTTGTCAGCGTATACAGTAAAGTCTCCTGATGAGTTTGAATTTTGATTAATTAATGCGGCTTCGACATAATTTGCACTATTACCAGTCATAAGTAATACTGCATTTTGACCTAGCAGTAACGCATCTGTATTGCCAATTTGAATTTCACTAGCACCAAGGATGTAACCACCGTTCATTAATATGTTTGCACTTACTCCTGATAATTGCAACCCATTATTTGCATATATAAAATCAGTATTCACATTTGCAGTATTAACTACGTTTGCAGAAATAACATTAGCATTGGTAATATTGCCAGGAACTGCTAAACTACCTGTATTACTAAATACCCAGTTATATTCAGTACCTGCCTTGTTTGAATGAATAACAACATTGGTACTTCCCATTAAATCAGTATTGCCATCTGTTATAGCAAGTCTGTCTTGTCCTGCTTGTTTAACATAGAAGTTGCTATTAGCACTTAATGTCATGTTAAGACCGCCGTCTACCTTTAAACTACCGTTATTGTCTGTGCCGTTGTCGCTGAATATGATACTACCATTGTCACTAGCTGGCACAGTTAATGTGTTTGATGTTACAACGCTACCATCACCAAATATAGTGATACCATCAATTGCACTAGCACCAATTGATACTGCGGCGGCACTACCATTACCTAAAGAATAGCCATTATAAATTTGAAGTGCTTCAGTGGTTGGTCCATTGATGCTACCGGGAACATTGATATATGCTGGGCTACTACCACCATATGTTGGATTAATAACAATATCACTACCGTCATTGACACCTATTGTGCTTGTGTTACTACTTGGTGTAGGGAATATAAAGTTAGCAATATAACCACCTAATTGTGCTTGCGCACCATTGGCATAATTAATAGTAAATGTATTTCCGGGCAATGTTAAATTACCGGTGTTATCAAATGTCCAAGTACTTCCTGTACTACCAATAACTGTGTTGCCTGTATTGATTGTTGTAGTGGCATTTTCGACCAAAACACCACCATCAGTAAATGAACCCATGAATGCATTAGCACCATAGACTTCTAATATGTATGCACCAGGATTGGCTACAAAGTTTGCACCGGTGATTGTAATATTACCACCATCAAAAGTAAATGCATCACTGCCTGCAAATGCACCATTACTGTTGTATTGAATCTCTGTTGTGTTGCCACCAGGTGAACCATTGCCGCCTGACACAGTTTCCCAAAGTAGTTGAGTGCCGTCAGTATATAAGTATTTGCTACTGTTACCAGTTACTGATGGGAAGTCAGGACCACCGTATGCACCATGTTGAACACCTCCGCCAGGGAATGTAATGTCACCACCTACACCAAATGTCCATACTGAATCAGAGTCGCTAATACTAACAACAAAATTACCACCAACGCCATCAATGTATGCTAGTGACGGGCCCTCTTGAATAGTGTTTGAAGTGCCACCTAATGATACTTGATCACCATTGGCATAGTTAACTGCAAATGTGTTACCTGGTAATGTTAAATTGCCTGTAGTACTATTGAAATTCCATACATTACTAGAACCAATTGTTGTGTTATCAGTATTAATAGTTGTGTTAGCAGTTTGTACTAAAACACCACCGTCTGTTAGTGAACCCATGTATGCACTGTCACCGTATACTTATAATATATATGCACCTGGATTGGCTATAAAATTAGCACCTGTGATAGCAACATTATTACCGTCAAACGTAAATGCATCACTACCTGCAAATGTGCCACTAGTGTTAAATTGTATCTGAGTATTGGCACCACCTGGATAGTTAGTAACATTACCACTAGGTGGAATAGCCCAATCTAATACGCCATTGCCGTTTGTCTGTAAGAACTGTCCGTTGTTGCCACCTTGAATTTTTACTAAACTAACATCAGGTAATACTGTATTACCTGCAACAGTTAATGATTGTAATGTACCTACACTAGTAATGTTTGGTTGTGCAGCGTTTGCAACAGATAGTGCAAGATTTGATTGCAATGCAGGGGGAAATGTAGCAGTACCTGCATTGTTTAATATATAATTGGCAGCATTTTGTAATGTGCTTTTCTGAGTAATAGGATTGCTCAAGTTAGCCATGTTAACCACAGGGATTAGTGTATTGGCAGCAATATTAGCTCCTATACTCGTTAACTGTGTGATTTTAATACTGTCTATGTTTCCAATATTTGCCATGGTCTATAATTCCTATTATTCTTATTATGCGAATGTTGTGCCGTTGTTGCCAATACAGAACCACTTACTATTAATATATTGAAGAGTGCATCCTTGTCCTGTAGCAGTAAATGTGATTGTTCCGGTACCGCTTGATTTCCATCCTGCGTTAGTAACTGTGATTACCATGTCATATCCCAACGCATGACTTGCACACATAAATGTTTTGATTTGTCCTGTTGTACCTGCGGCTAATGTTGCTGTATAAGGACCACCTGATGTTGAGAAATAACTTGCTGTTACATTTAAGTTTGCGGCAGCACCGTTACCTAAATTATCACTACCACTTAGTAATAGTTGTCCTGTCACAGGAACATTTGCTGGCAAATCAACTGTGATAGTACCTGATGTAGTTACTGGACTTCCTGTAACCACTAATGCGTTACTTGCTACGCTTACACCTGTTACTGTTCCACCTAATGTAGTTGCACTAATAGTAACGTTACCGTTGCCACCTGACAATGCAATACCAGGACCTTGATTTAATCTTGTAACACCTGTGTTAGTAACAGTAATGTTACCATTGCTTGTGATTGGTCCACCGTTGATTTGTATGCCCGGTCCAGGAGTCAATCCAATGCTCGTAACAGTACCTGATACTGTGTTGTTTGAAGCACTAGTGATTCTTCCATATGCATCTACTGTAACTGTTGGATTTGTATATGTACCAGCACTAACATTGCTTGTCGCTAAATCTACATATATATTGCCTTCTGATACGATAGGACTTCCTGACACAGTTAGTCGTGTGTTTGACACTGGAATTACAGCTATGCTTGTTACGGTTCCGCCGCCGCCATTACCACCACCGCTACTAGAAATAGTAACGACCCCGGTGTTTCCTGACAATGTAACCCCTGTACCAGCAACTAATTCTGTGACACCGGTGTTAGTAATAGTAATTGATCCGTTGCTAACATTAGCACTGGTATTGATGCCGGTGTTACCTATGAATGATACGTATGGACTAGCACAAGAAAATAACTGACTGAAGTTGTCTTGTGTTTTTGTAAATGCCGTGAATAATGAATCGCTTCCGATAGATTCGTTTGGAAGCCCAATATTAATGTTCTGTTGATTTGGTATGCTCATTTTTAGCCCTTATACTGTATTTATCAGTCAGAAACTAAATTGCATTCCCACATTTATGTTGTTGTTAACAATAACTACGCTTTCTAGCACAGTTATTGCTATTAAAATTGGCTTACGATACTCTGGACAACGGTCTGCCGCAAAGAATAATAATGGAGTAACTGTTGCAAAATAATTATTAACTTTGGCAGTTGACGGACTTTTTCCTAATAAAAAGTTATTTTCATGAATACCATTATGGTGTTGCGCAGTTGGACCCCAATTATGTTTTGCAGCCCATGTTGTTTGGCTATAATCAATTACTAGAGCAGAACCTGCAGCCGCGCCCCATAATATTTCTTCATCAGTCCAAGAACGTGACTGAGCATAGGCACTATTAAATGCCAATACAAGTATTATCCAGCTGAGAAACTTGAGCCACATCCGCATGTGCTTGTCGCCTGAGGATTAACAATTGCGAAACGTGAACCTTCTAGGTCATCTTTAAAGTCTACGGTTGCACCTCTTAGATATTCAATAGACATTGCATCTATTAAAATAGTTGACGGGCCTGCAGGAACTACAAAATCATCATCGTTTTGATCGTCTTCAATTGCAAATCCATAACTAAAGCCAGCGCATCCGCCACCTTGAATGAACATTCGTAGTTTGGCTGTAGGGCCTTCCTCTGACAAAACTTGTTTAATTTTTTCTTGTGCTGATTCGGTTACTGTAATCATAAACTTTTACCCCATCGTGTGTTAATAACGTTCCAATTAATAATCTTCCAAAGTTCTTTTAGATACTTTTTCTTATCACTGCCGTAGTCTAATATCCAGGCATGTTCCCACCAGTCTACAAGCAATAGTATGTCATCACGTACTTCATGGTTTTTGATAGTTTTTAGTTTACCATCATATGCTAGATAGACCCAACCTGAGCCTTGAATTGTCATTGCTAGAGTTTCAAACTCATTTTTGAATTGGTCGTAACTCTTGAAATGTTTGTTGATAAAACCTAACATAGGGCCGTTTGGTTTATTATTAGTACGAACTTCACGGAACTGTGGGAACCACATGTTATGTAAAAATGCTCCTGCATAGTTGAATGTAGGATCACCCTCTTTGTCGTTAAATCGTTTTGCGTAGCCCTTAGCAAGTTTGTCATAGTGCAATTCAAGGGTATCCTTGCCCATTATGGGTTCAACTTCATTGGGTGTGAAATTGAGTGGGATGATTTCTATGTCTTGAGGCTTAGCTTTTTCCTCAAGTAATGTAATAATATCACGCATATTGTATTTATACAATAATAGAACTCAAAATATCATCTGCTAATGCACGATGAGATATATTACCAAAATGTGATAAGTCTCTGGCTAAATCTTTTTGAAATAAGTAGATACTAGACGAATCATATGGCATGTTGGATGATGCCCCCACTGTTGTTACAGGGCAGTTAGCTATTTCTAATATAAGACGTTTGTATAATTCTTTTCTAGCAAAATTAAATCCAGATTCCTCAGCACCGACGATAAATCTAAAAGTTTCACTATTAGGTTTGGCCCAAGTTCCTTCTTCTACTAGATTGGTATATCTAGGATTGTTATTTTGAGATATAAATCTACTATGATCAGGCCATTGAATAAACAAGTGTTTAGGTTTCTTTTGCACAGTTAAAAACCATTGTATTAAATTATGCTCAACTACATCTATGCCAGTGCCACCTAATCCAAGATTATAATAATCGCACCCTAACTTTTGTGCCACTTGATAGGGGTAAGTTTTTTCTAATTCTAAACCTACACCTTCGGTATGACTACATCCGGTAAATAATATGTAATTGTCTAAATCTATATCACTTATGTTTTTACTTCGATGTCCATATTCATTATAAGAATATATAAGTTCACGATCCCTGTAATACCAGTCGGTTGGTTGAGTCTCTGCATTTTTTAAATACAGTTCTTGACTATCAGTACCCCACAAAAAATTCATAATTTTATTGGGCCAAGGATTACCTATAAAATTTTTATTAAATTGCATTATGGTCTTGCTTGTGTTGAACGTTTTTTTATTTCGTTTGAAATAGATGTTGCTATGCCAACTTGATCATTAAATTCACATTTAATATCAATAACTTTTTCAGAGGTAAAAATTGGTAGTTTTTCTTTAAACCTAATTTGATAAATCGGTGTGTATATCAAGTGATAAAAGATATTGTTTGCTAGTTCGTTTCTTCCGTTAAAAAATCCACATATATTTCCGTTATGAGATAGTTCTTGGATTGCATCATCATTGTAGTCTGCTGATTTAAAATAGGTGTTATCAGTATCACTAACTATTATTGAATTTAAAAATTCACATCCTGCAATAATTGCTTTGGGTCGTTGTTTAAACTTAAAATACCAAGATACTAAGTTATATCGTATACTGTCCATGCCACCATTGAATACGCTGAGATTGTAATAGTCAGATTTTAGTTCATTTGCTATCAGATATGGATATGTTTTTTCAATGGGTAAGTCTAGTGCAAGATTAGCGTTATCACCTACAAACAATATATAATTTTGTAGGTTTAATTCTGACAACTCTTTGCATCTATGTCCATTAGAATTATATAGACCCGTGTCAGGATCGTTGCCCATTAAGCCATCAACAAATTGCATTATCAATACCCGTGAAGTTTTCTTCTTTGATAAAATAGGTCATTGAATACAAAATTAAAACTCACAGAAAGTCTAGAATAATTTTCATCCCATACCGGAATAGTATAATGTGGCATGTCAGAAGGGAATATGTAAACATCCTTTGTTTTAGGAAAAACAGTATGCATACTAGAACCAAAATTGTTTACTGTCGCACCGTGTTGAAACACAATGCTGCCAGGCTTAAGAACATCAGACCCAAGAGCCTCATCATATATTGATTTTTTGTGAGGGATATCTACTTTGGGGTATATAACACAAACTAAATCATTAATGGGATGAGTATGTATGAGGTGAAATTCACTTGATTCTTGTATGTTGCACCAAGCGGAGACACAAGTTAATTCTTGAGAATTTATTCGTATATCCGGCGAATACAATGATGTAGCATTATTAGCATATTCTGCGACTAATTTTGCAATAGTGTTTACAAATTTAGGGGGTAGTGAATCTCTAATTGTGAATACCCAATCAATGTACCCTGATACTAGATTGGTGGTCCTTTTCGTCGGGTCATCTTTATTTTTTTCAATTATCTCTAGTAGAGTATTGTTGTCTTCGTCACTAATTTGAGTATGTCCTATTTCAGGACCAAATGGTTTAATTAATTCCATTATTTTCTTCTTACGATTCTGCCCTTACTCATGTCGTAAGGACTCATTTCCATTTCTACTTTGTCGCCTAACAATATGCGAATTTCGTGCTGACGCATTTTGCCAGAAACATGTCCTATCACAGTATGCCCTGTATCTAGTTTCACAGTAAAGACGGCGTTCCTTTGAACGTCAACTACCTGCCCTTCTATTTTAATACCTGTTTCTTTAGCCATATAACTTATTGCTCAATCATTTCTTTAGTATATCCCACATCTTTTCCTTTTCAATGATGTCTTTTTCTAGTGCCTTGTATTTTTCTGCAAGTTCACGCAATTCATCCCACTTTTCTTCAAGTTCAGGATTCTGTTTAAAGATTGCTAATTTTTGTTCAATCTTTTCTAATGTCTGCATTAAACTTTTACCCTTGACAGTTACATCACCATCAAAGTCAGCATTGCCAGCTACCTTTAGTGAATGTCCGTTTAAGTATGTGTTTGGGTTTAATGTTACATTAGCATAGTTCCAACCATAGTTACCAGTACCATTTGTCGTAAGAACTTGTCCTGATTGACCTACGTTAGACAAATTACCATAATAATAGGGTGATGCCCCGGTTACAGTTGTACTAGCAGTTAACCCACCGGTAACATTGGACACATTTCCTAATGTAGTAGACAAACTTGCAATTGATTGTGTAGTAAGGGGAGGAATACTTGCAGGAGTAAGACTTGTTAAGTTACCATAACCCCAGTGATCTGTCACACTAACAGTAGCACCCATAGCGCCTGTTGATCCATATAGGTCATCCGCTGATAAGGCCGAGGTAATTGTAATTGTATCGTTGTCGTTCATTTTGTTATCCCTTTTTTAAGAAAATTTGGCCGTCTTTGTCAAAACCGATCTCTAAGTTATCGCCTTCTTTCCAGCCTAATTGTTCTAATAGGACCATGGGAAGAGGGATAATCATATCCCCCGATTCATTATCTTCTTGGGTAATAACTTCGTAGCGTGTTTGATCTTGACCTGGTTTAGTTGCCATGCTTATATTTTATAGAGTGTGGTGACTAAGGTCAATGATAACGGGTAAACTGATCACCAAGCGCGGCATGACCAATAACGTGCCTTCCAACGTGGCCCGGGATTTTCACAGTGATGACGGGCACGAAATGATTTACGATGGCCCGGACTGTTCTTTTTGATACGCATGTTCTTGTCGCCAAAGTTAACTTTGACTACTTTGCCATTTGGCTTGCGCACATATACTTTGCTCTTTTTGACATCGCCTTGCATAGGCTTGCCTAATGGAACTTTGCGTCCCTGATATTCTGCTTCTGTGAGCATGTCATGCAATGACAAGTATTCTAGCATATCATCGTCAGATTCTAAGATGATACCGTCATCAGTAAATCCTACAACACCTGTTTCAATAACAAAATGTTCGCCCAGTTCAATATCAAAACTGTCGTGTAGTTGAATAGCCAATGTGGCTTCGTCACTAAGACGATCCAAACTTTCCATTAATTGTTGTATATTACTCATACTATTATTTATCTTTTAGGTAAATCTTTTCTAATTCACGGATAGTATGTTCGGTATTACCATCTTCATGCTTGATAGCAATACCACCATGATCACGCCAGGCATTAAGATATTTGCCGTAATCGTCTACTAACACATTGGGGTTTCCGTCTTTGTCAGTAGCATATTTGTATTTGGCTGATGTAAAAATTGCATTTCCACTAGTGCCCGGATTGTATTTGTCCAACCATTCACGTTTGCCCTTGATGCTTGCTGCACCTTCCATTCTTAATGGTGCGCTTAACACAGTAAAAGGAATATGATGTTGATGCAACCAGCTAATGATTTTTAGTCCACCTTGTAGTGGTTCTAAGTTTTTAAAGAAGTCATATACTTTTTCGGGCCCTGCTTTGGCAAGTCTACCAATGGCTGCTTCGTGGTCATTGATATGTGAGTAATGAGGCACACCCTCAATCTCAGCCCAACGCCCAAAAAAATCGGCTTGCACACCATCCATGTCTAGGTACAAGTGTGGCTTTTTGTTGGTAGTTTCTTCCATTAATACTTCAGTTATCTTCATAGTTTATATTTATCATTATAGCAGATGTTAATGACGGTGTCAAGCATAAATACAAAATAACAACAATATTAGGAGAACATCATGGCGTTATTAGACTCAGTACTAAACTTAATTACAAAACAACCTAAAGACCCTAGCGCACCTAAACCTGCACCGGGCAGTCGTAGTGAACGTGAAGCAAAGATTAAAGACAAAGCTGGTATGGTAATTAACGTATTTGCATTGTTGCTTGCACTAAATTCATGGTATGCTGGTAAATTAAGCGGTACTGTATTGACTAATACTATTCAAGCCAGCGACACTTATAGTTTCTATCAAGCAAAATCAATCAAGCAAACACTAGCAGAACAAAGTTTGGATGATGCAGTTCTACGTAAAGATACAGCAAAGATTGAAAAGTTGCAAGCAAAGATTCAACGTTATGAAAGCGATCCTGCAACTGGTGAAGGTAAAAAAGAATTATTGGCTAAGGCTCATAAATTAGAAGATGCACGTAATGATGCCAAAACTCGTAGCCCATGGATTAGTTATGCAAGCACAGCATTCCAATTAAGCATTGTAATATTGTCTGCTAGTATCTTGGCAGTTAGCATGAGTATGTTCTGGGGTAGTTTTGTAGTTGCGGCTATTGGCGTATTACTAGCAAGCCAAGGATTGTTCCTCTGGTTTTAATGCACAATCTTTTTAGGCTTATTAGGCCAGTAATCTTTGTACATTACTGGACTACGATCAGGGATGAGTTTGTTAAAGTTTTGCAACTCGTCCCCGTACATTAACAAGATATATGCTTCAACCTTAGTAACATCTTTTTCTTCTACTTGAATAATAAGATGTTGGTAAAAAGATATCTTAGTCTTTATGTACTTTTTAACATTCTTGTCATTCAATATATCCTTGAAGTCGTCTGACTCTCTTTTAAACATGAATGTTTTCATTTATTTCTTCCAAATCAAAAAATTAACATAATCTTTTTCCGAATCAAACATAAAAGAATATCTACCCGGGGTTGTTCCTGCAGCATTGATTACTTGAAAATGCCAATCTAATTCACAATTGGTTTCGCACCAGTCAATGATTTCACGCAAGTGCCCCCAAGGAATTTCAATTGAAGTATTATAACTTGTCGTACTCAATTACTTCGACCTCACCTAAACGCAAAAAGTTTAGACCTCTGTCGTCCCTGTATTTTTCTTTGTAATAGACTTTGGATATGCCTGCTTGATAAATCAGTTTGGCACAGTCTCTACAAGGTGCATGAGTGCAAAATAGTGTGGCTCCTTCGCTACTTTCAGTAGACCTGGACACTTTAGCGATTGCGTTACTTTCGGCGTGCAATACTTCTGGTTTAGTCTTTAACCTATAGTATTGTTTCTTTATCTCATCATACTTCCAGTCTGTGGAATTATAAGTATCACGTTCATCAAAAGTAGTTTGAGTATCTTCGCAATTGTTTTCCCAACCAGTAGGCATACCATTGTAGCCCGTTGCCAAGATTTTATCACCCTTAACAATAACAGCACCTACTTGAAGTCGCTTTGCATAACTAAGATTACTAGTTAAAGTTGCGACCTTCATGAAGTAGTCAATAAACTTTTGTTTCATCGTTCTAGCAAATCAATTTTGTTTGGCTTGTTTTTCCACTCAGCCGCATCGGGCAATGGAGGCTTTTGCTTAGTGATATTGGGCCACTTACTTGCTAATTCACCATTCAAGTCAATCCAAAACTGTAGATTAGGTACAGTCTTGTCATTATCTACTACAATAGCATCAATGGGGCATTCGGGAATACACACCCCACAGTCAATACATTCGTCTGGATTGATTGCTAAAAAGTTGGGGCCCTCGTAGAAACAATCTACAGGGCAAACCTTAACACAATCAGTGTGCTTACATTTAATGCAATTTTCTGTTACTACGTGTGTCATTTATATAAAATTTCTTTATGTGTTTATCTGCGGATTCTCTGCTTTGCAATGTACTTAGTACATAATTATGTATATTAAATCTTTTACAAAACGCTTCACCAAACGTTTCTTCGTTGTCTTTAAGCATATCAAAGATGTATTCTTTGCAAAATTGGTCGTACTCTTCTGTAGAAACAGATTGATCAATAGTATGTTTACCCAATGACTGTAATTCTAATTGTTTAGCAATGGTATTAAACATATCAATCCCAAAGACTGCGGTAATATTTTGCAAACAAATCAATGCCTTCTTGGATGCGTTCTTCATGTAATTTATGACCCACACTATCATACCAATGTTCATCGGGATTCTTATCTACCATTCTATACGTAGCTTCATCAACTCCTGTTACGGGATTAGGAAATGTTTTATCAGTTTTTTCCCAATCAAGTTCAACCTTGCCATGATGATAAAGTTGATCATAGTCTTCCAATGCAAGTTGTTGAAAGCTCCAGATCATTTTATCTAACACTTCATCCCAACGCTTACATCCTTCTTCAAATGCTTCTGCATATGATTCTTTATAAAAGTCAAGAGGTTGTTGGTCAGTCCAATCTTCTCCACCTACGTCAGCAAACTCGCCGGGGATTCCATGTTTAGTTTCTTTTAATTGAATAAGTGCAGGAAGAATAATGTATGCTAAACTGTGGTCAAGACTCCATGTGTCATGACTTTCAATCTCAATATCAATTTTTCTTGCCCCTTGTGTTTTAGGGAATTTGCCTAAATTAACCTTCATTGATTACTACCGATTGACTAATCTTACCTTTAACAAACCACATCTTATCGTTATTGTTAACCACATGAGCAAGGTCGATCTTGCGGTTGTTATATAATGCTTCTGCTAATGATTCTAGATTACGTGCTTGGCAATAAAAATCGTTTGTGTCTTTGTCGTATAGATATAGTTGATCACCGTGCTTTTCAATTACGCAACGGGGAGGCAACGATTCTAATTCTTCTTCAGTGGTTTCTTGTTCTAAATCGATGCCCAATTTAGCAGCCTCTTGTTTAAGAGTGTTACGCAATTGGTAGATAAAGACTTTTTGACCTATATAAAAGCCAAAACAAAACATAATGAATAAATCTAGATACAATTCCATATAATTATTTAACCCTGATATTGCTAAAACGTTTCAACTTTTCTAACTTATTTTCAGCACCTGTTTGCATGCCTTCCATAGTTACTCCGACTTCTTGTTCGGTTAACAACTTTAACATTGCTAACACATCACCAAGTTCTTTTTCTAAACGTTGCATATTAGTTTCATTACTGCCTTCCATCATTTGGTCAGGACCAAATCTAAAGACTTTACTGATTTCTACGATAACCTCAGCACATTCTTCTTGTAGAATGACTAGTGTTTCAATAGTTTCAGGACTAATATTATTGACTATCTGATGTACCATTTTATTGTTTTGGCATGTTGTTGATCATTTTACTTTCCTATTTGCCATCTTAGGAGCTACATTCTTTTCGTGATATGGTTTCCAGTGTTCAAGATAATGATTATGCTTGACCCAACGACTTTTACCAGTTTTAGTTTCAGTTAAGAAACCCCACTCACGTTGTTGTGGACCCATAAAAAATAGTGTAGTGACAGGTTGTTCATCATCTAATTCTAGCCAATGAAACTCACCCGCACCACGCATGATAATACTTCCGGGACCCTTCCACTCTTTGAATTCTCCAATCTTTTCTCCTTTGCTATTGCATACTAATGTATGCTCATAGTAACCGCCCTTTAAAATAACCGTCATATAAGGCCACGGGTGGTCGTGAAAGATAGGATCATCACTACGTACAATCTTATGTAGAGTGACATTAAATGGGAACCATTTACGATCCTTTAAGAAAAGGTAATACCGATGCATGTAGTCAGCACCGGTTCTACGATCAGGAATCAGTCGGTATCTACCTAATTTATTCATTAAATTGTGTAACAAACCCATACTGTACCTTTCGTAGAAAATTCAAAATTGCGGATTTTAAGGATCCGCAAACCTATAGTCTTAAACTAGACCAATTGACATTGCACGATAGCCTGCGGCAACGATTGCGCGGCTAGGCTTGCCCAAACGATACTTAGTGGTAACACGACCCTTAGTATCAGTATGCTCGTTAGCATAAACTGCGTAGCCAGCAAAACGAATGTTGCTAATAGTTGCAGTTGGATTAGCAATGCCGAAACGTGCGGCAATTTGCTTTGCGGTGAGTTGCTCACCTTGTTGTAGTGCCTCTAAGAGGCGATCAGTTTTAGTTGTCATCATAAAATTTCCTTTAATGTTCGTTGAGTATCTCTCACAACGTATAAACATTATATTACAAGTTGAGTTTGAATACAAATATATTGGCTACCTAGATTAACTTAGATGTCCAAAAACTTTAATTCAAACACATCAGCGTGTTCATCCCAACCAGCATAACCACGAGGATTACATACCACACGGGTTTCACCAACCATGTAATCAAAAGGATCATGGGTATGACCATGAGTCCATAATCTGATTTGTGGATTATCTAGTATGAATTCACTTAAATCACTACTATAACCACCGTTCATCAAATAATCATTTACGTATTTAGGATGTGTGCTTTGTTTTGTTGGTGCATGGTGCCCTACAAACACAACCTTTTTATCCTTCATATCAGGCATTAACGCTTTAAGATAACTAAGTGTTTGTTGATGACGATACATTGTGTGCGCAGGACGCAACTTAGTATATCCATGCTCGTCATTACGAATGATTTTGTAATCATTCATCATATCGGCTAGTGCATGAAGTGTCAATGGATCACCTTTGTTGCAATCAGTCCACAATGTTGCACCGATAAAGGTAACATCATCAATTACTTTTACATCTTTTTCAAGGAAGTAAACATTATTGAATTTAGCACATTCGTCACGTAAGTATTGCAATGATGCTTTCCACTTGCCATGATAAAACTCATGATTGCCTGCAATGTAGATAACATGAGGAAATTGAAAACTGCAACGCTTGAGAAAGTCACGGAAACGAAGGGCAGTAGCCTGCCTACGACCCAAGTTAATAATATTAACTGGATCCATAGGATTCAGTTCAGGATGATCATGTAGATCCTGAGCAACTAAAATGTCGCCGGACAACAATAGAACCTCAGCATTTTCTGTGTTCTTTAAATTAATATCCTCAAACTCTAAGTGTAAGTCACTTGCTAATGCTACCTTCATTATTATCCTCTACGCATGGTTGCGATATCATGTGCCTCTTCATCACTAAAGATAGGCACAGCATTACTTTTGTGCATAGTACCAATACCCTTGACCTTAGTACCTGTGTACACCTTAGCTGGAGCAAGACTAGCAATACCACCAGTGTCGCCTCGACTGGGAATATGATGTGTGTTAGTACGACCAACAGGGGTTGCCAATGAATACTTTAATGGCTCTGCACTTAATGCACGTTTACGCTTTTTATCTTCTGCCTCTACATCCCAACGCTTTTGCAATTCTTTCCAACTGGCATCAAGTTCACGTGCCTTACGTGCCTCATCAGCATTACGGAATTTAACTTTGCCTTTCTTTTTGCCAGAAAGACTAAGAGCAGGATGATGTAAATGCATTGTCATAGTAGTATTATAACACCTTTGTTAAATGTTTGCAAGTACCGCGGTATGTGAATCCTGAACATGTGCAAGTTTTAGCATCAGGGTCAACATAGTATTTGTCACCCTTGCTACCAATAACTTCAATCAAACTACTTACAATTTTTATTTTGAATGGGTTTACTTTAAGTGTCACAAACTTGCGACCACGTTTGTCAATACGCAAGGGACGTTTAAAGTAAAAAGGCTCAGTATCGCCCTGCTTGATATATGCAACAGCACTTTCACCATCCATAAGGTATGTGTGATTGCAGGAAATACTATCTTCCCAAACTGTAACTTCTTGCAAGGCGATCATATTAGGCAGCTTCCTTTACCTGTTCCAATGCCTTTGTCAATTCAACATAACCATCACCGTGATCATTGACAAACCAAACTGCCTTACCATCAACTTGACGGAGAATGTATTCAAATTCTTCATAACTGTGATTGTCTTTGTAGTCTGCAAAATCAGCAAACTTACGGGCACTTACACCATCTTCACCACGATCACGACCGTAGAATGTAGTCATGTTACCGTAATTAGCCTTATATTCATCATAAGACAGACCTTCAATCTCATAAGAACTAAAGGGATGTTTGACACCGATTTCTTCACGCAAACCTGAAATATCGCCCAAATCGATCAACTCACGAACCTTGAAAGGATCCATGTAAGATTCTTGCAGGATACGACCGTTGTTTTCCAAGTAACCATCCCAGTGACAGTAAACTTGTTGAACAGTACCGTCAGCGAATTCGATTGCGATTGTAGAACGTGTTGCCATTTTTTAGTCCTTTAATTAACTGTTGATAAGATATATTATATACCCAAACCGATTTATTGTCAACCTTTTTATGCCATGTTGAGTTGAACTTGCAGGCCTTCCCAAGTACCACCGAGACCAGTTGAACACATTTCAACACCGTCACCGGAACGATATACTTCCAATACCTCAAGGGCTTTTTGCGTAGCCGCATTACAAGTAGAAAAGTCACCTACCCCTGCACGGATTTGCTTGGCAGTAGCATAGAATGAAACAGTAGAACCAATGCAAATACGAAACTTTTGGTTCTGTTTGAAACGCTTGATAACCATATCGACTCCTTTAATTAATCATTCAATACAAGTATTGTACACCCAAAACGATTTATTGTCAACCTTTTAGTCTAACAACCAAACTTTTCCGTCTATTTGGTCGACCACCATGAATTCTAAATCGGATTCGTATTCTCCACCGTTTTGTTCCATCATCAATTCCAAGTTTCCATCATACTTGGACAACAACTCTATCAATTCTTTTACTTTCATTTTGGACTCCTTTTCTTTAACTTACCCATAGTATATCAGATCGCCCATTTATTGTCAAATTTTTTATCCAAAAAAAAGTGTTGTAAAAATACAACACTTTAAAACTTCAAGCAGTTATCCAATCGATTTGATCCATCATTTCTATAGTTTCGGCACCATCGTAATCATGTATACGAAACTTTTTGCCTAGGGGAACCCACCATACTTCTAGTCCTCGTTCGGAACCTTCGAGGTATTCTCCGGCCCATTTAAGACTGACATAGGTATGAATTTTTCCTTCATCACCCTCTTCAACCAATCCAACTAGGCCCGGATCAAATAGCATAGTAATATCATTACTCCAAGAGTACCAGCCTGCACCGTACTCTGGACTAATAACTACTGCAACATTTTTACCTCGAACAACTCGATCCATTTACTTTGATTCTTTTGATACTGTAGTTTTAAACAAAATGCCAAACAAAATATTGATACCCCAAGCAGTCATCCAGTCAATTTGATGTACACCATCAACAGCACCAACCAAACAACCGTTCCATAGCATATAGACTGGCCAACTCAGTAAAAAACTAAGTAGTACAAGTCCTGCAAGACCCAATACAATTGCACCAACGATTACAAGAATTTTTTCCATTATTATTTCCTAATCAAGATTGCTTAAGGGGCAATGGGGCAAGAGTTTTGGGTGCAGTTGGGCAATTCAAAATACCTTGAAAGTGCCACTTGCGGCAATGAGTACATTCCATAATGATTCCTTTACTGTTTAAGAACTTGTATTATATCAAGTATTGGATTAAATGTCAAGTAGTAGGACGCTTGTCTAACACTTTGTCTGCCAACCCATACATTACTGCATCCTCTGCACTCATGAAAAAGTCACGTTCCATATCTGCGGCCAACTGTTCAAAAGTCTTGCCTGCACTATTATGTTTAACATAAATTTGTGTGAGGTTTTTTTTCATTTCAATGATTTCGTTGACTTGAATCAACATATCAGTTGCCTGACCACGTGCACCACCTGAAGGTTGATGAATCATGTGTCGTGCATTGGGAAGAATCATACGCTTACCCTTTGCACCTGCTTGAGCAAGTAAACTACCCATACTACATGCTTGACCCATAACGATTGTTTGAACATCGGGGCGAATAAATTGCATGGTATCATAGATAGCCATACCAGCAGTTACACTACCGCCGGGACTGTTAATGTAAAGACTGATGTCCTTTTCTGGATCTTCTGATTCAAGATACAATAATTGTGCGGCAATCAAGTTTGCCATTTGGTCATGTACTTCACCTTCAAGCAAAATAACACGGTCACGCAATAATCGGCTATAGATATCATAACTACGCTCACCGCGGGAAGTTTGTTCAAGTACCATTGGAACTAGGCTCATATAAAATCCTTTTATGTAAAAACTAATGATACACTAAATGTATAAAAAATACAACAGATATGGTTAAACTAATTTCACCGAACTTACATGTTGTCGTTTGGCAATCATATCAACTATGTTTGGTATTTGTGGGTTTGGAATAATTTTTGCTAATGGGATATCACCGGGACGATTGTATGGATGACTGTAATCATACCCGTGATTCAAAAAGTAAATAGAGTTAGTATCATAATACTTTTTATATTTTTTACGATTATTAATCCAAGTTTCATGTGATGTATTATAAAATCTAACTACAAAATCGGCACTGTAATGTCTATAAGGTTTGTATGCTGTTGGTTGCATGTGTTGGTCATTGTCTATTGCCATATCCTGCAATGTTTTCCCAATCTCAGTATACAACAAATACACAGTTCCAAACTCAATCATGTCATTAAAGTATTGGTAGTCTTCTATGGCGTAAGTGTATTCTTGAGATTTTTCCATTGCAAAATAAGTTACAGTATGTCTGGGCAATGGTTTTCTATTACCTTCAACAAATGATTCACAACGGTGTACTTCTATGTTAAGTTGAGCCAATGCATATTTGACTTCATCAGGCGCATCAGTAAAAAATTGATGAGGTGTGTTTAATGTACCGTGATATGTTTCAAAGATGTTGTGTAGATAGTTTAATGTATCTTGATCGATATTATTTGCATCTATTCTTCTATTAACAAATCCAGGGCTATACTTATCTATGATTTCACAGCACTTGTTAATAGCATTTACGGCATTAGTTTTATCTGTGGTGTAATCACTAAACCCCACGAATCTTTTTGGGTCGTCAATGTTGTATTGTTTGGCTAATGCCTCAGCTAATCGTGAGGCCCATTTCTGCACAATGGGATAATCGTATAGTTTGTAACGAACGGTTAGGGGATCTAAAAGGGATGTGGGATCAGAGTATTCAATGTGCAGTTCACTATACATAGAAATATATATCTATGCTTAAACTTTGCGCAATTTTCTTCCTACATCACCCATTTTAGAACCAGCACCTAGACCGTGTTTTGGAGTGTCACGATGTCCAGTTGCAATCTTTTGTGCGTTTTTAGCAAAGTCTTTTTTGCCAACACTAATTGAATCTGGTTCTTGAACACCCAACTCATTTGGTTCAGCCAAAACAGTTTTAGGTGCAACAGGACTTAGTTTGAAACTAAATCCACCTTTAGTAGGATCAGTTGCACCACTCTTACTTTCAAGTGTGATGTTACCGTCTAGTTTAGCAGGCCATTGTGTAGCAAAACTCATAACTCTACTCTTAGGGTCAAAGTCAGCATATTGTTGAACAAAGTTCATATCCAATACAGCTAAAACAACGTTTTGGAATTCAGGCAATGCACTACCTTCGTTAACTGCTTGCATAACTGCTAACTTAACAGCATGTGTTAATTTGCCACCGTCGCTACTTGGTTTCTTAAAGTTAATATCACTCCACAATGATTGATATTCTGGAAGTGGAACATTCTTTTTCTTTTTAAATGCATCCATGCTAGTTGTTACTTGGTTAACAACATCACTTGGCCATGGTAAAAATTCATTGAACTTTTCTGGTATTGACTCTGGTGCATATTGATATAATAAGTTCATTGCTTGAAATACCTGTGATACTGTTTTGGGAGAAGGTAAATTGTATCTTCCCCCACCTTCTGCATTGCACAAATCAATAAAAGCAACAACAGCTTCATATGCAGGGTTGTCACGAATTTCTTGCGGAACAACCAAACTACTTATACTAGGTGGAGCACCACCCCCTTTACCTTTACTTGAGATATGTACTTTGTGTTGAGTTTTTTGATTACCGATTGTCGCAAAACTATCAGCAAGTGGAGTATTTGCTTTTAGTGGGAAGTTTAATGTTAAGTCACTAACATCAGCACCAAGCCATTCAGTAAAGCCCTTCTGTCTAGGGAAACGTGATGTACCTGATACCAATGCTAATACACCTAAATATTCACCGGCATAGTCAATGATACTGTCTTTAATCTTTGTAGGAACTTCTTTGGGGATAACTGGATTTGCCCCACCAACAATTTCTTCAGCCATAGCGATTACAACACGACCATAATCAGTTGATTGCAATACTTGATTGTTAATAATTTCATCACCTAATTCACTAGCAGGAATGTCACGGTCACAGATGCCAATTTGACTTGGTTTCAATAATGCTGCTTCCTTACCTGTCTCTTCACCTTCTTCGCCTGTACTTGCTTGGCCACCCAAATCGCTAGTCTTTAATAACTTGCTTAATGGAATCAGGCTTCCGTCATCTAATTTCATTGACAATGAACCTTTAAACATATCGTTGTCAAACATGTCTTGGAATCTGTCTGCTTCGCTTGGATCCGCAATGACTTGTTCTTGATCTGTATTATAGAAAGGAACACCGTCACGAATCATTTGGATAAATTTATCAAAACGTTCAGGATATTTTTTAATTACACCGGCGCTAAGTGTACGGTCTTCTAATAAGAAGTTGATTTGGTTAATGAGGTCTCGCATAGTATGTATTTATGCATTTTAGCACTTAAAGAGATTTTGATGTTTCCACCATTTGTGTATTCTATGATATCTTTTAAGTGGGATTCCATGCTCTCTTAATTTATCTCTGAATATATAAAAACTAGGACCATGACTCATGATAGGTGGTAACCCTTGTTTAGCACGTTCTTTACTAAGAACATCCCATTGATATTGGTGACACATCTCGTGGGCTAAGGAGTCAATCAACCATTGTTTGCAATACCATTTGTTTGACAAATGTATGATACAGTTTGATCTTTTAGTGTTGGGATTTGGATTAAAGTCATCTGCTTCGCATTGACCCCAGTAATCAGTTGTTCGCTTAATGATCCTAAATCTAGGAGTGGGAAGTTCTCCATTGAATATAGTCGCATTTAATACCTTAAACAGTTTTCGAATTTCTTTTTCGTCTGTTCTATATACTAAACGTTTTTGAGCAGGAATTGTGGGTAATTCTTCGCTCATGTATGCTAGGATCTTTTTGGAACTCATAAATAGCCCTTCCTTAGTGTATTTAGTATATAGGTTATTAAATTATTGTGTCAATTACTTTTGGATATAAATATATTTTTAGGAGATAAAAAATGGAGTTTTTTACAATTATTGCCGTAACCGTAGTTATTATTGCAGCCGGTGTATATTTTTACAATGATAGCAAAGCTAAAAAGGCTAAGGCAGAAACAGAATCAGATGCACAAGCACCTTATAAGGTTGAAACACCTATCGCTAGTGAAGTTGAGTTGCCCTTAGTTAAATTGGAACAAGCAGAACCTGAACCAGAAGTTGCACCTGCAATTAAACCTAAGGCTGTTCGCACCCCAAGAAAACCAAAAGCAGAGGTAGTTGAAGAGAAAAAGCCACGTGCTCCTAGAGCAAAAAAGGCAGCTACTCCAGCAATCACTCCTGCTGAAAAGAAACCACGTGCACCACGCAAGCCAAAGATGACTATTGCAAAATAATGCAAGACATTGGCTTTGATGTTATCAGCGATTTAAATCTATCCCCTGAGGATAATTTTAACTGGGAAGGCAAAAGCACAAGTTTATACTGTTTGGTAGCAGGTAACGTTAGTAGCGATATTCGCACTACAGTACAAACATTAGCACACCTTGGTAGATTCTATCAAGGTGTTTTTTATGTGCCAGGAACATCTGAATATTCTAATACAGTTGACTTACCAGGAAGAACAGAACATTTGATGAGTTTACTCAAACACTTGCCTACTGTTCACATGATGCATCATAGTGTGGTAATCGTAGATGGTGTTGCTATTGTTGGAGCCAATGGTTGGAACAATAGTGATACCAATACATTACAAGATATGGTTTATACTGCGGCACGATTTGATGACTTGACTTATCTAAATAAATCCGTTGAAAAATTACAACGACATTTAGATGTAAAACAAATTATAGTTGTCACTAACGCAGTCCCTGATGAAAAATTATACTTCGGGGAAAAGCCTGAAATAACTAAAAACCAAATACCCTTACAAAAAACTTTAAAGCATGATACTGAAAAGAAAATTAAGTATTGGGTATTTGGTAGTTATGAAAAATCAGTTGATACTACTTTAAATAATGTAGGGTATGTAAACAATCCCTACCTACATAAAAGCCCCTATTGGGCTAAACGAATCAATATATCAGTTTGATTCTGCTTCCACTTTAACTTGTAGTGGATAACCTTGTGCCCTAGCATCTAATGTAACTTCGATGCCTTTTTGTTCTGCAATTTCAAAGGGCAAAACAGCAACAATAGCACTACCCTTTTCATGGATATCAACAGTAATTTGACTTGCTGTATCAGAATTGTAATTAAAATATTCAACTAGTGTATGAATTACAAATTCCATGCTTGTATGTTCATCATTAAGGTAGATGATTCTAAACAATGGAGGTTCTTTTAGAGCCAAGTTAGGTTTAATAAGATTACGAACTTCTGGGCTTGCGTTTGCCATGTTAAATATTTCCTAGAGTTATAAGTTCGCGGTAGTACACCGCGAACTGTTCTTACATTATATTATTTATTGTAATTGATTGCAATCTTCTTGGGTTTCTTTTCCTCAGGAATTTTGCGTTCAAGGTCAATACGTAAGATACCATTAGCAACCGTTGCAGTTACTACTTCTACATGATCCGCAAGTGTGAACGTGCGAGAGAAATCACGTGAACTAATCCCGCGGTGTAGATATTCAACAGATTTAACGTCACCGTCTTCTGTTAATTCCACAGCCTTTTGACCATTAATTACCAATTGATTGTTATTCAATTGAACGTCAATTTCACCCTCATCAAAGCCAGCCACAGCAAGTTCAATGCTGAAGTTGTCTTCATCGTGTTTAACGATATTGTATGGGGGATAATTTGTGTTAGCTTGAGATGTTCGCATTATTTCGTCAAACATGTTGTCGAAACCAACTGCAAATTTGTGAATTGACGGAATGTCAAGGGAGCGAAGGGTTAGTGTGTTTGTCATTTTATTTCTCCTATAAGCAAATATGACTATTGTAGACCCGACTATCGGCATCTACAACATTATTTATTATACACTATTACGCAAAAAAATAAACTATTTTGGTCAAAATAGTTTGGGTGGAAGTTCTTGTGAACGAATATGTTTGCGCCAACGGCTCTTGGCTTGGCTCTTTGCGATTTTTCTTTTTGTGGTTGGTTTAACGTATGCTTCACGGTCACGCACTTCTTGAAGCAAATTAGACTCTGTAACTTTTTTCTTTAGTTTGCGTAGTGCTTTTTCAAAATTACCGTCTTGTACTAATACTTTTCTACCGAATGATTTCATATACCTGCCTTGGGTTCCTTTACCAAATTTGTAGTAATATTTATCTCGGTGATATTATTTTTCTTGTATTTGTGAATATGGAACATATGCGGCATCAATACTTTTTCTAATTCTGTTTGTAGACCACGTGCACCTGTCTTTAAATCAATACAATTTTGAGCAAGTTGTTTGATGGCATCATCAGTAAATGACAATTCAATGTTATCAATACTAAACAAGTATTTGTATTGGTCAATGAAACTGTTTTTAACATTGGTTAATACAGATACTAATTGTTCTAATGACAATTCTTCTAGTGCAATGGTAGTAGTAAAGCGACCAATGAATTCAGGAATCATACCAAATTTAACCAAGTCATCAGGAGTAGATTTTGATAAATCTACTGCTTGATCTTTAGGTTTGATAGTTGCACCAAAACCCATGCCACTACCTTGTACTCTATTTTTAATGATTTCATTTAATCCAACAAATGCGCCACCGGCAATGAATAGTATGTTTTTAGTATCAACTTCAATCATATCACCTTGTGGATTCTTGCGTTTGCCATTAGCAGTTACACGACACTTTGTACCTTCTACTAGTTTAAGCAATGCTTGTTGAACACCTTCGCCGCTTACGTCACGTGTGATACTTGCGCTTTCGCTTTTACGGCTGATCTTGTCAACTTCGTCAATAAAGATAATGCCACGTTCTGCTAGTTTAACATCACCGTCAGCCATAGCAAGCAACATGCTAATCATACTTTCAACGTCTTCACCAACATAACCTGCTTCTGTTAAGCTGGTTGCATCAGCAACTACAAAAGGAACGTTAAGATATTTGGCAACGCTACGTGCAAGTAATGTTTTACCACTACCAGTAGGACCAACCAGTAACACATTACCTTTTTGAATTTCTAAATCTTTGGGAGGATAATTGATACGCTTATAGTGATTAGCAATAGCAACGCTTAATACCATTTTAGCATTGTCTTGTCCAATAACAAGACTATCTAAATGATCTTTAATAGTGTATGCGTCAAAATCATTTGATTCAATCTTTTTAGGTTCATCTGCGGTTTTCTCGTCAACAATAAGATTGTTGCACAAGTCGATACATGCGCTACAAATAGCAACATCATCTCCGACAATTAATTTTGAAACCTGGTCTTTATGATTGCCACAAAAAGAGCAATGAGTTAATTTCTTTTCTGCCATACTATTACTTATCTTGCGAATTTTGTTCGCTCAAATATGATTCGATTTGTGCTTTTTCTTTTTCAGAAAGCAATTCAATATCGTATTCACCAGTGTCAATTTTATGAATTAAATGTTGTATGTAGTGTTCATCATATAGGTATGAATCACTTTGATCTTTATTTGTCTCTATCCATCTACTACCATCAAACTTGTAAACACGATTAGGTAAAACATCTACACGTACAAAGATACTTCCTTTTTCAGCAAACTTAGGGAATTGTGTTCCAAAGTTTGTGCTTACAGGATGTCCATCAGTCAATGACAATCTGAATAAATCAGGACGCATTTCTTGTAATGCATGTTTGGTAATTGACTTACCTTCAAACTGCACATAACCTTCGTGTACTTCTTCTAGTGTAACACCTTCAGTTCTAATTTCAGGCTGTGGGGGCAATTCTTTAATTGGCTCAACTTGATCAATTGTAATTTCTGCATCAGTAGTAATTACTTCTGTAATTTCGTTTTCAATTGGCTCCACTCTGTGAACATCGTCCACATTAGGTTCGTCTGCATGGGTAGTATCTTGTTCTGGTAATTCTTCTCCCACCACTCCATTTGGTTCAACAATAGTTGTTTGTACATCTGTAACATTTTCTTCCTCCATAAAAGGACCATCGATAACGTCACATGACTTGTTAGGACAGAATGGTCCTATACCCGGAGCGTTAAGTAATGGTGTATTACACTTATAGCAAAGAATAGGTTCGTCTTCTACTTCTTCCACTATTTCTTCTACTGTGGGTTCATCCTCAAAACCCTCATCAAATGCTTTTTCAAACTCTTCAAGTTCTGGGTCAGTTTCAACTTTAGGTTCTTCAACCTTTGTTTCTTCTTCATTCATCCATTCATAACTTGATGTACTTGCCAACACAAGGGTAAGTGCTAGTGGGTCAAATACAAACACAATCAATATAATAACCCAACGCACAGCACGTTCAAGTAAACTACTGTCTGGATTATCACCATAGATTAATGCGGCAATGTATTTGATAGGACCTACTTCAGCCTCGACCTTACGATTTTCAGCCGCAACCGGAGCACGTTCTTCATTTATTTGTGAAATCTTATTTTGTGAATCGCTGATAGTTTTCTGTAAGTCTGCACGTTCTTTTGCTTGTTGCTTACGAATGGCAACCGCACGTTCGGCGCCCTTATCATCGTCACTACGACTTAATCTAGCATCAACCTGTGCATCCATTTGTTGCAAGGCTTTACGTGCAGTTTCAATATTATCTTTTTCAGTTTTAATCTTTTCATCGTAGATTGCAAGTTTGGCAGCGACATCACCACTAACTAAACTTTGATCACTATGTGCTTTACTTAAAAATCCAAAGATACCCATGCTTGTTAGTAGTGCTAAAAACACGACCGCAGGCACTAGATATAATCGTAGTAATATTGATGCACGATTCCAATAGGTATGCAGCCACAATGTAGTCACAACTTTGGCAAACTCCAATGAGCCTCCCATGATCATAATGGGAACAACCGCCGCGGCGAAAATTGCTACCAAGCCTTGGATACTATACCAGGCGGCAATAACACTTAATGTAAGTGCTACTGCTAGTGTAAGTGTTGATAAACTGAATATCTTTTTTAGAGTGGACATGTTATATTTATTACTTTTTCTCCGCGTTTCCCTGAAACAAATGTCCATACGTTCCACCAAACTCTGATAAAGGTATAATCAATTTTCTATCAATGCCAGGGCCTTGCTTGATGTGGTACGTGATATAGTTTTGTCCAGGGCCACGACTTTTGATTTGAATTACTTCAATATAGTTCCCATCAGGAAACGTGTATTTTTTACCTAAATACTTTGCACTTTCACCAGCAACATATTCTTTGTCACGCTGGATCAGTAAGTTCATTTCTTCATCATCTGTCATTTTTTAGTCTTTTTAACTTTCTTGACTTTCTTTTCTATTTCAATGGCTTTGTCAAGTTCTGCAAATGCAGTTTCTAGTTCTGCAATGGCATCGACAACTTCTTGTTCGTTATCGTCATTAACTTCAAGATTGTCTGCTTCCCATTTAGCCCATTGTGCTTCACGTTCTAGTCGTTCTTGTTCTTCCTTGATACCCTCTTCAGTCAATTTGAGTTCACTATCACACATAGGGCAAACATCTTTTGTACTAGTTGAAATTTCTTCAGAGGAATAGTAATCTTCAATTACTGTGCCATCTTCACGTAAATGTTGTGTAATTGTTTGATATCGTTGACCAATCCACTTACACTTTGTACATTTGTGTGTTGGTTCAGTTGGAGGAGATTCATTATGCCAACTATCTTCATTACCTAATTCATATGTAACATCATATCCACCCTTACGATCAGTCCACCAATCATCATACTGACGTTCCCATTCAATTTCTACATCATTGTCGTATGCATCATTAAGCAAATCATCAATATCGTATTCACCCTTTTCAATTTGTTTCATCAACGCCTTGAGTTCACGTTTCTTCATGTCAGGATAAATCTGCGCAAGAGTATCCATATCAAGTTCATAAGCAAACTGGCTATCTACTTGATGCCATTCGTGTTTAACCAAAGTTACCATAACTGTTCCTTAAAATTATATTATACTATAAAATATTATAGTACGCAAAGAAATAGGAGAAATGCCAGTATAGGATGACCAGCCATCACCAAAAATAATGCTAGTATACATCCATAAAAAAATCGGTCATTGCTCATCATTTATCTTTATTAAAGGTCACCCGGGATGGAGTTGAACCACCGACACAAGGATTTTCAATCCTCTGCTCTACCATCTGAGCTACCGGGGTATAATTTATTTAACTCCGAAATGTTCTTTAACTGCCTTTTCAGCAAGTTCGCCGTGTGCTGATAGATTGCGAGTCATTACGGCACATTCCCTAACAAGCAACCCGGCGAACTTTTCAAAATCATCTTCTGCAAATTTGACAAAGTTCGTACCTCCAGCAAATCCTTCATAAAATTCTCCACCAGCCTGTTCAGCAAGTTCTTTAATTCGTTCGTTCATTCTTTTGCCCTCTTGTCTGATTCAACTTTAATACACAATGCTTCATATAACCTAAAATAAGTACCTTTGTCTGCGGCCAATTCATCACATCGGTCATCCAATTCTAGAATACGGTCTGCGGCAATTTTCAAAAGCATGGACAGGGCAATATTGCCACCAGCACTTTCACTGGCTGTGTTCAGTGTATCAACAAGTTCTTGATTGGTCATCATTCAACTCCAAAATGTTGTCGAATCATCTCAGCAGGTTCTTGCGGTTCATAAAAACCTGTACCTGGTTCGGCACGTTTATCAAAAATATCTAACATTTCCCTAACAATCAACTCGGCGAACTTTTCCAAGTATCTGTCTGTGATCGTCATTAAGTTATCGCCAGCCTGATATGGAATACCCGATTGATCCATTTGGTCAATAAGTCTCACAATTCGTTTGTTCATTCTGTAACTCCGAAATGTTTCAACAAAAATTCTAAATCGGGATGACCTTTATGAAAGGCAGTATCAATACATTCCCGAACAATCAATTCGGCGAACTTTACAGGATCCAACTCACCTGCCACGTAGTCGCCATTGCCTTCTAAAATGGTTGCTTGGTCATATAGTTTTGCGATTCGTTCGTTCATGTTGAACTCCTGTTTTGTTACTATGACTATAGTATAGCACCAAATTTATTTATTGTCAAGTATTTGGCATAAATAATTGTGTCATGTCCACATTGTAATGCTACTGGTGGCAAATCAGCGATGGTTCGTTGGCACTTTGATAACTGTAAATCACTTATCGTCACGGAAAGTCTTGAATCTAGGGAATCGTAGGCTATATGACCCGTCTTGATTCTGAGTAACAGCGTCAGCCATCACCACCGCAGTCTGACCAATAACACTTTCCTTGTCATCCCAGTATGATTGTCGTTCTACATCCGTATAACCACTACCAACATTGACTGTGATATGCTTACCGTCATCAATGCCCTCGCACACTAAAGCGCCCATGCGACCTTGATTCTTACCGGTACCTTCTTCAACACCGATTACGGTCAGGTCATAGTCATAAACAGGCTTAAACTTCATCCATGATGTACTGCGTTTGCACTCGTAAGGTGCATCAACGTTTTTAATCATGATACCTTCAAAGCCTGCGTTAACCTGATCTTTAGCATAACGATCAAGTTGGTCTTTGCCTTCTGATGTATCCAAGTCAACCATCAAGTGCGGTAGCAATTCAACATTAGGCAATTCATCAATAATACCTCGAATAGATTCAAGGATATTAATACGCTTATGTAATTGTGCATTCCAATAACCTCGACGGAAGTCAGCCAACGGGATAACATCAAACACATTGAACACGCTATCCTCTGCTTGTGCATTTTCTTTACGGCGAGCCTGACGCATAAGTTCTTGAAATGTATTGCCAATTACTTCACCATCAAATACAAAGCCATCAACAAGACTACGACCTTGATCAACACGTGATGCCGAACGGCAAATCTTTGTATATGCAGATTGAATTTGTTCTTCAATGTGACTAAAGTTTTCAAACACTTTACCATTACGGCTATAGCAAATAGTAGTGACACCAAAGTCGCTAGGGATAACAACAAACAATGCACGAACACCGTCTAGTTTAGGCTCAAGACGTTTGACACCTTTCATTTCAGGACGACCTTCGCTATTGGTTGCTAGTTGGCAACCGAACACTGGAATCTCATAGTCAGTACCTTTGCAGATTTTGTTAATAGTTTTTTCACTAACACCTGCACGTAAGTCACGGCGCAGTACTGGAGCTAAGAATGTGTTCCATTCATTACTATCAAAACGCTGGCTTAATTCATCAATTGCATCACGTGCGGCATGACCTGACAACCTACGTTGTCCCAGTTGAATCATAAGTTCATTGAAGTCTTCCCAAGGATTCTCAGCATCGATGATGCCAATGGTGTCAGGAATTTGACGCACCCCAAATGTTAGATAAGGATTGTAACATGCCTTCACAAATGAAAGGAAGTTAATAGAATTACTACTACCAAGGACACTTGCCTCAAGCGCCTGACGAATAACATCTTCCTTGTGTAGGCGACTGTCACTTTCGTTTAGTTTATTAATCCAACTTGCACTCATTCATCAACTCCTATTAACCGTATTAATAACAGTATACAACAAAATCTATTTAAAGTCAAGCCTTTTGTCTAATAAATATGTGATGGAAACAATCGTAACCGTTACCTGTGATAGAGATAGATATCAATTATACCTACAAGCACATAGTTTTGAAAAATATTTGGATGAGCCAGTGCAACATATTGTTGTCATAGAATCCACAAAGCATGATATAAACAAATGGAAATCTGATTTACAAAAAATTTATGTTAAACATAAATTGGTATTAATGACCAAAGAAACACATCCATATGTATTCCCTACACTATTGGATGGTGTAGAGTTTGTAAAAGACAACGGCTGGCTCAGACAGCAAATCATAAAACTATATGTTTCTCAAGTTATATATACACCCAAATACACTATATTTGATAGCAAAAATCTTTTAGTACAAACTAGATCAATATACAATTTTTTAAACTTTGAACCAATGATGATATATCGCAATTGGTCTAATCCAGACATGGACACTTGGAAACAATTTGCTGAAATATTTCATAACAAAACAAATTTGCCTATTCCTAAGGTGTGTAGATATCCTACGACCCCTTTTATTTTAGATACCGAAACTGTGCGTCAGTTATTAGCATCAGTAAATGTTGAGGAGATATTCCTAGAGACAGCAAGTGTAAAACATAGACTGCCTAGTGAATTTGTTGCCTATGAATTTTTCTATAAAAGAATGGAACCCATACGTAGAGAATATTTAGACACCTGCATTGATGTATTACAAGATGCTGATCCGAAAGTATATGGATCATTAGTAATATCAAAAAGACATTACCTAGATAAAACACATTTAGACACCATCTATAACAGATTGGTAAATGAATTTAATCTTGATCCATATTATGTTGACTTAGCATTGTATGAAACAAATCCTAATTACCCTTATATTCCGCTTTTTCGTTCTTTAGAATCCTGACTAATTGCTGATTACGTGCATCCTGCTCTTTACGTTGTCGCTTTCTATCGTCACTCAACTTTAGCATCATGTCATATTCACGGGCCCAGGCTACACCACGAATCCATGTTTGTAGTTGTTCCAATGTACCTGTAAACACTTCTGCATCACGGCTGTAAATAGGTAAGCTGTCTGTATCCTTAGGTTTGATTGCAACTCTATCACCGGTGTCCTCTGACCCCCAACTTCCATGTTTAGGTGCGCAAAGCATAAAGCCAAGGTCGTCTATGGCTTTTTCAAGCCTACGAAATTCTAATACTGCGTTATAGCCTGCCATTATATAATCCTATTACCGTGTTTGTTCAATAGTAACTTCTTTGAGTTTGTCCACACCTTTGTCGGCTATTTTAGCGATGCCACCAAAGCCTACTGTAGCAACAATAATACCTACAATAACACCGGTTAAAAAATTCATACAATCACCTTTACACGATTGAGTTGGGTGCTGTTGTCACGATGTGCTTTAACAGTACAGTAAATATCAAACATCTTACCTACAGGCAGTTCTTCCTTGTACGCAAAAAACACAACCTGATCATCACTATTAATACCAGTAATGTAATGTGTGTTCCACTTCATTGAGTATACAGACTTGAGTACTTCAATTGCAGTAGATACCTTATCATTTACATTGCCAATGAATCCACCAGTAGCAAACGCAACACGTTGTTCTACTGTTTGGCGTACAATGCCACGCTCATATACTGATGGCAAACTTGCGATAACTGCAATATCGTATGCACTATCAATTGTTTCCTTGTTTGCAAGTAACATTGCTGTGTTGTCAAATTCACTCAACCGGGTACCCTTAAGTACCTTAAAAGTATAGCCTTGAAAGAAACTACGAACCTTAAGACCTTGTTCACGATCCTCATCGGTGATACGTGAAGCATCAGACAACAGTTCCTGTACAAGCATACGATTAGACTTTTTAGTCAGATCAGGATCGGATTCAGAAATAACACTTAGTTTAACATAACTACCATTGATACGTTGACTGGCTACTGCCGCGGCCCAAACATCAGTAGCGTTGTAGCTGGTAACAACCGTATTCGTCTTTTTTACAGGCTTACGATATGCGTAAGGGTTACGGTTGAAAGTTTTAGGTTCGTCACAATCGTCAGCATGACCCATGCGGCGAACCTGTTCATATGTCATACCACTAACATCAACAAATCCAGCCATTACAAATACTCCTTAAGCAACAAAATCGTATGCAAACTCGGGCATTACAGGACCATTGATAGGGCCACTGACTTGAACCTTACCAAGACCATAGTCTTTGCTCAGTTTGTGAAACACCTTGCGTGCCTCAACTTCCGAACATTCAACAAAAAGAGTACCACAGATAAATGCGGCACGATTGTCATCTTTGAGTACCTTAGCAACTTTGTCGAGAACGATTTTTTCGAAAGCCATTTTGTAGTCCTTTAATCAATCAATACAAGTATTATATACCCAAAATGATTTATTGTCAAATTTTGGTAACCTTGAACATTTTCAGTGAATTGGGATCAGCCGGGATGCTAACACTAGAATCAAACCTGCGACCAAGTTTGATATCAGCGGGAACAGTAATATTCAACCATGCAATAGAATGATTGGGTTTTGCAGTAGCACCAATAGTAATACTGTTTACTACTGCTGGGCGTGTGCCGGCTGCGCTAGTGTACATAATCGTATCGCCTGCTTTGATGTTTAACATTTCTGTTCCTTTAATCAATCAATACAAGTATTATATGCCCAAAACGATTTATTGTCAACTTATTGAGCATAGCCCATAAACATTTCAATGTCGTACCAAGCTACCACTTTATCATTCATTTTATAAACAAGCACTGGGTATGCGCTAGAATCGATTTCATCAAACTTTACTAGTTTCTCAAACTCAGTAGCACACTGGACCTCATCAGATTCTTCATCATAACTTACATTCGCTTTGTTAGTGTTCACAAATTTGTCAATGTCGTACATAATATACCTTTCAACTGATTAAGATTCTATTATATACCCAAACCCATTTATTGTCAAGCCATGAACAACCGATATGTAAAGCCCTGTGAAGTCTTGCACTTCACAAAACCCTCGTTTTTATATGTCATTTCTAACAATGCAAGACCCTTGCGGTCCTTCAATACGGGCTTGTTGACTTTAACGCTAATGAACTTTTTGCGAAACTCAACATACACTTTTTCAGCATTGTACACCAATTCAAGACCCAACTTAACACGTTCGGCACGAACTTTTTGTTCATTGGTGTAAAGAGAACTATTGACTGCACTACGCAATCGTGCATCACGCTCGGCGAACCAAGCAAATTGACCTGCGGGTTTGTGATTTGTTTCAATTTCTGTCAACATGTATCGCTCCTTTAATCAATCAATACATGTAGTATATCGCCAAACCCATTTATTGTCAACTAATTTTTTGATAGGCCTCTAGATAGGGAGCAAGTCTAAGTTGTTGGGTTTCCAGTTCTTTTTTGTAATAATCCAATACGCCGTCTGGAATTGGTTCATCAGTAATCTCAGATATTTGTTTTAACACGGATTCTGGATTATTTAATATATCTTCTAATTTAATATTATATTTGGGACCAGTGTAACCCTCTATTAATTCTAATACGCTGTCAGCATTACCGTTGAATAGATTAAAATTACTAATTATAAAATTCATGCTATTTTTAACATGTTCAGCCCAATGTTCTGGTGTGATATCGTTTGGATTATCATATATACCCGATCCACTATAATGCTCTTTAAATTGGTCCCATACTTCTTTATTACCTTCTGCATATGCATCACCTACGACTTCAAGTAAATGACTAGTCATAACATATGGTAATAAATCATATCCATATGTAACTACCACCGCATTTTTAATTTTAGGAATATTTGGTTGAATGTTATATTCACAACTTAATCCAAACTCCCAAAATAATTTTTGAATTAATTCCCCATTAGACCCTGATCGTGCTAAAATGTTATAAATTGCTGCCATTTAATCTTCTTCCTTTGTATCTTCGATATATCGATCAACTTTTTTGGCCTGATGGGTACATAATGCCGCTACTGTCTTAAGCGTTTTACTAATTTCCTCAGGCGTAGCATTATTGCTAATACGTTCAACTGCATTATTAATTTGAGTAATAAGTGTATTTAGTTCATTGTTGTTCATACTGTTACATCCACTTTGGTGCCTTTGGTGCCTTTGATACTGTCGCTACTATAATGCATTCTAGTCTCATATTGAATTTGTTCAACTTGTTGATCTTGGAAAACTCGTTGAGCACCTTCTCTGTCATTTACTAGACGTTCCTGAAAAACTTTATTGCAATGCAATATTTGTTGCTGTAATTGCAAATTGTAAAAAGAACTTTCAACTTTCATGCTAACTCCTCATAGTCTTCATCAGAAAATTCTTCATTGAGAATTTTGAAAACATCATCAATTGGCATACTTAACATACATGCAATGCTATATGGGTTATATCCTTCACGTGCTAACTCTAGTACCTCACTTCTAAAAAAATACATTCCTTTCTCCTATTTAACTGTCATTTGGTTTTGCCGTAAACTCGATCCTAGCTAATTTACCTACGTAAACTTTAGATTTAGAATTGTAGGTCATTTCTATTACCTGTGATGTTGGGAATCTAACCCAAATCTTATCGCCTTCTACGTCAATGATTGGGCAATCAATACCTTTACCCGACTCACTTTTAATTAAAATCATTTCACCTTTACGCATATCAATTTCCTGTAAACCAATGTTTAATAATACCTTCTGCAGGCTTGCCACGAATACTTTCACTTAAATCTGAAAAACCCTGTGCACTTGGAACAAGTGTGTCACTCAACCAATAACTGCAACTCAGACCAACTCCATATACAGTAAACAATGTTTGTTGAGAAATTGTTCTCATAATGCCTTCAACACCAATTGCTTGACTAGAAAAATCAGGAGACCAATTCAATGCAACACATGTTTGTGGTGTTGAATCTGCACTCAACAAACTAGTAACGACATTGGGACCAACAGAATCACAGAACCCATCCTCATGCCAGCCTTCTAACCAATACAAACTGTTAGATTGAACTGCAAGGTCAAATAACATAGGTACTTGCTTGGTTGAAGGACCGTTGGGACCACATGTAATTGAACCAGTATTAGCACCCAAACAATGATATGAACTATAAAAATTATTTAGTTGAATATTCATGTAATTTTGAATAAGTTCTGGTGACAGATTTGCATTGTCAGCTTGATTCATGTGTGGACTCATGAAACTAAAAACAATAGCATCAACTTTGTCTACGATTCGTGGATCACTCCATGGTCGACCACCTTGACTATAAAACAATTTACCAGAAAAATTTGCCTTTACATGGTCAATAGTTGCACTTAAATTGGTTACATATGTCTCATGAATAATAGGATCAGCCAAATTACTAAGCCCATATGCATTCCAATCAACCATCATACCCTTGATGCCTGAGGTCTGTGCAAATTTAGCCATTTCAATTGCTTGAGTATCCCAACCATGCATAATACGTGTGATGGTTGCATTATCAGGAGCACTTTCTAAGGCGGCAACTGTGTTACCATTTACGTCATTGGGCCAAAGTTGCCAAATATAATAAATGTCAATATTTCGTTTCTTTGCCTCAGTTACAACAAACTGAACCATGTATTCGGGAATATTATAATTAGCAGGACTAATAGTTAGATTAGATGCACTAGCATCATCCCAAGGACCGGAATTATAAAGCCACGTAAATGTAACACCGTCTTGTTGAAGTTTATCCAATGCTTGGGTATACATTAACTGCGCATATTGATCGGCAGTGCAATTGTGTATTGCCGTTTTATTCAATGCATTACCGTAAATCCAATATGGGCTATAGTCTTTGAAGCCAATACCCTTTTGCCAAATGCTGGGAAGTACACCACTTGCTGTGGGCATTGTGTGAGTACCCAAATATGAACTTGGATACGTTGCCGTGTAGTCAACTGTGCAAGTTGGGACCGGAGTGGGAGTTGGGGTGGGATTGACAGGAGACGAACCTCCCCCTCCACCGCAGGCAACTAAGAATGAAACAAGAATTAATGAAAGTAGTGTACGCATGGCAAATCCATAGTTGTGATGTTATTATTATCACACACTATGGATTTATTGTCAAGTGTTATTTTTTAGTGCTTTGATTCACAAAACCATACATTTTTTCTGCTGTTTCTAGGATCTTGTCTAGTCCCGGAAACTCTGGAACTGCTATTGAATTAACAAGTTGCCCTGTCTTTTCGTCTTTTTTGGCAGTCAATTCCCATCCTGCAAATTTTACTTGATACTCTTGCATAACAATGTCTTTTGCCATTGCAAGTACATCACTACGAATTTCGTAGCCGTTTTTATTGAATTTTACTTCGGGTAGTTTAGGTGTTTCAAATGTCATGTGTGTTCTCCTGTGTGTATTGTATTATGTTTTTTAATCATTGTCAACATATTGATGTATTGGATTTAACCATAGTTTGGTTAATTTCTTACGCAAAATGTTGATTTGGTTTAATATCTCGTTTTGTTCTTTTAGCAACTGTGTATTGACTTCAAAGAAACTAGGTTCTGGTACTTCAATAGATGCAGTACGCTCACCATCTCCTCGACTTCTTGTTTTAAGTTCATTCTTGCCAGCCAAATGTTGGATAACTTTGTTATCCTCAATGCAATGCATATACACTTCATTGATTTTATGAAACTTGGCCCATGCAAGCATTTCACTAATTAATTTGTTACCGATGCCTTGACGTTGATAGTCTTTGTTAACTGACACTGCCAGTTCCCAAGAATCATCACTATTTCTTGCCATGTGTCCCCATCCCACACGCTCACCATCATCACGTGCATACCATAGTTCATGGTCTTTGGGATGATAGCACATATTAAGTATAAGTTGATCAATAGAGTGGTCATTTGCAGGGTAACCAAAACGTGAGAGTTTATCCTCAGGTTCTAGTGCCTTCAAATGACGACTATAATCACCAATCTTGTATATATTGGTGTGGTGGACTTGCATCATGGCAAACGGCTGTGCTTTAGTTCAAATTCTCTTGTGAATGTATCCACATCAACATTGTTGATTGGATTACGACTATTGATATATCTTTCAAGTTTTGATTCACGCTTATCAGTAAACATGGCAATCAAACCAAAAAATGTACCGAACCCTGCAATTGTAAGTATGGTAGCTACTATACTAGACATGATTACTTGGCTTTTTTAGTTGAACTTGCTGTTGGGAAAAATGATTGAATTTGTTCCATCAACTTAACATATGGTGTACGGTCTGTTACCAACTCACCAATGCTTGTCATTGCTTTGAATCCAGCATCGATAGCAGATTTAGTATATTGGGTTTGAGCATCAACAAAATCTGTTGCGATTTTTTTTACTTGCTCGTTTGGACTAAGAGTTTCAACGATTTGTTTCTTAGCGGTTTGAATGGCGTCTACGCCGGTATGTGCGAAAGTGTTAAACATAATTTTTCCTCTGTGTGTATATGTTGTGTGTAGAACTATTCTACATTAATATTTAGTCCATGTCAATTGCATAGACAAAAGAAAAATGGGCATTAAGCCCATTTCTCCTGATACTTTTTCATTGCCAGTGTTCTTGCTAAAAACAATCTAAATTTAGCATGTTCACTTACTTCAATTTCATCAATGTTATCTTTAACAACGGTGATTTTTTCTCGTCTTACTATAATGGCTTCGTCATCATATTCAAAACCAGTTTCATCACCATTGTTAAGTAATGATAACCTTAATGGATTACTTCTTAGTAGCTTCGGCTTTCTTGGTATCTTTGCTAGGGGCCTTGCTTTTAGCAGGCTGGCTTTTGGTGTGATCCACCTTCTTAGCCAATTTCATTTCTTGTTGTGCTGGAGCAGGAGCGGGTACAGTTTCTGCGGCAAATGCAGTTACAGTTACCAATGTTGCGATCAATGTTGCTAGAGTTTTCATATCAGTTTCCTTTAAGTTATAACAGAAATTAAGTTCTGTTATATATACAACGCCTCAGACTGTATTCCTGTTGACAAGAATTTCAACCACCTCGCCCAGTTCTGCGAATCATTGCACCACCAAAACCTTTACCTGATTTGGGTACGGGTTTTCCACCTGCTTGTTTAACTTGAAATACTTGTTTAGCTTTTTTCTTTGCTAAAATTTCTGCCATTGGGTTTGGTTTGTTTTCTTTTTTGTCCATGATATTCTCCTATCTTACGGAATCTAAGTACTCTTTTAAGTTACCATATAATGTTACAACCATTGCTATTTTACTGTCAAATAGTTTAACGTAGGGGCCTTTGTTGTCCCCACTTTTATTTACACCCAAATAAAACGGGCACTTAATTTTCTTAGATAGTTCATGTGTGATCAATTCAGGTCTTAAAAACTTATCCTTTTTATTCCACAGAGTACCAATTGGAAATTCATAGTATTCAATATTAGATTGCAAAAATGCATTCATACCCTCATCAGATAAACGCAATCCTTCTCCACCTCTGCCAGTGACCCACCAACGGAAAACCACATCATCCAAGGGCATTTCATGCCATTGAGAATGTGGTAATTCTTTTATTATAGCGTTAGTTATTTCGTACTTAGTTTTGTGATAAGTCATCGGGATAAACTGTGCGTCCCGAATTCATAAAGACTACTGTAAATTTGTCTGATTTGAATTGTGCATTCAACTTACGACATAGGTTTCTAGCATGACCTGGATTACTAAAACTAGTCTTTTTATATTTAGGAGCAGCATCGTTGTGTAGGTAATGTGAAGACTTTAGATTAATTGGCTGGCCCTCATAGAATACAGCCCAAATGCCAGATGCTTCTACAATCTGGTCGCACTTGTATGTATTCTTTTCTACATACTCTAATAATACTTTTGGTTGTGTTCTACTCATTTGAAAGATCCGCCTTTAATCTGTACCTCAATAATCTCGTTTGTTTTATTTTCTTTATCTGTTTTGTTCAACGAATTTAAATCTGCTAACATACTAGCAATTTCGTCCCGTAGACCTCTAGCCTCACTTATTGGCAAAACAACATCCTTTGCTTGCCTTGCTTCAATAAGTGATACTTTGTCCACAAAACGCTTTATATGAATCATAATATCTAGATATTTATCTCACTTTTTGCTTCGGATTCAGTTTTATAGGGACCTTTATACTCATATCGTTGAATAAAAATGTATTTAGGGCAAAAAACTGTTTGCTTGACACCGTTTTGATCAATAACAAACCATCCTGCAACATGATTGCATTTACTCTTTTTAGTCTTCGTGTATAGATGTAAACCACGCTTAATATCAAACACCGAGTTATATACTTTAGATGTTGTAGGATACTCTGGATAAGGCATTTCAGCCTTAGTGTTGTTTGACTTAATAGGTTGAAATTTGATCTTGGTAGATTTTTTAATCTGATCTGTGTTATCAAACTGAATAAATGTGCCATTGAGTTGCACACCATATCCCTGATTGTTTGCAGTTACATTTCCAACTTTCTTTTCGCCATCAGTAACGATCCAAAACTGATTCTTTACCACCGGCTTTGCTATTAGTTCACTCATTAATTTTTCCTCTTGTAATTGCTAAGAATAAATCTTTCTTATGCTTTGGTGTCCAGTGAATGCCTTCAGGTCCACAGTCACTTTCTCGTATCCTATATACACCACATGTTTCGTAATGAGCCTCTACCTTTTTAGCCCCAAGTACAGGATCATATTCGATTAATTTTTCTTTATATGACAGTTTGCATTTGTAACTATGCCTAGGAATAGGAGTAAAAAACAATGTGTTTGCAATCCTATCACTCAAAGGTACAAGACTGTGATTACAATCTTTGCACAATAATTTACTTTCTTGCATTTATATCCTCAATTAGTTTTTTAGCCACTGAATAATCTGTTACTTGTTGGTCAAGAATTTCTAAGTTGACCAACTCGGTTAGTAACAGTACTTGTTTAAGACTAGCCAAAGACAATGACTCTTTCCATTCATCAAACTCTTCTTGTGTGTCCTTAGACCACATTTCATTTAACAAAATTACTTGCTTTGCAGTCAATCCAGTAAGTGTAATATCTTTGTTCATTCTCCAACTCCGAAATGTTGTTTAATCGCTTGTGTGCCCTTGCGTTTCATACTGCCTTGATATGGCACCATTTCTTTCCAAGTATCTACTTCTGCTTCAAACGCTTGAGCACATTCCTTGACAATCAACTCGGCAAACTTTTGAAAATTATCACCTTGAATGTGTAGGTCTTTTTCAGAAAATTCAGCCTCAACAGCAAGTTCCTTAATTCGTTCGTTCATTCTTCAACTCCATCGTAACACAAATAACATAGCCAACTTTGGATCTTTGACTGTGATAGTGGGTATACATCGAACATTAGAATCCATAGAAGGATCAGTACTTGGTATTACCTGTTCTATTCTCTCGTAGAACCAAGCATAATCGTCATCATCAACAAAGCCAGTTATATTACCCTTGCCCACATGTTTGTTTAACCATTCGGTACAGCCTTCGGGCACACCTTGATGAAACTCTACTCTCATTTGATTCCAAACTGTTGCCGAATATGTTGTTCAACTTCATCAAAAATAGCAAGAGCCAAATCTGAATCCATTTCTTTATGACTGTTCTTTTCACTACACCAACCACGAGCAATAGCACCCAGCAATTCTTCACGGTTGATACATTCCCCTACAATCAACTCGGCGAACCTTTGTTGTGATATTGACAAGCGTGTATGGTCAAAACCATTATATTCTGGAGCAATCAATTTAGACTCGATAGCAAGTTGTTTTAATCGTTCGTTCATTCTTTACTTTCCCAAGCCCAATGAACAACTATCCAATCTTGTAAACAATCTTCAGCAGAATAACATTCATCCACTTTTTCTTTACCAAATTTTCTACACATTGCGGCATACCAAT
>Ga0208499_1000008_pt1 | contig 115390 bp, 70 predicted proteins | sample CryBogCBE07Jul09_FD_185504 | JGI IMG/M metagenome (GOLD analysis project Ga0208499, IMG submission 185504) | Freshwater microbial communities from Crystal Bog, Wisconsin, USA - CBE07Jul09 (SPAdes) (version 2) | ecosystem: Environmental > Aquatic > Freshwater > Lake | place: Crystal Bog... | reverse complement strand
AACACAATCAATCGATTTGGGTTCAATGCATTATCTTTCAAATAACGAAAGATACTATCAAAGTCAGTACCACCGCCACCTACCAATTGATATTCACCAATATCTTCTAGTGTTTCGCTAGTGTATGTTTGGTAGTTATAAACTTCAGTATCGAAACATGCGATATTGATTTTGTAACCATCGAACGATTGCATCATACCTGACACTTCACTAATGAATGCCTTACCTTGCTCACTTGAAATACTACCTGACAAGTCAATAAAAACAGTCACATCGATTTCTTCGCCGGGGTTCATGCCGGGCATGATAGCATCCATGTGCCAACTACGACGGCTAGGGCGCATCCAGCTAAAGTCACTTTTGATTGCACTAGTCAAGTTAGTTTGAATCAATTCACGCCAGGGCATGATAGGGTTAGTTTGTTGTTTAATCAAACGCTCAACACCCTTAGGCACACTGCCGGGCTCTGAGCCTTGCGCGGCATTGATAATAGCTTGTTTGACTTCCTGACGAACACGTTCACGTTCCTCAGAACTCATCTTGGGACGACCTTTACCTTTTTTGTCACCGTCACCGTCTTCGCCATCACCGTCACCTTCGCCATCTTCACCATCAAGGTGATCGTCAAGCATTTTGTCAACTAGTGAATCAATATCAATATATTGAACATTTTTCATGAGGTCATCATAGATTTCCTCAGCAGGCTTGCCATCATACTTTGTTTCATACAAGCAAGGCACTGTAGTGATAAAGTCACCTACTTTGTGTCGTTTCAAATCTGCGTTAACTGCATAGTCATCGGCAATGTTCCAGATTTGAGGGTCACGATTGCCTCGGCGACCAATGTGATCGTATACTACGTGCAATACTTCATGACCTACTAGGAATTCAACTTCCTTAGGCTTTAGCATCATAATGAAGCGTGAATTGTAATAAAACTTCAAGCCATCAGTTGCCGCAGTAGAGCACCATTCATCAGCATTAATCAATTGCAAACGTGTTGCAAGATTACCGAAGAATGAATGACGCAATAGCAAACCAATACGTGCCGTAATCAATCGTTCACGTGCGGCAGCATCAATTTTAGGGTCAGTAGGACCCACAAGATTTTCAAATTTTTCGCTACGCTTACGCTTTTTAGTTGGGTTCAGAACTTCTGACATGAAACATCCTTTTTCTAGTATTTGTATATTATATCACCAAACGGAATTAATGTCAAATTTCATTGAAGGAATGACATTACCCTACTAAGTGGACTAGCCCTACCACGTTGGTAAATTGGTTGATTGTAATATACTGTTTGTGGTTGAGTATATATCACTTGAGGCTGTGTATAGTACCTCACTGGTTGGGGAGGTGTGTAATATGTAACAGGTTGTACATAGGTTACTGGAGGGTTATAGGTTACCGGTTGTGCATATGTCACGGGTGGGGTATATGTGACCAGAGCTGTTGCAACTACAGGAGTTTGGGGTTGAACAACTGGTTTAGCAACTTGCTTTTTAAGTTCAGCAATTTGTGCATTTTGCGCATCAATTTGTTTTTGCAATCGTTGCGCATCCATGATACCTTGCAATTTGTTATTGATTTGGTCAGGGTCAAATTTAGTTTGAACTACACATGAAAATACCATGCGATTGTTCATAGTCTCTAATCGTTCTTCCAATAACTTAGCAGACACTAGTTGGGCACTGATAGTGCGACTTTCCTTGCTGGCACGTGACACTTCTTGCCCGTCATTGTCTTCAGTAGTTTGCACTGTTAGTTGTGATTCTACGAAGGATTCGCTGTAATCCGCAGCCTGACGTTTTGCATCTGCCACACATAACTTACGTGCAGTAGCCACAGATTCATTGTCGCCCATTTTATAATGGGCCGCAATGTCCATTGAAAACATTTCAGCATGGCTAATGTTAGCCATACCTATTAATAAACAAATTGTCAGACTGCGCATGTTGCGCTCCTAATTAACGAACAGTAACTTGACCGACTACTGCTCCGGGTTTTTGTAATGCCGCATCACGCCTTTGTTTGTATTCAATATTGTCTACATCCAAAAGTTGCACAGTAGATACTTTGCTTTCAGGTTCAATAGAACTAACTGGTTGAGATTTAGTCTCAGCATTAGACTTGACCTTTTGATCCAACTCTTTCATAGCAGTGAAATTTTCAATTGAAGTTCCTTTGTCAGTGCCATCTTCAATATCATACTTCAACAAAATGAATGCAGTATAACCCTTGTCAGTTACATGGACACTCTTTTCTTGTACAACATAATGCTTGACCGCAGTTTGCAAAATAGTGTTGGTAGTAGCACGGTCATATTGTGTAACTGACTTACTCTTACCATCACCATCACGCAAAATTTGTCGTGTGTTGCTAGAGATTTTACCATTGATTTGGTCTGCTAGTTGCAACTTAGCCGCTAACATAGCCTTCTCTAGTGCAGTACCCAAACGGTCGCTACTATCAGTGCCGACAGAATACAAGGTGCCTTCATCAGACTTAGGAGGACTCAAGAACCATTCAGGCAAATTAACAATAACTGCCTTACGTGTTTCAATAGCACGTTGCCGTTTTTCTTCAGCAACCTGTTCATCCTTACCAAGTGTCGAAAGTTTGATCGGGGCCGGGGCCTCAACCTTAACTTCCGGGGGCTTAGTAGCACATGCCGATAACAACAATGCACTTGCCAATGCTGTCGCCAATGATGTAGTAGCGAATTTCATATACTTCCTTTAAGTTTAGTTACCTGCATCAACAATATACTTGCCATACTTTTTGTGGAACTCGTCAAAGTTTTTCAGTTGACTAGGTTCGATTGGCAGACCATAAGTCTTGAGAGCAATCTTAGCACCCATAACAACCAATTCAGTTTCAAAGTTGTTCATCATGTAAGTGACAAAGTTGTTTGCCATTTCGTGGAACTTCTTCTTGTCAACTTTCTTGTTTTCAACGGCATCTTTCAATTCATAGCACATTGAAACAGTCAACGAATACATTGCACTAATTTCTTTAACTGCCAAGTCAGTTATCTTGCCACTCAAGATATCAGCTGGAGCGGGCATCTTACCTGCAATCTTGCGATGAGCCATGAACTTAACTGCCAAGCCTTCACCAACAGCACCTGCAACCAAGTTGTAAAGTGTGTCAGTATCGGTATCATCATCGTCCAACAAGTCACTAACAAAACACCAGCTACGGGGAGTAGCAAATGCCTTGCTTGAACTCTTGCTATCAAAATCATACAAATCTTGTTTAGCAAACGACAAGTAACCAACCACGTCTTGATGGATGTTCTTGTTAACGGCCCAGTTTTGCCATGAACTAAAGTCAGGGCGCATTTCAATGTGAACAAAACGATTAGCGAGGGGCATTGGCATGCGATAAGTAACACCTTTGTCACTTTCACGATTACCTGCCGCAACGATAACAACGTTATCGGGCAACTTGTACTTACCAACACGGCGATTCAAAATCAATTGATAGCCTGCTGCCTGAACAGCTGGGGGCGCACTATTCATTTCATCAAGGAAAAGAACAATGATGGGATATTGACTAGCAAGTTCCTCATCTGGCAAGTCAACTGGGGGAGCCCAGTCCATCTTACCATTGTCTTTGTTGAAATAAGGGATACCTCGAATGTCAGTAGGTTCCATTTGCGCCATGCGCAAGTCAATCATAAGACCATTCAATTCATCAGTAATTTCTGAGACAACCTCAGACTTACCAATACCGGGTGGGCCCCAGAGAAAAACAGGGCGTTTGACTTTGAACGCCTTAAGAATAGCCTTGCGTGCCTGTACGCTAGTGACTGTGAGATTATCGCTGATCGATGCTGCCATTTTACTTCCTTAGAAAAATTAAGATGTTGATACTATAACAGTGGTTGGATTTATTGTCAAATTTATTTTATGCAATTTGGGCAAGAATACGATTGTAAACGTCTTTCTTAGCCATCATGTAGTCATAGTCACGTTCGCCGGGACGAAAATTCTTCCATTGATTTTGACCTGCAAACGACAAGATATCTTGTTTCAAACTATAGTCCGAGTAGTGACTAATGAAACCATAAAGGTCATAGTGAGCAATGAACCCAGAACACAAATTGATAAAGTTGTAACCAGTCTTGTTGAGGCTGTCAATGTTTTTACATGCCTTAACGACATTGTTAACAATCAATGTTTTTTGACGTTCGGTCAGGGGAGTCAGTGCCATTTGTATGTTCCTTTAATCAATCAATAAGTGTATTATATACCCAAATCCATTTATTGTCAAATTTAGGCTTCTCTAACTGATGCAATTTTGATGTCCTTGAGCAATTCTTTTTGAGATTTTTTGCTAAGGCTACTAAACATGGTTGCTACAAGGCTTTCATAGTAGCCTGCGGAATAACTGTCGCTTTTGTAGATGGTATAGTTTTTACGGGAAAACTGTTTCAATGCTTGAACAAATTCAGTTTGGATTTCTTGCTTAACCATTGTTTACTCCTTTAATCAATCAATACAAGTATTATATGCCCAAACCGATTTATTGTCAAGCCTTTTCCAACATGTTAGCAGGGACACGCCAGTTCGTAAAACCAGACTTTACAATCACATATTTGGTATTGATTTTGGAAACGGTACCTAGAACTTCGACACCGTCACGTGAATTGAAAAATTTCACACTAGACCCAATGCTAATGCTACGCTTGGTTTGCTTAGCCAATTGTGCACGGGCAAACTTGATAGCATCGGCTACTTTGTTGAGTTCCTCATTGGTGAAGTTACCAGAGATAACGGCGCTAGTGATATCGGAGAGAGTCATCTTGAGTCCTTTAATCAGTTTCAATACAAGTATTGTATGCCCAAACCGATTTATTGTCAAGCCTTTTTTTAACTACCTAACCGCATGAATAAAATAATGAGGGAATGCTTTGTTTGGTTGACTGTATGATACGTTATCTAGTACACCTGTTGCATACGATTCGATCTTAAATCCTAATTCTTGTAAGGTCTTTGTTGTCCAATTTAAATTTGGACGACCAATTAAAAGTTCAGACTTAGTTGGATGATATGCAAGTCCCGACAAATGAGTAGGCTCTATTTCATAGTCTATCTTTGGCGGAGCCATTAAATGTATGCCATTCATATCCAGTGTTTTTGATTCTATAATCAAATGTTTGCATTTTGTTTCAGAAATAGTCTTTAGCATTTGATAAGGATCTTCTGAGTGGTATAGATGCCCGCAATAGAGCAATACGTCAAAATCATTGATTTGGTTACGAAATAAGTCATACTGACTTATATCCATTTGAACAAAGTCCCAATTCTTAAAATTAGACGGAGGTTGTTTGAATGATTCAGGACGCGCATCAATAAAATTGACAAATTTAAATCCTTGTGTTAGACAATGTGTACCTAACCATCCTGACTGGCATGCAATGTCAGATACCGTAAAATCTTTAGGTAAAGAATTTACACATTTATAGATGTGTCCATATACTGTTTCTAGCACGTGCTTCATTAATTTTCCAATGAATAATAAATCTAAAATACCAAAGTAAATTTTAGGGTAATACCAAAGTAAATTTATTAAATTTTACCGTTTGGTTTTGCTGTTGGTGGAATGCCTGCACGACTGATGTTCCAGCCGAACTTTTTAGCACCCTTTTTCATTGTATCAGGATGTACGTCTACTGTCAATGCTTTTTCGAATCTTGGGTCATTTCGTTGAGCATAGGTTGGGATGTACCCTGAGGCTTCGCTAACATCTTGCTTGATCCTAGACAATTCATATACAACTTCATCACCGTGATCAAAGCTATGGAATTTATATCCCCATGCATTTGCATATCGCTGAACTAATCTATTGTAAAGTTTAGCGCGGCTTTCACTGTTTTGTCCAGGCTCAACTTCTTTACTTGCTGAAAATGATATATTTGCTGGTTGTTCCATTTTAAGAAATTCTTGAATAGCATGTAGCACTGTTGCAAATACTCTTTGTGAATCACCTTCCCCGGTGACTTCTAAACTATTGTTTCTATAGAAAGACACATGAACTTCATATGGAGTAGTATGTTCAAACATGATACTCAATGGTGCACCATCTGGTAATGTCGCCAATGCATCAACATCACCATACTCACTCTTTTCCCATTTTAGTGGATAGGGTTTATCAAATGTTTCTTTCATCAAGTTCTTAGCATCACTACCCCACTTCTTCCACATTTGTCTACCAGCATTGCTTTGATAAGGACTAGGTCTAACATCAAAACCCATGCTTTTAGCAACTGCATACATCATAGTAGCAATACCCTTACCTTGATATTCATCATCTACTTCTGTGTCGTTACTTTCGATCCATGCACCTTTTTTATCTTTGTGTAATACAAAATCTGCTTTACCTATACTGTGATTTAGATTCTTAGGATCATATGCTTTGATAACTACACCGGGGGTATCCTCTACACCATTCAATGTGTTTTGAATTCTAAATTTATAACCGTTCCAATCAACTGTTTGATCAACTGGTTCAGGATCATTTAGTAAATCATAGTTAACTTTTTCTTCTAATTTACCTACAGGAACATATGCAGGAATCGTTTTCATACCACGCAATCTTGCTGACAATGCTCTATGATTACCATCAATGACAAATCCATCAGTATCAATAACGATAGGCCTTTTGTTAATATCATGTGATGTAATGTCATTAACATGGTACATGTCAATATCCAACACACGATTGTATGCATCTTCAAAATCATCTTCTGCATATGGATCAGGTATACGAATTTGATTTAATGGAACGTGTTTAAGTTCCCATTTAGGATGATTGATAACTAAACTTTTTAAAAAGCCATCACCTTGTTGATCAGCAGGGTGTATCTTTTTAACATAGTTCCAAACTTGACTAGCCTTAAATGTTTTTTCTTGTTCTTCTTTTTGTATAGTAACAGGATTACGATACATTTCATCAATGCTCAATAACTCACTATGTAATTTGTCACGTAAGTTGTACAGTTTGTCTATCTGACCTTGACTGCGCAATGCTTTATATGCTAGATTTTCGGGGCTAAACTCACCACCTTTGTCTAGTCCTGCTTGACGATAACGTTTAATATTTTTAATAACTTTGTTAAGTTTTTCTAAATCTTGTGTCTTTAATGCCAGACTTACCATTTCTGCTAGTTTGTCAAACTTTGCACGTGTGGCATTTTGATCTAGATTGGCTCTGCGTTTAGTTGGACGCTTGATCCACTGATTGTTTAATACGCTGTATTCACCCAAGCTAACAACAGGTTCATTGCTATCTTGTACATATAATTCTACGGGTACACCCTTGATTTTGATATCATGGCTGTCATTGTATAGTGTTTTCTTTGCATTAAACAATTCTTGGTATACATCATTATTCATTAGTTTGCTCATGTCTACTAGGATATGTAGGTCTAAGTCACTATGAGGAGTATATGTATATGCGGCATTGCTACCTGATACCGTGATATCATCAACTGCTAAATCATGTATGCCAAGTTCGCTCATAAAGTCCTTGGCAATGACTAATAATTGTTTTCTAACAGCAGGGTCTAGTCTTTCACCAAACCATAATTTAGGATTAAGTTTGTCGTGAAATTTAACCGCATCAGATAATTTGAATGAGTGAAGTTCTTTGATGTCCATAGTGTATTTATCGAACAAAAAGGAAGGGACACGAATGTCCCTTACTGTTATTTTTGGTTACAAGGTATAACTACCTCGGCTATGCTCAAGCGGCAATGGCGTATAAACTGTCGTTTGCAGTTATAGGTTTTGCGTCTATAATCGGGAAACCCCAATCCTACGGCTTCTGCTTTGCCGAGCGCCGTTACTCTTACTTGTTACCCTGTCGAATCTATATCAGGCCCATCACAAAAAGACTTATTTGATATGATACTGTTTTCCCCATTCAGTATCTAATTTTTCTAAACTATACTCAGTATCTTTGTCAGGTCCAAACTGTTTAGCAGTTGGGTCATAAACTTTATTGCCGATTACTGTGACATAATGTTGCCATACTCTTTGCGGTAGTTTTTGCCAGCGTTTATCAGCGCCAGAACCATCGCCTTTGTAATCTGCTACTTGTATTAGTTTAGGTTGCAAATTTTTAGAACTTGCTAAATCATATACCTTACAGGCCATGTTATAGCACTTGTTAAATGATTCAGTGAGTTCTTTTATTCGCATCTAGTATTTATCAAATCTCCTTATGGTGGACCTGGGGGGATTCGCACCCCCGTCCAGAATACTTTTCTTAATAACAGTTTACGCTGTTCTTTTTATTTAGTGAACTACCGTCCACTTGGCAGTAAACTTTTTGCCCTCAGATTTGCGTTTAAAAATTTTCGCAAATTCTTTTACTCGCAACTCTTGTTGCTTTTCTTGGTCATGATCGAAACATGCCTTATATAATTTGGTGATTAATTTATGTTGTTTCATAAAACACCCTTTCTAAAACAGTAATATTATTTATTATAAAAGCGTATTATTTTTATGACAGTCGTCAAGCAAAAAATACATGTGCCAAATCCAACTACATGCAGTGGCGCTTTCAATCTGATCTAATTGTCTCACGCTTGCAATTATGTCACAATATGAATTGGGCGACATTGCGATATCTCTTACCCTTTGCTTGTTTCTTATAATTTTAGGCTTGATTTGTTGTTTAAGTACTGCTAGTTCGTCTAGTGATAATTTACAAATACGTTCTATGTTTTGTACTACCAATTCTGTTCGTTTATTATTATCTTTCTCACTATCAAATGAATAGTCAAACAATTCTGTATACAACTCAAATCCCATATTTTCTAGTAACTTATGATGTCCTGGTCCCGAAACACAAATAAAAGGTTGCCCGCATACCAATGCAAATACAGTTTTTTCACTAAAGATCACAGAATCAATTGTAGACTCATTTATTAATGAAACAAATGAATCGTAGAATTCATCTGGTATATTGAGCCAAATTTTTTCACTTTCGAGATATGATCCTAATTTTAATAACTTGGGTATCCAGTATTGCCAAGGATAAGGATCTTCTGTATAGTATTCTTCTGCCCAAGAAATGGCACCACGTTCAATCAAATTATATTTTGCCAATATATCCATCATATAACATCTATGCGGATGCGCACGATTGTTCATGGTAATGTAATGATATTTGTATGTGTCAACATCTACATTTAAATTATAATTAATTTTATAATGTTTGCTATGAGAACACATTTGTGCATAGGTTTTAATGAAATACCATTCAGGCCATGCAATAACTTTTACTAAAGGGTGCAACGTAGGTTCGTCAACTTCATTGACGATAGCCGATCCGTTAAATATATAAAGTGTTTGATTGCGTTTAATACAAACTTCTTGTATTGCTCTGTCTAATACATGGGCAAAGGCTTGATAGTATTGCCATTCATTTTGTCCAAACAAAACAATGTAATCAAATTCTTCAGTTTCTAATCTGTTGAAAAAAGTGGAGACATTTTCTGGAGATTGACTCCACACTTCCAAACCTAATATTTTCATTATTTCCTAACTAATACTTCCTGAGTAATTCCATTTACAACGGTTAATTGTTTAGTATAAATAATTCCATTGACTACTACATCATTAGGTCCAAGCACAATTTGCGGTTGTGTGTAAACAACACTAGGTTGTTCGACAATAACCGTTTTGGGTTGAGACAATTCATACCCGATTACGCCACCGATAATTGCAGGGGCTACCCAATTACCTCCACCGTAGTAACCACCTCGATAGCAACAACGGTCGTGATGCCATTGTGCGCTGGCTGTTCCTGCAAGCAATAGTAATGATAAAGTTAAAAGAACCTTTTTCATAAGAAACTCCTTTGTGATGTGTCTATTATATACTATTTAACGTTTTTCCGCAAGTTTTCGTTGACATGGGCATTTTATGACTGGGCAAATCTATCACGCAACCAAGCCCACTCATAACTTAGTTTGATTTGGTTAAAGTCTCCACTGACTTCATCATAGAATTCGTCAGCGTCTACTGCGCCCTTGATGCTGTATTGAGAATAATTGCCTTCTGCTTTGTTTAACCATGCATGTAATCGTTCACGGGCGATATCACTATCTTCTGCACGTAGTTTGAGTACTTCACGGAACGCAGTACGCCATGTACTAAATGCATCTGTGTTGTACATTGCAGTACCGGACAATAATTGCACAACTTCATGTTCGTCATCTAATGTAAAGTCAAGACCCTTACCCGTATTAGCAAGTGTAAGTTTCTTGTTGTATGCGATCATGGCCTGGTGACCATAAACTAGACCATTCACAGGATTCTTTGCTTGGAAAATATAATGCTTTGGAATTTGCATTCTATCTGGTTGCCAGTTCCAATCAAACTTTGCTGATACTTTTAATTTAGCAAAGACTGTGAATGCCCAAGGTGTTTCACTGGCTTCAACTGCGGCATGATATGCGGCAGCACGACCATTAACACCATCAACTCTTACTACACGGTTTTTAATACCCTTAGTCACCTTCAGTAAATGTTCGTAGTTCTCGTCAGCGCCGGTTTCACCATTGCTTAGGAAGACTATATCCAGTGGCTTGCTCATAGCAAGTTTAGTTGATTTCTTAATATACGGATAATCGTATAATTCGGTTTTTACGTGGTCTTTTACGTCACGTGGCACAATGATACGTGATGCACCTGTGCTTGTAACCATGATTGTCTTAGTTTCAGGGCTCCACAAGTTCATTGGTTCAGTATCAATGACATCAATATTCTTGTTATCTTCTGTCATCAATACAGCATATGGGTATCCTTCAATACGTTTTGCCGCATCAACAAGTGTATCATCACTTGTTACAATGATTGGCTCAGGCATTCTAGGTACACGCAATGACGCATTGTAGTTAACCTTGTTGTATTCTTCCAGTGAATCAATCTCTTTTATTAATTCTTTTGCTTTGTTAACATCTAAGAAGAATGTGTCACCAAACTTTTGTTTACCACTAGGGAACACATGCAACTGTTCACGTGCAAATGGATCGCAAACATAACTAAAGTCAAAGTTTGTGTAATCGCAAATACTACTGCACAACCAAATATAGTTTTCACGTTTGTCTGGCTGTTTACTCAATACAGTTCTAATTGTGTTCAAGTAACTTGTATCATACTTAACAACACTAACAGATTTGTCACCTGCCTTTTGTTGTAACAATTCAATAACATTATTGATATTGCCATGATCAATCAATACAATGTCATATAAACATTGTGTGGCTACTGCTCTGTTAGTCTTAACAAAGTTTAAGTTACTCAAGTGTTCAATGATCTTAATGTATTTGGTATCATTGCTAAACGTTTCACGATTGACCATGAATGTGGTTCCCCAATGACTCCATTGAGTACCAAATACATGAACCATTTTCATCTGCCAAGGATTAGGATAGTATTCAAAGTCAAAGTTACTGTAATCCAACTCACTATTCAATATCCATAGCAAAGGACTTGTTGCACGATTAGTACAGCGGTTGATTGTATCTACCCAACTGTTTAGATAACGTGTCTTTTGAATGTGTGGGAATTTGGCTTTAAGTAATTCAAAACGTATAACTGATTCTTTGTTACCCTTGTCCACATAGAACATATCTGGCTTCTTAAATAGTTTAGCCAATGTTTTGTCATCGAGTTTTTTATCTTCTACCCAGTTCAAATCTCTAAAGCCTTGATTCCACATATTTGCATTAACAAAATATGTTTGTGTTGTTGTGCTTTCACTAGAACCAAACGCATGAACATACTTGACTTGCTCGATTGAGGGTCTCCAATCAAAGTTAAATTCACTATAATCTAGTTCTGAATTAATAGCCCAAAAGATTTCATTTGGATGTTTACTAACTAAATCATCTAGTGTAGTTTCAATCGCATATTTAGGATAGTCAACAAATTGTGACTCTTCTAGTTCAACACGTTCTAAGTAAACAGTATCAAGTGTATCGCCAGGCACAACATATCTTGGGCCGTCTGTGTCATTTTCAATAGTACCAAACTGATAGACATAAGGAGGTGCTGTGTCATCTGGATGCCAACTAAAATCAAATTTAGATACATCAATATCTTTTGATACGATCCAGTTAGTCATGTTAACTAACTTACGTGCTTTGATAATACGTGTGTCAATGTATTTGATTTTACTAGCACCGGGTACTACATAGCGAGGGCCACCTGTACGTTGGTGTTGTGTACCAAACTGATAAATGAATGGATCATCTTCTGCGTATGGGTGCCAACTAAAGTCAAACTCATTAATAGCAATATCATCAGGAATTTCCCAATTGGTTCTACTAGGTAACGCTTTAGCAATAATGCCTTCAACGTATTTTACTTCTGTGCCACCCTTGACAATATATCTTGGACCACCAGTCAATGCCCATTGAGTACCAAACTGATAGATATAAGGTGGACTTGTTGCATCAGGATGCCAACTAAAATCAAAATCAGTTAAGTCAACATCAGGAACTTCCCAACCTTTTCTTGAGGACAAGTGTGTTGCTTTAATGATGTCAACATATTTTTTTTCAGTAGCACCTGCTACTCTATAGATAGGTCCACCTGTTTTTTGCCACTGAGTGGCGAATTCATAGATATAGGGAGGCTCTAATGGGCTTGGCTTCCAACCAAAGTCAAAACTCTTTGTATCAATGTCTTTTGGAATTTTCCAATTAGATTTATCACTTGCTAGTGTTGCAACAACATCATGCACATAACTAACTTGAGTAGCACCTTCAACACGATATTCAATTGTAGGCATTTGTTCAGCAGGGTAGTACTTGTTACCAAACTGATAAATGAATGGCTCTTCTGTGCTGTCTGGATGCCAACTATAGTCAAATTCTTCAATCACATAATTATTGAGTGTTACAAAATTATTTGCATTAGGCAATCTTTTTGCTACGCTAACATCAATATATTTTGTTTCTTCTGCACCTGTGACCACATACTTTGGTCCACCTGTCTTTTGCCATTGTGTACCAAATTCATAAATGAATGCAGGATCTTTGGGGTGCGGATGCCAATTGAACTTAAACTCACTAGTGTCTAGACCTTCAGGTATTATCCAGTTGTCTGTTGTAGGCAATGTTTTTGCAACTAATATATTAGGGTATGCATCATTTTTTGCTGAAGGAGTTCTATACACAGGACCACCTTCACTTTGCCATTCAGTTGGGAAATAATAGTTGTATGGTTCTTCTGTGCTATCAGGATGCCAACTAAAGTCAAAGCTATCCATATCAATATTAGCAGGAACATCCCAATTAGTTAGATTAGGTAATTTTTTAGATTTTAAACTATCAATGTACTTAAATGATTTTGCATTTTTTACAATGTATTTAGGTCCGCCGGTCTTTTGCCACTGCGTTGCAAATTCATAGATAAATGGTTCTTCAGTATCGTCTGGATGCCAGCTAAAATCAAAACTACTTTCATCAATATCATCAGGTATATCCCAATTCTTTTTTGAAGGCAATTTAGTTGATTTTAAAATACGTGTGTCAATATATTTTACGGGACTGTTTTTATGCACGCCCGGCGTCATATATTTAGGTCCACCGGTCTTTTGCCATTGTGTACCAAATACATAAATGTAAGGTTGATCTTCTACATAAGGATGCCATGAATAATCAAATGCGTTTTTATCAACATCATCAGGTATAACCCAGTTGGTCATATCAGGTAATGCTTTAGCTGTTTGATCTTCCATATACTTGACTTCTGTTGCACCTGCTACAGTATATACAGGTCCACCACTCAACGCCCACTGAGTTGCAAAGTTATAGATATAAGGAGGACTTGTTGCATCTGGATGCCAACTAAAGTCAAACCCTGAAACATCGATGTTAGTAGGAACAGTCCAATTTTCTTTATTGGATAAGTGTTTGACTTTGTGTGTGTCAATGTATTTTGTTTCTGTTGCATCTTCTACAATATACTTTGGTCCACCTGTCTTTTGCCATTGGGTAGCAAACTCATAGATATATGGCGGATCTTTTGGATTAGGCTTCCAACTATAATCAAACCCAGTATCATCAATGTCAGAAGGTATATTCCAATTACTTCTATCTGGACCCAGTGTAGCAATAATATCGCTTACATACTTTACTTGTTTTGCGCTAGGTACACGATAGACCATAGTAGGCATAATCTCTGCTGGATACAAATTATTACCAAAGTGATATTCAAATGGTTGTTCAGTTTCGTCAGGATGCCAACTATAATCAAAATCAATAACAACTAGATCATCAAGTATGTCCCAGTTCTTTTGATTAGGTAAACGCTTTGCTTTTAACACACGTGTGTCTACATAACTTATAGGACTGTTCTTGTGTACCCCAGGAGTAATGTATCTCGGTCCGCCTGTTTTTTGCCATTGAGTACCAAACTGATATATGTAGGGTTCGTCTTCTGCATATGGATGCCAACTAAAGTCAAATGAATTAACATCAATCAATACACTATCAAACTCCCAGTTGGTCATATCAACTGTTGCTATTGCTTTTTGATCATCTACATATTTTAGTTCTGTTGCACCAGGTACAGTATATGTTGGTCCACCACTTAATGCCCATTGAGTTGCAAAGTTATAAATGTATGGAGGACTTGTTGCATCTGGATGCCAACTAAAATCAAAGCCACTAACATCAACGTTCTTAGGAATAGTCCAGTTAGTCATATCAACTAACTTTTTAGCCTTTTGGAAGTCCATGTACTTTGTTTCTGTTGCATGTTCTACAACATAGCGAGGTCCACCTGTCTTTTGCCATTGTGTTGCAAATTCATAGATAAATGCAGGGTCAGCAGGACTAGGTTCCCAACTAAAGTCAAAGCCAGTGGTATCTATATCACTAGGTATTACCCAATTGTCCATGCATGGCTTGCGTATTGCACGGGCATCCATGAATTTATATTCTGACGCACCGGGTACAACTAATTGTACGCTAATTTTATCTTCGGGTTTGTTCCATTGATTGCCCCATACATAAATGTAAGGTGGGCTATCAGGATCGGGCAACCATGAATAATCATCTAATACGGAATCTTCTAAATGTTCGTAGAGTTTTTCATTTGAAGCAAGTTTTGCTTTTAAATTATCCATGTACTTGCGTTCAGTTGCGTTATCACAATGATACTCAACTGTAGGCATTTTTATACCATCATATAATTCATTACCAAATACATAAATCAAATCAGGTTCACGTGGATCAGGTCTCCAAGTAAAATCGAATCCATCTTTTCTAATGTTCTCGATGATATTCCATCGATTCATTTCCGGCATTACAGGCACATCATTAGTCATGTACTTGCGTTCGGTTGCGCCAGGGCAATGATATTCAAGTGTAGGCTTTAGTTCAGCTTCGATCCACTTATTACCCCAAGTATAAATGTAAGGGGGTTCGAGTGGATCGGGTCTCCAAGTAAAATCAAACTTTGTTTTATCTACTTGTTGTACTTCTACCCAACGATCCCATTGTGGTAACACATCTATTGTATCCTCCATGTATTTGATTTCTGTAGCACCTTCACATACATACTGCAATGTAGGTGTTATTTCAGCAGGTTCGTACTTATTACCCCATGTATAAATGTAAGCCGGCTCACGTGGATCAGGTCTCCAAGTAAAATCAAATTTTGTTTTATCTACTTCTTTTAAAAGCGCCCACTTGTCCCATTCAGGCAGTACTGCTAATTTTTCTGGCATGTACTTTTTATCAGTTGCACCGGGTACATGGTATTCAGCAGTTGGTTTTAGTATACCATCGATGTGTTTATTTCCCCATACATATATGTAAGGGGTGTCTAATGGACTAGGTCTCCAAGTAAAGTCAAACTTGTCTGTATCAGGTTGTTGATAAAACACCCAGTTGTCTTTATCAACATTGAGTTCAACAGTAGTGTTCATATACCTGACTTCTGTTGCACCGTGAGTATGATACTCTAACACGGGTTTTAGTTGTACCGGTGCAAACTTTGAACCCCAACGATAGATATAAGCAGGATCGGTTGGATCAGGATGCCAACTAAAGTCAAACTTAAACTCATCTATACTATCTAATAGTACCCAATTATCGTTCTTTTCATTTTTTCTAATAATAGGTTCTACATCACCGCGATAGATTAACACTTCGCTAAATTCTTTAGAACATAACCAAGTGCCGCTATCTTTCTGATGTTGGCTGGGCCAAATGTTATTGTGAGATTCTGCCCACACATCTTCATCAGGCAAGAATTCAAAATCAAAATCCCAATCAAAGCCGCGGTAGTCACAGAATTCATTGATGATCCAAAAGTGTTCGGTTGTACACTTTTCTCTAGCATCTTCTAATGATTCTGCAAATCTTTCTCTGGGGTGAACGTTGGGTTTATTTCCGTAGTAAAATACATCTCTAAGCATACAATTACTTATAGTTCAAAATGTATTCAAAAATCTTTTTATGTGCATATCTGTTTGGGTGACCTCCGTCAGGATAGAACCATTGTTTAGGTAATAAAGTTCGCATATGAGGAATAGTTGATAACTCTTCGATAAATTCATATGATAATAATTCTAATTCAACCAACGATGCAGGGTTTATATGTTCAGGTTGTGTGCCTTCAAACATTTCGATTACACTTACAATAAATGGTTTTAAATTTGTATAAGGTGTCATCAAGTCTGTATTTAATTTATAAAGACCACCAATGCATTGTATTGGTACACCCAATGAATTAAATTCTTTATATGCATGTGCTAACCGAATTAATTTTTGTTCTGAAAACTCTGATAGTGAATTGAAACTTTTCCATGTATCAATGTCAAAGTCTCTTGCAGGATCAGTTTGAAACCAGTATATTATATCAGGGCGTTTTTCTGACAAATAATTAGTTAATGCATCTAGTGATTCTATATTAGAACCTCCAGGTATGCCTAAGTTATTTACCGAACATCCAAAATTTTGTAGAAATAAAGTTAAACCAGAATGTATCATTCTATAATTAGGGAATAGCATATTATATTTGTCGGGCGGGGCAGTTTTTGAAATTGCAGCCCATTCACCACATGCCCAACTGTCCCCTACTATTACTACATTATCCCCGGGTTTAATCATGAGATGACTTTTACTCCATATAATTTTTCAAATCTATCTGCATCACTACGATCATTGACCATAGGCTCACCTCGAATGTTCAAACTTGTGTTAAGCAACATAGGACAACCTGTGTGCTTGTACCAGTATTCTAGTAATTGTCTAATTCCTGAACCATCTTTGGGTACAGTCTGGACACGACTAGTGCCGTCAGCGTGAACGATAGCAGGAAATAAGTCAGGATGCCTACAAGTAGCGATGACTTGCATATACCTACTGTCACACCAGCCACTAGGCATAACAAAGTAATCATGAACCAACTCCTCCAAAATAAGTGGGGCAAATGGTCTGAATTTTTGTCTACGTTTGATTTCATTAACTTTATCCTTAATTTCATCGCCTCTTGGGTCTGCTAACAAACTGCGATTACCCAATGCACGTGGCCCAAACTCTGCGCGACCACTAGCGACACCTGCTATTTTACTACGTTTTAGTTCTCTATACAAGCCTGTTACGGGGTATGATTTAGGAATATTATACCCTAAAAATGCATTTTTCCATCTTAGTTTTTTACCATAACCCAATGCGGCAGCGCCTAAACTGTTGCCAGCATCACCTGGATTAGGCATAATCCAAAATTTATTGAAATGATTACCTAACAATCTGTTTGCTAGGCAATTAAGTGCTACACCTCCACCATAGACTAGATTACTACTAAATCCCAATGTTCTAGCCTTACGCATAACAATATCAATTAGTTCTTCAGTAAGAAGTTGAGTTGATGCGGCGATATCCATATCGTTGGCATTCTCTAAAAATTTCTCTCTTACTCCGGTGTGCAAGTTTTGTGCAAACTCTAAGTTATCTTTGTCTGCTAAAAACTCACTACTAATTTCTTCGCTATGCAATGCTTTACCATAAGCAACCATACCCATGAGAATGTATTCTTCATCTAATGGACGCAACCCTACACGTTTTGTCATTGCTGAGTACATCAAGCCAATACTGTTAGGATATTGTTTACCCCATAGTTTTGAATACTTTGCTATACCGTTTTTGTCATACGTAGCATCCCAGATGCTAATAGTATCAAGTTCACCAATAGCGTCAATAACTACAACAGTTGCGTGATTGAACGGACTTGTTTGAAACCCTGCCGCCGCATGTGTCAAATGATGGGTATGTGTTTTGATACTACCTTTGCGATCTGATAACTTATCAAGTATTTCTTTACCTAATAGTGACTTCATACTAAAGGGGCCCAAACTTTGTCCAGCCTTCAATTGACGAATAGCTTTCTTCCATGGCTTTTCATAGTAATGAACTTCATATGCACCATCAATATATTGCTGTGCATCGTTTAATAAGCCGTGACAAAGATTAGCATCATGTTTATTTTTGCTATATCTTTCACTGTGCCCAGCAAATTGTATGTTACCTCTAGAATCGATAACAGTTACGGCTGCGTCATGGAAGCCGCAACTAATTCCTAAATATTGCATTGTATCTCACTTGTAAATGAATGGATCACGCTTGCGTAATTCTTTGATACGTTTTCTATATTGTATCTCACGTTTGATTTTATTGTAAATTCTTTTTACCCAATTAAACATTGTTATTTTCCTTTAAAAAATTATATAACTCTTCTGCATAGAGTTGATGAGGGATTTCATCGTGATGCCAGTATTTAGCCTTAGGATTAGTGTAACCTAAATTCTTGTACTTCCAAAAGAATGCTTCATCTTTAGTTGCACCTAGTTTATAAAAGTTTTTCTTATCAATTAATTTAGATAATTGATTAACGTGCTTTGCATATTTGTTAAACATGTACATGGCATTGCACATTAAGTATTTTACATTCTTAGATTGTAAAAAGTATTGTATTTGCAATACATAATTCACACTCCACATTTCCACTAGTGGTTCATTTTCAGCCATGAAACGATGATATTTAGGGAACAATTCTTTTTCTTCAGCATCACCCCCATCCCAACCAAACGTAATTCTGAAATATGTATTGACTGTGTTGTCAAACCAATCAGCAATTTTACTACTTTGATTGTAAATGAAATTTCTATTAGAAGGAACTTCCAATCTAGTACTTTCTGTCCATGATGTTAGTACAAATACTTCCATAGTATCTTCATCATAGAATTGTTCAAACCAATTAAGTATACTTCTAGCAATACAACTGTTTGGTGCGCCATTGGTAGCGATATTAACAGGCTTGTATCCTAGTCTGTCAGCCAGTATTGCACCAAAACTATGTTGTCGGTTGTAAACACTGTCTTCTTGTCCGTCTATTTCTGATCCGGCAGCATGACTACACCCGGCAATTAACATTATCTTTTCCATTATTTTATTCCTGCTCGTTGGTTGTAGATTTGAAAGTTATGTTCTAGTATAGGAAGCATGTCTTTATAAATCTCACGTAATTCTTCAATTGGTTTCATTAGTATACTGTCTATCACATTTAATATTTTTTCTAAGCGGACACCATGGTCCCATTCATCGTCATAACTCTCATCCCAAAAATCATTAAATGACTTGTAACCAAATGACTTAATATATTCTAATGTCTTAGGTGGTGCGACTAACACAAAAGGCTTTTTATATTGAAAGTTTTGAAATACTTTCTCACTGAAATTTCCTGTAGGTTGTGCAAATCTTGTTTCATTAACAATGTCAAAAAAGATATCTCTGTAAAATTCTTGCAATGGATTGTTTGAGAAATTATGTAGTGATGGGGTTTCACTAGGTTTAATTTCACTAACTAAAGGCCATGTAAGATCAGGTTTGCTAGTATCAGTAATAGTTACTATATCAGTAGGCTTCTTATCAACATAAAAGGGGCCTTGAGTATTAAGTATCTCTGCACCTATTTGCATTTTATCATACAACCCAGAATTTTTCCAATCATCTAAATTAAAGAACAATCCTTTTTTCAATGTTTCAAAATCAGTTTTGAAATAGCAACTTAAATAACCATCTTTGCCTGCTAAGAAGGTTGACACCAATTGACGATGCTTAGTAAATCTCCAATTCAAACAAATGAATTTCTTGGTGAAGTCAAAGTTAATTGTCTCGTCTAAATTAAGAATGTTTGTTTGACTTTTTAAAAAGATATCATTGCATGTTAGTTTAAAATTATATGCAGGATAAAACTTATCAATGTTATAGTCACACGAATGTACAGTAATGTTAGTTATCCCATTACGTTTTGCATAGTCATTGATACTGTCTAACTCTTCTGCTCGTAAACTCATTGGATCAATGTTACTAAACTCTGAATAAAATTCTTGAGTGTGTACTGGATTGGTACAATCATAACTACAAATAGGTTCGTACAAATAAATGTCTAATCCTTTTTCGTTTAGTAACTCAATCTCAGATTGATTAGTATGATTGATACTATCTAATTCACGTATAAAACTATTGTTAGTGTAAACCATTGACGGTTTATTCTCGTCAATGTTTGGTAATATTAAATGTCTTACATTAGGATGTGAATTGTCTGCATCTTCTACACCAGGTACATTAAAACAAAGCAACTTGTTTAATTGTCCTACGTGCATAGACACGCCTGTTACTTGTAGTGTATATCTATCTTCTATACCAATGTTTGCTGCTGCGTGAGGAACATCATAACGCCATTTAAACCAATCTCCTGCCTTCCAATTAGTATAGCCCACACCATTCAATTCAAAATAATGACCTGGCTTCCAATCTTCTAGCATCATAACCACACGCCAAACATCTTTAACATCTACCTTTTTTAATTCTGCATATCGTTTAAAATAATCTACATGAGTTGGCATAATTTCCAACGTTTGCATTTTATAGATAGTGTGAGTTTGTTTATACAAGCCAAATGCATCTCGTATATGATTGACCCAATCTGGCATAGTATTGGTGCTGTCATATAGCATCCCAGTAAAACTTTTTACATGGTCATACCCATTGGCTTTCCACTTATTGACTTCTTCTTCAGCAAGGTTTTGGCGAACATAAGGGAATCTTTTGTAATCATCGTTCCAACAGATATCCAAATGACCAAATTGTATGTCACTATTACTCATAGTATTATTTAACTATAAGGGAACTATTGGAAAACTTTCATGTTAGCTAAGTTTGGATAATCTTTCCAAGACCATTGTTTAGGTTGTGTAATTTTAGCAGTTTCAAATCGTTGTAGTCCCAATTCTGCTGTTTCTATAGTCATGTAGTAATGATATCCAAATATGTCTATGTTTTGTTCTTTCCAAGGCACATTGTCTAGTCTACCATCATATCGCATTTTCTTTAATATTTGATAGTCTTCATGGTTATCAAGTAATATCATACCACCTCGACCAACATTCAAATGCTTTTTATGTTGAAAACTCAAACACATCTTTGTATTTGGAATATAACTGTCTTGTTTCCAATAGACTGCGGCGTCAATGATATTAGTGTTACCTATATAATAATAATCTTTCCAATATGTGTCAAGGAACGTCCATGCAAGCCCTAGCTTTTCAAAAGTCATAGGAATACTAGGATAAGTATGATTAGGGCAAGTAACAGATAACGGCTTTGTTAAACGCAAACACAATTCAATTGCATGTGTACAGCAATCAACTGCTATAGCATAGGGTGCATTGTAAAATTGAGCAATTTGTTTTTCAAATTGTTCTATCATGGCAGCAAGTGTTTAGGTCTTCGTTTAATACTATCTAAAGAAATGTTTGTAGCAGCCGGAACAACTGATTTAATTGTTTGTCCTTCATCAGTTTCTTTTTCAGGCATAGACAAGTCTTTGCTGTTATCACGTTTCTTTTCTTTTTCTTCTAGTGTGACTACATAGTCTAGGTAATTACTCCAATCACCTGTGCCTTGCCATTTCAATTCAAAACTAAAATCAATTGTTTTGTTAAGAACTTCTTCTTCATTTAACAAGTCAGTAAAGTCTTGTCCACTGCGGCCTTCTTCTTCACTCCAAGTTGCTTTCGCTAACTTTCTTGCTCGTTTAACTGTATTACTTTGCAAGCGTGAATAATCTTGTGCGTAGAAAGGACCCTTACGACCCTTCGGTGGAGGTTCACGATCATCCCAAGGATTATCAATTTGTTCAAACTTAATGTCAAAGTCTGCTTCCCAAACTCCTTCATCACTAATTTTGAACTTGTATTTTGCATAATACATTTCGGGACCAAACTGTTGACCAAACTCTTTGATATCTAGTTCAGGGTGAAACAATATCTCTGCTTCATAACCACCACGGGCGCGCCATAGATTTCTAAAGAAAGGCCACATTTCATTTACTAGTGAATTAGCAAAAGGATTGTTAGGATCTACTTCTGGAATGATGTTATAATCAAATTCTTCATAGTGCATTTCTTTTTGTTTTGCAGGATTGTTTAATTTGATTGTATAATGACGTTGAGCAAGTGCATGACGTACAGGATATGTCACAGGAACTTCAGTGACCCCATTAAACATATCTAGCCAAATGTGAATACACTTAACACGTGTCATAACATGTGTGCCACCCATACGCAAATCATTACTGATCCAATGACCTTGATATTTGTGCCAAGACACATTGTATGCATGTGGATTCTGTCCTACAATAGTTTCGGGACCTAAGCCATATCCTACACCAAGACCCATGTTATTGATATTGTTGTTACGCATACGCCACATGAATGTCATTGTATCGCTATAGTCTTGGTACTCTTCAGTGGGGAATCCAACGATCCAATTAGTTGCAGCCCAAATGCCTACTTTCTTGCAGTCAATAAAGTTTTGTTCCATTTCTTGAATGGTCACACCCTTGTGCATATCGTCTAACACCTTTTGTGATCCTGATTCACAACCAAAGTTAAACATAATGCAACCACCGTCTGCTAAGTCTTGCAAGTATTCTAATGTCATGCGACCATCACAACGTGCATAACCAGTCCAACGTACTTTCAAGTCTTTGGCTTTAAGTCCCAATGCAAACGCACGTAGTTCTTTAATATTACCATTGATAAGACTATCAATAAACCAAATGATATCAGTGCCCTTGTTGTAGTATAACCATTCTACTTCATCAATCAAGTCAACACTTTGGCGTTGACGATACTTCCAAAAATGTGTTTCCTCACAGAATGTGCACTTAGCAGTACAGCCACGACTGATTTCGCTGTTGACGCCGTTAGGCACTTCATACAAACTAAAGTCAATACTCTCATAGTCTGGCATAGGCAAGCCATTGATATTGATACGTTGATCTTCTGGCTGTGTTAATATACGTGCCGCACCACTATGATCTTCACCTGCTTCAATTTCATCTAGCATGACTAATAGATTTTGTTCTCCTTCGCCAACAATAACATAGTCATAATAGTCTTCAATCTTGAACCAACTCTTGTGTACATTAGGCCCACCAACTGCAATCTTAATATGAGGTGCTCTACGTTTAATTTCTTGGCACATCCATTTGCTAGGCTCTTCACTAATGTAATAGATACTGAATCCAACAACACTTGGGTTCATTTCAATAATCTTATCTACTGCTTCACTAAGAATAGGTTCTAGTACAGGATGAATGTCATTCATGTATGTGTCACCTAACCAGTGCCATGAACTTGCAGGATCCCAAAGTCTAAATGGTAACTTCTTGTTAGGTTGCCAATCATCACGATATGTATTATATGCTTTGACATTCAAGTCCATGATATGTGTTTCATAACCTGATGACTTAGCGACTCCTGACAATCTAGCAAGACTAAACGGAGGCATATAAGGACTCCATTCGGGACACAATACTAATACTAGTTTTGTATTACGTGTTTTGTAATCTACATAAACAGGAGTAAGATTCTTTTGATTTACTACTACAGTTTTGGCATAGGGAGCAATAGCTTCCATCATGCTACGATGGCGTGCGTCTGCTATGTCTTCGGTTGGTTTTTCTTTTGGCTTTAATTCGTCTACAGCCAAACTACGTAAATTGAAATCCAATGATTGCTCCTAGTATAATCTATTTAGAGCATTATACTATTACGTATAAATTAACTCATGCACATGAATTGGCGCATTAACCCATTCTAGTGTTTCCGTAATGGATAGTTTGTTTAGATGTTTTGTTATATCTGCGCCAGGGGTCAATAACTACTGCTGTATTAGGCAAATCTAATTCTTCTACATATTTGTCCCAATAACCAATCATGTATACTTCAGTTGTTTCTGTTTTAAGGTCAGTATCACCTGTATGTACATCGTAGTAATTTACATTGCCACCCAATTCAGTGATATAATATCCAACTAACAAACTACTACTGCCATTAGTATAATGAACTCCGGGCTTATATGCTTTACCAATGATAGTAACGTTGTTACCATATTTCAAACATGTTTGCGCTAATCTTTTGGCTTGTACTTCTCTAGCAGTCATGATACTATCAAACAAATCATAACCTAAATCTAATCTGTCTGCTAGATAACGTAATGCGATGTTATCACGTGGATGACAAGCCCCACCATCACCCATACCTGCTTTCATATATGCAGGTCCCATGATACGATACGATGACTTTGCTAATGCATTGGTAACAACATCAACGTTGATATTACCATTAGTTTCTGCTACGTCTTGTATCATGTTTACTAATGCAATCTTTGCACTAATAAAAGTATTGTAAAAAATCTTAATTGATTCTGCTTCGTCCCAAGTACCAACTTCGATGCGTGGGTTATTTTTCATTAATGGTGCGTAAAAATCAATCAACTCACTAGCATCACCTGTAATTGAACCATTTTTTGTACCAATGATGATCATTTCAGGGTTAGCAAAGTCTTCGGCTACTGTGCCCATAGCAATCAAGTAGGGATTATAAACAAAACGTGCATTTGAAATATGATTGATTAATTGATTACGCACTGTTCCTGGCAATACGGTACTGATTAGTACAACCAATTGATTTTTATTAACATATCTATTGACTTCTTTTAATGTGTTAATAACAATTGTGTAATCAAAGTCAGTATTAGACAAATGACTAGTTGGTGTCTCGCCACCATATTTAGGATCATGTGGTGTGGGTACTGCAATAAAGATAATGTCCCTATCTGTTACAGCTTCTTGTATAGAACCTTTAATTGCAACTGTCATTGTAGGGTCTACAATGGTTATGTCATACCCACACACATCATAACATGATGCCATTACTTCTGCACATGGTAAACCTAGTTTACCAAGACCAATCATTGCTACTTTTTTCATGTAGATATTTATAGGTTAATATTTTCTATGGAATTTTTTATATGCTGTGCTAGTTGTTGTTGTCCCAAAACACTAGGGTGGGGGTCATTATAAAGCCTATCATAATCCCAAAGGTGCCTACCAGATGGTTCTAACCAATTATATCTATCCATAATAAATTTTTTATAAGGTTGTTCCATGTTTCCATATATTGCACAATAACTCCAATAGTAATATTTTATTCCATAAGATTTAAAAATGCTGGCTAGTGTTTCGCAATGAGTAATGTGCTGATACAATCCTTCAATGTCTGTGTAATTTTCATATCGTTTTTGAGAATCCTTTAACATATCTTCATATGAACTTCTGTCTTTTAATTCTGTTTTACCAATTACTGTGCCAATTTTAACTCTTGCCCAACGATCAGGCAAACTTTCATAACTATCATTTATATCTTTAGGATAGTAATATTCATAACGTGATGGTTCAGTCCATTGTATTACTGCTGTAGTGTTCTCTAATGTTTCGGGTGTCTGTTGCCATATCCATTCTAATGTAGTTCTAACTATACGCTGGTTACTACCGCACCCTTCTGCAAGGTTAACATGCGTATCAAAGTTCATTAGTGTTTTTAATTGTGCTGGCCATGCGATTTGATTACGTAGTGTCTCTTCGTCATATGTATTATCTAAGCCACCGCCATATGTCCAGCTACAACCATTTGTAAACAATGTTTTCATTTTTTAGTGATCCATGATTTACCAAAGTTTCTGCGTCTTGCAAAGAAAATTTGTTCACAGAATCTTTGTAACGATTGAGTTTTATCTTCTGGGAAATCAAATTCATACTCACATGGACTGACTAATTCACTTGCGTTTTGAACATAGCTAGGAATGTCATGTTTGAAAGACAATAGTTTGGGATAGTTTGCAATGTCTTTGTGATCAACCAAATAATTTCTTTGGAAAATCATTAGTTCTTGTAACAAACTTTCTTCGATGTCAAATTCAGTACGTAAAAAATCTTCAACAACATCAAATACGTGTTTGTGCATTCCTTCACTGTGAATATTAATTGTTGTGCTGTGTACTAAGTTCCAACCGTGAATCTCCATACCTTGAATAGGCGTGTGGTCAATACGACCATGCTTACCCCAATTTTGATAGTGGTCAGCAATACGATGAATTTCACTTGCTAACCATGGATCTTTTTCGATATGTGCATATAACTTTTCGTAAAACTCACGATACTCTATCCCATTAAGTTTATACAAAACTCTACTAATGTAGTTTGTAATACCATTGATATGGAATGTGTTTTGAAACCAACTATGCACTTGTGCTTTAGTCATTTTTTCTATAGGCAAGTCACGTGTAGAAATAACAACTTCAACACCCTCTTGTAGCTCATGTTCGTTATATGTACCAACTAGATAATCATACACTACACGACCTTCTAATTTGTATAGTTTGCGCTGTGTTAAATTCATCTCAGCGTTTTCTAAAAGTTGTGCTTGATAGATTGTAATTCCAGTGTGGTTACCACTCTTATATAGTTTATAAAAGTTTTCTTTCCAACTGTCTAACGTTTCCCCGGGCAGTCCCAAAATCAATTCTGTGTATAAAGGAATGTTATGTTCTTCGCACATCTTAAACACTTCTTCAATCTTGTTCATTTCAAGATTTTTGCGTTTAATAATGTCTAACACATTGTCATCCATTGTTTGCACACTTAAGTTCAATCCAATCTTTGCGCCACCTTCATAGATTAACTTACGCACAATGTCAACAACTTCTTGCTTTTGATTTTTAGCCCAAGCAATTGTATATGCTTTTGGGTTGCCGTATTTCTGTTGAACTTCAATTAGTTTGTCAGCAATAAGACCATCACGCTCAGGAAAGATACCAAAGTTAGCATCAGTAAAACTAACAAAGTCTAATCCCTTTTGACCAATCCATTCTAATTCTGCATATACACGTTCCAAGTTAAACTTCTTAACTTTGTTGTAGGTAAGACTTCCCCAGTCACAGAACGTACATGCATAGGGGCATCCACGATTTGTTTCTAGTGTTGCGTTCCAACGAATCTCAGGATGCTTTGCCATTAATTTGTCAAAGATGCCTGAAAGATAAGGACTAGGAATTGTATCTAGTTCATCAATACGTGGACTACTACCTGTGTCAATAGTTTTGCCATTGTCATTGATAAGCAAGCCTGGAATCTCGGTAAAAGGCTTACCTTCATGCAAGTTTTCTAGTATGCGTCTAAATGCTATTTCACCTTCAAGTTTAACACATACATCAATGAATGGGTATTTCTCAAAGAAGCCTTCTTTTTCAATAGGATACTCGGGTCCGCCGGCAATGATAAAGATATCGGGATTAGCCTTCTTTAACTCTCTGCCAAGAACTGCACTATAACTACGATTCCATATGTATGTACTGAAACCAACGATATCACTATGACGTAATAATTCTACAGCGTCTTCAATATAATCCCTGCGCCATATAAAATCACCTAACTCATAGTTCTCGTTTATATGCGGAAAATAACTAACATAGCTCCACAAAACCGCAGGGCTATAAGGCAAGTAAAAAGCATTGTATTCTTTTGGACCTTGTTGAAAATTCGGACTTACAAAACTTATTACTTTTTTAGGCATAACTTTTTAACTTTATAAAATTTGCTAACTCGTCTGCTATTACTTTATAGCCTTCAATAGTGGGGTGTGCACCATCACAGTTAGTCAAATATTTAGCGGGCCATTCTCTTTGTTTATAGAATGCATGAAATCCTCCCCAACTAGGAGGATCCATTAAACCATCTTCCCATACTAATTTTTGCATAAATGCAATGTAAGGGGTTTGGTCATGTACGTATCCATCCCAATCAAACTTGTTTACTAATGAATATGCATTCTCGGTTAGATACTGTTTAATACCTTGCGGGTTATAACTATTAAACGCATTTGCTATTACGACTTTGAATCCATATGCTTTTGCAAATGTTTGCAAATCAAGTAATGCCATCATCTGTTCACATGCCGCAAATTGTTCACTCCATAACATTTTAGCATAACATTCCCACAATGGTGCTTCACCTCCAGTGACACCGGGTGCTGGCCACATTGTTCTCCACTTGTTGTGTGCAAAAGTGCCATCACTATAGCCATCTGGTTGCGTAGTTTGATGGTCACTAATGTTCTTTGGATGTTCTCTAAAGAAATCAAAACGTTCAATACCTGACATCATAAACACAATAATGCCTGTGCTATTATCCCAGTCAACGTTGTCTACAAAGTGCAATTGGTGTACTGCGGCTCTGTTACCAATACCTTTGATACCTAAATTCAATGGAGTGTGATCAGGAAAGTGATCACGTACTAATTGATTTACCCAGCTGTTCTCAAGTTCATATTTGCGTAAGTGATAATCGTTTTTACCCCTATTGCTAATTTGCACTCTACCATTATATTCTTTAACGATTTCATCAGGGTATCCGCCTTCACCTTGTGTCCAGCTACATCCCAGTCCAATAATATATTTTTTCATTTTACTAACCAAGGCTCCATCAATGTTAACATAACCTCGTACCCCCTACCATATAATTTATAATCAGCCGTCTCTGTTAAAAATTGTAGTGATTTAGGTACCATTTTTTCTTTATTACTACCATAATCTAAAAATTTTTGTCGATTATATAACATTTTAGGTAATAAAATATTATGTATTTCTTGTATCTTGCTTAAGTCCCATTGAACAATCCTATTTAAATTATCAATGATTCCTTGTATTCTATCATTAATGTTTGGCATACTATCAAAACTGTAATCAAAAAGTTCATCATACAATTCAATGCCGTAATCTTCAACTAGATTTTTGTGATAGTTTTCACTTGCTAGTACCATAAAAGGTTTTAATCCAACAATCGGTTTACAAGTTTTTTCTGTGACAAAAAAATTACCAGTATTAAATGAACTTTCGCTTACTACGTCTATAAATCCATTAAAATAACTTTTAGCAAAATTATTAGGGATGAATTCAGGAGTTTTATTAAGTACAAAATCTTCTTCGTCTATTAACCTAGACCCGTCATGATGATTCCAAGAAAATGTGACATTATGCGGTGCCTGAACTCTTTCAGGGAATTGAAATGTAACTATACCATGTTGTAATAAATTGTTTTTTGCAAGTTGATCTACTAATAATCCACGCTCGTACTTAGGATTGTTGTTATAGCAAGTAAACCATTTAACTGCACGTGTTTCTTGATAAGGTTCAATTCTCACAGCTTGACTATTTTCGTATTCAAAAAGTTCTTTTTTACAACTTTGATAATTGATTATATAATACCCATATGTCTTTTCGAGTATAACATTGGGTGTTATTTCTAAGCCATCAGGTCCTGAACAAAATATAATTAATTTTTTATTATTTTCAACTAACCAGTCATTCAACCCACTAATATATGTTCTAAAAATATATGCAGGCTCATACTCAGTTGTGCAATTTACAAACAAATAGTCTGGATTTAATTCTTTAATTTCGTTTATTTCTTTTTGCCAATCATATAGATGAGCCGGCATTGGTATATTAGCACATGTTACAAAGTAGGCAGTGATCATACATCACCTTTACCATTTTGAATTTGTTCACTAATCCATTGATATGTTTTAATTAACCCTGATTCTAAATCTTCGTCAGGTTGCCAATTAATTTTTTCTTTGATTAAGTTGTTATCACTAGTACGACCCATAACACCCCTAGGGCCATCAATGTTACGAATGCTTACTGTTTTGTTATTTACTTTAGCAATCAAAAATACCAAATCATTGATAGATATCATACGTGTGCTACCCAAGTTCAATGGCTCAGTATAATTACTTTCCATAATGCGTTGGATACCCTCAACACACTCATCAATGAATAAGAAACTACGTGTTTGATTGCCTGGGCCCCATACGTCAACAATGCCATTGTCTTCGCACATTGCTACTTTACGGCATAGTGCAGCAGGAGCTTTTTCTTTGCCATTGTTCCAACTACCACGTGGGCCAAAGATGTTATGAAAACGTGCAATACGAACTTTCAATCCATAGTTCTTTGCATATGTAAGATACAAGCGTTCGCTGAATAGTTTCTCCCAACCATACTCACTGTCTGGGTTAGCAGGATATGCACTATCTTCTGCTAACAAGGGGTTATCAGGATCTTCCTGATTGTGACTTGGATACATACATGCGCTACTACTATAGAATACGTTCTTTACATTTTTCTTAACCATCTCGTCTAAGATGTTCAAGTTGATTTGGCAACTGTTATGCATAATATCAGCATCATGTTCACCTGTAAAGATATATCCGGCGCCGCCCATGTCAGCAGCCAATTGATAAATCTCATCAATATCACTAGTAACCAACTTACGAACATTTTCTTGTTCACGCAAGTCCATGATATAAAATGCATCTGCTAGTGTTTCGCTGTATAATGGATAATGCAAGTCAGCCCCTACAACATAGTTACCTTGTTCTTTTAGCTTTTCAACTAGGTATGTGCCGATAAATCCACCTGCACCGCAAACTAAAATTTTCTTCATACTGGATTACTTCCCATAACTGTTGAAATAAGTTTGTTAACTACTATTGTTGAACTAGGAACTTTTAATTGTTCATAGTTGTGATCTACTATAGGTTTGACTCTACGTTTAAAATCAAGTATTTGATCAGGTGTCCAACTACCTATTGTTGCAGTTAATTGCACAAGTTTCCTCATACGCATATTTGGATCTTGAATAGTATCATACGATTCATCCCAAAAATCACTAAACGTTTTGAAGCCCATGTCACGCATTGCTTTTAGCGCGCCGGGTACACCTACAACAATGAAAGGTTGTTTGTGCTTCATTGGTTTAAATGATTTCTCGGTCAGCGTTAATTCTGGTAAATCAAAATTTGTTTCTGTTACTATACTTACTAAACTTGTTTTATAATAATCTTTTGTGGAGTTTTCTTCATCAGCACACATTTTGTTTACATCAGTTTCAGCGTCTAACACCAATGGTAGCTTGTTCTTGAATCTATTGGTAACTTCAGGTGTAATTTCTAAATAATTATTATTAAGCAAATAACTATCTATCCATTTTTCTAATGTAGTAGTTGGGTGTTCCAAATCAAACTTGCTAAAACTAATATGACTTCTGTCTACTAGATTATTCTTTTCTAGACCCAATGCTAGTTCAATACGGTGTCTTCTGTATCTACGATTCCACATTAAAAACAATTTTTCAGGTACTGTTTCAGTATCATATTCTGGAACCCCGTTCTTTTCTACAATATCAGGTCGTGTTAGTTGAATTGAAAAAATATTATGTGATGAAGGATATGAAACAATTGTTAATCTTTCGTCAGGAGTGTTTGGAATATTATGTGTGTTACAATACTCGTCATACATTTCTTTAGCATTCATGCAACCAGTTAGATATATGATTTTGTTAAGAGGTAATCCATGAATACCCCTAAAATATCCATGTAGTGAATTCATATGACCTGAATTCATAAATGCTTCTACGCTATGATCAATTAATATATAGCCCCTATTCATTCTAATCAGTCTGATTAAATGCCATGGGATATGCGAGAATTCAAGTATTCCTGTTCTACCGCAAAAGTAGTTCTCAAAACTAACTCGCCATGTTAATGAGTAGGGGAATATAAAAGGATCATTAGAATCTACATCAACACTAATTGCAGGATACATTTCAAATATATCTTTGCGTTGACTAAACACTCGATTCCAGAGATCATCAGCCCAAAAGTTATGAGAGGTGGTGCCACTACCTTCGGCCACACTTGCAAAACTTAACACATTAGGAATTTCTGTATTCCAAATCGGACCTTTGGGGCCAATCCAACTATAACAAACTTTAATTTTTTCCATATTGTTATTTATCGACTAGAATTTTCGGTATGATAATATCTGTACCGCACATACACATTTCTTTATAACATGTAATTTGTTTTGGACCCACTTTACTGATATCTTCTAATATATGTCCTATTTTTTCAGTTTGTCCGCAACTTGCTAGACTAACATCACCCACAGGATTGATAAAGATACAATCACCCACATTGCAGTTCCAACCACTAAAGAAGTTTTGCCCATTAACAATCACATCATTGGCATTACATACTTGTGTAGTGTTGTCATCATACCGATTGTAACTTACTGCAAACTCTGTGCTTTTAGCAGGCTTATCTTTAGTTTGTTGCATTTCAATGTTATGAGTTTTAAAGAATTCTGTTTTTGCAGGATCTTTATAATTCCAAGGACCCGTAACATGACTTAGTTCATCATATAAAGGAGTCCATTCAATGAAATAGTTTGGCATTACTGTTTTAAGATATTCAGCAAACTCAACAACTTCCCAGAATCTTTCCTCATGCATCAACATCTTACTAGAAAGATAATTGACTTTATCACATAGATAAATGCTGTTTTCTTCGTAACGTTTCTTGTCACTAAACTCTACATGGAAACTAGCAACGATGTCATCAAATAAATGATGATGTTTTTCCCACCATGCCAATGGACGACTTAAGTTAGTGTTAACTGCAATAGTTGAATTAGGTAGTTCTTCACGAATCCATTCACAGATAGGAATAAAATTGCGCCATGCCGTTGGTTCGCCGCCACTGAAAAAGAACTTGAAGTTCTTGTAACCTGATTGTTTATAACGCTGTGCGATAACTTTTAAGTTAGCTAGGTAAATATCTAAATTGCCATTGTTGGGATTTGCGCCCGCCCAGTTGCCGGGGTTACAGTAACTACAGCGAAAGTTACAGAAATTGTTAACTTGCCATGTTACTGCAACATATGGTTGAGGTGCTTCAATTGCGATTAACTTGCGGCCCACTCATAGACCTCTTTTAATTCTGGTACGATATCTTCAAGTTTTTCGTCACGGAATGTGTCAAGTTCATCATTGAACTGCTTAAACTCTAAGATACCACCTTTGTTTTCATCACCGACATTTAAGTTATAGATAATCATTTTAAATCCATTATAGATATCAATGTTATCTTTGTACTTTTCTTGATATACTCTATACAATTCTGTTAGCCTACGTTTAACGTGCTTAGGTAGAATCATAATGTTTGCGTACCATGGATTAGTCGCTAAGTTAAAGCGTGGGCTTGACATTGTATCAATAAAGCCTTTTTCAATCATATAGTCAAAGAAGTCTGGGAAGTCAAACACATTCCAAATACTGATTGTGGGAGTAATCTGAAACTTAACATGCGGAACTTTTTCTTTAATCTCACGAATGTTTGCTTCAATCTTTTCCCAATCAGTACCCTTACGAATACACTCACCTAATTCACCATGTGCATCAAGTGATGCCCATACTTGCAAGTTAGGGAACTTACTCCAATAATCAATCAAGTCTACATTCTTTTTATACTTCAATGATGAGAAGTTTGTTGTGTAGTTTAATTCAACTTGATCGGTTAATCCATTTTCAATCCAATAGTCTAAGCACTCATAGTGTTCAGGAGTAATAATAATTTCGCCACCAGCAAAGTATACTTCAGTCACATCAGCAAGATATGGCTTTAGTTTAAGCATAAGTGTTTGGTCTTCATTGTTGTTAACAACAATTTTTTGGTTAGGGAAATACTTTTTAAACATTTCTTCCCCGCGTTGATCCATGAACTCTTGTGCCCATTGACTTGAACATGCAGGCCCGCAACTACGACATTTCATATTACATAAATTACTAAAACGAATATCCATGTACTTCATTTCAAATTCTTTTAATGAACCATCATCATTTGTAACATCAACAATATAGTCAACATAATCTAGACCTCTGCGTTTATTATGACTTTGACGCATAGTCCATGTGCCCATTAGTTCCAAGTCATAGCAACGTTTGCAAGCCTCAACAGGCTCATCATTCATCATTGCTGTACGCATTTTCTTGTAGTCTTCACTATTCATCATTTCAATGATGGATACGTCACTTTCAATTTTTGCCACGGGCATGTTGCTATCTGCAATACAGCAAGGCATTACACGACTATCAGGCCATGCATGAAAATGTACCCAAGGTAGTACACAAAAGTGTTTACCGTTTTCTACTAGATTTTTGACTACTGCGTTGTCCATTATTTTGCCTTGAATAATTTAAGTGATGAGAATGTCATTGGTTGCTTAATCAAATCACGAACTGTGATTTCAATTTCATTGGTATCTGTGTCAATCATAACCTTTGCATCGGCTTCTTTACCAAATGTCTCTAGTACATCTGTCATGATTTGATCACAAATTTCTTCAGTAAAAGGTGTCTTATCGACATACTTTGCCATAATGTCTTTTACCATACCTTCAAGTTTTACGTCTCGGTTTCCAGCTTCAAATGTTGCCATGTTTATTCCTCTAAGTCCTGTAATTTATTTAATTCGGGGAATACTTCCCAGAAGTTTTCTTCTCTGATTCTATCAATACTTCGGGTATGTTGCAAAAACTTACCTTTAACTTCGCTCCATTGATCTTTATCACTAGCAAAATTAACTGCGTCTGTAACTAATCTTGATAATGAGGTGTTGTCATCTTTATTAGCATCTGCCCATGCAAGTGCTTTACTAGCTGCATCAACTTTTAATTCTTTGGGTAAACTCTTAGCACAATAGTAATCTGGATGCACAGCCAAATATAAACTATGATACCAATCATCTCGTCTAACAATGTTTTTGTCTTTTAAATACTGATAGAACTCACCAATGGTGCTATAGTTAAAAATACTAAACACAGTGTTCATTTGGAAACTAATGTAATCTAAGTCACGGAATGTTAATAGATTGGTTTCAACTTTGCCCCAATCAGTTCCCTTGCGTAACCATTCTGCTCGTTCACCATAATGATCTACGCTACAACTTAATTCAATCTTTTTAAAATGTTTCCATAAGTCTAGGATATCATGTTTCTTATACTTGATATTACTTGCATTTGTGTTGTATCGTAATGTGATATCAGTTTTACCCAAACGAATCATTTCTTCCAACATCACATAATGCTCGTCTGTGATCAGTGGTTCACCACCTGCAAAGTATGCCAAATCAATATGTTCAATATGTTCAAGTACTTCTGCCAACACATTACCCTTACCATCGTCAGCATGAATAACAATTGGATGTTTGTCATCAAAGTGCTTTTGCATTTCTGCACCCCATTGGCTGCTGAATTCACTACCGCAAGTTCTACACTTGAAGTTACAGATATTGCTAAAGCGAATATCAAAATATCGCATTTTGAATTCTTCTACTGTTCCATCTTCCTGTGTAGTTGGAACAATTTCGTCAAAGCGTTTACCAAATTGTTCTTTGCTGTAGTTTCTAAAACTGTGCGGACCGGCTTCTTCATGCTTGTAACAAAACGTACATAGTTCGTTCTGTTTTTCATTTAGCATATCTAATCGCAACTTTTTCATTGGTTCACTGTTGAATGCTTCTTTAAGTGAAGACTTCTTAGTGTTACCATAGGGCTTAGTGTAGTCGTTACTACAGCAAGGATAGATATCACCCTTGGGTGTTACATTAAGATGGACCCAAGGGAACATGCAAAATGTTTTGCTTTCGTTTAATAAAAATTCTTTGTCTATGTTCATACTGGTGCCATTCTTGCTCTTACTCTTTGCTCTGGTTTATAAAGATTTGCAATTTCAGGGAATGTTTCCATGAATGATTCTCCTCTTATAGCATCAAGACGTTTTACTTCTTCTTTAAATTTAACTTTTTGTTCGTCCCAATTATCTTTGTGATTTACCCAACCCGGAGCAACTTCAAGTTGTTGTGTATGTAGATCAAGAAAATCATTGTTTCTCATATACTGTATTGCTCTGTTGATACTTTCTTCACCTTTTACTTTGTACTCAGGTGGTAGAATATGACATGTCAAATGATCAGGGGTCGTCATGTTATATAATGTAAACACTGCATCCTTATTAGTATACATACCCTTATCAATTAAATATTGGTAAAACTCATCAATAGTCAAATAGTTGAACACACTTAGTACTGTGTTAATTTGAATGTTAACATAGGGAGTTTGTTTGGCAAGCATAAAGTTTGTTTCAACTTGTCCCCAATCAGTTCCATGTCTAATATATTCTGCACGTTCTTTGCAATGATCAATACTTGCATATACTTGAATTTTTTGACTAAAGTGTTTCCATAAACCAAGTAAATCTTTATCTTTAAACTTTAAGTTACTTAGGTTAGTATTGTATCTTAATAAGATATCTGTGTGACTGCTACGAATCATTTCTTCAAGTAGGATATAATGTTCTTCAGTGATTAATGGTTCGCCACCTGCAAAGTATGCAATTTCCATATTTGGAATTTGATCTAATACGTCTTGCAAAAACTTTTTATTATTATTTTTTGGAATAATCTTTGCATAGAATACTCCGTTCTTTAAATCTTCTTGTTCCCACTGAGTACTAAACGCTGATCCGCATGTGCGACATTTGAAATTACAGATATTGCTAAAGCGAATATCAAAATATCGCATTTTGAATTCTTTTAATGATCCGTCTTCAAGATTTGTGTTTTCTAATACATCGTCAAATGAATTTTTCCATTGTTTATTAGATGTGGTTCTAAAACTATCAATACCCTGTGCATCATGGTTATAACACTTGCTGCATTCAATGTTTTCTTTACCAGTCAACATATCTAGTCGTAGTTGGTTCATCTTTTCGCTGTTGACTAGTTCCATTAGTCCTTGTGTTTTAGAATCACCCACACCTTCTTTTGTTGCACAAGATTCTGCAATACAACAAGGTGCTGCCACTCCCTCAGGGGTGGTATGTAGGTGAACCCAAGGTATCATACAAAAAGTCTTGCTCTTACCAAGCAATAACTTTTTTACGAAAGAGGATTCGTTAGGCTGGTTTCCTGGCATAATCTATAAAACTCCAACATTTCTGGGTACACGGTTAATAAGTCATTTTCTCTGCGATCATCTAACTCATTGAACCAGTTGTAAAAGTCTCTACGACCTTCAATCAACTTCTTTTCTTCATAATTAGTTTCAGCCATGTAGTCAACTACACGTTTGAACTTTTCATATTCTATTGTTGTAAACTTGTTACTAGCAGTATCGTCTACATTGTCCTTCATAAACTGTAGTGATTCATACATATAGGGCATAAACTCTTCTTTGGGAAGAATGTTCATGTCATATTGAATAGGGTCACGAAGGTATGGAGTATCAAAACGAATTCTATGTTTGTCGTGTGACTTTTCTTCAAACCAACCATATTGTTCACGCCATTCTAAAAACTTCTCAAGCAATGACTTAAATGAAGTCACACTAAAGATATTGAATGTAATCATGAATGTAATTGGGCTGTTACTGCGTTGTACATAAGTGTGAAAGTTTTGTTCCCACAACTTTAAGTCTAACCCAGTACGAATATACTCAGCACGTTCTCCCCATGTATCCATGCTAGTAAACAATTTAAAACTTTGAATTTTATTTTCGTCTACTAACTTTTTGACCTTGTCTGCTAAACGTTCTATGAGAACTGGCTTTGTTCCAAGATTGCTGTTAATGTTTAGTTCAAGCCAAGGCATGGGTTCTTCTTCAATCTTATCTAACAGTTGCCATGTAGATTTGTGAAGTGTGGGTTCGCCACCTGTTACACGCATGATGTTTAATGTCTTGCGTAGTTCAGGCCACCATTTCCAAAACGCATCAACGTAGGGATTTTCTTCTTCACGTTGATATAGTTTCATCCAGTCAATGTCGCAACGATGATTCTTTACATTAGTAACGGGACCAAACTTTTCAATCTCTTTATAAAAACTTGTGCTATACTTTGGATGACAGTAACCGCACTTGAAATTACATTCGTTACCAAAGTTAATTTCTAAGTATTCTGGATTGATGTTTTGGTCCCAAGGACCTTTTGCTGTTTGCTCAAAACGTTCTTCTGTAAAGATACTACTGTTGCGAATATGACGGTCGCTGATATAGTCAGGTCCCATTGCTTCAATGTTCCAGCAATATTGACAACCTGTAGGCTTACCACCTTCAAGCATCAACTTGCGTTCCATCTTTTTCTCTTGCGTATTATGCAATGCGCTGGGATTATCACGCAGTTCTTCTAAAGGAATCTTATGTGGTTGTGGGTGATAACAACTATGTGTCTCACCACTTTGTAAGTACATAGTAACATGATGCCACTTAGCCAAACAGAATGTAGGAGTAGATTCGTTCTCTACTCGAATTTTGATTGTTTTAATTCTATCTGTTTCGTTTGACATTACCAGCCTTCGATCTGACGAATTACTTCCATTTCTGTAATCAATGGACCTTTGTTATGAAAGTTTGCAGAATAATGACGTTTGAAGAATTTACTTTGTTCTGCATTAAGCATACACATAGGTAAACCTAGTTTACTACTAAGTGCTTTACCAATTTCTCCCGACTCAACTAAAGGATCTTTATCTTTGTATTCTGATTCCCACATATCAACATAGTTGTCAAACCACTGAACATTCTGTGCATTCCAATCAGTAAGCAATGTTTTATAAGTACCAAGTCTTGCACCATAGATTGCCCAAATGCCATTTTCAACATCACTACCAACATTATGCCAGATAGTTAAGTTATTTAGATTACGACTTGCAACTGTTTCTTTGAATTCTTCAATGCTAGGAACAGCACCGCGATTCAAACACATTTTAACACCTTCACGAAATCCAGCACGCCATGCTTGAAATGGTGTATAGTTAGGATATGTAGTTGAGTAGCAATCATACATTGCCCAGTATAAGTTGTCTTTGCTGTCTAAACAAAAGTCAGCAATACGTGACACATCACCTTCAGTTTGATGCTCATGTGTTTTCATTTCACGCACATAAGTTTTTGTCCAACTACTCATGCCACCATTACCATAACGTAGCCCATTGATACTATTAACTGCTTTCCAGCGAAACTGTGCTTTCTTGAATGACGGGTCTTTGTCGGTAAAGTCTAACTGAATGTTAAAGAATTCTTCATCAGGCATGTTATCGCCATCAATAAGAATAAAACGTTCTGTATCACTTGCTTCACCTGCGGCTTTGTGTGCGGCATCACTACCCTTGACACCATCAACACGTTTTGCCCAAGGCACCATGTTCTTAATCTTTAACCAAAATTCTTCTTTTTGAGGCTCATCATAACTTAGATAAATGCAATCTAAGTCTGCTACATCAATGATATTATCCAAGCTCATATGTTGTTAATTTCCATAATTGTTTTTTTACATTGTCTTTTTTTGTTAACACAACACTAACATCATCTTTATGACAAAGTTGACCTTCACTATCATGCTGTACTAATTTAGAAACAACCGCATTTGTATTGACTTTTACAAGTTTACCATTGGCCACACGAACATCAGGTCTACCTTCTGCAAATGTCATTGCATCAATTATAATGTAATCACCTTCTAACTTTTCGCAAGTATAGCAAATGACATTGCCCTTTGCATCATAGTAGAGTCTGAATTCAGGCTTTTCAATCTTGGGGGCTTCCCAAAATAAAATATAATCTTCTTGTGTTGGTTCTGTCATTATTACACCTTGAGTTTATCACAGAAGTCTTTGATATGATAGTGGAAAGGATACATTTGGGGAATAGTATTTACCCTTAAATAATCTTTGGACACCTCATGAATCAATACATCAGTCCAATTTTGCGTAGGAGTTCCATTAACAAATTGTTTCATGTGAATCATACTCATGTCTTTGAACTGTGGCATTGTGGTTTTTTCTATGCCAATAATATGACTGGCAATTGCATATGCCCAATCTGTTGTGGCAAGTTCGTCTTTGTTACATTGTAGTGAGTTACGATAGAAAGACCAATTTTCAAAAACATCACGAACAATTTCAAAAAATTTCTGTGCTGTATCTGATTTCTTAAAGTAAGTAATACTGTTATAGGTATCAGGTAATTTGTTATCGTAAATAAATCTGCGATATGCTTTGATATCACTAATTTCTTGTTTGAAGTTTCTAATTGTAGTGCTTACAACAATATCTCTATGCTCTAAAACATCCCACCAATAATCTATTGACTTTGGCAAATACATATCTGCTTCTAGTTTGATTGTATATTCATATGGGCTGGCTTCATATACTTGCCAATCGTTTTGTAATTTCCAATTAGTATCAGGTGCTTGATCACCATATGGTAACATATCAGTTGTAATGATAGTTACTTTGGCTTTAGGCATAGTACGCTTAATGCTTTTCTTTAATACTTCAGCACATTTAACATAATCGTCACCTTGTGCCATGATTACGAAACCTTTATTCATTAATCAACTCCACAAAGTTATCTTTATTCATCACATGAAAGTCCATGTCTTTAATTGTAATATATTCTTTACGAATCTTACCACGTTGCCAATTATCAAACATCACTGTGTATTCTGTATTGTACTCATCACTAGTATTAGCGTAAACAGAGGTATTCTTACCCACGTGCAACAAATCCCAAGGTATATAGTCTGTAGGATTAACACTATGCCCATTAACAATGCGCAAAGCCAAAGTAAGTGCGTAATCATTACGATAAACCCCAGCAATAAAATTATGAATGTTGGCATAGTGATCATAGTTATTTTGAACCATTTCTAAACAGTTAAAGATTTGCTCAGTGCGTTTACTTTTCTTAAAAGCAACAGCAGTTGCCCAAAGAGTTTCATAACTGTACACGCTTAACACTTCTTGTGGTACGCCCGGATGCATCAAAAAACTAGTTTTATTATGGCAACTAAAGTCCTCATAAAAATCAAAAGTCTTTAACAATTTGTCAGAATTAACAACATAGTCGGCATCTAATAATAGTGTTTCATCATAGGGACTAAATTCATATGCTTGAAATCTGCCTTTATTAATCCAAACACCATAGTCTCTGATATTGTTTTTGTCAGGAATCGTAGTAACAACATTGTCCCAAACATAGTCTTCCGTTTCGGGCAATGACTGTTCGTCAGTTACAATTGTAACCGGCAAGTCTAAAAAATGATTGATGCGTTTGGCTGTGTATTTAGCCATTGCATAGTAATCATATTTAGGTGAGTTGAAAGCAAATAGTATTGCCCCTCTACTCATCGTTTAGCCTCTAGTTCTTTCCATTCACGTAACCATTGATCCATAACTTCATTATAGACTTCTTTCAACTTAGTTAATAATGCGTTACGATCTACTTCAACCGGATTATCAAAAGTATCTACTAATACTGCTCGTTTGGATGTGATTGAAGTTAGTAAGGTGATTGTTTGACCATCGGCTTTCCACAAGCCGCCCTGTTCTGCGACAAGTAGTTTGTTATTGTATTTTTCTGCAAGATATGCTTTAGCAGAATTATGACTAAAACGGGCTTTGGCGTCGGCAATTAATTGTTTTGTATCCATCGTACACTCCTATGAGTATTTAGATGGATACAGGGTGTTGCCTAAAAATGTTATGCGCCCGTTACTGAACCAGCTAGTGTGGGTGCTGAGATTGCTGTTGGAAGATATGTTGTTTCTGGAGGTACAGCAGTAATTGTACATGATGATCCAGAACTTGCTACTAAACCAGTTGGAATTTCTGTCCAAGTACAATAAATTGTAACTACTGATCCAGCATCACCGTTAGTACCTTGCGTACCATTTGATTTAACAATTGCTTTGATGTTTGTTGCTAAGTAACCTGAAGGGCCTGTACTAGCAGTTTGTGTGAATACTGTTGCATTTGATGTAGTCAATGCATAGTATCCGTTAGTTGCTACGATAGTAGGAGTGTTACCACCGCCACCTACTTTAGTGATACCATTGTATGATGTACTTGCAATAGTCACAGAACCTGAGCTTGGTGCACTCATAACGATTGTACCAACGTTACTTGCTAAGTTGTTTAACAATAAATTGATACCTGTGCCACTTGGATGTGAGCAAGTTAATTTTAATTGACCACCTGCGTTAAAGAAATAACGTGCGGCATCACCACTTGAGAATGTAGCAGTAAACGTAAATGTTAAACCACTTGACCAAGTGCTACCATATGTTGCTGTGTTTGTAGATGTTGAACCCTGACTTGCGGCATTTAACTTGTTAGTATAGATAGTTGCTAAGTTAGTTGGAATAGCTGAAACATATGTAATTGTAGTACCTGATGTAGGTGCTGTAACAGCAGTAATTGATGAACCTTGATGTGAAGCCGCATTAGCAGTATTTGATACCAATGCATTCCATTGACCAGTTGCAACAACTGTGTTACCTACTGCAACGTTTGCTACGGCTGTTTGTCCGTAACCTGCACTACTACCACCTGTTGCCCAAACAGCATTTAATGTGTTAGAAGTCGTAGTTGGATTACCACCTACGAACGTGTTAAAGTCAGTTGCTTGTATTAATCCAAATTGTGCGTAACTCATTTCTTATCCTTATTTTGTAATAGACACGATAGCTTCAACTGTGCCTAATCCATTGTCTGTTTTGTTTTCTAATGCACGGCCAATTACGTTAAATGCTGTAGCTTCAGTAGGTTGAGCCGCACGTGCTATACCGTTACCAGCACTTACTAAACGTTGACCTTTTTTAACTTGTCCTGTTACTTTAACCTTCACACGACCTGAAACTGCTACTGGAGGGTGAGTATTATCACTACCTGCACCTGCATTCATTAGATAAGCCGCTGTGTCACTAATAACACCAAATACATCTTCACTTAAATCATATTGTACTGCTGTGATTTCTGCGGCGCCGCCCAATTCAACAACTGTACCTGGATCATAGATATCGTCTGCTTCAAAACGTTCTGCCAAGTCAGCGTATGTTGCTTGTAGTCTTGAACCGGTAGTTAATGTCCAATTACCTGTAATAGTTCCTGCTGTTGTATTTGCACCTGTTGTTAATGTAGTCATCTGTACATTACTTGCTAAGATATTACCGTTATATGTTGGCAAATAAGCTGCAACGTTACTGTTGCTATAAGTACCAGCAAAACTTACAGGAGTACCATTAGCATACATATACTTGTCAGTAGCAATACCATATAGATTTGCGCCTGCTGAATTGCTAATAGCAATACCACCTTGCAAGAAGTTAAATGCCACAGCATTATTACCACCAGCACTGCCAGTTACGCTCCATACACCAGTTAAATTACCACCTGTTGTTGCAGAACCTGTGCTAATATTTGTAGTATACAATGTACCAATATTAGCAGTTGTGATGTTAGCATTAGCAATCGTAGCATTTGCTGATACAGTTAAAAATGCGGTTGTTGTAGAGTTTGCTGATAGATTACCAACTGCCGATAAATTGCCGGCAGACACATTACCTGTTACGCTAACAGCACCAAATGTTGTAGTACCACCTGATTGTGTAGCTGACAATGATAACCAAGCATTTGCATTTGATTGCCCATCTGATGGACAAATATACATTGTCTGATTATTTGTGTTATACCAAAGCTGTCCAGTCAATGGGTTTTGAGGGGGAGTAGCACTGGCAAAATTTTCAGTTAACCATACAAAGTTTTCATCTACAGGTTGACCGTATCCGGGATAATTTCTACCCGGTAAACCAAGAGAGGTACTAGTCGTATTGATAGTACCGTCGGCAATGGTTGTAAGTACTGTCCCATTGCTTTTAACAATTGTATATGCCATAATCTATAACTCCGTTATCTTTATTTATCTTAAATCGTTACCAAGTTGGTAAGTGCCTGAATTCTAACTGTGTAATCAATCTGAATCTGTCTATTCAATGATTTTTGAACCGGGTGAAAGATTACGTGTGTTAGCAGTCTGGTAATTACGTTACCGTTTGCGTCTGTGCCATAGTTGGCCAATAGCCCCAATTCGTCAAAAACATAGCTAGAGTCAGTTTGGGTGCTATTATCAAATGCAGCCTGCCCTGCAGGTTCGCCATAATCTAATAAACATTGAACCAAAATATCAGTATAAACATTGCCTGAAGTATGATATACAGTCATATTGTTTCTTGTAGGATCCAAATTAAGAACGTTGGTGTCATCCACTACTTTTGCATAGGTTTGATTGTATAATGCAGCATTTTGACCAGTTACATTAGGGGGCAAATATGTAATAACGCCCGTATCAGATACTGATGCAGCACCGTTACCAAACGCCATTTGAAAGATTTCTCCGTAGCCACGATCACTTAAGGTGTCGGCAATTGCTTCCGACATGTTCTCATAGTTGATGGCATTCTTCTTATCTACAAACACTTCCATTGAATTGGGGTCGTAGATTTTCAAGAATCCCTCAACTTTTAAGGATAAATTAATAACAGACATTAAACGTCCCCTCTTTTCTGTACCAAAACTTGTTTACTATTTGGATCAAAAATCTTTATACTAGAGGAAAAGTAGAACCCACCATGCTCGTTTGGCTTGGTAGGAAGCTGTTTTTTACCTTGATTTCCTTGACTTTTTGATTTAATATGATTCATCTCTTTATTTATCATTTAGGAAACATCCGTATTTAAGAATTCTGCTGGAACCGTGTTACTAATTTGTAATGGATCACCCAAAGTAGCATTATAAACATATGAATTCCAAGTTTCATTGTAGTATATGTCTGACAGCATGTCGCTTGGCAACATACCATATACTTCAGTATAAGTTGATATTACTGGTTGTCTTGCAGTACCATTTGCACCACGTTGCAACCCAGATATGCCGTTGACTGCGATGACCGTACCGGTGCCTGTTAACATTGTTCCGTCATTAGTTGCAGTAAAGGTGATTCCGACAGTGTTGGCACTTGCCCCGACGCTAATAAAATTGGTGCTTCCAACTGATACAATCTTATATTGTTGTCCTGAAACAATGCTTTGAGCAGTAATTGTTGGATTAATTGTACTGAAGGTAATTTGCTCACCGTTAACCATGATTACATTACCTTCAAGGATTGTAATGATCAATTGGTTTCCTGCTGAGACTGCGGTACCAGCAATCTTAATTTGCGGCGCAGCATCTATGATAACAAGTTCATATGCACTAGAATTTACTGTCGTATTTGTAGTTGCGTCAAATACCGTAATGCTAGAAATACTGTTCTTATTAGCATTCAATCCAACATAATAGTAACCGTTAGTTTCAGCAGGAACAATCGTGTTTTGCACAACGTTGTTGGTAATTCTAGTAACGTCATCAACATAGATTGTAGTACTCAAATCATAGATTGGTTGAGTTAACCATGTTCTAGTATTTGAATTTGCTCTGAATACTTGTTGATCACCTACAGCGTCAACTAGATTTAAGTAGACCATTTCGTTAGGAGTTGCTTGAGGGATCATGTTACTGATAATTACTTCATCGCCCGGAACGATCTGTGTCAAGATACTTACTTCATTGTATTCATTTACACGCAGATCGCTTGAAGGTACACGCAATCCGTTCACAGTTACCCACAAGCGATCAACATTACCTTGTACCCACTGTACCATATTCATGCTACCACTAGCGGTACTCAACGGAACTGTACTTCCATATAATGAACTTGTTACATTGAATTGTGTACCATTAAAGATAGTACCAATATAATATGTTGTTCCTTGAATCAATCCGCCTAAAATAACATCTCCGGGCAATGAACCTACTTGGTTGAATAGCACAGGAGTACCTTGTACTAAATTAGAAGTGTTAGCTACCGTAATAATACCATTAGTAGCTGTTGTTGCAGTTGCAGTTGCAGTTGATAATACAAACACACCTGATCTCCAAGTATAGCCACCACCTGTGTACGCCGCGCATGTTGTTACAGGATAATTTACATAACCAATACCTGAATTATATGGTTGATAATATAAATCAAAAGTAGTGTTATTAATAACTCTAGCGTAGTATGCTTGATCATTTAACTGCACTGAACCAGTAGTACCGCTAATGTTTACCAATTGATTCAAGTTGAAATAATTAGGAATACTTGTAGTCACACGAATTGCCGGTTGTCCACCAATTGTAACTTGCATATTTCCTGAAGCAGTTGTCAATGTAATTGTGTTTCCTTGTTGATCCATGATAGTAAAATGTGTACCATCTACTATTGTACTAACAAAGTATACTGTGCCGTCTGTTGCTACATTACCAAAACTTGTGCCTTGGAACATAGCCGTTGCACCAACTGCAAATCCTGCAGTACTTGTAACTGTGATTCTATTTGTGCCTGATGTAGTATTACTTGCAAATGTAACTGCTAGAGGAGGAGTAATTTGGTTTGACACATTAATAATAGGTGCCACTGTTAATCCATTAGCAGTTGCAAGCATTGACCCTGTTGCATTTGTTAATGTTAATGGTTGTCCACCTACTTGTGTAGAAATTACAAATTGAGTACTGTTAATAATTTGAGTTACATAATAAGTTACACCTGCAACAATACCACCGATGCCATTACTAAACACCAAACTGTTATTAACTTGCAATGATGCAGTTGTACCTGATGATAATGTTAAGTAGTTGTAATTTTCTTGGAACAGACCAACTGCCAATGCAACACCAGTGCCCGAACCTGCTCCAGTAGCAACGAATACAATGCCAACATTGTTGGAACTTGCACCAATTGCTACCCAGTTAGTTGTACCAACTGTGGTGATTTCATATTCTGTACCAATCACAAATGATCCGGCGTTTACAGAACCATTACTATCCCAGCCTGCGGTGCCGCCTTGATCATATGTAACTATTGTATTAGTTGTGGCTCCAACTGTCAAATCAATGAATTGTGATCCAGGCGTACCAGTAATACCGTACTGAGTAGTTAGATACTGTTGTTGTGTATCATTAAATGTCGTAACTGTTATCACAGCGCCATTTGCAGGAACTGAAACAAAGTTAATTGTTTTTGCAGATGGACTAATCGTGTATTGAGAAATAGTTTGTCTTACCCCGTTAATTTCAACAATTGCATTGTATGGGTTGGTACCACCTAAATAATTAATCAAGTTGAATGAAGATGTTTGACCGTTAGCAACAATTTCTTGCACAGTTGGCAGTGTATATCCAACTTGTGTTGGTTCTGTTTGTCCAAATACAGAATAAACAATGTAATCAGATTCGTCATTGTAATTTGCATTACTAAAGACCATTTTTGCTTGTATACCGTTAGGTTGAATATCAAATGCATAGTCGTTAGTTACAAAACTTGCGCCGCCGTTTGCATTAGTTAATACTAATGTCGGACCGTTCAATGTTGCACTAATTGTTAAATCAAACCCATCAACGATACTCTTGATATAGTAAGTTGTCAATGGTTGAATCACTCCACCAAAGATTGAACTACTGAACATAATTGGAGTACCAACAATCAAACCACTAGTAGAGTTAGTAGTGATGACATTTGTTCCTGATTTAGTAGCAATAACATTATTTGTAACACCCATTACCAATTGTGTACCGTTTAAATAAACAATTGGGGGAGTCCAAACTAAACCATTACCAATTTCAATTGCAACATCCATGCTGCCTGTAGCATCAGTCAATGCAAGTGTAGGACCTGCTTGACCAGTTACACTATTATAAGTTGCTGAAATTGTGATTTCATTTGTAGCAGTACTAATAGATTTTACATAGTATTGCGTACCTTCAGTAACACCACCAAACACATCACCCAAGAATGAGATTGGTGAATTTAGTACGATGTTGTTAATACTTGTACAAACAATATAATTAGTTCCACTAAAGGTTTGTGTCGCTAATGTGTTGATCGGGTATGTGCCCGGTTGAATTACCCCGCTACCGTTATAGATATTTTGACTATAGTTGCAATCTAGATAAATTTCGTTAAAGCCTGTATTAGTATTAATTCTAATAGGATCGCTATCTGTATTAGATTTAACTAGTTGGTTACCATTACCAACTTCATACACATCAATTCTTAGTTGTTGTGGAGTAGGAATAAACACCAATGCGTTGTTCAATGTTAATGTTTTGTTTATCCAATCAACCGTATATTGGCTTGCATCTAATGTGGTTCCCAATTGTGTGTTTGCATCAAGTACTTGCACACGAATCTGCGCTGGATAATGTGATGCACTTGCAAAACTATACAATTTTTGACTTGCCGATGTTGGTGTTAATTGCAATGAGTAAGTTGCATATCCTGCATTTGAATACTCAACTACTGGCCACAATGTACCAGGACGTGAAATAACAGTCATTGCTAGTGTGTCAGTTACTACCCCAGGAACTAATTCTTCTGGACCATAACCATATGGGAATGCAGCACCTTGAACATCATATACTGTAGGGGGAACGGTGAATACAGATATACTTGACCAGGTTACACCATTATTTGTAGATTGAATAATTGTGTTGTTATCACCCACTACTGTAAATGTTGATAATGTGTTGTTCCAAACTACTGAATGCAAGTTTTGTGTTGTACCTGACGTTTGAGTAATCCAAGTCAATCCGTTGCTAGATGTTTTGATAGTACCAGTATCACCAACAGTAATCCAAATACCATTTGCATAAATGATGTTGCGTAATGCAGCTGGATTTGGGTTAGAAGCACTATATGCAAACATCATAGTTTGGTCTGCACTTGGATTTACGTTTGTCAATGTAACTGCTGAACCACTAGGCGTTGTTGAAACTTTAACTTGTGTACCATTGATACTTACAAGATAGTAAGTAGTTGTTGTATTCAATCCACCAAATGCTTGACTAAATCTAACAGCTTGGTTCAATACGAATCCTGCACTATTGGTTACGTTAATAACATTTGTGTTTGTGTTTGTTGAAAGTACTTGCACTTCATTCAAGCCTAACCAGCTACCACCGTTATTACTGTAATAAATTACACCTGCACTACCAACAGCAATAATCAATGAACTATTACTTGCTACACCATAGAATGTATTTGGAGTAATTGAATTTATTTGTGTCCATGATAGTCCGTCGTTAGTACTATAGAAGATAACATTTGTACTAACTGATTCAGTTACGCCAGAAATCACATCTGGGCGTGTGCCTCCGCCAACAGCAACTAAGCCATTGAATGATGGCAATACAGCCTTAGTTATTGCATAGAATTCATAACTATTTAATGAGCTGGGGAATAAAGGTACTTCAACCCAATTATAGGTGTCTGCGCTTCTAACGATGTTATCCCCTACTGCAATGTAATAGCCATTTGAATATGTTATATCTTGCAATGCAAGTTGTGCAACATTGATTGCAGTTGAATCATATTGCGTAGTGTCGTATGGTTGATCACTATAAGGAGTATAATATCCATTTGTTGTCCAACTAAAGCCGTCATTACTTCTATAGATAGGAGTAGCACTGTTAGTTGTAGTCAATACATACATACCACCAGCATAAAGAATGCTTGTTGCGTCTACATCAATATTTGCTAGTGTGTCAATACTCCATGTTACTCCGTCATGACTAATCAATACAGCAGAGTATGTTGGTAGATTACTTGTTGCAAAATAATTTACACCGTTCCAAATGATACCTGTTATGTTTACGTCAGTTGGATAGAATGGTTGATCTTGCAGAATTGTATCAACAGGGTACTGATTTGCAGGAGCAAATTGATTACCATAATAAGTTGAGTTAGGATAAGTTACACCCTCAAACAATTGTGTTAAATCTACGCCAGGCATATCAGCAGTAGGCTGATAGTAACCCATTACTCTGTCCATAGCATTTAACAAACTGCTATTGCTATCTAACAACTGCCATTTACCAAAGATGAATTCGCTGTCGTTGTTAGAAATGATACATTGGTATACTTGATTGTTGTACTTGACAATACTTTGATTGAAGTAGAATGGCTGAGGTAATACTGCAAAACTTCCTGTTTTAGCCATTGTAAAGTTTGTTGAAGTATTGGTTGTTACGCTTGTTATGGCACTACCGCCTGGTGTTGCACTCAATGTGATTGTTGTTCCAACAATATTACTGATGTAATATGCTGTACCTACATTTAGATTGCCTTGTACATTTCCAGTGAATACAATAGGATCATATAAATTAAACCCTGACGCATCTGCTACCACAATGTTACCTGTACTTTGTGTTTGAACTACAGTAGTTTCAGTAAATCCAACATAAGGAAAGTCTAAACCACTTACAGGAACTGTCAATAAAGGATTACTGTATACAGCCAATGTATTTGGTGAAGTTACTTCTAAGTAATATGTATTTGATACTGAAGGTACAGTACCACTAGCAATTACGCTAGTAATTTCTCCATTGGTTCCAATAGTGTTTACAGTTAAAGTAACATTGTTAGCTGGTGTTGTACCACCGACAAACTGACCATCAATTGTAATCACGTTATTAATTGCAAATCCGGTTGCAGCACTATTGACGATTGCCAAGTAACCGCCCACAGCATAAGAAATGTCAAACGTTGGTGTAGCAGTTGGGTATTGAACAAAACTTGATCCTGCTGTACTTGCTGATAATGATACTACACTGCCTCCTAATGATGTAGAAACTGTCATATATGGGTCACCAGTACCAACCATTTCACCGTTAGAGGTATATAATACTAATGCTGAACCACCTGAAGTTGCGCTAATTGTAAAATGGGTACTGTCTACAATTGTTTTAACAAAATATGTTTGTCCAATAGTAATTCCACCCAATGACACGCCCGTAAATACAATAGGCATACCTGTGTACAATGATGTAGTACTACTGCATGTAATTTGGTTAGTTGAAGAACTTGTAGTTGTACAATTTACAGAAATTACACCCAAAGATTTAATCCAATATGTTGTATTAGTACTCAAGCCACCGATAGCTGTGTTAAATCTAACAGGCATGTTTACATACATAAACTGTGTTGGTTGTTGATTACTAAATGCAACAAGATTTGTTGTCGCAACTGTAGCGTTAACTGTATTTCCAATTAATTCGCTGATAACACCTGTAGCAATATTTGGATATTGCTGTGATGTTTCATACAAGTTGAATGCTTGCCCGTTAACTTGTCCGGGACTAATTGGCAAATTAACGTTCATTGTCATATTACCAGTAGCAGTAGACAATTGGCTACTTGATGCCTGATCAGTTACTAATGCACTTGTAGTACCACTAGCAGCAACTGTTCCTGGATTGAATACTAATCCATTAACATATTGGCTAATTGTAATTGTAGTGCCATCAACAATTTGGCTAATATAATAAGTTACACCTGAATGTATATTACCAAATAATATTCCACTCACGCCACTGATTATCATATTGTTAAAGATGACTGGATCATTGACATCCATACCTGTAGTAGATGACACCGTTACATGATTGTTTGAACTTGAAACACTGTATACGGTAGCTTGCAAAGGTTTATCATTTGAAGAAACTGTAAAGTTCTCTTCATCAATAATAGTTGACACATAGTAAACTTGATTTGCTACAATGCCACCAAATGTTTCGCCAGTGAAGACTAAAGGAATACCAACATAGAATCCATTTGTGCCACCTGTACCAATTGCCGATGTTGGAACTGTCAATACGTTAGTACCTGCACTAGTGTTGGTTACAGTTAATATACCCGGGTAATTAACAGTCAACACCGCAGTATTCACTACGCTTGCAGTTAAACATTGTAAGCCCGCTGCACCAACTGTTGCATTTGTTAATGTTACTACATCACCACCGACTGTAGTTGATACGGTAAAGTACAATTCATCAATAATACTGTGTACGTAATAAATTATAGGATCACTTGTAGTTGTGCCAACTAAACCACCAATGCCAGGGCCTGCAAACTGTACAGGCATACCAACATAGAAACCAACTGTTGTACCAGAAGCATTTGGTTGCGGGTTGTTAGGATCATTGTTTCCATCTTGCGGAATCAATTTGATAGAGTTATTAGCTGCAACAGTAGAACCCACATATCTAACAAATGATGACCACTCAACTTGTTGTTGATTGTCAACTTCGCTAATTTCAAATACTACACCGCCGCCTGAAGCTGCTGTCATAAAACTTACAGGAGGAGTTGCAGTTGCTTGACTGAAAGGCAACAATATATCTGAACTTGAATAATCTTCGTTATTACGATAGCTACCAGCAAAGAATGCACCATAGTATGCACCACTTTCCCAATCTAATACTTGAGAAGTATAAGTGGTTCTATCAAATTTAATTCTGATAGCGTTTTCACGCACTGGATAAGCAGTAGAAATTGCTGATGCTCTTGCGCCAAGATTAATAGAGAAACTATTACCAGAACCATTTGTGAATAGTGGAACTCTGTTCTTGTCGTTTACAGCATTACTATACGTAGTGTATAATGCTACAACCGCAGTAGGATTGTCTTCTAATACATTGATATAGTACCATTGTCCATTTGACAACTCACCAATTCCATTACCTGTTGCGGTGTCATCAAAATATTGCACTTCAAGACCTGTTACCAATTCAGGGGCATATACAGTAATTGTGTGCAATACTGAATTGACTTGTGTATCTGCAAAGTAAATAGTTGCAGATGGGTCAATCACGATAGTAGGTAACACAGCGTAACCTGAACCAGGATTGATAACATTAATTGACAATACAGAATCCAAATTCATTACTGCTTCTAACACAGCAGGTGTTCTTGGAGCAGGGTATTGAGTTTCATCAATGTATGCAGTTACTCTAGGTGGGTTAGTATATCCAGCACCACCGCTTAATAATAACACAGCAGGCAAATCGATGTAAATCTTAGCGCCAGGTATGTGATTAGTGATTGTAGTACTGTTGTATCCACGCACCAATCCACTTAGTTGATTTTTAGCACGGTCTACATAAGAGTAACCAATTTGTTCTCCGTCAATAGTAATAGTACCATTGATTGGGAAGCCATTTGCATTATCAACAATAATACTTCTAGAACTTGGAGTTAGATATGATACTAAAGTTGTAATGTTGTAGTTATCTTGACCTGTCAATGACACACCATAGTTTTGATACCATTGACTGTAAGGTGCAGTTTGCCAGATAGGATCAGTAGGCAGATATTCATATTCATTGTTAGGCAATGTATATACTAATTCTGGACTAATGAATTCTTGGTATATGTTGTTCCATTGTGAAGGAACATCAAAGTCTGTGATATCACCTTGGAATACATCAGTTCCTGTATAGTTGAAACTAAACTGTTTGATAGTTACGTGATATGGTTTTACTTCATTCAAGTATCCTTCTAAAAATACTTCGTTATCACCTTGATATACTTCAAGTGGTAACAATTCACGAATCTTATGTGACACATCGACCAATGATGTTTTGTTTAACCAAGGCAAGAAATTTTGTGATGATGTTGTTTCGCTTTGAATGTATTCAAACATCAATATCAAACTCTTGTTTCTATAAATTAACAAATCATTGATATAAATTTGTTCATTTAGTGCACGAATAATGTAACGTGTTTCTTCACTTGGGTATAAATCAAATACATTAGTGTCAAAGAAGTTGCCACCAAAACCTAAACCTGCACTTGAGTAATCCCACAATGCGCTGCTAAATTGAATAGTACCTTGTTGCAAACCAATACGTGTCCAAGTACCCAATCCATCAGTTGTGTATACTTCAAATTTGCCTACACCGTTTTGTTCAACAGTTACAATTGTGCCTGAACTTACATTCAATGCTGCCAAATCTGCATACAAAGGGACTTGCAATACTGAACGTGTATTGTCGCTGTATCCAGGAGCCCACCAGTTGACAAACGTCCAATAGTTAGTTGTGTCGTAGTATGGTAAGCCTGTACCAGGATTAATATCTCCTACTGTGTACAAGAAGTCTAAATTTTCTCTTAGTTCAACGATTGGATATTGTACTAACACTTCATTAGCAAATGTCAAATAGTTTTTAAGTGCTAAGAATCTGTCAAGGAAGAAACTTTGTCTTGGTCTTACTTGAACACCTGATTGAACTCGTAATGGTAAATATGGATCAGGAACTACACCACCTGCATCATCACAACCAGCCAAACTGTTTACAAAACGTAGATACAATCCACTAGGATCACTTAATGTACTACTTACATAAGCATATTGTGGGAAGCCAGGCAAGAAGTCACTAGCAGAGTTTTCTTTGATAATAGCAAACTGCTGGTGATAGATATCACTTCCAGAATCTGAATTTGTGCTGTATGCGATATTAAACACGGTGTCAGTACCGTTAAAATAACTCAAACCATTGTAAATTGCAAATGTATTAGGTAGCAAAGGTGCCATGAAACTGATACCTGACCCACGTGGATTCGCAATATATTGAGCAAGAATAGTATCACTTAATGTTTTACCTGTTTCGCTGAAAATCAAATTACTATTGCGTACCCAGAAATAATAGATAGGTACAACAACACTACTTGCATTGATTGTGCTACTAATAGCATATAGTGTAACATCTAATGGAGTTCCAGGACCTTGATAGTTGTTAGGTGGCACGTTACTTGCTACCCATGTGTAAACTGCAACATCGCTTCCTGGGAATACGGAGCCCCAGTATTTGCTATTGTACACCACGTCATTTTGGTGATAGTTAACAAAACGAACGTTGTTAGTGTTGAACCATGTTTTACCAACTTCATTTGCACCCCAAACATAACCTGTTTGACTTGCTAGATTGCTATTGTATCTTGCAGGATCTGTGTTTGTTACAAAGTCTAGATTTTCTCTAACTGCACCAAGAATCTTACCTTGTAATGGATCGATGTAATCTAAGTTAACTAGTGTGTTGTTTGTTGTAGCACTAAACAATTGCGTATTGCTGATACTGTTGATATCCACAACAGGTGCACTTTGTCTATAGATACCCCAATCTTGCATACCGGTTGCATTTGTATAGATAACAACTTGACCGTCTGCTACTCCTGGCAAGAAGTCAGGTGAACCAACAATAACTGTATTGTTGTTAAAGTCTAGACTTGCACCATATAATGGATTGAATCCATAACTTGTGTTTTGTGAGTTTGTTGATTGTGCAAATACAAACTGTCCTGAATTACCAACGTTTTCGTTGTAATTTCCAAGATAGTCATACATGTATACTGCACCTGCGTTTGGATAACTTTCAACAAAACGTGTTGCATTGTTATCGAAAATAGTATCTAAGTCAGGTGTACCATTGTCTGTAAAGTCAAATGATGTGAACTCATAACGTGTACCAACTGGGGCAGAAATTACAACGCTATCTGATTCGTTGAACTTAATTGCTGTACCAAACTCAGTAGGACCGTTAACATAAGGAGATACTAATACTTGCGTGTTTACAAATACATCAATACCCAATTGTGTTAACACAGTTTCGTCAACTACTGAAATTAATAATTGTTGACTTACTGGTGCAAGTGCAGTATCAATCAATTGAATGATTAATGTATTATTTGCTGTCGCACTTGCTTGCACATTAGGAACATTGCTTGCATTAATTTGGTTAGCGATACCTGTTGCATTACCTGCACTTAAGAATACTAAGTAACCATTAATAAATATCACACCTGCTGAATTCAATGTACAATCATTAGTACCAATTACAACACCATACTTAGCACCTGCATTAGTATATCTATATGCAGCACCTTCTTCGCCAGTGGTGTCATTTATTTCAAAAGGTGAACCAATAATTGTTTCTGTACCAAACGTGTTCATGTCCATTGCATAACCGTAATGTGTTCCGGTTCTGTCATTGAATTGCGAATTAAAGTTTTGTACCAGTGTGTATTGATTATCGCTGATGTTAATAATGTCACCTGCTTGCAATGCACCACTGTAAACAAATTGACTACCAATTACACCATAGTTGTTGTCTTGTACTAATGTACCATTGACCGTAACATATAATGGGTCAACTTGTACATACACACCAAATGACAATCCACTTGCAGTAGTTAGTTGTACAGGTGTTGTTGATGATCGTGAAGTCTTAATAGAAATTGTTGAGCCAGAGATACTTGCAATATAGTAAACAACATTTGGTTTAATACCGCTATTTGCAAGATTAGTTGTTTGAGTTGCAGTACCGGTTCCTGATCCTACACCAGTTGCTGTAAAAATAACCCCCACTGAGTTAGAACTTGCACCAATCGCTGTGAAGTCTGTAGTGCCGACTGTAGTAATTTTATATGATTTGCCTATTACAAAACTACCAGCCGCTGTAGCAGTCAAAATATCCCCAAACACAACTGGTTGATTTACTGCAAAACCAGTCATGGCTGCATTACATGTAATGTAGTTTGTGCTACCATTAGTTGCACTTGCTGTTCTTGTTGCGCCTGCTGCTGGAGTCCAACCCAATGTAAATGATTGAACTTGTCCAACTGTACTAGTTTGTTGTGCTTCAACATTTTGAACTGTTCTTTGATATGCATATACACTACCCCAGTTCTCAATTGTTGAACTGTAATTTACGTCAGGGGCGCCGACAAACAATGTTTGACCATAATAATCAGTTGCCAATGAACTACCAAAGTTATCACCTGACACTGATCCTGCAGTTGATGCGCCACTGATAACAGTTGATTGTGCATATGTTACTTGCATTGCAGTGCCGGTGCCAGTACCAGCGCCAGTTGCAACAAATGTGATTCCAACTGCATTTGCAATTGCGCCAATTGCTGTAAAGTCTGTTGTACCAACAGTTTCAATTGTATATGTTTGACCAGTTACAAAGTAACCGGCATTCAATAGAATCTGTTCTCTACGATAGACATACACATTGTTATTTGCAATGTCAGAGATATACAACCAATTGTTATCTCCTGACATTGCTAATGAACTACCCCAGTTAGTTACACCACCGGGTGCACTAATTGCTGTTTGGTATGTTAGTATTGCAGTTGAGACTGTGCTACTATTCAATGCATAAATGTATACTTTTGGTGTGCCACTTGTTGGTTCACTAATAACAAAAATGTTGTTTTTGTGAATGATTGTTGTACCAAAACTTGTACCACCTGACAATGTTTGACTTAAGTCGTATACAGGTGAACCTGTTGCTGTTGAGGCAACAGCATCATATACATATCTGTAAACATTACCTTGACTAGCATCACTTACTAAGTAACCCATTTGTGGTGAGTATGCGACTGCACTACCAAAGTTAGTTGCACCTTCTTTAGTTACTTGCTGTTGATAATCATAGTTAATTGTCTTTTGATATACTGCCCAGTTACCGTCTGTATTTTCGTCAACCCAAACTGTATTTGTAATAAAGTCTGCTTCAGTTAAGTCTAACAATCCAATTTCAGATGGTTTGGCTGCACGTTGTGTTTCAAAGATTAAACCAATACCTTGACCAGTTAATGTATTTTGATTTGTAGCCTGTACATTCAAGTTAATGATAACTGTAGTCAAGTCTACAACTTGTGTGACAATGTAATAGCCGTCAACATTACTTGCAAAGTTTACAATTGCCAATGGTTGTAATTTTTTCAATCCATGGGGCGCTGCAAAAACAACTGTTGCTGTGTTGTTTAAGTTGTTTCTAACTTGTACGACTTGACCAATTGGTTTGAATGAGTAAACATTCCATGTGTTCAAGAAGTTAGCCATCCAAACATAATCTCTTACATAGAAATTTTGAATAGGAACAATTTGACCACCGATGTTAGTTGCTCTAGGTAAACCAGAGTAGAAATAACTTGACATCTTAACGTCATTGAAGTTTACATAACCTGCATCTGGATAGATGTTTGTACTGTTAGGCTCTGCACTATTCGTTGTTAACAAGATATTTGGATCAGTAATGTTATGTCCATAGTTGTAAAGACTATAGATAGGAATTTCTTGCATTGATCCTTGAGTGTACACACCATTAGTTAAACTAAAGATTGATGGGTCACCAGTCATATTTGCTTGGTTCACTTTGAACTGTACAAAGTTATTATTTGCTACACCACCAAACTCACCTTGTTTGATAGCCCAGTTTTCATAAACAGTATAGTCAATGCCACCTTGAGGTAGTGTTACACCCTTGAATGCATTGATAGCAAGATTTGTACCTTTACTCTTAATCATGTTTTTATAAACATTGATTTGTGTAACGTCTGTTAAATCTGCTGTTGCCAAATAGTCTCTTGGTCTGTAACCAATCAAACTATAACTTAATAAGTTAGCATCTTGTGATAGGTTTCTAGTATTAGTGTCGTAGTATAATGCGCTTTCAAATGAACGTGTAGATGGGTTAGGAAGTAATCCTGTTTGAACTGCACTATAGTTTGTTTCTTTCCAATCTTGTTGATTGAATGTTGCAGTTGGTTCAATAACACGTTGCGCAACCCAATACTTGTTCTTGTAAAGAACAATCTGACCTTTGGTATACTTGAGTGTATTATTCCATTCACGAACGTTATCTTGATTCAAGATAAAGCCCCAAGCATTTACAGTACCATTCCAATCAGCAGTTTTTGTACCACGTACATTAATTCTGTTTTGACGTAAGCCGGTTACTAGATTATAGATTGTATCATTAAACAAGGTAGTGTTATCAAACACAATGCCATGTTCAAAGTTACCTAAATCAAATTGTGCATAACTAAATGTGTCACCTTGATTTAGTGCATGTAATGTAAACTGTGTATCGTTACGTTCAATACACATATCCTTCAATTGAATTGGATATAAGTTTTGATTCAATACAAAGTTTTGATCTTGGATAGTTAATGGTTGAACAACACAATCAACTTTATCGATAGTCAATAGTGTTGCAGCAGGGTTCAATGTAATAACAGAGCCTGCACCCCATCCTGTTTGTGCCCAATACAAGAACTCTGCAACCATTTGGTTCCAGGTAACTGCAAGACCGTTTTGAATGTCTTCAAATACCATGCCTTTACTTTGTAGCCATTTACCATAGCTAACCAAAAATTGTGCTAATTCTTGTTGGCTGTAGAAAGCTGTTCCATATGGTACAATAGTTTCTTTAGTACTATAATTTTTTGCGATTTTAACTTGTATTGAATTGATGTCAACAATTTCGTATTGATTATCGTACACAGGATTCAAGACTGTGAAATATGCAAACTGTTGTGCATTACCAAACACTGTATAGTAACCATCATTTTGTTGAATGATTACTGAACTATATGGAATTCTATCAAATGGTTGATTATCGTATAACAAAATACCATAACTTTCATTTGGAATCAATAATGAAGAACTTGTTGTGTTTGGACTTGCTTTTTCAACATAGAACGCTAGTTGATTTTGATCGCTGAATCCGGCTAATCTATAAATTAATCTTACATCTAAGTTGTTGAACAATGTTGTTAGATTTGTTGTAGCATCAATGCCCTGTTGTTTCTCAAAATCAACAATCCAGTTTAAGTAACTAGTTACAGGTGTTCCTGAACCATATATAGGAATCTCGTTAGGCACTAAGTGACTTCTGTTGTTAACTAAGTATTGATTAAACTCTGCATTGTATTTGTAATTGTCTACCCATACACCTAAGTTAAAGAACTCGGCAGGCTTCATCAATGCTTGAAGTCTCATCAAGTCAAAGGGCCATGTGCTACTTCTTCTATAACTTAATTCTGTTGGCCCGTCATCACCAACAACCCAATCTTTCTGGAATGTACCAGGACTATAATTACCAACAATTGATACAAAAGGTGACACTAAATTACCTGCACTATCAACAGGTAATATGTTTAGCAAACTAGGACGTGCTAATTCAGGAACTGTTACAGGAACTCCGTTGTCCCAACGAACACCATTTGCTATGTCATCCCACAACACTAAGTTATCACTTGTGTATGGTGCAGGGCCATAACGCTCCGTCCACCAGCTAGGTTGATCTGGATAGTACAACATTTCCCAAGGTGTTTCATTTGGCGTTGTTGTATCATAGAAATATTGATACACACCTCTCCAGTAACCTTGTTCAATAACAGTACCATTTAATTTGTTAGCACTATTTTTATAGTTGTATGTAAACTCATCATTGGCATTATAATATTGTGTTTTATAATTCAAACGATTTTGACCAATCCAGTTAAGGAAACTAGGAGTATACATTTCTAACCATTCACTATTAGAATATTGTTGTGAACTCTGTCTGAAATAACCAGGAATCAAATCATATGCTTGAATTGGAATAGTGTTACTTAACTTCAAGTTATTGTAAACACGTGTTTCAAATTCCAATAATGCTTGGTCACGATAATCTTGCAACACTCCGTCTGTATATGCCCCGTATAACTTAGTATATGAACCATCATGACCCATGATGAAATATGTAGGGACGATATAATCACTATCTAATACAACACTAGGGATGAATGAAGGATATAGTCCCAACTTAGTTGGAGTATTCGGAGCATAACTACCATAAGTTTTATTATACTCATTAATAGTAATAGTATCACCTGCATTTAATGCAATAGTAACTTCTAGTGAAGGGGCAGTTGTACTAACAACATAATCTTGGCCCTTAACTAATTGTTCTGTTACAGTTTGATAACCATTTAATGCGGTAGTGCGATACACTAACACACCATTATAGTTTGAAGTTTCAAAATTATAAACTTGTGATAATGGATAAATTGATGTGTCTAATGCATTATTAAATGTATATGTATTAGTTCTATATGGTGCATTAGACGGAATCATATCTGACCAAAAGAATGATTGGTCTGAACTTTTAGCCTGTGTAATTTGTGCCAATGCAATATCTAAGATTTGCGCTGGATTATATGTTTGAGTAAAACTAGTGTTTGAAACTGTACTTACAATTAATTGCTTATAGTTGACATACTCTCTACTATTATATAGCAATGCATTGAATAAATTATGATTCGGTACACGCAATAATGCGCCGGGTATAACTAAACTAGCACTATTTTGAATAATAGCATTGCCATATGGAACTACATCACCTAAGTCTCTGTAATTATTAGGACCAAATACATCACCAGTTGTGTATGGATTGTTATAGAAAATACTTTGATATTGATTACGAATATCACCGACGTTAGCAACAGTAATATCAGTATTCAATGGGTTATTATTCAAATTAATAGGAGTCTGATAATAAGCCGTACTGCTTACTTGGTCACTTAATATTAAGATTTGAACTACACAATCAGTAACAGGAATATAAGCAGAGTTTATAGTGATTGTAGTTGTTGTGGCAGTGGTTGTTACTGTATAATTTGCAGAATTAATATAAGTGTTATTCACATATACTTGAACGGTTGGCCAATTTGTTTCACTAGAACTCATTGGTGCAATGTCACAATTAAATGCTGTTGTACCACTTAATGCAGGTACAGAAAAATCAAATACTTGATATTGTACACTAGGACTTACTGCTGTTTGCCAACCAATTTGACGAACATATGTTTGGTCGATGTTGTAATTATACACATAACCAGTATTAACATTTTCAGTTATAGGAGTAGCACCAGTCACATAATTAAATGTATCTGAGTTAAATGTAACATCGAATTGAATATCACCTTGATTTTCAATAGAACTATATGCTAATGGGAATCCCAATATTGAGTCGATTGCGCCTGCTCCAATACCATATTGGAACAATGTAGTGCCCTTAAATGTAGTACTCTGATATACTGATGTATCACCTAAACTAATACCATTGCTATCAAAGATATCAAAGTACGGTGACATGTTTACATTTGTTTTTTCTTGTGCTTCTAACCAACCTGCACCAGTATAATAATATGTAGTGCCGTGATTATAATATCCACGTAATACTGCAACTTGTTCATTTGTTAAACAAGGACTGTCTTCTGCCGGAGTCAATGTAATAACCGGTGTTGAACCTGTAGTTAATGTAGACAAGTTAGCAACAAAAACAACATTACTTACTGCAGGATCCGCTGAGAAAATAACTCTAGCCCCGGAAAACAATGCATAATTGTTTACTGTGGTTTCACTTGCAACAATACTTGCTACAGCGGTTGTATTAAATGAAGTTGCGTTTGTCCATGCTACAGTAAGTGTTAGTGTAGTTGTACCGGTAATACTTAAAATTTGCGTGTTACGTGGTAACAAGTTAGTAGAATCGGTAATATATTGATATTGTTGTAATGTGCCAGTAACATCACTGGCTTGAACTGTAATCGTAGTAGTTGTTGCATTTGTTACACCCGCAATGGTTGCAGTATATGCACTATACACTTCAATGTCTGGGTAGTAATTTTGTTGGTCAACAACTTGTGTCAATGCATCAGTTGTTCGTGTGTCATAAAAGTCAATCGCTTGTTTACCAATCGTACCTGAGTTAAACAATTGCAAGTTTGGATAAAATTCAATAATAGGACGTTGTGCTTTTGCACTAGCAGTTGCATATATTGAAGGGATTTCCGGGTTATTGTTGTAAGATGCTGTTGCATTAATTACATCGATGTGGAACCAACGATTACTGCGTGACCATGCATTTTTACTAATACTGTTTCTAGCGATTGTGATGTAGTCAGGAAGAACAGGAACAAAGTCTGTTAAATCCCAGTTGCCTTCATCATAGTTAGTAAAATCATATGGATTGTAAATTGCTTCTGTAAAACTTTCAGGGCAAATTAACGAGTCTATCGATACCAATTCAATTGCAGTACCAACACCCTCTACATAATATTCGCCATTCAAATAACCTGTTGGAATAACGTCACCGTTAAAAGATACTTTTAATCCATTAGTAAACACAACACCATTTGTTGATGTGAATGACTTTTGTCCTAAAATCTGTGTATCTACATCTAGTGTATTTGATAGGTTGCTTTCAATTAATTTAATAACACCTACGCTATCAGAGTTTGTACCATCTTGGTAGTACAATGTGTCTAATGGTGCACTAATATAAGGTATTTCACTAATAGTACCTACGGTGTTACGATAGAAAGGCAAGTTGTTATACTGTGTGCCAAACTTTGGCGTAATAGTTTGATTAGTAGGGATAACTCCACTTGGTACTAATCTGATAACTGGGTTAGCAGGATCGCCAATATACTCAATCGTGTAAAAATTATTTGCTACCGGTGTGTAGAATCCTTCTTCTAACAAACCTTGATTTATATTTGCAGTCATTAATCCAGTACCATTGGTCAATGACAAAGTTGTGCCGCCCAATGTAGCAGAAATAGTAAATCCTGTAGTGCCAACTAAGCTGTTAACAAAGTATACAGTGCCTGCTGTTACACCACCAAATGTAGGATTATCAAAAGTAATTGTGCTGTTTACTTGTAACTGCGCATTTAAGCCAGAAGCAAGAGTAAGCACATTACTAGCAACTTGATTAACGGTAACTGTTAATGGTTGAACTAATGAATTGTTATTAGTGTCATATGAATTTTCGTCAAAATATGTTTGTACATAACCAGTTTCATTTGTGACACCGGTATTATAAAACATGATTTGCAACCCTTGCAATGAGGTCACGCCATCAATCGAACCAAGACTTGATAACAATTTACCGTTAACGTCTGCAAAAGGAGTTGTACAAACCAAATCTAGACTTACACCGCTGTTAGGGAAAACATATTGATTTTGTGCATCAGCAGCAGGCACGGTAAATGTTACAAACCCTTGTTCGGCACCATTGTTTTCTACACCATAAACATTACGTGTGTAAAGATTAGTTTGTGTTGGGCTGTAACCAGTTACTCCAGGTTGACCTTGAATCCAAAACTGTGTACTTTGATTGACTTGAAATGTATATGTGCCCCCGCGCAATAATGTTAGTGTTGGATTAATTTCACCACTTGCCGATGATGCTATACGAATATTATAACCATTGTCTAATGAGGTTACAACATATTGCTCGGTAGAATAAATTGTTTGTGCCGCAACAGTGACTGAAGGCGGACCAAATGGCAACCAATAGTATTGATTAAAGTTAATTACTTTGTCTAAGTTAGTAAAACTATCCCATGAATAGAACTCGCTATTAAACAAACGATTGTTGTTATTGGTTACGCCATTTTGTAATGACAATGCATCTAGTATACCAGGATATGTGATGAAGTCTTGAGCAACTGATTCATTTGTTTTTGTGATGACAACACCAGGCTCTAATTGATAATCAGTTCTAGTCTTTGTAGGTTCAGTAACGTAGTAGTCGTTTGGATTAACCCCGTAACCAAACTTACTACCAACATAGCCTTGAATTCTTTGCAGATTAGGAGGATTTACTAGTTGATCTAATGTGGCAGATAAGAATTGTTGGTTGCTAGTTGTCTGAAAAATTTCTGGTAAGAAATTTAATGTTCTAATTCTATTTGTATTTGCCATATTATAAATATCCTACCTGTAGTTGCGCAGGGGTGTTTGCTGGTATTACTACCACCGAGTTTGGTACCGCAGCATTAACAAAAATTTCATACGGTAAACATTTGATTTCGTATAGTGTTCCAAAAGGTTGACTTGGATCATTTGGCACTAACACCGCAGAACTAATTAAGTCTCCGCATTCGTTGTGCAAATATGAAGCCAATTCACTAAAGTAGAACGTGTCTCCAAAATTCCAATTGTTAATGTTAAAATAATTATTCATTGCAGTCAATACAGCACTTCTAATTTCACTATCACTTGCATTAGTTGTTGGGTTCGCAACAACTTTGATTGTTGCTTGCAACGCACTATTTGCTTTAGGTCCAAACAAAGGTTTGAACACTACACTATTTAATATTAGTGCATCACTCAACATTTTATAGTTATCCAATTCACCGTACTCTTGTGTTAGTTCATTGATAGTAGGCATGTTTGGATAAGGAACTGTATTGGTAATGTCAGTAACCCATTGCGTGTAAGCAGTATAGTATGACTGAGTTACAACATATAAATCAATAATGTTTGTTGTTACCGGATCAATTCTAGTTGTGTTATTACTGTTGTGACGATATTGGAATGCAAGACCTTGACGACCTGCTTTCCAAGTGTAATTTGTTTGTAGTACCATTGAATATGACGGGGTAATTACAGTTGGATCTTGTACAGATACATAGAAATTACCAGTAGTACCTTGTGCATTAGTTTCACTATATGCAAAAAATAACTGTCCAACAGGATATTGATATTTGTTTACTTCAATTTGTGTAAGCGTGGGGTACGTATAACATACATTACTTGTAGGAATAATATAGTTTTGTTGTAAGTTTAGTGGGTCAGTAACAATTTGGAAGAACACATACACACCAATGTTTGTTCCACCGTTTACATATCCAGTGACTTGATTAAAGAAGTCAGGACTTAATATCAATTGATTATTGTTAACACTAGTTGTTGAAACCTCAACTTGGAAGTCATCTACATAACCATCACTTTGAACAGTTTGGCCAAGAATGTTAACTACCACATCTTCTCCCAATGGCTGACTTGATCCTGGAGCGGAATTTACTTGTAAGATATTAACAAAGTCTTGTAGTATCTTACCTGAATAAGGATCAAATACAACTTGATTAGGATTGAATGCAAAGCGTGTGCTTGCTACACTACCAAAATAATATGTTAATGCTTGATATGTGATAGAATAAATGTTATTACCAACGCTTTGGAATTGAACAAAGCTATTTGGATAATTAATATCTTCAATAAACCAACGTTGTTGATTGATAGGAATTGAATTATCAAATCTTAGACTAAAGTTCTGTTGTAATTCCATCAAGGTAACACATTCTTGAATTACTGTAGTAGGAACTGCATTACTAAATGTGGGGATTACTTGAGTTAAAATAACTCCGTCTGGAACATAGCCACTTAGTGTTACAGGTCCTGTACCGTTACTAAAATTACCAGTACCGCTGTTGCTACCATCACCAACAACATTAGTAATAGTTGACCATAATGTTGTGCTATCACCATTACCGGGTATGCCGGCTTGCAATCTATTACTACTATCAAAGTAATAACCAGATGGTGCTGTAAATTGTATCAATGCCCCAATAGTCAAATATTGCAGATTGCTTGTTGCATAAATGCCAATTGGTTGAGGTATGTCTAATGCACCGTTGATTTCATAAAAGTAACCAGATTCATTGCTTGCGTTAACTTGCGCTGTACTCCAGTAAACAGGAGAACCAGTAACTGTAGATGAGTTAATTGCATATCTAGGGTAATTTTGAATATAATATTGAACTGCTCTATTTGCTGCCAATACTGATGACAATGCACTAGTAAAGAATCCAATGATATCACTGGTGTTATTATATGCTAATTGATAGAAGCCAGGTGTACTATCTTGATACAATGCACCATCATCACCAAAACAATTGATGCTTGAGAATTTACCTGTAGGGTCAAGCAAGTCTAAACTCTTTGATGTACCTATGCTACTACGATTGATAGCCTTACTCTTGATAATTGAACTATATAGTGAGTATGGAAAATCATTGTAATCTTGACCGTTAACCATACGATTTTGTGTATAGTAGCGAGTTGGCGCACGTTGTTTAATGCTTGCTAATGTTTCTCTCGCTTGGGCAGTACTTACTGTTTGCGTCAATGTCAACCCAAATGTAATTGTTTGTGCACGACCAGTTTGGTCGATGTAACTAAATGACACACTAATGCCATTCATTTCACTAGGTTGAATTACATATGTTAATGCGTTACCTGAACGAACATATGCTCTGAAGTTTCCTACAGGAATAGCAGAGAACACACCATCACCAAAGATATAAGTTACACTATCATTGAATCCTGATGTAACCGAAAAAATATCTTTGTTAGAAAATTCTGTTTGCAATTGAGCATTTGCATATACGTTGTCAACTTGAACCCAAGGTGTTCTAGTTCCGTCAGTATTTAATTTATATAACCATGTATCACTATTGTTAATACCTTGAATGTTTCCAATTGGAACATTTTGATTAGAAATTTGTTGCTGCAATGTAAAGTCATAGTTCAATAAACTACCCTGGACAAAGTAGAAAAAGAATCCTGTGTTAGGACTACCAAAGCCCAATTTGTCATTGCGATATAGTATGTTAAACTTGCCTGATGGGCTAGGTGGAACTTCATACACATAATCTTTGCCAACACTACTTGCACTAACCAATTCAAAGTTCATATTTTGATTGTCAACTGTTGCATTGAATGGCACTACCGGCAATGATGTGCTTGGGATTTGAATACTGTATTCACTGGTAGTAACACCTAAAATATCTTGTGAGTTGCCCGGTTTACCAACACGTTGTGATGTGATTAGTGCTGCATTGATAATAGTGTTGAATTGTTCTAACCAATTTGGGTTAGCAGGATCATTCCACAAAACTTGCAAGTTGCTTAAATTTAAGCCATTGATATCTGAGATATTTTGTGTAGTGCTAACACTAGTTACTTTGATAAACCCTTGACCGGCGATGTTGCGTTTTGGAACATAGCTAACTAGATTTGCTAGTTTGATAACACTATCTCTACGTTCTGCGGTATCAATAAAGTTTTCACGACTGTTCAAGTCATTTCTAAAGGCAAGACCCTGGCCCATGAACGCCATAACGTCTAGTAATGCAATAAATTCACTAGATTCTGTGTAGTCATTGAAAGTTTCTGGGTAGTAAAGTTGTAGATAATCAATGAAACTCTTACGTAATGTTTCATAATCATAACTCTGAAAGTTAGCCGCGGAATAGGTTTGGTAGAATGATTGCCAATCATTGAGTCCGAATAATGCCGCTTGTCTTGAACTGGTTGCCATAGAGTCTCTCTTTTAATATATTTATCATTCTCAAAAACTTGGTTTTTGATTAAACTACGGCAGCAGTATTAGTTGATTGATTAAAAAATATACTTAATAATGACGCATTATTAAAGGGAGCGACCGCCATTTCTATTTCAACTAGTATGCCATTTTCTTTAGGAAAAGCATTTACATTATTTAAAATGATTCGTGGGTCTTGTGATGCTACACGTTTAATTTCGTTTTTTAATTGATTTTGAACATCAACTGTATTCGGGTCAAATAGAAAATTCCAAACAGCACTACCGTAGTTAGGTTGTCCTACTTTTTCACCCTGTCTGATGTTTAATGCATTTATTAAATCTTGCACTACTAATTGACTGTTAAGTAAGCGAAACTTTTTTCCAGGATTTAACGGTTGTTGTAATCCCAAGCCACCGTCTAGGGAGCGGGCAGCTAACCCAGAAACATTATTTGTTGTCTGGGGTAGACATGCATTGATTGTACTGAATCCAATATATTGTGCCATACAGTATTTATTCTATTTTTTACGCAGGACCTATGATACCTGAAATAGAATTATTGATGGCTTGCACATTTGATGATGCTGAAGCCTGTAATGCTTGCAATGAAGTTGCACTTTGACCTGCCACCGATCCCAATGCAGTTCCTGCGGTAGAACTCAGATTAGTCAATGCAGACGGGTTATTAATCAATGAAGTCAATGATTCACTACCGGTAGAAACTGAACTTGCAATGCCACTTAATGATCCTAAATTAGATAAACTTGATCCAAATGCTCCTTCACCAGACGCAATCAATCCATTAATAGAAGTTTCATTGGCGCTTGAATTAATAGACGCAGTTGTTTCTGCGGCACCTGCGACCGAAGGAATATCAACACTAGTGTCAGCTTCTAGTTGGGCTACTAATGCTATATAATTAGGATCATTTTTCACCGCTAAAAACTCTTGCAATGCTTTATCAATACCAGGATCACCTTGAGGTAATGTACCTTGTGCATTATAATATGCTTGTAAAGCCTCTGCTATTCTTTGTTGATACTGGTCAATTTCGTCTGCCTGTGCTGTTGCTTGCTGTTGTGCTTGATTTAGTGCATCGATTTCGTTTACGGAAGCAGTAGATATAGATCCAACTAGATTTGGGGGAGGAATGCTAGGATCACCTAAAACAGAGCCGATTTGATCAGTTATTGCGGTTCTATCAGTTGTATTAATACCAAATGTTGGTAACTGAATTGCCCCTGCTGTTCCTGAACTTAATGATGAAATAGATGATTGTAATGATGCCGCATCACCTACACTTAGCCCGGTACTTGCTAAACTTGACAATGACCCCAACCCACTTGGTAAACTTGGCATTGGTAGTCCGTTCATGGCTGCACTTTGTGCTGACCCAATTAAACCTGTTAGAGAGCCGGCGCCGGGCAATGAGTTTACTGCATTAGTAGCGTTATCAACTACTGCTCCGGCAACATTTACACCACCTGGTAAATTACTCATGCCACTAGCCAAAGATGAAGCCGCGCTGCCAGCCGCTCCTGATTGTAATATTGTTGCAGAAGATGCAAGTTGTGCTAAACCACCGGAAGCCAACGATGTCCCTGCACCATTTAATGCAGTTACAGTATTAACATTTTGAGTTGCTGCAGCCAATATATTGTTAGTACCTATAGGATTTACTCCTGTTGTTTGGCTTATAAGTCCAGTTACCCCGCCGATAGAACCCAATGATGCAGATGTTGAATTTAATGGATTTGGTACAGAACCTAATGCATTTGTAACTGATGTTGACAATCCAGTAACACCAGGTATACTATTGTTGATTGCCCCTGATATATTGGTAGATGATCCTAATGATCCATTAGCTATTGAAGAGGCTGACGATAGTCCTGTCAAAGAGTTAAGTGCTTTGCTTACTAAACTACCAACTGCACCACCGACAGTGCTACTAATTCCCACTGCAGTGGCTCCGCTAACTGATCCACTTAATGCTGTTCCTACCAATCCTCCCACTGCACCACCAGCAATGCCTGATAGTAAACTACCACCAAGCCCTTGACCAGACACCACTGCGCTTGATACTGCTGATTGTGATGCAATTTGTGTTAAGTTTTGTGGTATTCCCGCTCTCATAGGTTTAAACTGATTTTTAATTGCATTGAATGCCGAGCCAGATACACCTTGACTTAAATTTAATAATCCAGTTAGCGAAGGCACTGCTGCCATTGCTCCTAAGGCACTTGAAATTCCACCAAATCCGCCCGTTGCGCTTGCTACGCCGGCGGCTGCACTTCCTGATCCGATTGCACTTAATGCAGATTGTGATACACTGCCTCCACTAAAGCCTACTGCGCTTGTTACTAAACCAGATGCGCCTCCTGATAAACTTTGTACTGCCCCTACAGTTGGGCCTAGCCCTGCAATTGATGCTGCATTTACTAAACCTGCAACTTGAGTAGGCGCTTCTTTTCCGGTTAACACACCTGTTAATGCCAAGCCTGTTTGTGCTTGTTGTAAATTATTTACAACACCAAGTGACTGGGCGGACACACTTGACGTTAACTGCGTTAAGTTTTGTGCACCGGGTGACCCTGTAAACAGTGCATTTGGCATTGCTTGCGTAATACTAGACCCTGATTGGATAAGACCGTTAATAAGAGTACCCGAACCCGGTTTCAATATACCTGCATTCGCTAATTGATTGGGTGTTTGTGCAAATGCACCAACTGCGGCTACATTACCCGCCGCTGTTGATACGATAGCAGCACCTTGTTGTGTAGCGGCTGCTAATGGGCCTGTGGCAGCGGCTTGTGCTTGTGCACCTAATAGGGCATTGGTTGTTGAAGAATCTAGTGCCCCTGAAATTGCAGGAACACTAGGTGCACTGGCAGCAGTTGCTAATGCAACTGGGGTTGGGTTTGTTTCTGCACCTGCATTGTTTGCAGCCGCAACAGCAGAGTTAGGTTGTGATGGTAAATTAGCATCAGAATCTAAGTTAGAAGATACATTTACCCCTTGACCTGCGTTAGCCCATGGTGCATGTGCCGGGGCACGTGAAGTTATTGACAATAGTTTACCCGGTGCAGCAGAAAACCCTGTTGTTTTGTCATACAACGTATCAGTTTGTGCAAGAATAGGAATTGCAGCAACTTGTTGCGGTTGTGTGCTTGCTGAGCCTGAATTTAAATTTACTTTGCTACCATTAATATATGCATCTCCGCCGGCTGCTAATGATCCATCTCCGCCGGCACTTAGTGCAAGTGCGGCGCCTGCTAAAGCAGTAACATTATTAATTGCTGACATTTGAATGTCAGTTGTTGCCCCAAGAGCAATTGCTTGATCGGTATTAACATTAAAGTTAGTTGCTTTAAAGTTCATGTCTTTAGCAGCATGTAAATTAATATTGTTGTCTGCGTGTAAATTCAAATCTCCTTGAGTTCTAATATTGACTGAGTTAGTTGAGTACATATCAATTGTACCTTCTTTACCCAATTCAATATAACTTTGTCCATTTGAATGTAGAATCATTAATGTTTGACCGTCGTCACTCATTAATATTTGATGTCCAAGTGATGTTCTAATTCTAATTAATTGGTCACGACCAATAATATCTCCATCGTCCATAACAATTGAGTGCCCACCTCTTCGTGCGACTACTTTTAATTGTTGTGCTTGCTGTTCTGTTAAATTACTTGCTATGCTTTCATCGGTGTAACCACCTGAATAGATAGGTCTACCGGGTGTGCTTACTCCCCAACCTACTCTACTTGCAGGTTCACGTTGTGCACTACTTGATATTGGGCCTCGAATTGGATCACGAATAATACCCTGTTGATTCATGATACTTGCAACATAACTATGTATAGGTTTTGGTGCAGATATGAAATCAGGACTATCTGAAACACTTTGATTGTTTGTGTTGATATTTGTTACTGGTAGTCTAGTTGCGCCACCGTAACTTTGTGCTTCACCTTCATTGGGAATAACATTATCAGTTGCTCCGATTGCAGGAACCATTTGTAATGCGCTTGCATCAGGCACACATCCTATGTAGAACCCATAGTTAGGATCACCGTTAATAAAAATACAAACTACAGTTGTACCTATGTCAGGTGGTGCATGCCATTCACCGTATGAACTTGGATTATTTTTATAATCTCCGTAACCACTATCACCTGCCTGCGGTATAACTTGACCAAAGAAGGTGCTCATGTAATTTACTGTTACCCAAGAATCAGCATTATCTGATTTGGCGCCGCCTTTATCTCCAATATAAACTCTGAGTTTACCTGATCTAGTAGGATCAATGTTATCTTTTACTATAGCCAGTACTGGAACTGTGCGAGTATTCCCGCCACCCGCATCAGGTCTGCTTGCTTTGGTCGGGCCTCTGGGTTTAAATACGTCTTCTGCCATTATGGGCCTCCTGGACCTAATCTAGGTGGTATCACACCGCCATCATCATCTGCTACTACATTATTGGTTGGCGAAATAATTTGTGCACCGGATGCTGTTATAAGTGTTGCACCTCCACCAGTAACACTAGATGAAGTGTTAGTTACAGTGGTTGTTGTAGTAGTTGTACCGTCTGCATTAGTTACTGTTACTGTTCTAGTAGATGATTGGCTATCTGTTATCACGTTTGGATTAGGTGAGTTGCTGCCTGTAGTTGATACGGGTGCTGTTGGTTGTTCTACTCCAGTAACTGGATTATGTGTTTGAATTGCAGGCTGTGTTTGATTAGATGGGTTATCTGATACCAAACCAGTATTACTTGTAGAAGTATTACCTCCGCCGGGATTAGGACCACCGTTTGTTTGAGCTGGCGTAGTGGGAGTATTTTCATTTTCTCTACCTGAACCATCTGTTAGTGCAGCACTATCGGCAAAGTCATTTACTTGGCAATGCAAAGTTTGAGTAAATTTACCATTAGAAAAAACACTATCAACTGTGATAAGTTTGTAACTTATGCCACCACCTCTGCTGTCAATGTCTTTTTGTATAACGTCTGGGTACTTCCAAAATAAAATAGAATCGTTGATATCTAATATGCCACCTTGCGCGGTATGCGATACCCCAGTGTTATCTTGTATGTTGGTATCAGTCCAATTGTAATCTATTGCTTCTTTGAAATTAATTTCAATAAAGACTTGCCCTCCGTTAGGGTTTATAGTATACCCGTCAGTACCATAAAATCTACTGTACACACCTTTTAAACTGTCATTTGTTGGAGTCATTAAAAAATCAGGGTCCCCTAAAATCTGAACTGTAGCTGTTGCTAATGCAGATTTATCATTCATTGCTGTGACAAAGTTATTTTGTGCTTCCATACCCACACCCAATTTACCTAAACGAGGTTGACTGGTTCTTCTGTCAACAATAATAGGCACTTCGCTTGGTCCATGTAATGAATTTCCTGGACCTTGGGGTGCGCTTGCACTTGGATTATTACCGCCGGTATTACTTGAACTATTAGTTGCCGCATTGGTTTGGCTATCAGTTGCTGCACCTAAAACAATAACACTATATGTTGTATCCATGTTTTGTTCATAGTGTAGTATTTCAGTGTTTTGACCTGTATACCAATACTCATATCTTTTATGCGGACCGTAATATGCTGATCCTGCATGTGCATACGCTGCATTAATCACAGGTGTTTCATATGTAGAAATAATAAATGTCATGTCAAACGCCCAGTCATTCACTACATTATCCCATCTGGGATTAGCAATTGATGGGCTACAATTATACCATCTGATGGGTTTTTTGCCAGAATTGGTTACTTCAGGTGGTGCATCTTTTTGAGGGTTTGTTTCTAATGCAGTACTATATACTGCAATAAGCGCATCTTCTAAATATGAACTAATTTTAATAATGTCTTCAATTGCCTGCAATAACGGGGTGTCTTGATTCCATGACAATGTTCTTTTATCATTCTTTGGTACTTGTTTAGTTTCAGTCGCAGGATTAGATTGTGTTGGTGTTTGTGCACCACTACCAGGCCATTTGTACTTGTCTAAGTCTGCAGGAGAAACTATGCTTGAGGCACCGATATCAGTTTCTGCAACATCATTGTACGCCCAATTATAAGTGTTAGCGATACCTTTACTACCGTTTTGAACCAGTGCTTGCTCTTGGTCATTTAATGTTTTAAATAATTTACCCAATGCTTCGTCTACTGTATTTGCAGTAATACTAGTATCGTGATTAATCATGCCTCTTTTTAATGTACATGCAGTTTGTGTAGTTAGTATTGATGCTTCAGCACTGTAAATTACGGCTTTACCATCAATTTTGAAATTCATTTTGTTGATTTGTATATCCCAGTACTTAGTGAATAGTCCACCTTGTGTACCTTGTGCATTTGGATCTAACAATCCTCCTGCAAAATTTTCGTTTCCTGTTAATAGAGTACCATTTTGATCGTATCCGTAAAATCTTACACCCAATATGTAGAAATTCCTTAATGGATTTTGGGGTGTGTTATTGCCGTTTGATTGTGCATACGCGGCAAGTGATTGATTGGCAGCTTTTAATTTAGTAATAAATGAAAACCCATATGGCTCTGTAATATTAAACTTAATGTCAGTAGTATTGGTTGATGTTCCGTTTTCTTCGGCACCTACACTGGTAGCAAATGTTAAATTATCAATTCCATAATCAAAGTTGAATCCAGGGGCTCTATCATCAGTTGTGTTGTTGATGCCACCGCTTTGTGCAATTAAAAATGCGCCACCTTGTGCAGCTTCAGGATCACCGTTTTCATTAATGAAAGTTGCGTTACTGTCTCTGAATGCATTAATATTTTTTCTACCGCTTAACACGAATGCATCATATGCATCAGGAGTAATCATATACAAGCTAATTTGATATGTGTAGCTTGCAAATTGTCCTAAAGGATTTTTTAATCTTTTGCCCGGCTTTGCATCAGCAGAACCATTTATATTAGTAGGTCCTGCAGAATTGTTGGCACTATTGTTTGTAGGATTATTATTTACATCTGCGGTGTTATTACTACTAGGTGCTGTACCATCGCTAGGGTTAGATGATGCTTGCCCACTGTCTTCATCAGCAGGAGTATTGGCAGTTGAGTTAATGCTGTCATCTTCATTTAATACGTCAGCCATGTTAGATTCCTAATACAGATTTGAGTGTTGATAATGTCGGCACGTAAATTCCTAAACCTTGTGTGAAATTAAAATAAGGATCATCTCCCAAACGATTTGGATTTCTCTCTGCAAAAACCCACCATAGTTTTGAATCATTGTATAAGTCATACGCCAATAGATCAGGTCTAAATTCATATGTTGCAGTAATGATAAAGTAAACATCACTTGGATACATAGGAATAGGTCTGTAATTCAATACATCTAAAAATTTATTGTTTACTACGCTGGTATTGTAGTATGGACTTGCTTGAGTATAAAGTGTTTGATTAGCCATTACCAGAATCCTCCAACACCGCGTTCACCGGGTTGTAATAATTGACCAGTAGCATAATCAGTAAGACTAAACTGATTAGATACTTGATTTCTACTTACCAACGGTACGCAGGTGATTGATAATTGTATTTTAGTAGGTACATACGTTGGTGTGCGCGGTGCACCTTGCTGAGTAAATCCCGGTTTTGGTTTTGTGCCACCAGGATTAATCTGTGTGCCAAGTCTACCGTTTTGAGTAGTACCTCTTAATATATTTTGTGCCTGTTGCCCAGCTAATGCGCTAGTAGACTGTGCTTGTATATAGTCAACATCTTGCGGTAAGTTATAAGTAAAACCAGTGATTGCTAAAGGCTGACCTTGAAACTGGAATGCTCCATATCCATATAAAAATGCTACAGGAGGAGGTGTCCCCGGTTTAGGATTTTGATCTTGACCATAAAACATTTTAGTCATTGATCTAAAAAAGTGAATAGTTGCTAGTAGATAATTTGCTTCAAATGTATCTTGAGCAGTAAAGTCACCGGTAATAGTCACTTGGTCAACTGAACTACCTGCATATTGATATACTTTATAATTACTATGAATGATAGTTGCAACATCATAACTTGCGGCATATGACACACTAATTGCAGGTGTATATGGGAAAATTACTCCGTCTGTTGCTGCCAATGGAGCAAGAATGCCTGCAGGATTTGCCTTATATAGATAATTTGCATCAGGTGATAACGCTATGCAAACTCGCCAATCTTTTAGTGCAGCGGTATTTGCCGCATCCTGTGCATTTGCTGATTGTTGTGCTGTGGCTGTTGCACCTTGCAGTCCAATAGAGCTACCTTGCGAACTTGGCGCAACACTTCTTGTTTGTGATTGTATTGCTGCATCGGCTGCTTGTGATTGTGCGTCAGCTTGTTGCTGTTGTAGTTGCGGATCTTCTGTAGGATCAACTGGAGTAGGCTGTGATAGTGCAGGGGGAGGATTACCTGATACCGAAGAAGCTGCCGTAGCTGAAGACTGCTGATCTTGAGCCTTTCTCATGGCAGCAGATGCAGTATCAAACACATCGTTGGTATAAGCAATAGTTTGCCTGTATCCTTGTGCTGCCAGTTGAGAATAGATTTGACTTTCTTGTGCTGATGTTATTTTAGTATAATTTGCAGGTACCGTAACAGATGCGGTTGCGCCATTTGGTGCAGTAATTGTTACTGTTTGTGTACTAGTTGCAGAATCTATCGTAGATGTTGCTGTAATGCCAGACCCGTAAGGGGATGTACTGTTACCAGTGTATTGTGGATTGGTTGTGTCATTTGTAGCCGCATCTGAGGATACATTTGGATCAGTGGTATCTTCGGGTGCGTCTACTGGCTGCGGTGTTGTAGTCGGTTCCGTAGTGCTTGCAGGAGCGTCAGCAGTATTTGTGTTTGGCGCTACTGTTAAATTTTGTTCAGCGTATTTTTGAACTTGAAATAGATTTGGTACGATATCCGGTCCATTTTCAATGTCATTGGGATCGGTAGATGTTGCTACAGTTTGACCATTATAAGTCAATCTAAACGTTGATGGGGGAGGTGCGGTTTGTAACCCTGACCCAACGTTAACTAATTGATCACCTGTATAGGGGCCGGATGACGAGCCGTTGGCTAAGTTAATAGTGTATTGTATACCGTTTGCCGTAGTGGTAGCAGTAACATTTACTCCACCACCTACGTCTGCTTGTATTGTTGATGCCATAATTCCCCTAGTATAAATAGCTTGTTGCTTGTATTTATCGCTAGAAAATATCCTAAAATTTACCCGACGGTGTTGCTTTTGTGACGCAATACCTGTATTATCGTTTGATAACAATCATAAGAGGAACCCTATGTCTATTACCCCCAAAAAGCCTGTTAATTATCTTAACAACAAGGATATCTTAAAAGAAATCCACGAAAGCAAGAACTCATATTGCTATTTTACCAAGAAAGAATATCATAGATATGACTTGATCATTGACAAACCTGAATTAAGTCTAGAAGAAAGTCTACCTTTTCTATCAACTCCTGAAAATATTCAGCAAGCAAAGGAAACAAGAGCAACTCGACTTTCAATTGAAACCGGGGAGAAAGTTAGCCCAGATAGTATCAACACAGAAGATTTAGTATTTCGTGTTATGACTTGGGATCATATTCCTGTTGCACAAAAACAGCCCAGAAAAACTGTTAAAAAGAAAACCGCAAAAGATATCATTGCATTTGAAGAAGATGACATTGAAGCAGATATCTTTTCTGATTTAGAAGATGTTACAACTAAGGGTGAAGTTGATGACATGGTTCACGTAAAAGTTAATTTTCCCCCATTCCAACATTTTGTTATTGAAAACGATCAACCTTCATGCGTTGGTAAAAGTCATTGGCAAGGTGATTTAGTAAATGGTTCATTCAATAAAGATCATGGGCAAATCACTAACAAGTTAGCCCGTATGTATATTATGTTATGTGAAAAATATGCCATGAAATTTAATTGGCGTGGGTATACATACAATGATGAAATGCGTAACAGTGCCATTCTGCAATTAACATATGTTGGATTACGTTTTAATGAAGCGAAAAGTGCTAACCCGTTTGCTTACTACACAGCCGCTATTACAAATAGCTTCTGCCGTGTGTTGAATACTGAAAAGCGTAATCAAAACATTCGTGATGATATCTTAGAAATGAACGGACTTAACCCAAGTTACAGTCGTCAGATGGCTGGCGTTAAAATGGCAATCGAAGACTAAGGTAACCTAAACTGTTGATTAGTCTGCTATCATATATTATAATATTGCTATGACAAATTTATTCAAAAAAGCAGCAGTATTCACCGATATTCACTTTGGTCTTAAAAGCAACAGTTTACAGCACAACCAAGATTGCGCAAACTTTGTTGATTGGTTTATTACCAAAGCCAAAAAAGAAAATTGTGAAACATGTTTCTTCTTAGGTGATTGGAATCATCATCGTGCAAGTATTAACATTCAAACATTACAGTTTGGATTACAAGCACTAGAGAAACTAAGTGCAAACTTTGATACAGTTTATTTTATACCCGGTAATCACGATTTATACTATCGTGATCGCCGTGATATTCATAGCGTTGAATGGGGCAAGCATTTGCCCAATGTCAAAATCGTTAACGACTTTTTTCAACAAGGTGATGTTGTGATTGCTCCTTGGTTGGTACAGGATGATTACAAGACCTTACAAAAAATGAGTGGCAAATACTTGTTTGGGCATTTTGAACTACCGCATTTCTATATGAATGCTATGGTTGAGATGCCCGATCATGGTGAAATTAACACCAATCATCTTACTGGATTTGAAAAAGTATTCAGTGGTCACTTTCACAAGCGTCAATCAAGAAGCAATATTTGGTATATTGGTAATGCGTTCCCGCATAACTATGCTGACGCAGGTGATGATGCCCGTGGTATGATGGTACTTGAATGGGACAAAGACCCAGAGTTTTATTCATGGCCTCGTCAACCAATCTATCGTGTATATAAATTAAGCGAAATTTTAGAAAACCCAGAAGGCTATCTTTTGATCGACAGTCATGTTAGAGTACATCTTGATATTGAAATTTCATATGAAGAGGCTAACATGATTCGTGAATCATTCATTCCAGAACACAAACTACGTGAAATGGCATTGATACCTATGAAGGGCGAAGCAATTGAACAAGGTCAAAATAGTGACGGACTCAAGTTTGAAAGTGTAGACCAAATCATTATTGACCAAATTAATGCCATTGAATCTAATAGTTTTGATAAAAAGATTCTACTGGACATTTATAATAATCTATGAAGCCAAAAGAATATAGAGATGTAGAATCTCTTATAAAAATTAATAAACATTTGGGCATTGCACTAGCTGAACTATCTACTACACATCCCTATATTGCTAGTCTAAGAGAAACACATAGATTAATTAAAGTTAAATTGAAATTAGAAGGTATACTAGAAAAAACATTAAAGGCTGAAAAATTAGCCAAAGATAGTTTTTTTAGAAAATTGAAATAAATGATAACATTGCAAAATATTACCCTGCGCAACTTTTTAAGTATTGGTAACGTAACACAAGCAGTAAACTTTGACCAAAAAGACATTACACTTATTCTAGGTGAAAACTTAGATTTAGGTGGTGACGGTGCACGTAATGGCACAGGTAAGACTACCCTTATTCAAGGACTATCATATGCATTGTTTGGTGTGCCCATCAATGACATTCGCAAAGATAACCTAGTCAATCGCACTAATGGTAAGGGCATGATGGTCACATTGACATTTAATGTCAATGGCACAAACTACAAGATTGAACGTGGTCGTAAGCCAAACATTCTCAAGTTCTATGTGAATGATGAGCAACAAAAGGCAAGTGAAGACCAACAGGGTGAGAATAAAGAAACTCAGATAGCAATTGAACGTGTGTTGAACATGAGTCCTGAAATGTTCCGTCACATTGTTGTACTGAACACATATAGTTTGCCGTTTCTAGCATTGAAAAGCAATGATCAAAAAGATATCATTGAACAACTGTTGGGTATTACATTACTATCTGAAAAAGCTGAAGTTGTTAAAGACATGATTCGCCGTAGCAAAGATGATATTCAAAGCGAAGAGTTTCGTGTAAAGGCCGTTGAAGAAGCCAACAAACGTGTCAAAGAACAAATTGACTCATTAAAGCGTAGACAATCATTGTGGTTAAAAAAGCACGATGAAGATTTGTCTCGCATGGCATTAGAGTACGATGAATTAAGTAAAATTGACATTGATGCTGAACTACAAGCGCACAAAGATTTAGTTGTTTGGAACAATAAAATGGCTGAATTAAACGCATACCATGCATTAGTGGCTCGTTCTACTTCATGGCAACAAAAACATGATACTGATGTTTCTATAGCACACAAAGCCTACTTGTTGAAAAATGAGTACGACATTGAAAGTGAATTGCAAGCATGGGCTAACTTAAAAGAATGGCTCAAGAATGAAGCAGAACAAAAGACTATTGCTACTGCAATTGATGCCCAAACCAAAAGTATTGCAAAAGAAAAAAAATTAATTGAGAAATTGGTTCGGGAAGTTAAAGAACTGGAAGATCATAAGTGTTATGCATGTGGACAAGATTTCCATGATGATAAACATTTAGAAGTTACATTAGAAAAGACTACATTACTTGAAAATGCACGTGCTGAATTGACTGACCTTGAAACTCAACTAGCAAGTAATCAAGTACTTGTAAAAGAGTTAGGCCCTAAGCCTACCCCATCATATAAATCAGAAGCAGAGGCTATTCGTCATAGCGGTGATGTGGCTAACTTGAAGAAGGTATGGGAAGATAAGAAACAAGAAAATAATCCTTTTGCAGAACAACTACAAGAGCAAACACCAGTTCTTATGACAACTCAACAACCGAGAACTCACTATGATACTGAGGCAGAGGCTATTGAGCATCGTACCAAGATTGCAAATCTACTGAATAACATTGATATCAAGGTTGGTGAAACTGATCCATACGATGAACAAGTTCAAGAGATGGAAGCACAGGCATTGCAAGAAGTTAAATTTGATCGTATCAATGAATTGACTAAGGCAATGGAACATCAAAAGTTCTTGCTTGACTTGTTAACCAGCAAAGATAGTTTTGTTCGCAAGAAGATCATTGACCAAAACTTAAGTTACTTGAATGCACGGTTGACACATTACTTAGATAAGATCGGTCTACCCCATAATGTTATCTTTAAGAACGACTTGCAAGTTGAGATTACCGAACTTGGTCGTGAACTTGACTTTGACAATCTAAGTCGTGGTGAACGTAATCGATTGATCTTAGGCTTGAGTTTTGCTTTCCGTGATGTATGGGAAAACTTATACGCACCAATCAATACATTGTTCATTGACGAATTGATTGATAGTGGTCTTGACACTATGGGTGTTGAAAACAGTTTAGCAATTCTTAAAGACATGAGCCGTCGTAGACATAAATCAATTTGGCTTGTTTCACACCGTGAAGAACTAGCAGGACGTGTACCTAATGTTCTAAAAGTTGTGAAAGAAAATGGCTTTACAAGCTATAGTACGGCAGCTGATATAGGGTAAAAAATATACCTAGACATAAATCTAGATAAATTATAATATGACATCCCCACAAAAAGCTAAAGGTTCTTCCTTCGAAAGAGAAGTTGCTGTATTCTTATCAAAAGCATACGGCGAGAGTTTCATCAGAGCTCCTGGCTCTGGTGCATACATCGGAGGCAAGAATCAATCACGTACTGAAATTCTACATGAAGGACAGATTCGTAGCTTCAAGGGCGATATCGTACCCGGACAGAGTTTTCCAAAATTCAACGCCGAATGCAAGAGTTATGCCGACTTTCCGTTTCATCAAGTACTAGCTGGTTCATGTAAACAGTTAGATTCTTGGCTGGGACAACTTATGGATGTAGCAGACCCCGGTGACTTAAATATTCTTTTTATGAAATTTAATCGTAAAGGTAAATTTATTGCCGTACAGACTAAGTATACATGGGTAACTGATCAATTTTTATATTACACATCTCCTAACTTAGGAGATTGGATAATCATTGAGTTCAATCACTTTTTCAATTTCAACAAAGACCTTCTTAAAACCTACTCAGGCACTCCAACTCAAACAAACCCCACAACCGACACCGTGTCAGCTAATATATTAAGTATAACCGTTTAATTTTCTAAAAATTTGTTGTCTGAGTTGTCAGACCTCCTTGAGGAAGCGTGAAATATCGCCGACGGATCTGGAGCAAGCGTAGATAGAGATATCTATGGAATACCGACAAGGCTCTCGTTAGGTTATGCGATCCTTGAATGAGTTTGTACTTACTTTGTCTTGATAGTACAAAACATGCGTTGCCGAAGGCATATTCGAAAAATATGTACTTCACTACAGTCCCAATAAACTTTACAGGGCAACCGGTGGCAATTAACAGCACAACAGGCTAGTTAGTTGGGGAACAGACAACAGGATGACAGGGCATGGCAATGTACCTTTTTCTTTGGTAGTGCTGAATAGCACTACCATGGCTTCTAGAGGCGGCAATATAGATTTAAATAAAAATTATTGTTAAAAAGTATACCGAATGAGCGTAGCGAATGAGGTATAAGTTGTCCGTAAGGACAACTCTGTTAAGAAATAATATTGTTCTCGTAAAGATAATCCCGTAGAAGTAAAGAAAATTCTGTATGTGCTTCTTTAGGTAAATGATGAAATATGGTTTCTTGATATCCGTTATCTAATCCCCAATCTAAAAAACTTCCTTTCTTATCATAGGGTTTCCAAAAAGAATTATTCCAATCTAATTTAGGTAATTCACAAAAGTCTTTTCCTAATATGGTTTCTATTTTTTTATAGTGTATATCAAAATCATCAACTATTCTTTTAAATATGGCATATGGATCAGTTAATGGATGAACTCCCATAAAAAATAGATGAGGAATTTTTAAGTAATCTAATTTACAATGTAAGTTGTAAATTTGACTATGGAAGTACTGCGTATAACTAACACTATTCGTCATAGAGTACATAGTTGTTTTCTGGAACTCATTTCTAACCATATCAACTGATCTTGCTGTTTCATCAGATAATCCATCTTGTGTACTTGCCATAGTTCTATATTGACCATCGTAGAACCAATCAAATCTAGTAGCTTCACTCCATCCTATTACAATTAGATCAGGATAATTACCATTACATTTTTGTAAGAATTCTTCGGTTGTTCTAAGTATTCGATCATTGCCTGCACCACCTACTGCTGGGTTATCTAGTATGGTTGCATTTAATAACTGTGCTAGTTTGTAAGAATAACATTCTGTGTTAGGGTCAATTAATTCTGAGCCATATGTATGACTATCCCCGTTGAAATATATTTTCATAAAGTTGATTTTAAAAGAATGGGAGTCCAGATTTCTTAGTGGTTTCTAAGTTTCGTTCTATCGTTTCGTTTATATCGTTGCGTTCTTGGATAGACATGTTCAGAATATCTTCATATGAAACACCACCGCGCATATACCAAGCCATGGTGATTGCATTTTTCTTAATGCCCACCACGTCTTCTTCATACTGGTCTATCAGCTTCTTAATACCCTCGGGGCTAGTGTAAAGAAGCCTTAACCGAAAAAATCAGATGGGTTTAGAGTAAAGTCTTGCTCATACTCATGATTACAGTTGATACATTTAATTTTAATTGGCTTCATTTGTGTTGCCATTTTTAATTCTGCATTGTAATCACGAACTTGTGTATATGTAGTTCTATCACAATTTTGTAAGAATTCTAAAATATGTGCAGGATCATCAACTCTTGTGCCGGGTGTTTGAATGTATTCGATTGCTTTGCTTAACAAATCCATAGTCAACTCGGTAATTTTTCGTAGTGCAACATTGCTTGCGGCTTCTTTATCAGCACCTGCTTCCATAGCACTAACGTTTTGGAACATTTTTTGTATTTCAAATTGTGCCATAGCAGCCTCGTTCATTTCTTTATAAATCAAAGGTCTTAATTTAAATTTCAAATCACCTAACTCAAGTTCCTTAGTATAATCTCCGGCAACTAATGTAGTTAATAATCCAACTAAGTTAACTCCATATTTGCTAGATTCTGTGCAACTTGGGCAAGTAGATTCAAGTTCCAATCCATCACCACCTGCGGCTGCTTTGATACCAATAAGAATTGCATCTAAATCATTACTGCTGATTTTCCACGGGTCTTTGATATTTGGAACACAACTTTTCATTAAATCTGCTACTGCAACACCGTTAAACAATGCGTCAGGGGTTCTAGCAGTAATTTCATCAATGGCAGTCATTGGGTAGATAGGAAGCTCACCGTTGACTGGCATGTCAATTACATCAGGTGTATAATCCTTACCACCGCTGGGTAATTTAAGATAAACGGCAGGTCTTCTGAAATACTGCTTAAGTGGGTTATTGTTCATGGGGAATCCTCATTAATAATTGGGTTTTATTTAATACTAAATACTTTGTGTATTTAGTGGGTAAAAACCTGGATACATAAAAACTTGGAAATAAAATGTCTGACTCAATTGACCCAGAAATCTTAAGGCAAATCAACGAGCACCTATCTGCAATGTCAGATATGCTTGGCAAAACCAACTCCGCTATGGGGGATTTTGCAAAAGGTATGCAAGGTGCAGGCGGCGCATCAAAACAAAATGCAGATGCAGTTAATCAAAATTCAACTGCACAAAAGAATGCTGGCGCCGGAGCACAAGCACTAGCAGACGCAGAAAAGCAAGCAGCAGATCAATTAGCAGAAGAAGCAGCCAATATTAAAAGAGCAGGCGGCAGTGCAGTTATGGCACTGGGGCAGTTTGGTGATGCATTACTAAGTGGACAAAAGGGTTTTTCAAAATATAATAATGCATTAGGGTCAGCCGGCGATGCTGCGTTAACAGTTGGTAAAAACTTTGGTTTATTGGGATTAGCTGCCGGTGCACTAATCAAAGCCTTTACTATGGTTCAACAAGCTGTTAACAAACAGATGGATGACCAAATCAACTTCCGAGAAAATATAGGTAAGATGGGCGGTGCTGTTGGCACTACCACAAATGAACTTGCTGGATTAGGAAGAAATGCAGGATATGCATCAGGTGATTTAGAAAAATTAGTTAAGCCATTACAAACTGCCGGTAAAGGATTATTAAGTTTAGGAAGCACGGTAGGTGAAGGAACTAAGTCATTCTTAGAAATGGCTAATGTTGGTAGCGAAACACGTGAAAAATTCAAACGTTTAGGAATTTCACAAGAAGAATTAACAGATATGCAGGCTGCATATGTCTCACAACAACAGACATCATTAGCAGTACTGCAATCTGAAGTTGTAAGTAGAAAAGCATTAAAAGAATCATCAATTGAATATGCTGAAAATCTAGTCAAATTAAGTGCGTTAACTGGTAAAAGTGCAGACCAAATGCAAAAAGACCAACAGGCTGCACAATTAGAATTTGAAGAAGAAGTAAAGACTAGACAAGAAAATATAAAGATTAAAGAACTAGAAGCGGCCGGAGACAAACAAGGCGCCGCTCAAATGATGGCCGATCAAAAAGCCAGAAAGGCTATGATCAACCAAATGTCCGATTTGTATGGCAAGGAAACTGCTATGCAAGTTGCTCATTTGGCAAGAACAGGCACGTATGATGAAAAGACAAAAGGCCTAGCAACATTAGGTGTCAATGCAGCCCAAGTTAAGCAAGCAACAATCGGTACACAAGTAACATACGATAAAGAAGGTAAAGTAGATACTGCGGCTTCTGAAAGAATCGGTCGTCAAATTGGTAACAACATCGGTGGTCAAATCAATAAAGGCATCGATAATACTGTTAAAAATGCAGGAGATTCATTACAGTTTACAGGTGAAAAGGGCGCAGCCGCATTAGGTTTTAGTAAAGAAGCACTAGAAGCTACACAGAATACTGCCGGTATGACACCGGACGAATACAACAAGCGTATTGAAGAAGCCGGTAAAGCAACAGAAAAAACAGGAAAAGAAGGTACTGACACTAAAGCAGATAGGGCTGCTAAATTACAAGAAATTGAAATTAAAGCAAGAATAAAAACTGATGGCTTAATCACTTCAGCAAGCAATCACATGACTGCGCTAACAGTCGCACTTGGTGCCGCTACCGCTGCTATTGGTGGATTAATATTTGCATTGCGTACTCCCGGAGCAGTAGGAAGTGCAGCCGGCGGATTATTAAGTAAACTTACTAAACCTTTAGGCGGCGCCGCAGGCATCGCCGGTGGTACAGGCGGCGCAGTTAATAACATTGGAAAAGTTGCAGGAGTTGCCGAAGGCGCAAGTAGCACAATAAAAGTAGCGACTGGAGTAGAAAAAGCAGCGGCCGGCTCATTACCTGTACTTGAAAAAGCGGCTGAAAGCGGCGCAGGCAAAGGTGTTGGTGGGTTTATTGAAGGTGTTGGTCAAGGATTAGCAGGAGTTGGCAAAGTTGCACCTCAAGTTATAGCAGGCGCCGGAGCAATTAGTGCTGCAATTGCGTTGATTGGTGCAGGCGTTGCCGGCGCAACTTGGATATTGGGTGAAGCATTACCTAACTTTGCTAAAGGATTGAAATCATTTAATGATGTTGACGGAGATAATCTAAAACAAGTTGGTTTGGGAATGGCAGGGTTAGGTGCAGGTGTTATTGCATTAGGAGCAGGTGCTGCATTAAATGCAATGACAGGTTTGGCTAGATTGTTTACTGGTCAAAAAGATCCACTAACAGAAGCGGCTGATCAATTATTACAATTTCAATCATATGATATTAATGGGGCAAAAGTAAAAAATAATGCTGATGCTTTTGTTGCATTTAGTGATGCAATGTCAAAATACAACGGTGGACCAAGTGAAGGATTGATTGGTTCAATAACTAATAGTATTACAGGATTTTTCGGTACTCAAGATTTACCATTTGATAAATTTACTCAGTTTTCAGAATTAGACGTAGGTGATCCTAAATCAATAAAAGACAAAGCAAGTGCGTTTGTTGCTTTTAGTGATGCTATGTCAAACTACAAAGGCGGCGCCAACGAAGGAGCAGCATCAGCAATTTCTAATTCTATTACTACGTTCTTTAGCACAGAATTACCTTACTCACAATTTACTACTTTCTCTAATTTAAATATTGCTGATCCTAAAGCAGTAAAAGATAAAGCAGATGCATTTGTTGCATTTAGTAAGGCTATGTCAGAATATAAAGGTGGTTCGGCGTCTGCGGCTGCATCAGATGCTATTTCAGAATCTGTCACTAATTTCTTTAAATCAAAACCACCTATCAATCAGTTTGAAAATTTTGCAAAATTATCAGTAGATCCGGATAAGACAACAAAGAATGCTAAAGCCTTTGCTGACTTTGCAACTGCAATGGCAAGTTATAAAGGTGGCCCTGGGGGCTTTAGTGCAGTTAGTTCAATGATTGGTGCAGGGGTCACTAAGTTATTCGGCGGAGACGGCCCAGTAGCAGCATTTAAGAAATTCAGTGAAATGGATTTTGGTAAAAAAGCCGGAGAAAATGCTGACGCTTTTCATAAGTATGCACAATCAATGGGGCTATTGTCAGGAGCAACAGTCAGCGGAGCGGCGCCAAGCCCGAATCAAGGTGGAAGTGCGACATCTGGTGCACAGACAGGTGGGGCTGGTGGTGGAGCAACTGCTGGCACCCCGCCGGCAGGACCCGCAGGAACAACCGGAACAGGCGGCGCATCTAGTAGCCCAACCGGAACAGGAACAAATCCAGGAGAATCTTCAGGTGGCACAAATGCAAGTGCCGGAGGCACTGCAGGTGCAGGAGCCGGTTCAGGTCCAACTAATGCAGGCTCAGTAAGTAAAGCTAGATTTACAGTTGACGGTGGAGATGCGACCGGTAAAGGTTCAACTCTTGGTGGAAACATGGCAATAGGTAGTCGAGCCAGTGCAGCAGGTGCAGGAGGCGCACCAGGAACGCCCGGTGGTGCTGGAGGTGGTGATGCTGATGTAAAATCAATGATTAAGAGACACGAAGGTGTTAGAAATACCCCGTATAAAGACAGTAAAGGCTTATGGACTGTTGGCGTAGGTCACTTAATTGGTGACGGTAGAAGTTTACCACCGGCATGGAATAGAACACTTTCTGATAAAGAAGTAGATTCTTTGTTTGACGATGACTATGAAAAACATAGACAGGCGGCAGAAAAAATACCGGGTTTTGGTAAATTAAAACCCTCCGGTCAAGGAGCACTAACTGACTTAACATTTAATATGGGACCGGCTTGGTATCAAAAATGGCCCAATTTTACAAAACAAATTGAATCCGGCGATACAGCAGGAGCTGCTGATAATTTATTAGGTAGCCCATATGCAAAACAAGTTGGTAAAAGAGCATACGACAATGCAAATTTATTAAAAGCTAAATCAGGCGGTATGTTTGATGGCCCGACTACTGGTTATCCAATCGAAATGCACGGTAGTGAACTAGTAGCTCCATTGGATCCTAATTCTATATTGATGCAATTAGCAAAAGAACCTGCTAAACCAGAAACAGTAGCTACAGCAACAAAAGAGCCTGGTATTGGTAATGCGCTTCCTGAAATGATACATATGATGGGATCAAAATTGGATAAAGTAATCAGTGTTTTAGAAAATAGTCATAGAACTAATGAAAAGATATTGAAACATACTAAGGTTTAATACTAAATACTAGCATGGCATATAAAAAGAAATTCTTAAATAAGAGTGGTATCTCAAGCCCAATCGCCGGCGGCAATAGTAACACCGGTGCCTGGAATGGGTCACCTGGACAAAATGGTTCAGAAACAGGTGGTTGGAACAGCACAGAGTTTGGCTATAAGAATTATATGTCTAGACTTCCAGAAGTCTACACTGGTCACCCAAATCGTATCGAACGTTATAATCAATATGAAATGATGGACGTTGATGCTGAAATTAATGCTTGTTTAGATATCTTAGCAGAATTCAGTACACAAAGAAACGAACACAACAAGACCCCTTTTGAAGTAGAATTTAAAGACGATCCTACTCCCCATGAAGTAGAACTAATCACAAAGCAATTACAACAATGGTGTAAACTAAACGAATTTGATGTTCGTATGTTTAAAGTATTCCGCAATGTTGTTAAGTATGGTGATCAAGTATTTGTTCGTGACCCAGAAAACTTTAAGTTATATTGGGTTGATATGGTTAAAGTTATTAAAGTTATTGTTAACGAAAGTGAAGGTAAGAAACCTGAGCAATATGTTATCAAAGACATTAACATTAACTTACAAAACTTGTCAGTGGCACAAAAAACAAACACAGACTTTGCTGCCAACCCAGCAACAGGGCTAGGTGGTTCAGGTGGCGGAACAAACACACCTTACACAGTTCCTGCTATGCCATATAACACAAGTGGTTCAAGATTTACATTGGGACAAAGCGAGTCAGCCGTAGATGCTAAACATGTAGTGCATCTAAGTTTGACGGAGGGTCTGGATCGCTTTTGGCCCTTTGGTCAAAGTATTTTAGAAAATATCTTTAAAGTTTATAAACAAAAAGAACTATTAGAAGATGCAGTTCTTATCTATCGTGTACAACGTGCCCCTGAACGTAGAATGTTTAAGATTGACGTTGGTAACATGCCAAGTCATATGGCTATGGCATTCGTAGATAGAATTAAAAATGAAATTCACCAAAGACGTATTCCAAGTTTATACGGTGGTTCAAGTATTGTTGATGCAACATACAACCCATTGTCAATGAACGAAGATTATTTCTTCCCTGTAACAGCAGAAGGGCGTGGTTCAAGCGTTGAAGTATTACCCGGTGGTCAAAATTTGGGTGAGATTGATGACCTGAAGTACTTCAATAACAGACTAGCACGTGGTTTGCGTGTTCCAAGTAGTTATTTACCAACAGGCCCCGATGATAACACTACTCCATTAAGTGACGGTCGTGTTGGTACAGCAATGATTCAAGAATTCCGTTTCAATCAATATTGCGAACGTTTGCAAAATTATATCTGTTTGAAACTAGATGAAGAATTCAAACTATTCTTGCGTTGGAGAGGCTTCAATATTGATACTGGATTATTCAGTATTAAATTTAATCCACCACAAAACTTTGCTGCATATCGCCAAAGTGAACTAGACAATGCACGTGTTAGTGTGTTTGGCACAATGGAAGCATTCCCTTATATTTCAAAACGTTTTGCAATGGAACGTTTTTTGGGATTAACTGAAGAAGAAATCAAACGTAACGAAAAACTTTGGGAAGAAGAAAACAAACAAGAAGTTACTGAGAAACCGCAAGGTTCTGACTTACGTAATGTTGGTATTAGTTCTGGTGACTTTGAATCAGATGACCAAACGGCAGAAGACATTGAAAATGCAGATCAGGAAGCTGAACAAGGGCCTGAAGTTGCAGGTGCTGTAGCAGGAGGTGACGTGGCAAGCGCACCAAGCGCAATGCAAGCTGGTGCAGCAGGCCCAATGGGCGGCGGTGGATTTGCATAAAAGATAAATAAACTTATGAAATTATTCGAGATGTTTGACCCTCCAATCTTAGGTTATCAGGATACAAATTCTGATAACAGTCAACCTACTTGGAGAACATCTCGTAAAACCAAACTTACTTTAAAGCAAATTCGTAAATTAAGACGTATGTTAGACGTTAGAAATTATGAAAAACAAGTGCACTTAAAGAAAGTTCGTGAGCAATACGGCGCAAAGCCTGAGCAAGATGCTGGCGCTCCGTCAGCATAAAATTCTATATTCTAAGTAAAAACGCAAAAAATACGTCTTAATTGACGGTTTTTCTAACCACGTGCTAAATAATTCTACAAAGCCATTCATATCAGGAGAACTTACAATGGACAACAAAAAATTTGAAACACTTATCAATCTCATTATTAATGAGAATGAAGAACAAGCCCGCGAATTATTCCACGACATCGTTGTAGAGAAATCACGTGAAATCTATGAATCACTCATGGATGAAGAAAACATGGAAGAAGGCATGGGCGGTCAAGTAGGCGATCTACTAGACGAAATCAATGCTGAAGAAGAAGGCGTTACTGAAGAAGACGAATCAGATATTGAATTTGATGACGCAGCAGAAGAAGACGGCGAAGACTTGACTCACGATTTGGAAGCAGATCATGATGAAGGTGAAGAAGCTGAACACGAAGAAATCGAAGACGCTGTTATCAGAATCGAAGACAAACTAGACCAATTGATGGCTGAGTTTGAAGAAATCATGTCTGGCGATGAAGGTGAAGAAGACATGGGCGGAGAAGAAGACTTCGGTGACGAAGAAGACATGGGCGGCGAAGAAGACATGGGCGGAGAAGAAGAAATGATGGAAAACGTCAATCTTCAGAAAGTTTCTGTAACTCATGGTGACAACGGTCAATACACAAAGAGCCCAACTACTTTCAACTCAGGTAAAGCAGGAATGGACAGCAAGCCAGTAAACTTTGCTGGTAAAGATGAAGCTGTACCAACAAGCCCTAAAAAGCCAAGTGACTACTTGACAAAGGGTGAAGGTAATGTTCCAGGAGCAGGTAACTTCAAGAATGTACCTGGAAAGAATAACGCTAATTTAGGCAAGACACCAGCCCCCGTTAAGAAAGACGGCGCAACTGGTACAAAAAGCCCAGTAGCGAAATAAGGAACTGAGAACAAATGGCTTTGTATCTCAAAGAACATCTCACTTTCGACAGAGCCGGTATGGTGGTCGAAAGTGAAGGTGAAGGTAAAGGAAAATCACTTTACATGAAGGGGATTTTCATTCAGGGCGGGGTTAAAAACGCAAATGAGCGTGTTTACCCCGTAAATGAAATCGAGAATGCAGTCAATACCCTCAACGAACAAATTACAGGTGGCTATAGCGTATTAGGCGAAGTAGATCACCCTGATGACCTCAAAATCAACTTAGACCGTGTATCACATATGATTACAAGCATGTGGATGGACGGTCCCAATGGTTTTGGCAAACTAAAGATTCTACCAACTCCAATGGGTCAATTAGTGACTACAATGTTGGAAAGTGGTGTGAAACTCGGCGTATCTAGTAGAGGTAGCGGCAACGTTAACGATATGGATGGCAGAGTGAGTGATTTTGAAATAATCACTGTGGACATTGTTGCACAACCTAGCGCACCTAATGCATATCCTAAAGCAATTTATGAAGGCGTCATGAATATGAAGCACGGTCATAGAATGTTGGAAATTGCAAAAGACGCAAGAGGCGACAAAAAAGTGCAGAAGTTCTTAAAAGACGAAGTAACTCGTTTGATTACAGAACTCAAAATTAAATAAGGGGATAAGAGCATGTTTGATGCTATCAAACCATTACTAGAAAGTGGACTTATCAACGAAGAAATCGGTACCGAGTTAAACAAGGTATGGGAATCAAAGTTGACTGAAGCCAAAGATCAAGTACGTGCAGAACTCCGTGAAGAGTTTGCGCAACGTTATGAACATGACCGACTAGTTATGGTAGAAGCCCTAGACAAGATGGTTACTGAAGGTCTTTCAACTGAAATCAAAGAATTTCAAGCAGAAAGACAAACAATTAGCGAAGACCGCGTAAGAGCAAAACTTAAGTTACAAGAAAGCGCAACAAAATTCAATGACTTCATGGTTACTAAACTAGCCGAAGAAATCAAAGAATTGCGCAATGATCGTAAACTTCAATTGGAAAATCAGAAGAAACTTGAGAAATTTGTTACACATGCATTAGCACGTGAAATCAAAGAGTTTGCTGTAGACAGACAACAAGTTGTCGAAACAAAGGTTAAGTTAGTTGCTGAAGGCCGTAAACAATTAGAAGCATTGAAAGCAAAATTTGTTGCTGAAAGTGCTAAGAGAGTTAGCGGTGCAGTTTCAACACATCTTAAGGGTGAACTATCACAACTTAAGGAAGACATCAAATCTGCTAGAGAAAATAACTTTGGACGTAAGTTGTTCGAAGCATTTGCAAGCGAATTCAGCGTAACTCACTTAAATGAGAAAGCCGAAACTCGTAAGTTAATGGTTCAACTTGCAGAGAAAGATAAAAAACTAGCGGAATCTGCTACTGTCATTGCGAAAGCAAGTAAGTTAGTAGAGCAAAAGGAACGTGAAGTTCGCATTATTAAGGAATCAACTCAACGTGAAAAAGAGATGGGAGAACTTCTATCTACACTAAACGAAGAGAAAGCCTCAGTAATGAGAAGTTTACTGGAAAGCGTTCAGACACCAAAATTGAAGAACGCATTCGATAAGTACTTACCAGCAGTTCTTAACACTGGAATTGAGAAAAAAGCAAGTAAAACTGCTCTCACTGAAAGCGTTAGTGAAGTAACCGGTAATAAATCTGCCACGAAAAAATTAGAAGTTGAAGTCGAAGACCGTGATAACGTAATCGACATTAAACGTCTGGCAGGGCTTTAATTAAAGACATAATTTAGGAGAAATTAAAAATGTCAAAAGTATTATTAGAAAGCCGTTGGGACGAGACCAAAGACGCCCTGTTAGAAGGTTTAAAAGGAACTCGTCGTTCAACTATGAGTGTTATTTTAGAAAACACTAAAAAGCAACTATTGGCTGAATCTTCAGCTGGTACAACTACAGCAGGTAACATTGCTACTCTTAACCGTGTTATTCTACCGGTTATCCGTCGTGTTATGCCTACTGTTATTGCTAACGAACTAGTTGGTGTTCAACCAATGACTGGTCCAGTTGGTCAAATCCACACACTACGTGTACGTTATGCACAGTCATTGACTGATAACTCAGCAGCACAAACTAGCGTTCAAGCTGGTCAAGAAGCGTTGAGTCCATTCTTGATTGCACAGGCTTACTCACGTAGCCCAGCAAATGCTACTTCTTCAAATTACTACACTGGTGCTGATACAGCAACATTGGAAGGTAATGGCGGTAAACAAATCAGCGTACAAATCTTGCGTCAAGCTGTTGAAGCTAAATCACGTAAGTTACAAGCACGTTGGACATTTGAAGCTGCTCAAGACGCACAATCACAACACGGTATTGACGTTGAAGCAGAAATCATGGCCGCTCTAGCACAAGAAATTACTGCTGAAATCGACCAAGAAATCTTGTTGTCATTGGCAACATTGGCTTCAACTGAATATACATACAACCAAGCTACTGTATCTGGTACAGCTACTTACGTTGGTGACGAACACGCTGCTTTGGCTGTTCTTATCAATCGTGTTGCTAACTTGATCGCACAACGTACACGTCGTGGCGCTGGTAACTGGTGTGTTGTATCTCCGGCTTCATTGACAGTATTGCAATCTGCAACTACTTCAGCTTTTGCTCGTACAACAGAAGGCACATTCGAAGCACCTACAAATACTAAGTTTGTTGGTACATTGAACGGTGCAATGCGTGTTTTCGTTAACAGCTATGCTCCTGATACACAACCAGTATTGGTTGGTTATAAAGGTTCAAGCGAAACTGATGCAGCAGCATTCTATTGCCCATACATTCCATTGATGAGCAGTGGTGTTGTTCTTGATCCAACTACATTCGAACCAGTAGTGTCATTCATGACTCGTTATGGTTATATCGAATTGACAAACACAGCGTCATCATTTGGTAACGCTGCTGACTATGTTGGTGAAATCGCAGTTCAAAACTTGACATTCCAATAATCAACATTGTTGGTATGAAAGACAGAAAAGGCTCTACGGAGCCTTTTCTTATGGGTTAAATATAGCATGACATATATCATATACACTTTAATAGTTACACACATCACTATAGTATGTGTGACGTTGTTCTTGCACAGAGGACAGGCTCACAAGTCACTAGAATTTCATCCTGTATTAAGTCACTTTATGCGATTTTGGTTATGGCTTACAACAGGTATGGTAACTAAACAGTGGGTAGCAACTCATAGAAAGCATCATAGATTTAGTGACAAAGAAGGTGATCCACATAGCCCACATGTCTATGGAATATGGCGTGTATTCTCTAGGGGCGCATTGTTATATAGTAGTGCAGTAAAAGACAAAGACATGGTAAATCAGTATGGTGTAGGCACACCTGATGATTTTATAGAAAAAATTTATACTAGATATAATTTTTTAGGCATACTAATAATGCTTTGGATCAATCTAACATTGTTTGGAACAATAGGATTATTAATATGGGGTGTGCAAATGATTTGGATACCCTTTTGGGCAGCCGGAGTTATCAATGGGATAGGCCATTGGTGGGGATATCGTAACGGTGAGACTAAAGATCATAGTCATAACATAACTCCTTGGGGCATTGTTGTAGGTGGTGAAGAGTTACACAATAATCATCACTTAAATCCTGCAAGTTGTAAACTTAGTCGTGAAAAGTTTGAATTTGATATTGGGTTTATGTATATAAAAATATTTGAATTTTTAAGATTACTAAAAATCAAGCAATCCTAATATCAGCATCAACAGTAACATTATTTAAAATTGATTTTTTACCTGTACGTTGGCGCTTTTTGTACAATCTACTACAGTTTGCACATAGTGTTAACATATTCTTTTTAGTTTTATTCTTTTTATTCCCATCTACAAATATCAAATCTAATTGACATTTGTCTTCTGCTTCAAAGCTACATTGCTCACAATGTAACTTTTTATATTGTAAGTGTTTAAATCTAGGATTGTATATCGATTTAGCACACTCAACACAATATCGATGCCACTTTTGAAATCCATGTTTACTTTTTCCATTAGACTTTGCTAATGAAAATTTGCAATTAATGCATATAGGTCTTGGTGGTTGAGTAGTAATCATATTGTATTTATAAAATAAAGCACTCCTAGGTTCTTCAAACCACGGTATATAAAAAGGGCAATAGATAAATACTAGATTACTTAAACGGATTTTACAATGGCAGCAGAACTCTTTAATTCATTAGCAGGTTACTCAGTTGGTATACCACCTATCGCTATTACTGATGGCAATGGTAATATTGTTACTAATGTTTTTACATCAGGAAATGTTACTGCTTCTAATGTATATGCAAATCAATTTTATTGGGCTAACGGTACTCCTTTTGCAGGGGCAGCCGGCGGTAGCACTACTCAACTACAATTTAATAACAATGGATCATTTGGTGGAATACCAATCACTACATGGGATGGCGCAAACTTGTCATTGGGTAGTGTTGCTAATGTTAAATTAGGTGGCGGAGCTTTTGGCTATTATCTACAAACTGATGGTACAGGTAATCTACAATGGGCACCTGGATCAGGTAATGGTGGGGGTAACACTAACCCCGGTGGTAGCAACACATACATTCAATTTAATAATGCTGGTCAGTTTGGTGGCTTGCCTAGTTTTACTTTCAATAGTGCAACAGGTGTTGTAACAGTACCTAATCTATCAGTTACAGGTACACTTAATGCAAGTATTCCAGGCAGTGACATTACAGGTGCAGTAGAGTATGCAACCATTGCTAATAGTGTAGCAGGTAGTAATGTTACTGGAGCAGTTGCTTATGCTACTATTGCAAATGGAGTAGCAGGTAGTAATGTATTTGGACAAGTCAATTATGCGGCTACAGCAAACTCAGTAGCCGGTGCCAATGTAACAGGTGCTGTACAATATGCAAGTGTTGCAAACAGCGTGTCAGGTAGCAATGTGTTCGGCGCAGTTAATTATGCCAACGTGGCAAACAGTGTTGCAGGTGGTAATGTATTCGGACAAGTTAATTATGCGGCTATTGCTAATTATGTTGCTGGTGCAAATGTTCACGGTGCAGTAGAGTATGCAACTATCGCAAATGGAGTAGCCGGTGGAAACGTCACAGGACAAGTAGCGTTTGCGGCTATTGCTAATAGTGTTGCAGGTAGTAACGTTTATGGTCCTGTTAACTCATTAAATGCAGGTATATCTGATGTTGTAATCAGCGGTGGTGTTAATGGTTATGTGTTACAAACTGACGGTACAGGTAATCTAAGTTGGACTGCACAAACAGGTGGCGGCGGTGGTAATGGAACACCCGGTGGTAGTAACACAGAAATTCAATTCAACAATGCAGGTACATTTGGTGGCGCAGCCGGATTTACATTTACAAACACCTCAGGTGTAATGACTGTACCAAATGTAGTTGCAACATATAATGTAACTGCATCAAGCGCAAATGTTACAGGAACATTAAAGGCAACAACTGCTAATGTAATTACATTAAATGCATCAGACAATGTTAATGCAGTCAATTTAGGCGGTAGATTAACAACTAATATTCAACCTAACATTACTAGTTTAGGTACACTAACTAATCTAAACATACAAGGACCTGCTAATTTAGGAAGCATTAGTAACTTAACAATTACTGGTGGTACAACAGGTTATGTGTTATCTACTGATGGTACAGGTAATCTAAGTTGGTTACAAGCATCAGGAACGCCCGGCGGTTCAAATCAACAATTACAGTTTAATAACAGTGGAAGTTTTGCAGGCATACCAACTACTACATGGGATGGTAGTTTATTAACACTGGGTGATGTATCTCAAATCAGTATTGGTGGCGGAACTAGTGGTTATGTATTGACTACAGATGGTGCAGGTGCATTATCTTGGGCTGAAGGTGGCGGTGGTGGAAACCCCGGCGGTATTAACACAGAAGTTCAATACAATGACAATGGCAACTTTGCAGGTACTACTGGATTTACATTTAATAGTTCAACTGGTGTATTAACAGCACCCAATGCAACTGTTTCAGGATCAATAACGATTGTTAACAATGCTAATGTTACAGGTAACACTAGAACAGGTAATTTAACAGTTACTGGTAAAACTAATTTAGGTAATGTTGGTAATATCAACATTGCAGGTGGTAGCAATGGTTATGTATTAAAAACAAACGGAGCAGGGAACTTAGTTTGGGCGGCCCCTGCAGGTGGTAATGGATTACCCGGTGGTAACAACACTCAGTTACAGTTTAATTTAGAAGGTGACTTTGGTGGTATACCTACTGTAACTTGGGATGGTAGTGTACTTGCATTGGGTGATGCAGGAAATGTAAGTATTGGTGGTGGTAGCGCAGGATATATCTTATCTACTGATGGATCAGGTGATTTACAATGGGTTCCAAGTACAGGTAGCCCAGGTGGCGCAAACAATCAAATTCAGTTCAATCAAAACGGCACATTCAGTGGAAATACTAATTTTACATACAATCATGTAACAGGTGTTGTAAACTTAGTAGGTAGTATGGTTGCAAACTCACTAACACTGGGTACAGGATTAAATCAGTTTTGGACTGCAAACACGTTTGCTGCCACAACATCAGGTGCAGGATTGCAACAATTGTTAGCAATCAGTGCCGCAAATATTTCAGGATTAGAATTTACTATTGTTGCTACTGATGCTACAGCTGGTTATAGACAAATCACAAAGTCTACAGCGGTATATTATAGTGGCAATGTTAACTATAATGAATACAGTCAATTATATGTAGGTGGCCCAGTTGGGGACTATTCTATATCGTACAATGCAGGGTACATCGTGTTATACGTAACACCGGAAACAATGAATACCGTGACGTATAAGATGCAAATCACGCAGTATGCAACATAAAAATAAGAATGAGTGTATGCCCATTTTTGAGAAAATGATAAATATAAGATAATAAGGAATCAGCAAATGTCTCTTAAACCATTAAATTCAGTAGGCGGTTTTAGCGTAGGTAACAGTACGATTACAACAGTAATCTACCCAAATACCGATGTTACCACAGCCAATCTAGTTGTAAGTAATTACGCAAATCTAGGCGATGTGGGTAATATCTACATTGGTGGAGGTAACTCAGGTGCAGTACTTAGTACTGACGGATTAGGTAACTTAAACTGGTCATCAAGCCCCGGTGTTACTGAAATTCAAAATGGTAATAGTAATGTAAGCATTCCTGTTGCTAGTGGTAATATTTATATCAATGCTAATGCAGCAACCGATTCTCAATGGGTATTTGACATAACAGGTAATTTAACAGTACCTGGCAGTAGCTACATCATACCAAATAGCGGTAGTCTAAATCTAACGGACGCTTCTGGCAATAGTTATATTGACATTGATACAAACAACATCTACTTCTATACTGATTATGAAGGTAGTGAGTATGAATGGAATCTTGATAATTCTGGTAACACTACATTCCCTGCAGTCGGTACAGCAAATCTTGGTAATTTAGTAACTGCTAATTATGCAAATTTTGCCAATGATGTAACAATCACTGGCAATGCTAATGTAACTGGCAATGTAACAGCAAATAATTTCTCTACAACAGGCAGTGCAGGTAACATCAGTGGCGCAAACGTTATCTTTGCTAATAGTTTTACAAGTAACGGTGGTCTTGTTGACTTTAGTACTAATAATGCAAATGTACAATTAGGTAATATCGGTAATGTTCACATTTTAGGTGGCAGTGACGGCTATGTTCTTCAAACTGACGGTACCGGTAACTTATCATGGACTGAAGCGCCAAACATCAACGAAATTAAAAATGGTAATAGTAATGTAACTATCCCATCTCAAGACGGTAACGTTTACATTAATGCTAATAGTGGCAGTGATCAACAATGGGTATTTGATACAAATGGATATCTTACACTACCAGTTTATGGCGTAATTACTTCACTTACAAATCTTGATTTTTATACTTCTAATGTTTCAAGTTATAGTGAAATTTACTTAACTGACGGCCCTGGTGGTAATGTAACAATTGCTACAAATGCTGAATCACAAAACTGGACATTTGATCAAAACGGTCAATTAACATTGCCAAATGGTTCTAGCATAACTGGCCAACCAAACACAGCAATTAACATCTATACCAATTCTGGTGTCTATTCAGGTATCCAATTAAATGACAATGGCACTAATAGTAATGTTAAGTTGTACAGTCAAGAAGGTGCATATAACTGGATATTCGAAGATAATGGTAATTTAATTTTACCTAACGCTAACAGTGGTTATGCAACAATCACAACACCTGCGGCAAACAATATCAGTATTCAAACAAGCGGTGCAAACTACAGTCAAGTTATATTAAATGACAATGGTGATATATTATTATACACTAATGCACAATATTGGGAATATCAATTTGGATCAGACGGTACATTTAGTGTTGGTTCAGGTCAAACTATTGACTTCAACACAAATAATCCAAATGTGGTATTAGGTAATGTTGCTAATGTTCACATTTACGGTGGCGCATTAAATCAAGTTCTTACTACAGATGGTACAGGTAACTTAAGTTGGGCATCAGGTTCACAAGTTGCAAATGGTAACAGTAATGTAAGTATTCCTGTCGCTGATGGTAATGTAATCATTAATGCTAATGCAGGTACAGACTATCAATGGATCTTTGATACTACAGGTAATACAACATTCCCTGCAATCGGCACAGCTAATTTAGGTAACTTAGTAACTGCAAACTACGCAAACTTTGCAAATGATGCAAATATTCAAGGCAATCTTGAAGTTGGTGGTAATATTACTACTGGAGGCGGCACAGGTGGTAACATCAGCGGTGTTGATTATTTGTTTGCTAACTATGCAAATTTAGGTAATGACTTAAATGCTAACGGTAATGTAAACGTTCAAGGTAACATATTATCAAATTACTTCTATGCAAATGCTGATGCTAACATTGCGGGTAATTTGTATGTACAAACAAATGCAAATATTACAGGTAACTTAACAGTTGGTAATTTATTAGGTAAATTGGCAAACGGTACAAGTAATGTTGCTATTCCAGTAGTTAACGGCAATATCAACTTGTCAGTTGGTGGTAATGCTAACGTATTAACAGTAACAGCAACAGGTGCTAATGTAATTGGTACATTATATGCTAACGCTAATATCACAACAACAAGCACATTTGTTGGCAACACTATCACAAGTACTGGTACATATTTACAAATTGCAAGTGATTTGGTATCTAATGGCACATATAATATTAACTTAGTACCAGGTGGTGCAGGTAACGTTGATGTTCACAGCACATACATTACAAGTCTTGCTGATCCAGTTAATCCACAAGATGCGGCTACAAAGCAATATGTTGATAACATCAGTCAAGGTTTATATGTTCACCCAGCGGCAAATGTGTTGTCATCAGGTAATTTGAATGCAAGTTATAACAATGGTGGTACAAGTCTAACTGTTACTGACATTATTGGTAATAGTGTTGTTCAGTTTAGTGGCGCGCACGGATTAAGCGTAGGTAATACAATTTCATTTACTAATTCATTCAATGGTATTAGTGGCGATCCTGATATCTACTATGTAGCTTCAGTACCCGCATCTAATCAAATCACATTGAAGGATGAATATTATGGTCCCGCCCCAGTAGAAACATTAACTGCTGGATCAGGATTGTCACAGCCTGCATTAGGTCAAGCAGGTACAGGTGCAACATTGACAAATGCAGGTACACTTGCCGCATTAATTGTTGATAGTGTAACAACTACTACAGGCTTACGTGTTCTTGTAACTGGTCAAACAAATCAAGCATACAATGGTGTTTACGATGTAACAACAGTTGGTGATGGTTCAACTCCTTGGGTATTAACAAGAAGTGCTGATGGTAATAGTTATATCCCACAAAGTGCAAATGGTTTGGCAGCAGGTTCATACTTCTTTGTAACTGAAGGTGATGTATACGGTGGTTCAAGCTGGATCGTAACAACAACTGGTGAAATTGATATCGGTATTACAAACATTGCATTTGTACAATTCAGTCAAGGTGGTGCTTATACAGGTGCAAACGGCATCAATGTTACTGGAACATTAATTACTGCTAACGTAGACGGAACAACTACTGCAATTGTTGGTGGTAACATCACAGTTGCGGCAAATGCACAGTTGACAACACCAAATATTGGTGACGCAACTGGTACAAGTTTAACACTAACTGGTAATTTATTAGCTGGAAATGTTAATTCTAACACAGCAACAGTTACTAACAGTTTAACAGTTAACACATATGCTAACGTAAATAACTTTATTTCAACAGGTTATGCAAATGTTGGAACTGATTTAATTGTCGGTGGCAATGCAAATATCACAGGTAATGTTCAAGTTGGTACAGGTAGTGGCGGCAACATCAGCGGTGTAAATGTTATAACTGCTAACACAGCAAATGTTGTAGATGTAAGTGCTTCAGGTAATGTCAATGCGTTAACAGGCAATATTACTGCTAATGCATTCTATGGTAATAGCATAGACATCAACAACGGTGGCCCTGCAAACATCACAGGTAATTTAACTGCAAATTATATTACTGCTAATTACGATGCAAATATCAATGGAAATGCAAACATTACTAGCACATTATTTGTAGGCAACAGTTCAAGTAATGTAAATATTAGTAACGGTAATGCAAACTTAACAGGTAACATTTTTGTTGGCAATAATTCAAGCAATGTTGCAATCACAAATGATGGTAACATTACAGTTAGTAACGTAGTTAACACATATGATGCAAATGTAGCTAATGCGATTGTATTAGGTAACACAGCAATATATTGGGCAACAGTAACAACAGCAAGTATTGCGGCTAATCAAACAGTTGCACAAATACCAGTAGCAGGCATTACAGGTGTAGAATTCTTTGTTAAAGGTGTTGATGAAAACGGCACATTAAACAAATATAGTGCGGCTACAGTTATGGCTGTGTCAGACGGATCAGCAAATGCAGATTTCGTAATTTATGGAACAACATTTATCGGAGCAACTACAGGTGGATTAGCGGTTAATATTGTCGGTAGCAACATTGCATTACAGGTATCTCCTGCAAGTACAAACTCAACAGTATGGACCACACAATTTAGGACGATTTAATAATGGCACTAAAGCCCTTAAATTCCGGCTACGGGTTTAGCGTTGGTGTTAACTCGATTATTAACGTTGTTGACGTTAATGCGAATGTTACTGCTAATGTTTTAACCGTAGACACCTATGCTAATTTAGGTAATGTCAGTAATATTTTTATTGGCGGCGGAACTGCAGGTCAATATATACAAACTGACGGAAATGGCAATTTAAGTTTTTCTTCAGTAAGTTCAAATAGTGCGGCACCAATGCCGTACTTTATTCCCAACGGTCAAGCAACTGTTGTACCCTTTGATTATCAAGGTCTTTTTGCACAACCAATTGAAATTGACGGTCAACTTGAAGTTGACGGTATCTTAATTGACGTAAGTGGTGGCGGAGTTATAAATGCTACTTACGGGGAAATTTTATACGAAAACGACGGCGTACCAACAGGTATAAACGGTTTTGTAGTCAATACTGAAACTGCTGATGTAAATTTTCCTGCAAATATAAGAATTACAGGAAATGTAGTTCCTTTTTCCAATAATATTTCTGATTTAGGTTCAAATGTTCACCGTTGGGGTAATTTATACCTATCTGGAAATACTATCTACATTGGTAATAGTACTATTGAAACCGATAGCGGTAGTAATCTTGTTTTAACAAGCGGCACCGGAGCAAGTCTAGTAGTAGCAGGTAATGCAGAGGTAACTACTGTACAAAATGGCAATACTAATATGGCTATTACCGGTAATGGTAATATTAATTTTAGTGCTAGTGGAACTGCTAATATTGTAACAATTTCTAGTACTGGTTTAGTGGCTAGAGGTAATGTAAACTTCGGTAGTGCTAATCAAGTATCATTGGGCCCAATCAGCAATGTTTATATCAGTGGTGGTAGTAATGGTCAAATTCTAACAACAGACGGTTATGGAAATTTAACTTGGTCATCAAGCCCGTCAAACATAACAGAAATTCAGCATGGCTCAAGTAACGTAAGTTTACCTGATGTTAGTGGTAATGTCTATATCAACACTAACGGCAGTCAACAATGGAATTTTGATACCACAGGTAATTTAACCGCACCTGCAAACGGCACAGCAAATTTAGGTAATTTAGTAACTGCCAACTATGTAAATGTAGCAGTTAATTTAAATGCAAACGGTAACGTAACAGCGAACTATCTAACAGCAAACAATGATTTCATTGTCAATGGTAACGCCAATGTTACAGGAAACATAAACTTATCAGCAAATTCACTTATTAGTGATAGTACAGGCAGTACAGGCACACAGGGCCAGGTACTAACCAGTAACGGTACGAACACAGTTTGGGCATCAACGTTCTATTATGGTCCCACTCCCCCTGATTTTGCAACATTAAATTACGGCGACATTTTCTTCTATATAGACAATCCTAATAATTTTCAAAGATTATACATGTGGGTAACTGACGGATCAAGTAGTTATTTCTACGATTTCTTACCACCTAGCTTTTAAAGGGTAAATAAGACATGGCATTCCCAGTAAACCCAACAAACGGACAAACATACAACGATGGTACCTACACGTATAAGTATAACTCCGTACTTAGATCATGGACTAAAGTTGCGCAAACACTTTCTAACGTAAGCAATGTAGTTACTCAAACTGGTAATGTAACTGCCGGTAACTCAACCATCACTTCAAATACTATTACTGTGGGGACAACCACGGTTTCAAATAGTAATGTTACAGTTGGTAATACTACTATCTCAAATAGTAATGTAAAAGTTGGCAATACAACAATTTCTAACAGCAATGTTACAGTAGGTAATACAGTAGTAGGTAACAGTAATATTACAGTTGGCACTACTACAATATCTAATAGCAATGTCACAGTTGGAAATACTGTAGTTGGCAATAACAATGTGACTATCGGAACTACTACTGTATCCAATGGCAATGTCACAGTAGGCACATCAACTATCTCAAGCAATTCAGTAAGTGTAGGTAGTACTACTATTTCTAACAGTAATGTAACAGTTGGTAATACTGTTGTTGGCGCAAGTAATGTAACAATTGGTAACACTACTGTGGGTGACGGCAATGTTACTGTTGGTAATTCAACAATTACAAGTAACACTGTTAGTGTAGGTAACACCTCATTGGGAAGTAGTAATATTACAGTAGGTACTACTTCAATATCAAATAGCAATGTTACTGTTGGTAACACCATAGTATCTAGTAGCAATGTTACAATTGGTAATACAGTAGTTTCAAGTAGCAATATATCTGTTGGTAACACAGTGGTATCTAGTAGTAATGTTACAGTTGGTAACACGGTTGTTTCAAGTAGCAATGTAACAATTGGAAATACTGTAGTTTCAAGTAGTAATGTAAAAATTGGAAATACTGTAGTTTCAAGTAGTAATATATCTGTTGGAAATACTGTAGTATCTAGTAGCAATGTAACTGTAGGAAATACTGTAGTATCTAGTAGCAATGTAAGTGTAGGTAGTACCACAGTATCTGATGGAAATGTAACAGTTGGAACTACTTCAGTAACTAACACTCAAGTAACTTCAAACTATTTGATAGCAAATAGTGGATGCGTGACTATTGGAAACAGCACGATTTCTGTAGACAGTGGTAGTAATAGCGCAGGTATACTAGTGTCAGGTGTTGCTAATATTAATATTGGATTAAGTTCTAACGTTACTTTAGGATCAAGTTCAAGTAATACTACTATACAGGGTAACTTAGTTTCTAACGGAAATGTTAGTACTACACAAACAATTATTGCAACAAACATTGCAGTTTCAAATTTATACTCACAAAGAACCAGTATAAATGTCAATACAAATACAATTGTAGACCAATTTCCTCTAGCTGAATATAGGTCTGCAAAATACACAATTAAGGTGGGAGACAACACCGGTTATCAGTCGATTGAAGCACTTTTGATTCATGATAGCATAAATAGTCTTATAACAGTATATGGTAGTTTGTCTACTACAGGGGTAGATTTAGTGGTATTAAGTTCTGCTATTAATGGTGGAAATGTGCAATTGTTAGCATCAGGACTTAATAGTGGTACTAGTCTAAACTTGTTGGGGACATATGTACCCGATTGATTTTAATAAATTAGGATAAAAAATGTCAACATCAATAAAGAATTTCGTAATTAAAAATGGCGCAACAATCGGGAACGTAATCATTGATGCAGCCAGCAATACAATATATGCTAACTCAGGTTCAGTACAAACAGCAAATCTAAAAGTTAGTACGTATGCTAACTTAGGAAACGTTGGTAATGTCTATATCGGTGGCGGCAGTTCAGGTGCTGTACTTAGTACTGACGGTACAGGTAACTTGACTTGGTCATCAAGTCCCGGTGTTACCGAAATTCAAAATGGTAACAGTAATGTAAGTGTCCCTGTTGCTAGTGGTAATATTTACATTAATGCTAACGCAGGTTCAGACTATCAATGGATTTTTGACACAACAGGTAATTTCACAGCCCCGGCCAGCGGAACAGCAAACTTAGGTAATTTAGTAACTGCTAACTATGCAAACTTTGCAAATGATGCAAATGTACAAGGTAATTTGTTTGCTGGTAACGCAAACATAACAACAGACATTATAGTTGGTGGTAATGCTAACGTAACCGGTAATGTAAGTGCAAATAATGCAAATCTAACAACAGACATTATAATTGGTGGAAATGCTAATGTAACAAGCAATGTAAATGCAGGTAATGCAAATGTAACTACATTATTAACAACTGGTAATGCAAATGTTACTACAGACTTAGCTGTTGGTGGAAATGCTAATGTAACAAGTAATATAAATGCAGGTAATGCAAACATAACTACATTATTGACTACAGGCAACGCAAATGTAACATTGGATCTTACTGTTGGTGGAAATGCTAATGTAACAAGCAATGTAAATGCCGGTAATGCTAACGTAACTACTTTATTAACAACTGGTAATGCTAATGTTACAAGTCAATTAAATGCTGGTAATGCTAATGTTACAAGTCAATTGAACACCGGTAATGCCAATGTAACGAATAATTTAGTTACTGGTAATGCTAATGTAACTGCTAATCTAGTAGCAGCCAACGCTAATATTACATCATTCTTGACATCTGCAAACGCTAACATTACTATCATTACTGCTGGTAATATCTATGCTAATGCAGGTAACATTGTTGCTAACACATTAGGTGGTACATTAAATGTACAATCAAATGCACAACCAAATATCACAAGTGTTGGTACATTAACAAGTTTACTAGTATCAGGTAATATTCAATCAAATTCAGACGTACTTGCTAACACCGTTTCAAGCGTGTCAGGTCCAATCACAGTTACAACTACAACAAACGGTGATATTAATTTACATCCAGATGGTACAGGTAATGTTGATGTTGCTAACACATACATTACAAATCTTAAAGATCCGTACAATCCACAAGATGCGGCAACAAAGAACTATGTAGATGTTACTGCACAAGGTCTATTGCCTAAAGCATCTTGCGAATATGCAACAGCCGCGGCACTCCCAGCATACACTTATAACAACGGTGCAAGTGGTGTTGGTGCAACATTAACAGGTAATGTAAATGGTGTACTAACAGTTGATGGCGGAACACTAAGTGTTGGTGAACGTATTCTAGTTAAAAATGAAACAGGTGGAAATCAACCATATAACGGTATCTATTCTGTTACTGCTACAGGTAGTGCAGGTTCACCATACATTTTAACACGTACCAATGACTTTGACTCACAAAGCCCAAGTGGTGAAATCCCAGGTGCATTTACATTCATTATTGCTGGTACTACAAATGCAAATACTGGTTGGGTATGTACTACACAACCTCCTGTAACTCTTGGTACAACACCAATTACATTCACTCAGTTCTCAGCGGCTGGTGAATATACTGCTGGTACAGGTATTAGCATCAATGGTACAGTTATTAGTATTGCAAACACAAGTGTGTCAGCAGGTTCATATGGTGGCGGTGATGTAGTAGCAACATTTACAGTTAATGACCAAGGTCAATTAACAAATGCAAGTAACACATATATTACTGCTAATGCGGCTAACTTAACAGGTAACACACTTGCATCAAGTATTGTTACTTCGAGTCTAACAAGTGTAGGTACATTAGGAAACTTAGAAGTTACTGGTAATATTACTAGTGATACTGGTTATGTTCTTGCAAACTATATTGGTCAAACAACTACTCAGTTATACGGTAATGGTATTAGTATCAGCAACATCGCTGGTGCTAACGTATCAGGTAATGTAGCAAATGCAAATTTAGCCGGTTATGTTACACAAAACTCACAAAGCAATATCACAAGTGTCGGTACATTAACAAGTTTAAGTGTTACTGGTGATATCACTAGTTCTACTGGTAATATTACTGCTGGTAATATTGGTAGTGGCTCAACATACTTGATTGGTAACGGTGCGGCTATCAGTGGTATTACTGGTGCTAATGTAACAGGTAATGTTGCAAATGCAAACTTAGCTGGTTATGTAACACAAAATGCACAAAGCAATATTACTAGTTTAGGTACATTAGCTAACTTAGCAGTAGCAATTGGCCCAGTTGACTTCAGTACTAGTAGTAACGTAGATTTAGGTAATATCAGTAACGTACATATCTTAGGCGGTCAGAGCGGACAATACTTGCAAACTGATGGTTCAGGTTCACTCTCATGGTCTACAATCAGTCAATCAAGTATCAGCAATGGTAGTTCAAATGTAAGTATTCCTTCAACGAACGGTCCGGTTGTTATAAGCGTTAACGGTGCTTCTAACATAGTAAACGTAACTACTGCTGGTGCAAATGTTAATGGTTCATTAATAGTTGCTAACGCTGGAACAGGTAATATCACTAGTGATAACGCAAATATAATTGGTACCTTGACAGCAGGTAATGCAAACGTAACTGCTAATTTAACAGCTGCCAACGCAAATGTAACAACATTGTTAACGGCAGGTAATGCTAATGTTACAGTTCAATTAAATGCAGGTAATGCAAATGTAACTGGTAACTTAGTAGCAAATACTGCTAATGTCACAGGCAATGCTAATGTTGGTAACTTAGGATTTGGTACAGGAACAATTACAGGTACAGGTAATATTGTATCAGGTAATGCAAACGTTGGTAATTTATTAATCTCTAACTTTGCGAACATTAGTACGAATGTATTTGTTGGTAATAGTTCAAGCAACGTAGCAATCGCTAATGGTAATGCAAACTTAACAGGCAACTTGTTTGTTGGTAATAGTTCAAGCAATGTTTCAGTAACTAATGATGGTAACATCACACTAACAGGTAATGTTAATACTGACTATGTTGCGTTTGCAGGTGGCGCAATTTCTAATCGTAGTAATGTGTCTGTATCAACAACACCCACAATGATTGATCAATTCTCACCATCAGCATTTAGAACAGCAAAATATGTAATTAGTGCTTCAAGTGCTAATGGATATCAATCAGTTGAAACATTATTAGTTCAGGACGGTGCTTCAAGTGCATATATAACAATATATGGATCAATCTGTACTAACGATACAGCCGATATAGTCGATATTACTGCTAACATCAGCGGTGTTACTGGTAATGTCACGTTGTATGCTACAGCAAATTCTTCTGTAGTAACAACAGCAAATGTAAATGTGGTAGCAACTTATATAAAAACTTGATTTATGATTTAAGTAATTAAAAATTAATTAAGTTTAGCAGGGAAAATGGAACTGTGACAACGAAGTATTTTAACGTAAAAAACGGCCTTACGGCTGGGGATATAACCCTAGACGCACCGACGGGCAATATATCTACTACAAACATAGATATAACAGGCCTATCCAACTTAGGTAATGTAGCAAATGTTACTATTACTGGCGGTTCTAACGGATACTTCTTGAGAACAGACGGGTCAGGTAATCTTGCATTCGTTTCCCCTGCCAGTACACAATCTCCGGCGCCAATGCCTACTTATGTTCCTGTAGGCACAGACTTAACTATTCAGGCTAACTATCAAGGTTTATTTAGTGTACCTATCACAGTTGATGGTGTGCTAGATATTGAAGGTGTACTGGTAGAAGTTGACGGAATTAAAGGCACATCAAACACACAAATCATTTTTAATAATCAGGGTAATATTACGGGTAATGCAAATTTAACATTTGTTACTACTCAAAATATGCTGGTTACTCATGTAGTAAAAACAACACCCACAACCTATTCAGGTTTACCAACGGCAGCTGCCGTTGGCGCAGGCGCCAGAGCATATATCACAGATGCTAATACAACAACATTTTTATCTGTCGTTGGCAGTGGCGGAACCAATGCAGTTCCGGTACTATCTAACGGAATTAATTGGGTGGTGGGTTAACAGAAATGATAAATAAAGAATAAGTTAAGGAAATTTAGCAATGTCACTAATATTAAAACAAGAAGCCGGTAATACAGTACCAACACCCCCAAGTGGTAAGGGTACTATCTTTTTAAGTCCAACAGATAATCTATCGTTATTGGATTCAAATGGCAATATTACTACTTTCCCTACAGCCCAAGGAGCAAACACAGGGGTTTATTTTGACCAAGCCGGCACTTTTGGTAACGATCCCACATTTGCATACGATTATGCAAATGGCGTGTTATCAGTAGGTAACTCTTCATTAAGCCCAGCAAATGCCCTAGTAGTGACAGGTAACATTAGTGCTGGTAATTTTTATGGTAACTTTGTAGGTAATATTAGTGGTAACTTGATTGTTCCCGGTCCCAATACAGGTATTACTTTCAATGATTCTAGTGATGCTAATTCTTCAGCAAATTTCACATTTAACAAAGCTAACAACTATGTTTACTTAAACGGTAATGCAAACATCAATGGCAATGCAACTATTTCTAACTTAACTGTAACAGGTCAATTAACTGCGGCTAATATTGCAGTTGACTTATTATCAAATGGTACAAGTAATGTAATTGTTCTTAATAATGGTAATGTTAACACAAGTGTAGGTGGTAATGCCAATGTATTAACAGTTACAAGCACCGGCGCTAATATCACAGGTACTGCAAATGTAAGTGGCAACTTGTCAACAGGTAATGCTAACTTAGGTAATTTAGTAACAGCTAATTATGGTAATTTTGTAAGTAATATTACTGCAAATGGTGCAAACATTACAGGTAATGCAACTATTTCTAACTTAACTGTAACCGGTCAATTAACTGCGGCTAATATTGCAGTAGATATTTTGGCAAATGGTACTAGTAATGTTGCTATTCCTTTTGCAGGTGGTAATGTTACTATCTCAGCAAACGGAACTGCAAACGTAGTTCAAATCAATAATAACTCAATCAAAGTTACAGGTGATGGTTTATTCACTGGTAATTTCTCAGCAGGCAATGCAAATTTAGGTAACACAGTACAAGGTAACTATTTTACTGGTGTGTTAACATATGCTGCTCAACCTAACATTACAAGCGTTGGTACACTAGTAAACGTAAAAATTGGTGCTACTGCAAACAGTACAGAATTTCCAAACGCAATTGCTATTGCTTCACAAGATGATTCCGGTGAAACATTCCCTGACAATATCGGTTTAGTTGGTGAGGCTGCGGCTCTTAATTCTAACGCTACCGTTACTGGTATTGGTATCTTAGGTATCGGTAGATCAAACGGCGGCACTAAAGCAACTGGTGTTCAAGGTCAAGGTCAAGTTACAAGTACTACTGATACTGGCGCCGCAGTCGGTGTAAGAGGTTACTCAGTAGATACACACAACGGTGGTTATAACATCGGTGTTCTTGGTAATGCAATGGGTTCAGGTGTAGGCAACTATGCATTCTACGTACAAAACGGTAACATTGCTTCTATCGAAAACGAAACAACATGGGATTTGGTTGATAACGAAGCAGTTGCTATTGCATTCAACTCATCAGGCAAAGCAAATATCTTTGGTATTGAAACAACAGATAACTCAGAGGGCATCTTTACTTCTGGTTATTTAAATGTTGTTGGTAATATTACTACAGGTGGTATTAAAACAAACAACTATTATTACGCTAACGGCGTTGCTGTAGACTTTAATCAAGCCGCAGGTAGTGCAACATATGTACAATATAAAGGTTCAGGTGCTGACTTAGCAGCCAGCGCAAACTTTACATATAATGATTCAACACAAGTACTAACTGTTACTGGAAACATTGTATCTAATAATGCTAATTTAGGCAATCTTGCAACAGCAAATTATGTAAATGTACATGCTAATGTTAATGCAGGTAATGCTAATTTAGGCAACCTTGCAACAGCAAATTACGTAAATGCCAACGTAGTAAACACTACTGGCAATGTAAACGCTAATCAAATATATTCAAATGGTACTATTCAAATTGCAGGAACTACTAGTAATCTGCTATTGAATGGTGGATATATTTTAGGCCCTGGTTTCATCGAAGTTGGTAGTACTGCTAATCTTTCAGTTGACATCCCTAACTCATTACTATTAATGGCAGGCAACGCTGCAAATTATGCAGAAGCTGCATTGATCAATCAAAATCCAAATGCAAGCGCTGACTTTGCAGCGTATGCAGATAATGGTAATGCATTGGCAGGTTATGTTGACATGGGTATTACTGGTTCGACATACGATGTTCCTAATACTGGATTGACTCAACCAGGTGATGCTTATTTAGTAGGTTCAGGTGTTCCGGGGTTTGGTGGCAACTTAGTTATTGCTACAGCAGGTACTGGTTCAAACAATGATATCGTATTTGGTAACGGATATGACACCGGTAATGAAGTAATGCGCTTTGAAAACACATTACAAACATTCCAAATCAAACCTTCTACTGTATCAACAAGCACAACAACTGGTGCATTAACAGTAGCAGGCGGCGCTGGTGTCGGTGGTAACTTATATGTTGGTGGAACTATTCACGGTAACATTACAGGTAACATTACAGGTAATCTAGTAATTCCAGGTAGCAACACAGATGTTGTGTTCAATGATAGCGGTCTTGCTAACTCAACAGGGGGCTTTACATTCAACAAAACAACTAATGCAGTTTCTATTGCAGGTAACTTAACTTCTGCTAATGCAAATTTAGGTAACTTGTTAACTGCTAACTATGGTAATTTTGCACAAAACGTAACGGTAACCGGTAATATTGCAGGTAACAATGCAAACATCACAAATACTATTGTTGCTAATGGCAATATCACATCTAACACTAACATCATTGCAAACAACAACATGCTTGTTGGTAATGCATTGTTTATTGGTTCTAATACTTCACAAGAAGCAAGTTTCCCCAACTCAGTATTGATCGGTAGTGCAAACGCTGATCAGTATTCGGCAGCTTCATTAGTTAATCAAAACGCAAACGCTAGTGTAGACTGGGTAGGTTACGGAGATAATGGTAATGCTGCTGCTGGTTGGGTAGACATGGGCTTTACTGGTTCTACTTATAATGATGCAAACTTTACAATCACTGCACCAAATGATGGTTATTTATTCACATCAGGTGTTCCTGGATTAGGCGGTAACTTAGTTCTTGCAACAGGTGGAACAGGCACAACAAATGATATCGTATTTGCAGTTGGTGGTTTCTTAACAACCAACGAAGTAATGCGTTTTAGTAACGCACAACAACAATTTAAAATTGAACCTACTACAGTTTCAACAAGTAGCACAACAGGTGCATTGAAAGTTGCAGGTGGTATTGGTGCAGGTGGCAACATTTATTCAGGTGGATTAATTAGCGCAACAGGCAATGTATCTGGTGGCAACTTGTCTACAGCAGGTAATCTTAGCGCAAATATCGCTAACTTAACAAAAGCAAACATCACAGGTAATGCTAACGTAGGTAATTTAGGCTTTGGATCAGGTGTTATCACAGGTACAGGTAATGTTACAGCAGGTAACGTAATTGGTACTATCGCAGCCGGAAGTAATGCAATTACCACTACAGGTAATGCTAACGTTGGTAATTTAGGATTTGGTTCAGGTGTTATTACTGGTACAGGTAACATTACCGGTGGTAATATTATTGGTACTATTGCGGCAGGTAGCAACACAATCACTACAACAGGCAATGCTAACGTAGGTAATCTAGGTTTTGGTAGTGGAGTAGTCACAGGTACAGGTAATATCACTGGTGGCAACATCATTGGTACTATCGCAGCCGGAAGTAACACAATCACTACTACTGGTAATATCACTGGTGGTAACATCATTGGTACAATTGCGGCAGGTAGCAATGCAATTACTACAACAGGTAACATCACTGGTGGTAACATCATTGGTACTATCGCAGCCGGAAGTAACACAATCACTACTACAGGCAATGCTAATGTCGGTAATTTAGGATTTGGTAGTGGAGTAATCACTGGTACAGGTAATATTACAGCAGGTAACGTAATTGGTACGATTGCGGCAGGTAGCAACACAATCACAACTACCGGTAATGCTAACGTAGGTAATTTGGGCTTTGGTTCAGGCGTCATCACAGGTACAGGTAACATCACTGGTGGCAATATTATTGGTACAATCGCGGCTGGTAGTAACACAATCACTACTACAGGCAACGCTAACGTTGGTAATTTGGGATTTGGTTCAGGCGTAATCACTGGTACAGGTAACATCACAGCCGGTAACATCAATGCAGGTAACTTATTAACTGCTAACTATACAAATGCAGTATTGACAACAGGCGCTCAACCAAATATCACTAGTGTTGGCACATTGAGCAGTCTAGCAGTAACAGCAAGTATCACAGCAGGTAATATCTATGCTAACACAGGCAATGCTAACATCGGTAACTTAACTGTTAATGGTACATTGACTGCGGCAAACTTAGCAGTCAACACATTAGCAGACGGCAACAGTAATATTACTGTTTTAAACAACGGTAACATCAATATGAGTGTTACAGGTACTGCTAACGTAATGACAGTAACAAGCACTGGTGCAAACATCACTGGTACAGCAAACGTAAGTGGTAATGCTAACACAGGTAATTTGGGTACAACTACATTAGTTGCTACAACAGGTAATATCACAACAATTAACAGTGGCTTACTACAGAACGGTAACAGTAATATCACTATTACAGGAAATGGTAATATTACAACAACAGTTGCAGGTAATTCTTCATTAGTTATTACTGGTACTGGTGCTAACGTAACAGGTACATTGAATATTACTGGTAACAGTCAGTTAACTGGTAATATCTCAGCAAATAACGCTAACTTTACTGGTACAGTTAACGGTGTAACATTTATCCCAGCAACATTAAGTATTACAACAAGTGCAGGTGGCAATACAACATTGACTACAACTTCACCTGGTTATATCTTAATCAGTGGTACAACTGGTTACACAATCAATATGCCAGCAGATGCTTCAATGCAAATTGGTCAAGGTTTTACATTTAATAACAATTCTACTGGTAATGTTGTTATTAAAAATGCTACTGGTACAAGTATATATACACTTGGTTCAGGTGGTGCGGCAACTAT
>Ga0208499_1000006_pt1 | contig 130704 bp, 180 predicted proteins | sample CryBogCBE07Jul09_FD_185504 | JGI IMG/M metagenome (GOLD analysis project Ga0208499, IMG submission 185504) | Freshwater microbial communities from Crystal Bog, Wisconsin, USA - CBE07Jul09 (SPAdes) (version 2) | ecosystem: Environmental > Aquatic > Freshwater > Lake | place: Crystal Bog... | reverse complement strand
GAAGTTGTTCGAAGGCGAAGGTTTTGTGTTACGTGATTGCTCACTTAATGACACTAATGGTGGTTCATTCCGTGTTACCTTCCAGAAGGCTGATAGCGATGAAAAGACCTTTGCAACTCAGCAGATTCGTGATGTTTGTGATTTCCGCATCAATTCTACTCTTGCTTATGAAGCACAGGCTTGGGATATTACTGATGAAACACATTGGAAGGCATTTGGTGATAATATTGCATCGCTAAAGGCACAGGTTCTTGATTTCTTGCATCAGGCAAAGGCAGAAGGCAAGAAGGTTTATGGTTATGGTGCATCAACTAAGGGTAATACTCTCCTACAGTTGTTTGGTATCACACCAGACCTAATGACGGCTATTGCTGAACGTTCACCTTATAAGTTTGGATTGCAGACTGTTGGAACTAATATTCCAATCGTAAGTGAAGCAGAGATGCGAGCAGCAAACCCAGACTACTTGCTTGTTCTTCCTTGGCATTTTGTTGATGAGTTTGTCAAGCGTGAGCAAGATTTTATCACCAATGGTGGTAAACTAGTTGTTCCATGTCCAACCTTTCAGGTTATTGGATAATCTATGGAGAATATAGTATTCTTCAATCATTGGCATTACGGTGACCTATTCTCCACAAGAGGATGGGTTGCCGATATCAAGAGACAGATGCCACAATCAAACTTCTATTATGCACATAAGAAAAATCCTCGTGCAATTATTGACCTTGTAGAGACGCTAGATGAAGAAAACAATGCGACGGTTCTTGATGGCATCAATCAGTGGAACCGCTTTGGCAGTGACGACGATACCATTCTTATTAATACATGGGTGGGATCATATATGGGATTATGGGCTAACACCCATCCTTCTTACATTAGCCATCACCGCATTGTGGGCGAGTGTTACAATAATCTTCGTCAGCAATTTGGCATCGACCTCAAACTAAGTGATGATGTATGGGATTATGTGCCGCAGATTGATTATAGTAAGTATAATCGTGCTGCTGTAGATAATTATAAATTTTCAGGTAATGTATATCTATTCTGCAATAGTGCTGTTGCGAGTGCACAAAGCAGTATGGATAATATGCAGAAGATTATTGAATATGTTGCCGCAAACCATACCAATGATACGTTTGTTGCTACTGAAAAATTTGACACCAAACTTGACAACGTTATCTTTACTGGCGATATCTTTAGCGATGCATGTGATTTGTGTGATATCTCTTATCTATCGACTAAGGTAAACTTAGTGGTTGGTAAGAATAGTGGACCATTTACATATGCTAATACCAAGGATAATCTTCTTGATAAGAGCAAGATATTTGTAAACTTTAGTCATAAGTCAGAAGACTTGTTGCCATATGGTCTTGATATTGCGGCAGATTTTCGTTTTAGTAACACGACATTTGCAAGTCCAGCAGTAAAAATTATTGAAACTGCTATTAATGACATTTATAACAATAAACAGGTCAGCGGTTTTAAGAATGCGTAAAATTGCAATTGTAATGAATAGTGAGACAAACTGTGGGATTCATACCTATGGTTTGTTTTCTTATAATATTCTTAAACAAAGCAAGAAGTATAAGTTTGAACTTGTCGAAGTTGATCACCAGAATGGATTCTTTAATTACTTTGAAGAATCCATTGTGGACGGTATTATTTGGAATCATCATCCAACAACAATGCCTTGGTTAGGTAATTATGTTCTTGAACGCACTGGTATACCACAGTTTGTTATCACTGGTCATGACAATTATAATGTATTTTCTCATGTAGATCATCATTTTGTTTGTGATCCAACCTTTGTGGCAACTGAAACACATAGTCCAGTTGGCAGACCACTTATATTCTATGATGATATTGTGTATTCTCCACCTGGTGAAGTGCTAAAGATTGGTTCATTTGGCTTTGGTCAGCATACCAAGAACTTTCTACGTATTATTGAACTAGTCAACGCTCAGTTTGATGAACGTGTTGAAGTAAACATTAACATCTCATATGGTGCTTATGTTGATATGACAGGTGGTCTTGCTCACAGCATTGCCGACCATTGCCGTGCTATCGCTAAACCAAATGTTAAGGTTAATATTACTCATGATTTTATACCAGACCGCTATAGTTTGGCAAAGTTCTTGAATAATAACGATCTCAACATGTTCTTATATGCCACCCAACCTGGTCGTGGTATTAGTAGTTGTGTGGACAGCGGACTAACTGCCATGAAACCTATGCTACTAAGCGACAGTAACATGTATCGTCATATGAATTGGAAACCGCAACTGCTTGCTGAAAGCGTTTCAATTCGTGATGCAGTTGCAAGTGGATTAGAACCAACAAACGAATTTCGTGAATTATACAGTAACGAAAATTATATACGAGATTTTGAAACAGTATTGGATAGATATTATGACTAAAACTGCAATTGTTATTGGTGCTGGCGGATTTATCGGCAGTCACATTGCTAAAAGATTAAAAGCAGATGGATATTGGGTTCGGGGTGTTGACTTGAAACAACCTGAATTTGCACCTAGTGCATGTGATGAGTTTTTCATTGGCGATTGTCGCAACCCACAGGTAGTTGATTTCATCATTGACCAGAAGGTTGATCGTGTATTTCAACTTGCTGCTGACATGGGTGGTGTTGGTTATATTGGTAGTGGCAACAATGATGCTGATGTCATGGGCAACAGTGCCAAGATTAATCTTAACGTAGCAGATACTGCTCGTCGTCAAGAAGTTGGTCAAGTATTCTTTAGCAGCAGTGCTTGCGTTTACAATGAATACAATCAAGTAGACCCACAGAATCCAGATTGTCGTGAAGATACTGCATATCCTGCTCATCCTGATACTGAATATGGTTGGGAAAAATTGTTTAGTGAGCGACTTTATCTTTCTTATAATCGTCAGTATGGTATGCGTAATCGCATTGCACGTTTCCACAACATCTTTGGTGAACATGGAACATGGCAAGGTGGCAAAGAAAAGGCACCAGCAGCAATTTGCCGTAAAGTAGCAATGGCTAATGATGGGGAATCAATTGAAGTGTGGGGTGATGGTTTACAAACTCGTTCATTCCTTCACATTGATGATTGCGTAGAAGGCGTAATGCGTCTAATGGATAGTGATTTTGAAGGTCCAGTTAATATCGGTAGTGATTATCTTATTTCTATCAATGATCTTGTGCTAACAGTTTGTGCTATTGCAGACAAGACAATCAATATTAGGCACATAGATGGACCACAAGGTGTTCGTGGTCGCAACAGCAATAATGATCTTATTAGGGAAAAACTAAACTGGGTGCCTACTCAAGATTTGTATGCTGGATTAACTAAAACATATAATTGGATTGAAGAACAAGTAAAGGCAGTAAAATGAAACCTAGAGTATTATTTGTAACACAAACCCTTGGCGACAAGGCTGCGTGTGGTATTGGACTAATCGGAAACCTTATTGGAAACACGCTCATTACTCACCAAGAGTATGAGTTTCAGGTACTATATACCGATGGTTGGAGCGATGTAATGGCTGCTTATAACTCTTGGCAACCAAGCGCAATCATCTATAACTATGCACCAGGCACTACTCCTTGGATGGACCAGCCACATCCACGCAGTGAAATTACGGTACCACAGGTTCGTATTATGCATGATATGTATCAGGCACTTGCAGACAATTATGATCCACATAATCATTACGGTTGGCAATATATTCTTGCAGACGATCCAAGCGTAGTAGGAAATGATCATGTATTCATTACTAATCGTTTGTTACCGCCTACCACAACTCATGTTTATGAGGATGGTGACAAGCCTATCATTGGCTTCCAAGGTTTTGGACCGCCGCATAAAGGCATTGCTCGTCTTGCTCACAAGGTTCAAGAAGAATTTGATGAGGCTATCTTGCGTCTGCATATTCCATTTGGGTATTATGTAGACCTTATTCACGGATATGCTGGCAGCAACGCTAATGCTCGTGTTCAGGAAGTAAAGAGTATCATTACTAAACCAGGCATTGAGTTGCAATTTAGTCATGAACTTATGGAAACAGATGAAGTAGTTGATTGGTTAGCACATAACACTATTAACTGCTACTTCTATGATTATCTTGATGGTTGTGGTATTGCAAGTTCACCTGACTATGCGTTGGCTGCTCGTCGTCCTATTGCTATGACAAAGAGTCATCAGTTCCGTAATTTCTGGAATGTTGAGCCAAGTATCTTTATTGAAGATAAGAGCATCCGTGAAATCATTGCACAAGGCACGGCTCCGCTTGAAAAACTATATCGTGATTATAGTGCTGAGAGCGTTCTTGCTGACTATGCCGCAATGCTACGTAAATTAATACCGTAAGAACGCAAGTTCTAATCCAAGCAGTGGCAGGTTATACTCTTTAATTCGCAAATTACTACCAGTATAACCTCTGCTGCTTGTATTCTCTACGATAACCTTGCTATAATCTAGCCCTTTAATCTCACAGAATATCCGTGCTTGTTGGCTTAGGGTATATTTGTTTTCATACACACAATTAATTGCTTTGTGTTTAAGTTGATTGTTCAATGCTAAATCAATAACAGTTGGTAAATCTTCCAAATTAAAAAAATCATGTCTGCGATCTTCACTGATTATTACTCTGTCATCATTTAACAATCGTTGAAAGAACCTGCTGCTTGGTTCGCTATAATGCGTTAATCCAAATAGTCGTATATTATAGCAATTGTCTCGTTCAAGCAACTGCATTGCTTGCTCGTGCTTTAGCGCAGCATATGGCAGTTTTGGTTTTACATATAGAACATCATCTTCATCCGCAAAGTCAATGTTACGTTCGTTATCGTATTCATAACCACTGCCAAGATGGATAAACTTCTTGTAATGTTGTGATTGATTCAATAGGTTACTAAACATTGCCGAGTTTATAATATAAAAATTATCATCTGGATTGTGAATAATTTCACGACCATAAAATGCAGCATTAATTACACAGTCAACTGGATGTTCAGCCATATAGCGTTCTGTAGCCGCCAAGTCTGTTAAATCAAGTTCACTACTGCTTGGTGCTAAAACCTGATGACCATACTCTGCATAATACTTGACAAGATACTTGCCGATATAACCGCTGCCGCCTGTGATTAATAATTTCATATGATGATAATATCCTAATATATAATGTATATCAATATTTAATGGAAACCCAATGACACCTCAAGAAAGCCATCAACACAGTCTTAAAACCCTAAACCATCTTGCACTACTTGATGATTATCTATCGGGCATGAGCAATATTGCTGTTATGGGTGCTGGTATCGGATTAGATGCTGTGTGGTGGGCAACACTACATGATCAAGGTGGTCGTCCTTATAACTTTAATGTTACTGCGGTTGAAGTTGCTCCAAGTGTAGAAATTAAAACTGCTGGTAAAATGTTGTGGAAATTTGAGGATATGAGTACAGTTGAACTGCCGCCACAAGACCTTATATGGTGTCACAATGCGCTACATCATAGTATGAATCCTGTTGGTACGCTATTCCATTGGCATAAATTACTGCGTCAAGATGGTTTGCTAGTTGTAGAAATACCTTATTCACTTTCTGTGCATAGTCATATTGAACATAACACAGTAAACGTTGCTATGGTAAGCGGAATGTATCATGTTTACACAATGAGTAGTCTTATTGTTCAATTAGCAAGTGCAGGTTTTGATTGTCGTCAGGCTAACTTCCAATTGGATAAAGAAAGCGGTTGGCTACGTGTGGCAGTTTACAAAACCATCGATGAACCACGATTGTACAGCAGCCTATATGAATTAAAAGAAACTGGCAGACTTCCATACTGTCTTGATGCTGTATTAGATGGTATTGACAAATTTAACGAAGGTGATTTAGTCCTAGAATGGATTGATCGCAGTCAAAGCATATTAGGATTGTAAAATGATGACCACAACTGATGAACTGCTAGAAAGAATGCTATTGGCAATGGAAAAAATGATTGATGCCCAAGATGATATGTGGGAAGAAGAAAAGTATTCTAACTATCGTGAGCGTAATAAAATTAAAGAAGAAGTGTTTTTACCAGCCAAAGATGAGTTCAAGCAATTATTCATAGAAGTGGTCAAGAGTGTCAAGACCTCTGCGTAAAACGCATACCAGAGTTTCCTAAAAATCCCTTGTTTTTATGCTGCAACGCACTATATATATTATAAGTAATTGTGCAGTGCAAGGAGAAAACAATGAACACACTTAATAAGGTATGGAAGTATCTTTTCCCATCATCTCAAGAAGAGATGCAGCGCAAGTTTGAAGCGTTTATGGCTGACTGTCACGATATTCGTGATGTAGAATATCGTCTACAGATGTGGGACCGTGGCTATGGTATGGATAAAAGAAATTTTGGTGGATTGCAAATCCGCTAAATAAAATCATAGGGAATGGGTCAAAGGACCGTATCGCCTATAACTAACTTACCCCCTGCTACTATTCGTAGTAGTAGTCCATAACTTTCAGGAGTTATGCTGTTAAAAACCCTCACACAATGGGGGTTTTTTATTGACAGCATATACAGTATGATATATATTATTATCTATTGGGGAATTAGTGCTAGTGGTAACACGTCTGCCTTGCACGCAGAATTCAGCGGTTCGATTCCGCTATTCTCCCCTAACATCAACAAGGTAATAATATGACCCCGATTAAAGTTTTCTGGCACGTAAACGAACTAAATGGTTACCACAATGTAATGGACCAACAATGGGACTTGATTGTCAAATCTGGACTATGGGACGCTGCCAGTGAAATTAATATCTGTATGAATGGTCAACCTTGGACTTTTGAAGCATGGTTATCATCTAAAAATATCGTTGATACCGATGGCAAAATTAAGTTAGTAAATGTTAACAAAGATGCTGCCTTCCATGAATACCCAACACTTAACTTCTTGCATACTGTTGCTAATAATACAGATAGTGAATGTTATGTCTGCTATATCCATCTAAAAGGATTGTTGCGTTGGGGCGATGAAAATGTTGGTGATTGGCGCAACTTTATGAATTACTTCACCATTGAAAAGTGGCAGGATAATGTAGAGGCACTTGATGAGGGTGCGCAAGTAGTAGGCACAAACTATGGTACAGAACCATGGCCACACTTTGCTGGCAATTTCTGGTGGGCTAAGTTAAGTTATATCAAGACACTTGATGCGCTACATCATCCAGAAGATAAGTTAAACCGTGCCTATACTCAATTTAAACCGCATCCCACTATACAGCATTGGCGTTTTGATCATGAAGCATGGTTACATAGCAAAAATCCAGACTACGTAGAACTTGCTCGTAGCCTGGAACCAGGTGATCGTCATTATCGTGAACGTTATCCACGTGAAAATTACGTAAAGTAAAAATTACGGTTTAAAAGTATAAGATGCAGTATGTGCTATTCCATTGTTTATCATGTACTGCACACTATTAATAAAATCTCCGTTGCTGTATTGCAACTCAGAATGTTGTTTTTCGTAACTGACATAATTTTCAATGGATGTGAATTGTAATTCTTTTGTGTTAGTCAATTCATCCTCACTCACCGTTGAAAATACTGCATGTATGATTCCATTATCAAGCAATGCCTGTTCAAGCGTATCCATTTGTATAACTATTTCATTGGTTTCATCTACCCAATTCCATTCAATATTGATGGATGGACGAGTTTTTGTTCTAATTCTCTTAATTAACATGGTTAACTTTCCTTTTTTTTAATAAAAAATAATGCTTGACAACATGGATATTTATGCTATTGTAAGTTATAGGCTCAAACACAGAGGGTGTTCCCATGACTCGCATGACAGATGAAGCAATTATGGCTCGTATTGCCGAGCGGTTTGAAATCCTTGAAGACATGACCACTGCCGTAAAGGAAGGTGATGTTCGTGCCATGATTGTGGTAGGACCGCCAGGCGTGGGTAAATCCTATGGCGTTCATAAAAAGTTGGACGAGCATTCACTTTATGACGAAGTTGCTGGCAAGGTCAAGTATCAGGTTGTCAAGGGTGCTATGACTGCGCTTGGTCTATACGCTAAGTTGTATGAGTTCAGCGATGCTGGTAGTGTGTTGGTATTTGATGATTGTGATAGTGTTCTTATGGATGAACTGTCACTTAACATTCTCAAAGCCGCACTTGACAGTGGCAAACGCCGTACCATCCATTGGAACGCCGATAGCAATCTGCTACATAAGCAAGGCATCCCCAACAAGTTTGATTTCAAGGGTGGCGTTATCTTCATCACTAACTTGAAGTTCGAGAACATTCGTTCTAAGAAACTGCAAGACCATCTTGGTGCATTGCAGTCTCGTTGTCATTATATTGATTTGACGATGGATACTGAACACGATAAATATCTTCGTATTCGGCAGATTGCAGAAAGCGGTGCACTGTTTAGCGGTTATGATATGACCAAAGAACAGGAAAAAGAAATTCTGCAGTTTATGAAGGACAATGCCAAGCGGTTCCGTGAAATGTCACTGCGTACTGCACTTAAGTTGGCAGACCTTCGTAAGTCGCAGCCAAACCGTTGGCAGCGTGTTGCAGAAGTAACGATTATGAGGAACGGTGCATGAAGACATACGATATAAGCGGATACATTAAACGTCCACGTATGCCATTGGTTAATTTTAGTTTAACTGTTAATGCCAATGATCAAACAAGTGCTAGACGATTGGTTACAATGCAGTATGGTGCTGAACCTGGTGCTAAGGTAACCATACAAAAACTGCTAGAAAAGAAAACAAAATAATGGATTTAATAATCTTGTCAGTGCCTGGCGAAACATCATATGCTTTGCCAGCAGCACCTGCAATTTTAAAATCCTATGTAATTGATGCAGGATATACTTGTAAGACGTTTGACTTCAATATTCTTTTTAAAAAAACAAATATTTTTAACTTTTCAAATTTAGAAAATTATTTTATACAGGGATTTAATCCAGAATTAATTGAACAAGCAGAGAACCTTATTGAAGGTTGGGTTAAAGAAATTATTAAGTATAAACCTAAATTTATCGGAATAAGTGTTTTTACATATCAAAATAGAAATGCCACTGAAATATTTTGTAAATTTTTAAAAAAATATTCAGATAGTAAAATTATATTGGGTGGACAAGGCATAAGCGATGGTGGTATTGAAGGGAAAAAAGTTTGGGTTAATAGCTTATATAACCGTGGGCTAATTGATTATTGGATAGTTAGTGAAGGTGAAAAAGCAATTGTAGAATTACTAAGTGGAAATACTGACTATACTGGCATTAATGGTGATAACTTTTTACAAAATATTGATTTAGATAATGCATTGATGCCAAATTATGACGATTATAATCTTTTAAGTTACAGGAATAGACTACCAATTACTGGAAGTCGTGGCTGTGTGCGACAATGTACGTTTTGTGATATACATGAACATTGGAAATATGTGTACCGTAGTGGTAAAAGTATTGCAGATGAAATAATTTACTTGAGCCAAAAACATAATATACAAACATTTTCTTTTACTGACAGTTTAGTAAATGGTAGCATAAAAGAATTTAAAAAATTTATTAAAATAATTGCAGACTATAATCTGACAGCAGATAAACCAATTCAATGGACTGGTCAATATATAGTAAGACGTGATACAAATAATGATCTTGAATATTGGAAATTATTAAAAGATAGCGGTGCATCTTGGTTGGCTATTGGTGTAGAAACTGGTAGCGATACAGTTAGATTGCATATGAAGAAAAAATTTACTAATGCTGATCTTGATGTAACTATACAACGACTTCTTGAGTTTAATATAGCATGTGAGATACTTTTAATCGTTGGATATCCAACTGAAACTGAAAAAGATTTTCAGGATACATTGGAAATGTTTAATAGGTATTTGCCATTTAAGAGCATTATCCAAAATATAGCTGCGGGTTCAAGTCTTGGGGTATTACCTAATACTTTTTTATACAATAAATCTGATTTATTAAATTTAATTTTAGACGAGAAAAATGAAAATAATTGGCTTAATAAAGATAACCCAACATTGACATTGCGAGAAAGATTAAATCGTATAAAAATCTTAACAGAACATTGTAAGAATTTAGGTTATACCATTCGAGATAATAACAATATTATTTTCTTAGAAAAAAATTTAAACCTATTAGAAAAAAGAATGAAATTTTTAAAAATCAAAAGTAATTTTATTGAACAGGGGTAACACCCTGTTTTTTTATTGCATTATACCAAACAACCCTGTATATTAAGATAAATGTTGTGCAAAATAATTATCAGAGACGAAGTAAATTGTAAACTTGAAGGACTTGATGCGGACACTCGCCGCCGCCTTGTTGCAAAATTCAAGTATGAAGTTCCGTATGCTCGTCATTTGCCAAGTGTGCGATTAGGTCGTTGGGATGGTAAGGTTGCATACTTTCAATTAGGTGGTTCTACTTACATCAACCTTCTTCCAGATATTATTGAATATCTCACCGAACGCAATTGGGAATTTGAGATAGAAGATAACCGTTCATCTCGTCAGTCATTTCAATTTAATGAAGTAGATGAAAACACATTTGCACACAAGACATGGCCAAAGGGTCATCCTGTTGCAGGACAACCAATTGTTCTGCGTGATTATCAAATTGAAATCATCAATAAGTTTCTTGGTAATACTCAGTGTGTTCAGAATGTAGCCACTGGTGCGGGCAAGACTATCATGACAGCAGCCCTGAGCCTTATGGTTGAGCCATATGGTCGTTCTATTGTTATTGTTCCTAGCAAGAGTTTAGTTCTACAAACAGAAGAAGATTATAAAAATCTTGGGTTAGATGTTGGTGTTTATTTTGGTGAACGCAAAGAATTAGGTCGCACACATACTATCTGCACATGGCAGAGCCTTAATAGCCTTTACAAGAGCACTAAAGGCACAGGCAATGAATGGACCATGATGCTTAATGTTGCAGCAGTTATTGTTGACGAAGTACATCAGGCAAAAGCAGAAGTTCTCAAATCAATGCTTACCACTGAATTTGCCGATGTTCCTATCCGTTGGGGATTGACTGGAACTATTCCAAAAGAAGCATTTGAACAAGTTGCGCTTAAAGTAGCAATTGGTGATGTTATCAGTCAACTCAGTGCTAGCACCTTACAAGAGGCTGGTGTGCTGTCTAACTGTCATGTAAACATTGTTCAGACAGTTGAGCACAGTGATTTTAGAAATTATCAAGAAGAACTAAAATATCTAACAACTAATAAAGATCGTCTTGACCATATGGCAAGTTTTCTTAGTGAAGTTATTAAAACAGGAAATACGCTTGTGTTGGTTGATCGCCGTGAGTGCGGCGATGAATTGGTTGCACGACTGCCTAACAGTGTGTTTGTTCAAGGAGACATGAAGAATGCAAAACGCAAAGAACACTATGATGAGATTGCTAACGTCAGTGACAAAATCATTGTTGCAACTTATGGAGTGGCTGCGGTTGGCATTAATGTTCCTCGTATTTTTAACCTTGTTCTTATTGAACCTGGCAAGTCATTCGTTCGTGTCATTCAGTCTATCGGTCGTGGCATTCGTAAGGCAGAAGACAAAGACTTTGTTCAAATCTGGGACTTGACTGCTGATTGTAAGTTTGCCAAACGACACTTAACTAAGCGTAAACAATTTTATAAAGAAGCCAATTATCCATTTACACAAGAAAAGAGTATCTACAAATGAGTTATAGTCATGTAGTATTTTGTGGTGATAGTTATATGAGATGTTATATTGATGCTGGTGGACACCTAGACCTATGCAATCAACTTGGTGCAGAACCTATTATGTTATATCGTAGTGGCAGTGCTCATGAATATGTTATAAATCATATCTATAACACGGTTGCAAAACTTCCAAAGGCATTGGTAATATGGGGGTTAAGTCATCCGCATCGTATTGATGTTCCATATAATAATCCAAAGTCAAATGTCAGTATGTGGGCAACGCTTAACAATGATCATTTAGTAGGCAATGATGGTATTCATGATTTTTCTGACATAGATAAAAATGAACGACTACTAAACATTTTTATAGATTATCTTGTAAACATTAAATCAAATAACCGATTGTTTATTGAACAAAGTTTGCAGCAGATTAAATTTACTGCTGCTTGGTTGACCAGTGTAAATCATGACTATCTTATTTGGAATCAAACACTTACAGATTTTTCACTTTTTAAAAAATTTAAATTTACAGTGGCATCAGACATAGAAAACGATAGTGGATTTTATAATATATTTGACTGGTGCATGAATCAACATTTGCATGATTGTAATATTCCTTTTCGTAAATCAGACATGCACGATAACAAATGGAACATATCAGCACATCCACTAGAATGTGTTGAATTAAACAATGAAATAAACAAATTTATTCTAGATAACTTAAAAGGTAGAAATTTAATATGAGAATACTAACCGTAGACAATACCGTATTTGAAATGAATAACTTGCCAGATCAAGTAGATGATTTGCGATTCTGTGTATTGGATAATAGTAACCCAAGTGAAGCAGATTATTATTTCTTACCATTGGTATTTTTAGAATCATTTAATGATCCTGCACTAATGCTAAAGATAGGCGACCATAAGATAATGATGCCATATAATTGGCGTATTCTTATTGGTGAAGCAGAAATTGGTGATTTGGAAGCCTTACCACTGACCAAGTTAAATGATCGTGGATTTCAGGCATTTACATTTAATCCCCTGAGTTCATTCCGTGCGGCATTTATGAATATTGAAATTACAGATGTTTATCAGGATGTGCGTTGGTATTTTCCTAAACTAAAGAATGGTCAACTACTTTGCATTCCGCTAAGCGATGGACCAAAGCCAGTATGTGCCTACTTTGTTAAAGAAATCAGCCGTGCAAGTGAGACTATTGACATCCAGAACATAGTGTAGTATAATATAAAAATGAATAAACTTGACATTGGCTATGAAATGGCACAGTTAGACACCAAGAATCGTGCCTTCTATGATGAACTTACCGATGAAGAACGCAAGAAGTTCTCTACATATCTTATGTTGCGTTGGGGAAGTGCCGTAACGGGTGAGCCAATACTACAACAATACTATCTGCAAGCAATGAATGAGCGTGTTAATAAGCGTTTTTTTGACCTTGGTAAGCATCCTAAACTACAATGGCTGCTACTGACTACTGTAAGCCCTAACATGGGCAAACATCGTCATGAGTGGATGGCATTTAGTGCTCGCAAGTCAAAGAACAAACGAGCAGATATTATTGCCAAATTATATCCAGAATATAAACTTGATGATTGCGAATTGTTGGCAGCAAGTATTCCTGACCCTGAGTTCAAGGCAATGTTGGTAGAATTAGGTTGGAATGATAAAGAAATTAAAGAGGCGTTGAAATGATTTTATTTGCTGGTGATAGTTTCAGTGCATGGGATGATAAAGAAACATGGTTACATTTTTTTTCTAACAAACTTAAATTAGATTTTAAAAATACAAGTATTGAAGGAAGTAGTTTATGGTCGGCATACAGTCAAATCAATTTAGAGCAACATAAAATTTTAAATAATTATTATGATTATTTAATTATCACATGTACAAATTATAGAAGAATACCATATTGCAGCAATGCACATATGTCATATTATACAGGAAAAGTTGAAAAAGAACCAATTGATACAGAAGAAAAAAAACATAACATTGCTCATTTAAACTATTATGAAAAATTTTATAATACTGAAGTACATAAATTTCTCTATGACAATATATTAGCACATATTATTACATATTTTCATAAACACACTAAAATAATTTTATTACCAAGTTTTTCTGATAGTTTAATTTCAATCAACGTTGCAAATAAAAATTGGAATAATGATTTTATGTATACTAACTTCTCATTGAATCAATTAGTTACAAAGGGACAAGATATGAAAAATCATATGAATACTACTACAAATAAAATTTTTGGAGAATTATTAGCAGATAAAGTTAAACATGCAAATTTTGGGCCACTTGATTTAACCATCAAAGAAATCAAAGAGGCAATGAAATGACACTTAAAAGTGCTTTTACTAATGCAGGTGATGTTGCGTTTATTAACATCCAAGAAACACATGGTGGACAAAATATTGATATTAGGTTCTCTATTGAAATGATGGAATTGGTTGCGTTCTGGAAGGAATGGGGACCAGTGTTTAAGAGTAATAATACTAGTGTGATGGATGCACTTAATAGTGTCAAAGTATTGCATGAAATAACAAAATGAATATTGACTTTCTTACAGTTGTATATCGTAATGATCTTGATTTTTTAAAAAAACAAGCGCAAAGTTTTTCAACTTATGTTAATGATGATAATGTAAAAAATCTTTATGTTATTTTAAACGATGATAATTTAACACATGCCGATATTGATATATCTTGGTGGAATACCAATAAAGATAAAGTGCGAGTAATTCATCGTAATGATATTGGTTATTTCCCACCAGCAACATTATGGGGTTGGTATACACAGCAATTATGTAAAATTTTAGGAACTGCCAATTGTGAAAGTGATTGGTGTTTTATTTTCGATTCTAAAACTTTTATGGTTAACAAATTTTATATAAATTTAGTATTTCAAGAAAATCGTGCTAGATTTTCAAAAGTTAAAGTTAGTGAATATTGGCAACCTGGATTTTCATATCTTAAAAAAGTATACAATGTTTTAGAATTAGATTCATGGGTAAGTCCAGGTGGTGTGCCATTTATGGCGCATGTGCCTACTATGCGAGCAATGGTTGATGATAATCTAAACTTTATTGAATGGTTTCATACACATTGTCTTTTTTATGATCCAAATATTCCTGATTCTGATGCTATTTCTGAATTTCTGTGTTATTCTGTTTGGGTTTTTAAAGAAAATTTATTTAAGATACTGTATAATGGAAAGCAACTTACTACTAATTATAATTATGAACAATCAATGGCACAAGATTTTGAAGAGTGGATGCAACGAGTAGAAGATGAAACCGAAATAGGAAAAGTATTTACTGCCAGTATTCATCCTACTGCATTTAAATTATTAACAACTAATCAACAAGAACGTTGGCTAAATTATTTAAAAAAACGGAATATAATATGAAAGCATTGTGTATGGTAGCACATCCTGATGATTGTGTAATTTTTGGTTACCACTATATAATGGAACACAGCGATTGGGATTGGAATATATGCTATCTTACATACAACTTGCCACATGAACGAGCCATAGAAATGAAAAATTTCTGGACATCTCGTGGAATTGAAACTAATTTTGGTGGTTTTATCGACGATTGGAAATCGGTAAAGAATGGGGAAATAGGATTCAATGATATCGATGCAAAGAAATTTATAGATTATCATTGTTATAAAGCAGATACTATTTTAACTCATAATCACTTTGGTGAATATGGTCATCCACATCATTTATTCATTAATCAGGCAGTGCAACACATTAATGTCCCTAAAGTATATTTTGGTCATCATCCTGAATATGGCAGTTATGCTATACATGGAAATCCATCGTATGATTTAAGTGAACTGCCAATACATAGAGATATTATTAATGGGTTTGATCTTACTATTAGTCAATATCATACGATTCCAGAGTTAAAATTAAATGTTTGATATATTTGTTGTTGTATGTAAAGATGATTTTCCACAACTAAAAATACTTGCCAGAAGTATTGATAAATTTTGTCACAATTTTCCAATTAACAAAATTGTTGTTGTTGGCAATGATCATCATGAAAATATAAATGATGCGTTAACCAATCAATGTCATTACTTTGGTTCATTTGCAAACAAGGTAAGCATACATAATTACAATGAAATATATGATGGTCCATGGCATGATGGATATGATGTTCAACAGATACTAAAGTTAAATGCATTTAAACTTTGTAACAGTAAATATATTATGATTCTTGATGCTAAGAATTTCTTTGTCAAACCTGTTGAGTTAAATGCGATAATTCAACGCAATAAATTACGAGCAGTATATGATACTACCGCAGAATTTTGGTTAGAAAATAAAATTTTTACACATAGCCTATTTGATTTATCATCTGATAGCCGTCAAATAATGGTAAGAACTCCTTTTTTTATTAAACGAGAAACATTAAAAGAATGTCTTGATTATATTGCAGAACACTTCAATTATCTACCGCAAGATATTATTGGACATAATAAAGAAGATAAAACAAACGAGTTCATGCTTCTACAATCATTTATTTTAAAAAAATATGGCAATTTTGAATCGTATTTTTTCTTTACGAATGACAACCCACAGTGCGGAAGTTATAATAGCGGAATATGGCCAATAGATATTGAAAGATGGAATGATTTTCATTGGGATTTAATTGATGGTGCAAAAGTTCCTAGAAATTTAGAACAAGTATTAACATTGGAATGGGCGGTGGGTGACAATATTTTTTGTAGCAGTGTGCATCGTAGGTCTATCAGACTTATGACGGATGATGTTATTGAACAGTTAAAATTGTTTTGGATAAAACTTGATCTATGTAATTATAGCGAGGCAACCGATGTTATCAACGGTATAAAAAATTATGTTTGATTTATTTGTTGTTGTTTATGAAAATGATTATCCTCTTTTAAAGATACTTGCTCACAGTGTTAGTAAATTTTGCCAATCATTACCAATTAATCAGATTGTAATAGTTGAAAATTCTAATAATCCCACATATAATATTGAAGATATTAGTTTACACTTTGGCAATCTTGCAAGGTTCGTTAAAATTGTTAGATGGCAGGAAATTTATAGCGGTCATCTTACCGAAGATGGATATGTGCGTCAACAAGTTCTTAAACTTATTGCACATAAAGCATGTCACGCCGAGAATATAGTAATATTAGATGCAAAGAATTTTTTTATTAAAGAAATCAATGAACATACTTTTATAAATGATGGTAAACTTATTGCGCAATATGACAACGATATATTAGAAGGTGATTTGCCATGTTATCCATTGAAAAAATATGTATTTGATTTATTTAATATTGATATGTCTGTTAAAACATTACCAATAGTTACACCATTTTTAATTAAGCGAAAATTTCTTGAAGAGTTGGAAGTAGTACTGTTATCTGATTTTAATTTAACACCTGACAGTTTTTTTGGAAATTTTGTGCCAGCACACACAAATGAATTTTATCCTATGCAATCGCATATTATATCTAAGCATGGCAAATTAGAAGATCATTATTTTATAACAAATGATTTTGTCAACAGTTTATGGGATAGAGATTTACACTTAATTACTACTGATATGTCCTTATCAAAATTTTTAACACAATCTTATATGACAAACAGTAATATATTAGTGTCTGGTATACATCGTCGTGCTATTATTAAGATGAACGATGATTTACGAAATCAAATTATTGCCTTCTGGGTTGATACTGGCATATGCAATATTGAAATTGCCACCGATATCATCAATGATATTGTAAACGAATAACTGGTGTGTTAAAGTATGGTTATGAGTGAATTGCAAAAGATTGCAGAAGAAGCAAGGCGTGATATGAAATCAGGCGAACACAAATGCAAATATTGTGGTCAAGGTTTTGTGCGTGAAAGCACCCTTCAAGTTCATCAATGTGAGCCAAAGCGCCGTGATTTGCAGCAAGGTGAAAAAGGTGTTATCATTGGATTTCAAACTTGGTTACGGTTTTATGAACTTACTCAAGGTTCAGCAAAGTTAAAGACTTATGAAGATTTTTGTAGCAATAACTTCTACAATGCATTTGTAAAGTTTGGGCGGCATTGTGTTGCAATTAGTGCAATTAATGTTAAACAATTTATGGATTATGTGCTAAAGAATCAAATCAAGATTGATAACTGGTGCAAAGATAAGGTTTATGAAGAATACCTATATGGATTGTTGCGCAGTGAAAGTTCAACTGATGCGCTAGAGCGCAGTGTAATTACTATGCAAGAATGGGCAGAAGAAACTGGCAATCAAATCAACGACTATTTCAATAAAATAAGCAACAATCGCTTGGTATTGCATATTACCAATGGTCGTATTTCACCATGGGCAATCTATTGCTGTGATAGTGGCATTGAAAAGTTGCAAACGCTATCCGAAGAACAAATTACAATGCTAATAACATGGATTGATTTTGAATTTTGGCAACGTAAGTTAAAAGATTATACGGCTGATGCTGAACTTTCTCGTCATATTATGGCGCAAGCAGGTTTCTAATGACTAAAGAAAAACAAAGATTTGTTGTTCCTTCGCCAATACCAGGTATTAATTGTGGCAAAGGTCTTAGTATGTTAGTTATTTCTGATGTTAAGTTTTGGCAAGCAAATGAAATTGAAATTCGAACATGGGTAAATGCTAGTTTAAAAAAAGTATCACCTGCGTGGGAACAATGGGGAAATAAAAGTTGGCAAACTGGCATGGTATTAGTATTTGCCGATGAAGAAGATCGAATGTTATTCTTGATGAGATGGTCGTGAGTCATATCGATATTGAATTTTCCGAAGATTTATGGAATCATGACATTGTTGAAGTTGGAATATGGCTTGACGAGAATATGCCCAACCCACCAAATGATGAAAGCCCAAGATGGTTTATTGGCAATGGTCAAGAGTATCGCTGGGGAATTAGATTTTATGATGAAGAAGATGCAGCATTGTTTATTTTGCGTTGGGGATTCAAATAATGGACATTGACATAGACTTTGGAAACCGTGAGGATATCTTGAAACTTATCAAGCATATTCCTGCGAGTATTACTCGTGATGGTGTTGTTGTCAAGCATAACACTGGAGTCTATGTCAATACTATTCCTTATAATCCGCTAACAGGATTATCCAATATTGATTATAATGAAGCCGAAGAATTAGGTTATATGAAATTAGATATGTTGAATGTGCATATCTATAATTTAGTCAAGAGCAATGAGCATCTTGATGAGTTAGTCGCAAAAGAACCTGATTGGAATTTGCTCAAAGATAAAGAATTTGTTGATAAGTTGATGCATCTCAACAATCATTTTGATACGGTGCAGAAACATTTTCCCGATACGCTAGAGAAATTAGCAATGGTATTGGCGTTGATTCGTCCAAGTAAGCGATATCTTATTGGCAAACGATGGCGAGAGATTGCAGAAGAAATTTGGATTAAACCTAGTGAAGGTTATTATTTTAAACGTGCGCATAGTTTTTCCTACGCATTATTGGTTATGATTCACATGAATCTACTTTGCGAAAAAAACGTGTGATTTTTTGAAGTAAGCATAAATAATATTATGCCGAAAAGTAAAAATTATGATAATTGGGTTAAACAAAATTATCCTCGAAAATGTGAATATTGTGAATACATAAGCAATAATCCAGCAATGTATTCATATCATAAAAAAACACACGACCCTATACCAGAGGGAAAGTTGTGTGATCATGGATGTGGTCAATTGGCTACAATTATAAACACACATGGAAAATATACGTGTTTGCCAATTGCACAAAATTGTCCTGAATATATTAAAAAACATTCTAATTTTGTTAAAGAACAATGGAAACGGCCCGAAGCAATAGAACGAAAGAAGAGAACAAAAGAAATATTTTTAAAAACTTGTGCAAACAATACAGATGCAATTGAAAAAAGTAAAAATGTTAGAAGAAAAAAATCTGGTTTAATAACACCAGAAATTGCAAAAGAATTTCGTCATTATGCAAGAAAGATTAGAACAGCGGCACAGATATGGGCTAAAGATCAAGGATATAATTTGGGACGCCAAACCTATCATGTAGATCATAAGTTAAGTATTTTAGATGCGTGGAATGCAAACTTGCCAATAAATGTAGTAAACCATCCCGCAAACTTACAGGTATTAGAAGCAAATAAAAATTCAAGTAAAGGTTCTAAAAGTATAATAAGTGTTGAGGAATTATTATTATTGATTAAGCGAGACGCTTAACTAACTGAACTACACGACGTTTGGTTCTGCGTTCTGCAAGTTTGGCAATGGAAACAACATGGCCTTGCTGTTCTTGGATATCTTTGCATGTAAGAGTTACAGTGCTGTAACGGAAAGGATTCCAAGTATCTTTTAAGAATATATTTATTGGGATAAGACGGTTACTTTCCCACCACCATATTTCTGCTGCTTCTAAAAAAGCAATCTTATCTTTATCTGTTCGTAGTTTGTTAAATGCATACATGCTAATGATATCGTTGTCAAAGTTTTGAATGACACCAATGTAATCACTATGCGTGTATCGTATATAACTTAGGAAGGGATATTTTTCTAACATTTGTTCAATTGAAATCATAATAAATATATGCGGAGTCCATTGTTGTGCAGCCAATTTCAGGTTATTTATATAAACAAGTTATAACAGTTGTAAAGAATAATGACTTTGCACCTCACAGGGAGAATCAGTTAGTGTATGCTCGTCCATTACAAATTTATAAAGGTATAGATAATAAATTTCAGATTCTAATTAAAAATGCCGATCAAAAGCCTGTGAGTTTATTAGATAGTACAGTTTTATTTAACCTTATTGATCCTACCTCTCAAGAATTAGTGTTTAGCAGAAACCTAGTCGTTGTTTATACCGATACTGGCACTGCAACCGCCACAATGGAACAGACGCTGTTAGACAATATTAATGCTGGCTTATACAATTATAGCATTGTAGTTACCAATGGTGAAGGTGAACAACAGATTGCTTATAGTGATGACAACTATAATGCACAAGGACAAGCACGAGTAAACGAAAATGTTTATCCTGCATTTGTGCCAACGCTGCTGCCTACTATTTTACAATATGGCAATAACAGTGATACAAATTATATGAATGTTGCTTACACTGGCACCAGTGTCATTGCTGATCGTGTTAAGGGTGTAGCAGTACAACAAACGGTTCAGTACAACGCTAATGCATTTACTGGCAATATTGATCTACAAATCACGCAAGAAATACCAACCACGTTAAATCCAAACTCTTATATTACTATTAACACTGTTGCACTTAACAACTTTAGCGGTAATGGATATTTTAACTTTCAAGGCAAGTTTAACGCTGTTCGTTTTAAAATCACACAAGTTAATGGCACAGTGAATTATATCGCATATCGTCCTTGACTTTTGCCATAAATCTGTTATATTAGTTGTATGGAAATAACTGACCAAATCCTGCAGCATCTGCCATGGAAACGCAAATCCACACCTAGCGGTTGGATAAGTTTCAATGCTGTCTGCTGCCATCATAATGGTCACGGTGTAGATACTCGTGGTCGTGGTGGTGTTATGCCGTCACCAGAGGGCGGTATTACTGCTCACTGTTTTAATTGTCATTACACTGCCGCTTGGCAACCAGGTAATCGTCTTTCATATAAGATGCGCCGTTGGATGGCTTGGCTTGGTATTGCCGATGATACTATTTCTCGTCTTAGTTTGTTTGCAATGGCTACTGCATCTGCAGAACCAATTGCGCCAGAACCACGGCAATTGCCTACCTATGAACCTCGTGAGCCATGTCCTGGTCGTCCTATTACAAGTTGGTTAAATGATGGGTATATCAATGAAGACGATTATAATTCTCTTGAAACTGCTATTAATTATCTTGATTCTAGAGGGTTTGGCGATAAGCTATCTGATTTTTACTGGACAGACGACCCTTCTTTAAGAAACCGTGTGTTAGTTCCATTTACTTGGAAAAACAAACCTATGGGATTTAGCGGTCGGTTGTTTGAAGATGGTAAGAAGAAGATAAAATACTTCTCTAACTATCCAAGCAATATGATATGGGGATATGACAAACAACACAAGGATGCAAAGTTTTGTATTGTTGTAGAAGGATTGCTTGATGCGGTTGCTATCGGTGCGCTTGCAATTTGTTCGAATGAAATTAATGATGGTCAGGCTCAAGTTATTGAAACATTAGACCGTGATATCATTGTTGTACCTGATCGTGATAAGGCTGGTGGAGCAATGGTTGATGCTGCGCTAAGGTATGGGTGGAGCGTGGCATTTCCTGATTGGGGCGATGGTATTAAGGACGTAGCTGATGCCGTTGCAAAATATGGCACATTGTTCACGATGCGCAGTATTTTAGATAGTGTGCAAACTAATAAGTTAAAAATTCAACTCCATACTAAAAAATGGTTTTGACAATCTCAAATGAAAAGTATATAATTACCTAATGGCAAAAACATACGATAGCGCAATACAAAAGTTATTCGTTGAGATGATGTTGAGTGATCCGCAAAGCTATGTGCGTGTTCAAAACATCTTTAATCCAAACAACTTTGACCGTAGTTTAAAGGGTGCAGCAGAGTTTATTAAAGAACACTGTGAAAAGCACACCGTTATGCCTATTGTTGAGCAGATTAATGCTGCTACCAACAATACCTTTGCTCAAGTTCCTGGCATGACTGATGATCATACTAGTTGGTTCTTGGAAGAGTTTGAAGATTTTACTAAGCAAAAAGAACTTGAACGAGCCATTCTTGCCGCCGCAGATTTGCTTGAGAAAGGTGACTTTGGTCCAGTTGAAAAACTTATCAAGGATGCAGTTCAAATTAGTTTGACTAAAGACCTTGGAACCGATTACTTTGCTGATCCCAAAGCACGTTTGATGAAAATCAAAGATAATAATGGTCAGGTTTCGACGGGGTGGAATGCACTTGACCAGAAACTCTTTGGCGGTTTCAACAAGGGAGAACTGAATATCTTTGCTGGTGGTTCAGGTAGCGGTAAGTCACTGTTCATGCAGAACATTGCAGTTAATTGGATGCAACTTGGTCTCAATGGTGTATATGTTACGCTAGAATTGAGCGAAGAACTTACCTCTATGCGTATCGATAGTATGGTAACCAATATTGCCAGTAAGGATATCTTCAAAGACATTGACAATGTTGATATGAAGGTTGTCATGATGGGTAAGAAGAGTGGTAGATTACAGATTAAGTATTTGCCAGCCCAAAGCAACATCAACGATGTTCGTTCTTATGTAAAGGAACTTCAAATCCGCACTGGTCGTAAGGTTGATTTTATTATGATCGATTATCTTGACTTGCTTATGCCTGTTAGTGCCAAAGTTAGTCCAAGTGATTTGTTTGTTAAAGACAAGTATGTAAGTGAGGAAATTCGTAACTTTGCCAAAGAAATGCAAATTCTATTAGTTACTGCATCGCAGTTGAATCGTGCATCTGTGGAAGAAGTAGAGTTTGACCATAGCCATATTTCGGGTGGTATTTCCAAGATTAACACTGCTGATAATCTATTTGGTATCTTTACTTCTCGTAGTATGCGTGAACATGGCAAATACCAGTTGCAGATTATGAAGACTCGTTCATCTAGTGGTGTTGGTCAAAAGGTTGAACTTGAGTTTGATGTTGACAGTTTGCGTATTCGTGATTTGCCAGATGATGGTGACACTCACCAGTTTAAGAAGCCTGTTAGTAGCATCTTTGATGGTATAAAGAATAAAAGCACGGTTATACCAAGTACGGAACCAGAAGAAAGTGGCAAAATTGTGGCAGATGTTAACAGCAGTAAACTAAAACAAATGCTAGCCAACATTAAAAAAACTTAAATACCCTATGATTTCCCTACAAAATATAAAACATTTGCATATTGAATTTAGTTCGCTATGCAATGCTAGGTGTCCACAATGTCCACGTAACCTATTTGGTTATCCATTTAATATGGGTTACGTGGAAACAAACTTAACGTTAGAACTTGTTAAAAAATCTTTTAGTCCGTCATTCATTTCACAATTGCGAGTGTTGTTGGTTAATGGAAACTTTGGCGATTTTACATCTAATTTAGAATCCCTAGAAATACTACAATATTTTAAGTCATGCAATGAAAATTTGCAAATAGAAATAAGCACAAATGGTAGCGCAAGAAACGCACAGTTTTGGTCTGAGTTAGGAAAATTAACAAGTACAGAAGTGCATTTCTGTTTGGATGGATTACAGGATACACATCATCTTTATCGTCAAGATACTGATTTTAATAAAATTTTACAAAATGCAAAGACATATATGGATGGCGGTGGAACTGCAATTTGGAAAATGATAAAATTTGACCATAATGCACATCAACTAGAAGAATGTCGCAGTATGTCCGTGGATTGTGGTTTTAAAAGATTTGACCTCATAGATCATGGTAGAAATATAGGACCAGTCTTCAATCGTGATGGCACCCTATCTCATATTATGGGCGAATGGGGGGGTGATACAGTTATTGAAAATATTATTGCGGATAAAAGTAATCAGAATAAAGAATTTTATATTAACCCACATGTTGTTGGCACCACCCATTCATGCTTTACGAAAAATGAAAAATCAATTTATATTTCTGCAGTAGGCAAAGTATATCCATGTTGTTTCTTTGGATTTAGTCCAGAGACCTATGACAAAGGTTGGAATGGTAAAATGAATCGTCAAATTAAACCACTACTAGAAAAAAATAGTTTACATGAGTATGATTTAGAAACATGCATTGCTTGGTTTGGCAAAGTTGAAAGTGCCTGGACAAAAGATAGTTATGAAGAGGGTGCTATCATGACATGCGATATAATGTGTGGAAATGTTCCGCAAGCATAATTTCCAATAAATAAAAGTACGGAGTAACTATTTTGCGTAAACAAACTCGTAGTATATTGGATGAATTAAGTTCAATGCCTGTTGGACAAAACGCTGGTCTAGTTCTAGAAAGTCGTGCTAACCATATTATCAACAGTGCAGTAAACTTAATCAATCAAATACGTGAAAACTATGATGCTCCAGAAGCAGACGAGTTAGAGCGCAGACTTATTAACGCTATTCGTGGACAAGACCCACAGAAATTCGTACGTGGTTTAAGGAAGATCAATGAGAGCCGTTGAATTTTTATCAGAAATAACAAAACCAGATGCTCCGCCACCGAAAGCAGGTGATATTGAATTTGAGAAGAGTAAACAAACATTTGTGCAAATTATACAGCAAACTATTGCAGACTACAGTAAAAATCTCAATGATATGAAACAAATGGCTCCTACCGAATATAAAAAACGCATACAAGATCGTAACAAAATGGTTACAGATTTTCAAGAAATATTATCAAACACGTTGATAGCAAAAGGTAATAAATTTATTACTAAAAGAGATTTAAACGATATTGGATTAAATAAAATTAACTTTAGCAGTGGGTCACGAACACAAAAACAAACAGCTACACAACCTTCACAAACTGCAAATAATGCTCCGCAACCTATAACTGTTGGTGGTGAAACAATTAAACCAAGTGATCCTAGATACGCATCAATGTCTGCCGCACTTGATAAACAAACTCAAAAAAATGCAACAGGTGAATCGGTTGAAGAAGCAGTATTAAATTTAAAAAATAATGCGATTGTTTTTACACCACGTGAAATTGATGGATTAGCAACACGTGCAACACAAGTTTGGTATAGAAATCGCCAACTTAAAGCAAAAAATCCACAACTTTGGGCGCAGATGACTGGTGATCAAACAAACAGTGGAATTCAATCAATTGGAACTAGTCGTAATGGTAAAATAATTTCAAAAGCAGTCGGCATAAATCAAGAGAAACCAGAATTTTTACAGTCGTTGGTTAATATGCTGTACAAACCAGGCGGACCAACAGAACTTGCTCATAAGTTGCAACAAGCTGGTGCACCAAAACCTAATTAAAATAATAAAGTTTAATTCTATATATTTTTTGCATATCAGCATAAATAATTACAGCGTTGTAAAGACGCAAATTTTGGAGAATTAAAATGGCAGATTTTTATCGTACAAATGGTAATGCTGGTGTAGTTGGTGATGGTAAGGGTTTTATCTCAACAGCAATCGGTGCTAGCTTTATCGGAAAGTTCCCTGTAGCACTTGCAGGTTATATCGCTAACACTAGCGGCACAGCACAAGATATTCGTGGTGAAAGCGCAGTAAACTATGCAATTCCTGCAATCATCAATGCAATTGAGTCAAACGTGACTGTTCTTGCGTATCAGATTGAAGCAACTTCTGGTGGTAACATCAGTATTCTTCTTGAAGGTGCACAGGGTCTTGCATCAACTGATGCTGGTATCGCAACTGTTGTTCAGTCAACTGTTCGTAGTCTAACTGCTGCTGGTAACAACGCAGTTGATTGCAGTGGTTCATTGTTCGTAAACAAGGGCTTCAAGCTAAGTTTCGTATAATATATACTAGATATAGTACAAAGTTTAAGGGCGAGCAATCGCCCTTTTTCTTTGTCTAAATTACTTTACTATAAGTAAAAACATGATCAGATGTATGACATTATTTGATATTACCAGAAATGGTGATTATCATGCAAGTAACCAATTAAAAAATTGGCACACACTGCTGCAGGCAATCAATTTACAATCAATTCCTACCATTCAATCCTATCCAAAGCGATTTTTTCGCAACATAGATGGTCTAGGGTTTGGATCAAAGTATAGTGGACATGAAGAAATTTGGATGTTTGACTTTGATATAGACAACTTTGATGGTGATTTAACAGAATTGAAAAACAATATTAATCTAATACCAATGATTACTGGTTTAGAAGAAACGGTTAGCAATCTTGACCACTATACAATCATGAGTGGCGATAATCAAAATATAGTGTTTTTATTATTATAAGTGTCATAATAAATAATATTTGCAATGCATGGAGTTGTTATGGCAAAGAAACCATATGAAATAGAGCGAACCAGTTTAGAAGCGCATGTCGATATCTGTGCAGAGCGTTATGAACAAATGGATACGAAAATGGATACTATGGAATTAAGACTTGCAAAGGTTGAATCCATAGTCAGCGATATTAAATCTATGTTAATCGAAAAAGAAACTTTGGCTTATAAAAAACTCGTTGGCTTAGGAATTGGCATTATTGGCTCACTATTAACGGCACTTTTGGGACTTATATTATATGTGGCAAAAACGCATAGTTAATTGACAAACAGTGCTGCTTTGTGCTAAATTAATAGCATGATAGATGAAAGCAAAACACTCAACAAAATCAAAAAATTCGTCACGGAAGAATACGATCACTTGCCCAACAAAGGCGCAGTGATTGTAAAATCCGTGGGGAGCGGATATGTAATCAATAACATTGAAGTAAAACTCAATGGTAATATATGGCACGTGATTAAAGATAAAACTATAATTAGTGTATTGCGTCAACGTCGTTTGGCTATACTAACTGCTGCACTTGTTGCAAAGCGTATGTATCGTGATGCAAGTAGTGTTAGTGTGATTGATCGTCAATTGGATATCTATCTTGAAGATCAAAATTACTTTCGTGTACGGCTTAAACGCAATCCAGAAAATGATGTAACAGCAGATCGTCTTAGTCGTGTTGACAGCGAACTAGACTTGTTGAACCAACAAATACATCTTTTAGAAAAAAGTGTTGCGTTGGCATAAATATTATTAAATGCAAGGGCAATAAAATGTTTGTAAAAGAATTTAACGCTGTATCAGCACATGATCTGAATAAGCAGCTAAACAAAGTATATAATTGGCAACTTGATCTTAAGAAGATCAATGAGAACGATGCTAAACGTATGCTAGCAACTATTCAAAATAAAATGACAAACATTAAACGAACTAACCAAGCACATTATGCTGAACGTGTTCCAGAATATATGGAAGCCGTTATGGTTAATAAAGTCCTCGAAACATGGAAAAATGAAATGGCATACGGTCGCAAAATTATCGCAGAAAAAATACAAGCAATTGATTCATATTGTTCAGTTTCTCTTAACGAACGTGAACTTAGTCCAAGTGAACTCAAGAAGCGTGAGCACTTTGCAAAGGCACTTAAAGGAAAGAAGGGTGACTTTGAAAAACGTTACGGTAAGCGTGGCGAAGAAGTTATGTATGCCACTGCTACTAAGATGGCAAAGAATGAAAGTTATGAATTACCACCTGCACTAACTGAAGGTGAAATTGAACAAGCACGTGTTACTATGGCTACTCGTGACCTTACTGATACAGTTCAAGACATTGTTGAGAAGATCAGCAAGATGCAAAATGAACAACTTCCAGCACTTGTTAGTGCTATGAAAGATGAAGTTGGCATGGAACAGGCTAATTCATTTAATGATTCAACTAAGCAAACCTTACAAGGTTTGTTAGATGCTGCAAACAGCGCACGTGATACACTTGATAATGCAAGTCGTGGCATCTATGGCGGCAACGAAATGGATACTGGTGCTGCTCCTGATATGGGCGGTGCAGACATGGGCGTCGCTGCTCCTGATATGAATGCACCACTTGGTGGCGAAGAAGAAGCAATCACTCCTCCACGTGACGGCGAAAGTGAATTAGATGCTGCTGACACTGCTGTTGGTGGCACTGCTGAATTGGGTCGTGGTCGTAGAGCATAATTATGAAATTGCTTGAGGTTGCTCCAGATTTCGTAAAAAGTCAGGCAGGTGTTCTGATGACTATTCTGCAATATCTGGAGAATAAAACTAAACCTGGTACACAAATACCAATGGCAAATATTGCTAAGTTAATGAATAATGCTGGTTATAGTTTTAACTATGATAATCTTCAAGAACTTATTCAAAATACACCAGCGATTGAAGACATGATTGGCAATTATAACAAAGATCATATTGTGTTAGGCAAAGAAAGTATTGCTAACAAAGAACCTGATGAAGCAGAGGCTGAAAAACAAACTGCCACAGTAGATAATATGGCAAGCAATGCAAGTAAGTTTTAATCTAAATACTTAATGCGTATAGGTGATTTAGAAACCCTAACTACATTCCATGATAAACTTAACCCAGATTTATGGGAAGGCAATCGTTTAAAGCCACAAGTGCGTCTTGCACTGTTTAAAATTGCAAAAGCATTTGTTGAATTTATCAATGTAGAAGACTTAGAACTTACCGATATTACAATAAGTGGTAGCAATGCTAGTTTTAATTATAATAACAAAAGTGATATTGACCTTCATCTTATTGCTAACAGTAATGGACCTTGTAAAGTTAATCTCAAAGACTTATTCCAAGCTAAAAAAGTAATATTTAATGATCAACATGATATTACTGTTTTAGGACACGCAGTTGAAGTATATGTTCAAGGCAGCGAAGATGCTCACATATCAAACGGCGTATACAGCATTTATAATGATAATTGGGTACATTTTCCAAAGAAGATAACTGCCAAGCCAGATGTTACTAATATTGAACATAAGTTTGAACACTTAGAAGAAGAAATTAAACAAGCACTTGAAAGTGGTGATCCACAGACAATTGCGAGACTTAAAAAACGCATTAAAGATATGCGTCAAAGTGGATTAGAAAAGAATGGTGAGTTTGGCGTAGAAAACTTAGCATTTAAATTACTTCGCAACACTGGCTTAATTCAGAAATTATATGATGCCGAAACTATTGAGACTGATAAAGAATTAAGTCTTGATGAAGGTTTCTCTAACGCAATGTCTACCAACGACATGATTGCATATCTAAGACAATATCATGACACAAACTTACATCAGGATTATCTCAAGCATTTAAGAACATTTAGTAAGTTTGTTTTAAAAAATATTCCCGTAAGTTCACTTGATACTGAATTGAGTGGATTAGAAAAAGAAAAAGTAGAACAATACAAAAACATGGATTTTACTAAGGCTCCACCTATTGTAGTAGGCGATGGACATATTCTTGATGGTTATCATAGAGCAAATGCAGCAAAAGCATTGGGTATTACTACTATTAAAGCCTATGTTGGAGTTAAAGGTAATGGCAATGTGGCAGAAGGTAACGCTTTTTTAGGCGCATTAAACACTGCCAGAAATAATAACCTAGATTATTTTATAGTTGATGGCAAGAAATACAAAGTAAAAAAGAACAAGAAAATTGTTAAAGAAGAAGAGTTGAGCGAAAAGTGGAGCAAGAAATATAAACGCAGTATAGATTGCTCTCATCCTAAAGGGTTTAGTCAAAAGGCGCACTGCGCTGGTCGTCGTAAAAAGAAATAAAATTAAGTAATCTTATGAAAAATAACTTATTAATTACATTTGGATGTAGTTGGGTTTTTGGCCGTGGAGTTGGATATGTTGAAAATATGTCCAAAGAAGAATATCTAAAATTGGCAGATGAAAAAAAATTAGCCGACAAATTTAGTTTTAGAGGACTGCTTTCGGACAAATTTAATCTTACTAACATAAACTTTGCTGAAAATGCTTCAAGTAATCAACGTCAGTTTAGACTTGCTAAGAATTTTTTTATTAGTGATGAATTTAAAATATTAAAAGAAACACATGATAACGTAATAGTAATATGGGGAATTACTAGTACTGCAAGAAATGAAATATATTCAGTAAAACATGGAAGAATGTATAATTTTAAATATCTTCACGATAATGAAAAATTTTCAAAAATTATTCATAGTATTTGTTATGACAATGCACATGAAGTTGAACAATTATCGATTGATATGACATTCTGGAATGATTATTTTAATTTAAAAAATATAAAAAATATTTGGTTTGATACGTTTATACACAATCATTATCCAATTAATGTAGAAAATATGTTATTTTACGATCATGCTCCACGGGATATTTTATCAAAGATAACAGATACTACTACAATTAATGATTTTCCGTTTGATAAAGGACATCTTGCACGATCTACTGCCGAAGTTGGAATTACTCAAGGTATGTTAAATCCACATAGTTTTCATCCTACCAAAGACGGTCATGTTAAAATATCAAATATGTTGTCACCTTTTATTAAACAAATGATTGAATAAATAATAGTGGAGTCATCATATGTTTACAGCCACTAATGCCAGAATTGCAAGTATTGACAGCGTAGTCGTTGAGACTGAACTTGCCCTAATTAACATCAATATTATTAATGCAGTTGATAACAATCAAACATCTGTGCAAATTAATGGTAATACACACACAATGATTGGTGCAAACACCCTAGTTGGGACTCCAATGACACTTGATACAAATTATTATGCGAGTTGGCAAACCATCACAGCAAATAACCTAGCAGCAGGTCAAATGGCATCTGTAATAGATAACTTTCAGAAACTAGGTTATACTGTAAGTCGTGCAAGCACCGATGCTCAGCACATTTACTGGAATATTAGTTGGTAATAAACACTTGACAGATTAACAAATCTGTGGTAGTTTATTAATATGACAAATCCATACATTACACACAATCCGCTGTATGATTATAAGAAAATCACACGTAAAGAAACCAATGCTGGTCGTAGGTATCAGACACCCGAAGGTGATGTGGTAGCAAGTGTCACAACTATTCTTGATAAGACTAAATCTAAACAAAAAGTACAAGCATTGCACGAATGGCGCAAACGTGTAGGTGTAACTAAAGCACAAGAGATTACTACGGAAGCCGCTGGTCGTGGTACATCAATGCATAAACAGTTAGAAAACTGGCTTGAGTTTGGCGATCTTAAAACTGGTGGCAATGCAGTTCACCAACAAAGTGCCAAGATGGCAACGGTTATCATTGAAGAATATATGAAAGGTCAGATGCAAGAGTATTGGGGCATGGAAACTGCGCTATATTATCCTGAACTTTATGCTGGCACCACTGATCTTGTTGGCGTATACAATGGTAAGCCATCTATTGTAGATTATAAACAAACGAATAAGCCAAAGAAAACTGAATGGATTGATGATTATTTTATCCAAGGTGCTGCCTATGCTGCTGCTCATAATCATTTGTTTGGTACCGATATTTCACAGATTGTTATCTTAATGTGTTCTAAAGATTGTGAGCCACAGCGTTGGATTATCAATGGTGATGAGTTTGACAAATGGACAGGAATTTGGTGGGATAGGGTTTCCGAGTTCTATTCAGAATAACCATAAATATCTTTAAAGAGAGATATATATGTCAATCGTTCAAATATCACGCATTTCGCATCGTAGTGGTTTAAATCAGAATTTACCACAGTTAAGCAAAGCAGAACTAGGTTATAGTGTAGACACTCGCCAGTTGTTTGTTGGTAATGGTACGCTCAATGATGGCGCTCCAGAAACTGGCAATACTGAAATCCTCACCGAATATAGTGATATCCTAAATCTAGCAAACACTTATAGTTTTAAGAACAGTGATGCTGGGTATAATCCACAAACTGGAAATGCTCGTGCAGTATATAATGCCGTAGCATATGGCAATGGAGTATATGTTACTGTTGGCACTGGTGGACATATCTTATACAGTCTAGATGGCATTACTTGGGTAAACACAAACAGTGGAACAACAAGCAACTTAACTACTATTACGTATGGTAGCGGAACATTTGTTGCTGGCGGTGCAAATGGCACAATAATTTATAGCACTGATGGAAAAGTTTGGCAGAAGAGTGGTGCAGTTTCGTATACCACAGTAAACAATATTGCATTTGGTAATAGTTTATTTGTGGCGGTTACCCTACTTGGTGGCATTTATACTAGTAGCACTGGTGTTACTTGGACTGCTCGTACAAGCGGTGTAACAACCCCACTTAATAGTGTTGTGTTTGGTAGTACTAAATTTGTTGCTGTTGGTAGTGGTGGCTTAATATTAACCAGTAGTGATAACACTGCAACAAGTTGGAGCAATCAAACTGTTGGCAATAGTGATTTGCTTGGTGTTAATTATCAAGGCAGTACATTTGTTGCCACTGGAAAAAATAATAAAGCCCTATACAGTAGCGATGGCACTACATGGTATCGTAGTTTGATTGACACCTTTGTTGCAGTTACCAGTGACGGAACATTTGGTTGGGCAATTACCAGTTGGGGCGATGTTTATAAGGCAACAACAACATCATTTGCTTATGTTGCATCGGTTGCAAGTGGAATTGAAAACTTTACAAATATCTATAATAATGGTGCAGGATTGTTTACTGTACTCACTGGCAGTGGTGGAATCTATACCAGTAGTAATGGTAGTACTTGGACCTCTCGTACAAGCGGTGTGTCAACTGGTCTTAACGAACTATATTACGATGGAACAACATGGGTTGTCGTTGGCGACAGTGGTGTAATTCTAACCAGTACAAACGGTACAACATTTACATCACGCACCAGTGGTGTAACAAACAACCTTCTTAGTGTATACAAATTGTCAACAACTACTTGGATTGCGGTAGGCGTAAGCGGAACTATCGTAACTAGTCCTAATGCAACAACATGGACTACTCGTAGTAGCGGTGTAACAGTTGATTTGCGTAGTGTTACGGTGGCTAATTTAGGTGGCGGTACATACAAGGCAATTGCGGTTGGTCGTGGTGGTATTGGTATCACTAGTAGTGATGGTCTTACTTGGACTACTGCACTAAGCAATAGTGCAACCGATCCTACGGGTGCTTCTGTAAGTGTTGGCGATCTAAATCAGGTTATGTATCTTACGTTTACTGCGCCTAATACTACAACATATAGTTACTATATTGCAGTTGGTGATAACGGCAGACTGCTACTAAGTTCAAACAGCACTACTTGGTATACTAAAACAACTTATACGGTAAGTGACTTTCAAGGCATTGCTTACAGTGGAACATATTTTTATACAGTAGGTGACGTTGGTTTAACATATGATGTCAGTCAAGATGCGAGTGCATGGGCTGCAAATAGCATTTATTATAGTGCTAACTTGTTAACACCCGATGTTTATAGTTTAGCAACTAGCGGAACATATAATGTAATCGTTGGTCAGTATGGTTATACCTATCATAGTACAAGCCAATACAAATACTTCCGTCAGGGAACACAGCAACTTTATGATACACTAAACAATGTAATTTATACTACCCAATTTGTTGCAGTCGGTGCAAGTGGTCAGGTTTCATACAGCAGTGATGGTATTGCATGGACTAGTTTAAGTTTTAGTTATGGTGGTAACAGTACAATCAGAAGTCTACAACGCAAGCTAGATGACTTTGTTAGTGTAAAAGATTTTGGTGCGCATGGTGATGGCGTAACGGATGATACCGAAGCAATTAATCGTGCGTTATATGAATTATACTGCAGAACAACTAGTATTGCTGCAAGAAAAACTCTTTATTTTCCAGCAGGCAATTATATTGTAAGTGGCAGTATTAATGTTCCTTCACATGCTAGAATTATTGGCGAAGGCACATATAACACACAAATTACCCAGACTGCAAATCCATATGTATATCCATATGTTACTTGGGTAATGTATACTGCAGATAGTCTACAACAGATTCAAAACCTAATTGGATTGAATGGCGCAATCTTACCAAATGATATTACAATCACTAACTTAACACTTCAAAGTCTAAATGATGGCATTATTATTGATAGTGCCAGTCGTGTTACACTTGATAATGTGCGTCTACAAGGACCAAATAGTACAGTAACTACAGGAACTGACGCAATCAGTGGTAATACAACTGCTGGTGTTAAAATATTAGGTCGCAATCTTGCATTTGCAAGTGACGTAAACATGATTGATTGTTTGTTCAACGGATTTAATAGTGGCGTTTACTTACCAGCAAGTCAATATGCTTCAAATACACTGATGGATAGTTGCACATTCTATAATCTTTATTATGGCATATACCTAATTGGAGCAAATTCAAAAGGATTTACACTAGCAAATAGTGTCATGGATGCTATCTATCAAAATGGTGTTTATGTAATCAATAGTAATAACTTTACTAGTTTAACAAATTATTTTAAAGATGTTGGCGATCACTTAAATGGTGCATCTACCCCGTCTACACCAGTAATTTATTGGGATAACACTGCTGTTGGTTGCGCAACTATCGGTGATAGTTATGATAGAAGCGACTTAAACAAAGTATCAGAAACAGCAAATACTAGTGAATGGAATTACAGCGAAGCCTTACGATTAGGAACAATACAACACAACAACGGTAAAAGTTTATCAATTGCTGCAAGTACTACTGCTGTGTTGGGTACTGGTTATGATGATGGATTTACTGGTGTAATAGCCAATATGTTCATAGATTATAGTATTTCACGAAACGGCGGTGTTCGTACTGGTATGGTTAAATTTAGTTTGACTTCTAGTGGTGTATATGGTATAGATGATGATAGCACTCAAAATTCGGATGTTGGAGTAACATTTGGTTTCAATGGAACCGATTTAACTTATACATCAGATGGAAATGGAACAGGTCTCCTCAATTATGCTATCAGATACCTCGAAATGTTATAACTGGTTTAGTGGTAATTCTGCAGATAGAATATTACAATGGCGAGAATATCGTCGCAATATTGCAAGCAACCATTTGCAAACCATAGCACAAGATTGGGCTAAATGCCCAATTATTCCAAATTATCTTGAATACGATGATTGCAGAGACTGGCCTGATCCTTGGACCTTGGTTAGTGAAGGTAATTATTGCGATATAGCACGTGCTCTTGGTATGTTTTACACTTTATACTATACTTCTTATCCGTTTCGTGATACTATGAAAATAGAGATTTACAAGGATAGAAAAAATCATGAATACCTTAATTTATTGCGATGTGAAGACGGATTATATACGCTTAATTACAATATAGGCGAGGTTGTAAATAGTCTCTCTGTCCCCGAATCGGCAGAACTCATAAACATCGTAACACATAAAAATTTAAAAATTTGAAAGAGAAAATAAAATGCCAATCAATGTTATTAAGCGTGATGGTCGCAAGGAACCATTGGATATTGAAAAACTTCACAAGGTAGTATTTTGGGCAACTGAAAACCTAAGCGGTGTAAGTGCAAGTGAATTAGAAATTAGAAGTCAAATTCAATTTTATAATAACATTAAAACTACTGAGGTACAGGAAACGTTAATTAAGGCTGCTGCTGATCTTATTTCAGAAGAAGCGCCAAATTATCAATATGTTGCTGGTCGTCTTGTAAATTATCATCTTCGCAAGCAAGTATATAATGACTATCAACCGCTTCCGCTAATTGATATTATCAAGAAGAATGTAGGCAGCGGTTTCTATGATGCTAATCTACTAAGTGATTATACAGAAGAAGAATGGGCAAGCATCAATAAGTTTGTTGAACATGAACGTGATATGCAACTTACCTATGTTGCAATGGAACAACTTCGTGGCAAATACCTGGTGCAGAATCGTGTTACTGGCGAAATTATGGAAACTCCACAGGTTGCTTATGCACTCATTGCAGCAACTCTATTTGCCAAGTATCCACAAGAAACACGCCTAAAGTATGTTCGTGATTATTATGATGCTATTTCTAAGCATGATATCTCGTTACCGACGCCAATTATGGCAGGTCTTCGCACACCACAGCGTCAGTTCTCATCTTGTGTATTGATTGAAACTGGCGACAGTTTAGACAGCATTAATGCAACAAGCAGTGCCATTGTTAAGTATGTCTCACAAAAGGCTGGCATTGGCATTGGGGCGGGTTCTATTCGTGCTATCGGCTCACCTATTCGTCGTGGCGATGCCTCTCATACAGGCTTAATTCCATTCTATAAGATGTTCCAAGCAGCAGTTAGATCATGCTCACAAGGCGGTGTTCGTAACGGTGCTGCTACTCTTTATTATCCGCTATGGCACTATGAAGTAGAAGATTTATTAGTTCTCAAGAACAATAAAGGAACAGAAGATAACCGTATTCGCCAGATGGATTATGGTGTTCAGTTTAACAAACTTATGTATGAGCGTCTGTTAAGTGGCGGTGATATCACTTGCTTCTCACCTAGCGATGTGCCTGGTTTGTATGATGCGTTCTTTGCTGACCAAGATAAGTTCAAGGAACTGTATGAGAAGGCAGAGAAGAATCCAAAGATTCGCAAGAAAACCTATAAAGCAATTGATTTGTTCTCGCAGTTCATGGAAGAGCGCAAGAATACAGGTCGCATTTATCTTATGAATGTTGATCATGCTAACACCCATGGTGCGTTTATTGAAAGTAAAGCCGTAATCAAGCAAAGTAATTTGTGTGCTGAGATTGCATTGCCTACAAAACCACTTAATCATATCTTTGATGAAGAAGGTGAAATCTCACTTTGCACACTCTCTGCGATTAATTGGGGCAATGTTAAAGAACCAAAAGACTTTGAAAAGATGTGTGACCTTGCGGTTCGTGGTCTTGATGCGCTACTTGACTACCAGAACTATCCAGTTATTGCAGCACAGATGAGCACTATGAATCGTCGTCCACTAGGCGTAGGAATAATTAACTTTGCATATTTTCTTGCCAAGAATGATATGAGTTATAGTGATCCTCGTGCGTTGGCACTCGTTGATGAATATGCAGAGGCATGGAGTTATTATCTTATTCGTGCAAGCAATCAACTTGCTATTGAACGTGGTGCTGCGCCAAAAAACGATGAAACAAAGTATGGTGCGGGTATTCTGCCTATTGACACATATAAGCGTGAAGTTGATGAACTTGTGCCACATGTGGAGCGTATGGATTGGGTATCACTTCGTGCAAGTCTTCGTGAACATGGTATTCGTAATTCTACTCTTATGGCACTTATGCCAGCAGAAACATCAGCACAGGTTGCTAATGCTACAAACGGCATTGAACCGCCTCGTTCGCTTATTTCCATTAAGCAGAGTAAACATGGTGTGTTGAAGCAAGTTGTTCCAGAGTTCCGTAAGTTAAAAAACAAGTATGAACTTCTATGGGATCAGAAATCACCAGAAGGTTATTTGAAACTAGTTGCTGTACTACAGAAGTATATTGATCAGAGTATTTCAACAAACACTTCATATAATCCTGCTCATTATGAAGATGAAAAGATTCCAATGAGTGAAATGCTTGGGCATATTCTTCTATGCTACAAATATGGCATCAAAACACTGTATTATTTTAATACTAATGATGGTCAAGGTGAGATTGATGTCAACAAGTTGTCTCAAGAACAACCACTGGCTGCTGCATTTGCTACTCTTGATGATCAAGAGAATTGTGAAAGTTGTACAATTTAATGTCTAATAATTTATTTGATAATCAAGATCAATTTATTGAAACTTTTTATCAAAGTAACTACTATGAGGCGATTAAAACGTTTGATATTCAGTCATACTTAAAAAATATTGTTGATTATCGACCAAGAGATTTAATAGATTATAAATCAAATCATATTATATATTATTACTTGGATTATATAGTGAGACAGAACCCAAATGTAATTTATGATATTGGCGCTGGAAATAGTTATTTTAAACTTTTGTTAAAAGATATTGTTAGTATTGTTGCAATAGAACCATACCCAATTCGAAAAAATAACGAAAAATTTATTTCCGACGATTATACTGTATATTCATTACTAACTCACCCTGATTTGCAAATTACATTTGAAGAATTTTCTGAAAAAAATAAAAATTTTGTTGAATATGCATGGGCAATCAATTCATTGCATTTTATACCAATTACAAATATCAAGAAACAATTTCTCAAATTTGTTTCTATTTTTAAAAAAAATGGAAGAGGATTTATAACATTCAATGTTGGGAAAATGATAGAATACACCGATGAAAAAACATTATTAAAATTGTTTGGAACAACTGACATTAATCAATCAAATTGGCATATTACTCACGAATATATTATTGAAGTTTTACAAAATTTAGAAAAAAAATACAAAAAATACATTGATTTTCTTATTTTAGATTTATCTCCGATATATTATCATGATAATAATGGTAATATTAAAATTATATTTGATGTTAACAAAACAATATAATAATTAAAATTAAGGTAATATTATGAAGTTAGCAGTTTGTGGATGTAGTTTTAGTGCTGTTGCAACTAAGGCTCCCAATACGCACTGGAGTGAAATATTGGCTGGCAAGATGAATGCAGAATTGCATAATCTTGCCAGGCAAGGCATAAGCAATGGCGCAATAAGAATTCAAATAGATGAAGCCATTAGACTTAAATCTGACGTTGTAATAATCGGGGCTACTAGTTCAGACCGTATTATATTACCTAGAAATCCTAATGCTAAATCAAGCAACAAGTTAAGATTGCGTGATTTTAATTATGATGCTACGCCCGATAGCGTGATGTTAAGCGAAACATTAGTGAATATCATTGATGGACCAATACATCGTAGAATGCGTGGATTGACAAAGGAAGCAAAAGAGGCCGCAGCGCAATATGCAACTTATTTGCATGATGTTAATTGGCAACGACAACTTGATCGATATGTGTTGCAAGAAGGATTGTGGGCCTTACACGAGTTAGGTATTAAATTCTATTATAATCCATGGTTTAATATTGATGGTGAATTGGGAATGCCTGATTGGTTTACTGATAGATATTTCTTACCTCAACGATTGGGATTTCAGGAAATATATCATGATTATAAATTAATAGGTGAAGATGACCCTGGTTATCATATTTCACCAGAAGGTCAACATATATTAGCCAACGAATTATATGAATTTATAACTAAAAAAGATTGCAATATACTATAAAATATGACATAATTATTAAAATTGAGGTGATATAATGAGCACGGTATTTGACGCAAACGACAAGAGCGACCACACAAAGTCACTAGCATTCCTAGACCCTAACGGCGGTGTAAGTATCCAACGCTATGATACGCTAAAGTATAAGCAGTTTGATAAACTGACCGATAAGCAGTTAGGATTCTTTTGGCGACCAGAAGAAGTTGATATTCTTCGTGATGCCAAAGATTTCAAAGACTTAACGGCAAATGAACAACATATCTTTACAAGCAATTTAAAGCGACAGATTCTTCTTGATTCTGTGCAAGGTCGTGCGCCAGCAGTGGCATTTGGTCCTATTTGCTCTTTGCCAGAATTAGAAACTTGGATTACTACTTGGACATTCAGTGAAACTATTCACTCTCGTTCATATACTCATATTATCCGTAATGTGTATGCCAATCCAAGTAAAATCTTTGATGAACTGATGGATATTCAAGAAATTGTTGATTGTGCTGGCGATATTACTGCACTTTATGACAAGTTAATTGAAATGAACAATTTTTATGCAGATAAGGAACATCCTGGATTTGCTTTATATGAACACAAGAAGGCACTTTGGCTTGCACTTATGAGCGTAAACATTCTTGAAGGTGTTCGCTTCTATGTGTCATTTGCTTGCTCTTGGGCATTTGCTGAATTGAAGAAAATGGAAGGCAATGCAAAGATTATTAAGTTGATTGCTCGTGATGAAAATCTACATCTCGCTGGCACACAGACACTTCTTAAACTTCTTCCCAAAGATGACCCAGCATTTGAAAAGATTGAAATAGAATGTCGTGATGAAGCCATCAAGTTATTTGATGATGCTGTCAATCAAGAAAAGGCATGGGCAAAATATTTGTTCAAGGATGGTTCTATGATTGGATTGAACTACCAACTACTTGCTGAATATGTTGAGTTTATTGCCAACAAGCGTATGCAAGCAATCGGTCTTGGTGCGGTATATCCTACAAAGAATAATCCACTGCCATGGACACAAAAGTGGATTGCTGGCGCAGATGTTCAAGTGGCTCCACAACAAACGCAAATTTCAAGTTATGTTATTGGTGGAACCAAGCAAGATGTTGATAGTAATTCGTTCAGTGGATTTAGTTTGTGATTTGGTTGATACCGTCAGTAAATGGTGTTGCTGACTTTGCTCGTAATATTGGCTGTGATTGGTTGGGAAATATTCCAACCAATCCTGACGCAAGTTGTGAAGAAAATATATGCCATACGAATGTAAAAAATTATATTCTTGGACACGGTGGTAAAAAAATACTTGGCTATTACTTTTTAGAAAGTGCGTGGGGATATCAAGCAATACTACATAGTGTATGGCAAGATAGTGATGGGAACTTGATAGATATTACTCCATTTGCTGATAAAAGAAATACAAATGTATTTGCCAAATTAAAAAATAATATACAAAAATATATCACAAATAATATATATTCTCTATCTCTTGATAAATATAATCAGGAGATTGAAATTATGTATTATATATATGCTCTGATAGACCCAAGAAACAATATGCCTTTTTATATTGGCAAGGGGACTGGAAAAAGAGCACAAACCCATCTTTGGGATATGTCAAGAAGTGATAATATTCACAAAGAAAATAAAATTGATGCTATTAGAAAAGCAGGATTAGAACCACAAGTTGAATATCTTGCAGAAGATATTATTGATGAAAATCTTGCTTATAAAATGGAAGAAGATTTAATATTGCGATATGGTCGCAAGGGATATGAACCTTATGGTATTTTAACAAATGTATGTTTAGATGCAAGACCACCAAATCATAAGGGAAAAACTTATGAACAAATATATGGCAAAGAAGGTGCAGAAATCCAAAGAGCCAAGCGTTCGCAATTGCAGAAAGATCGAGGCGGTTATGGACCTAAAACGCACAGTGAAGAAACTCGTGCAAAGTTTAGAGAACTTACTGCTGGCAGCAATAATCCAATGTATGGTAAACATCATAGCCCAGAAACTATACAAAAAATTAAAGAAAATAGAATAATGCCAACTGGTGAAAACCATTATTTTAGCAACCATTGGAAACTTACATCTCCAACGGGTAAAGTATATCAACAGGTTGGAAATCTTAAAGGACTATGTGAAAAATTAAATTTAAGTTTTGCAACCATTCACGCCGCATATCTATATAATAGAATACCAAATCGTGGCAAAGCAAAAAATTGGAAAATAGAAGTAATAGAAAAGGAATAATCAATGATTACACTTTATACAAAAGATAACTGCCCATATTGCGATGGAGCAAAACATCTACTAAACAGTTGGGGTGAAGAATATACTGAAGTTCATATCAATGATGAGGGTGTTCGTGATTGGCTTGTAGCCGAAGGTCATAAGACTGTGCCGCAGATTTACTTCAACGACAAACTTTTAGTAGAGGGCGGTTACAGTGGACTAAGTAAATTGTCTATCAACGAATTACAGGAAAGAAAGAATGCTAATCAATAAGACTGACAAGAATACTGTCTATACCTTTAAGACTGTCACTGGCGAAGAAATCATTAGTCGTGTTAGTGAAAGTGATGCTACTACTTACACGTTGCTAAAGCCACTGGTTATGATTGTTACTCCACAAGGTGGATTTGGATTAGCGCCAGCAGTTTATAGTATTGGACCCTCAGATACGATTGTGTTAAATAAGAGAGCAGTTGTTCTTTCTGGTAAAACTGAAAGCGATATTGCCACTCAGTATCTTTCTAAAACGACAGGACTGACGTTGGCTACTGCCTAAAGGAGAGTCAATGCCTATTCCAGCAAAATTTGGAACTTTTAACAGCGGTGGTGGAGTATCATTTCAAGGTGATCCCACTGTCATCATGAACGGCAGACCATCAAGCCGTTTTGGTGATATGGTTACTCCGCATCCACATTTGCATCCTGCCAATCCTATTGTATTGGGCAGTGCAAGCGTTCTTGTAGGATTAAGACCGCAAGGTTTCTTAGGCAGTCCAGACGCATGTCGTCACGTTATGTTGCCAGTTGAAGCAGATGTGTTGGTAGGTTTAGCCTAATGCCTGTTGGAAGTTTTATCTCTGGCAGTGGAACTATCACAACATTTAGCACTAATGCCAATGTTATTGGTAGTGGAACTACTTTTACAAACTATATGCCAGGCAGTATCATTGCTAACGTTGGTAATGTGTTTATTGGTTATGTTGGTTATGTAACAAGCAATACTGCCATAACTTTACGAGCAAATGCTAATCTTGCTGTTAATAGTGCAAGTTATAAAGTAGCCGCATTTACTGCAAATACTATAGCATACAGTTATAATTGTATTGGTAATATTACAGCAAGTAATATCACTAACATGGTATTTGGAAATAATACGGCATTTATCTCAAACTTAAAATATGGTGATGCAATCTATCAACCAAATTCTACAACAAATAGTGCTAATCTATATCTTGGCACCGTAGAAATGGTTATAGATAATAATGTTATTCTATTAAATTCTAATAGTGCGGCAAATGTATCTAATACGGTATTTTACAAACAATCACCTGTAGTTTACAGTACTACTCTTTTTGGAACATCATATAGCGATGTCAATACTAACCCTAAGTTAGATCAACTTAACAGTAATTTATTTTCATGGGCTACGAGTGGTTTAATACCAGGCGCAAGTTTTGTTCACAAGTATCATCCACCAATTCGTGATAGCGTAACTGGACAATTAGTTGATTTGCCAGCAAGTGTGTTTACGAATACAACCGCCCGTGCAAATGTCTATCTTGATCCAAATCTAGCGCCAACTAAAACTACAAACGCAGCACTACTAAATTCATATGTATATGGCAATGCTGGCTTGAACATCTCAGGTGATTTCTTTAGCGTTGGTGATTTTGATACTGAACATCGTGCATTTGGAACAGATGCAACAAATGTTCGCAATAGTTTATATAATTCTCATTTTATACAAAACCTTGCAGATAGCGATCCATTAATATATGCTAACAATGCAAATGCACTTATTGCGAATAGCAGAGTTCATCAATTTGCAACTGCCATAGGTGTAAATGTGCCACGAGTTACCGATTATCACAGCGATGCTACTCAATATCTAAATCAAAAATCTGCACTAGATACCTTAAAAGATAGCAATAACAATAACTTAGGTATCAATCAAGATCAAAATTTACGATTGCCTCCACTAAAATTAAAGAAACTAAGTGCAACAGGTGCTCCTATTGCTATACCAGGTTTGTTAAATGCTAAAGTTGAAAGTGATGAACCTATTGATGCACCATTTACACCTATAGTTTATAAAGTACAGAAGAACTAGGAATAAAAATAGATGGCATATAATGCAAATTTTGGTTCAAAAGTTGATGCAGCCTTTCAGGCCAAAGGATTACCAGCGGGCGCTGGTGCTGCGCTACTTGGTGTAGAAAATCCAAGTGGTGATCCAAATGCAACCAGTAGCACGGGCATTAAAGGTCCGTTACAACAAACTCAAGGATTCATGTCACAATGGAATCCTGGCGGTAGCACAGTAAACCCAGATGACAACATTTCTGCTGCTAGTAACTTTTTTGCTGCACAACAAGCAGCAGGATATACTCCATCCGAAGCCTATGTAATCTATCAGCAAGGCAGTGGTGGTGCGCATGCGTTGTTTAACAGTGATCCAAGCACACCAATTAGTTCATTATCTCCGAGTCTTCAACATAATCTTGCGGTCAACGGTGTTGATCTAAATGGAACAACAGGCGATGCAATCAATCATATTGAAGGACAATATGCTGGTGGCGCTGGTCTTGCTAAAGGTGCAGGCTTAGATACAAGCGGTGTACCTACATCTAATCGCACACCGCCAAAAGGCAATGGTGCAGTAGAGGGAACAAATAGCGGCGGAACTAGTTTTGGTGGCGCAGGTTGTGCTGCTGCTGGTTTATCACCTGCTGGATTGATGGCAATGGCTTCGGCTGCTGTTGGTGGTGCAATGGGAGTAAACAGTGTTCTTGATGCTGTAACAAAAGCAGTTGGTGCAAGCCCAATCACAGGTTTAGCATCTGCTGTCATGAGCGGTGGTGGCAATATAGTTAATGCTGCGATGAATGCAGCAACTGGTGGTATTAGTAACGTAATTAGTAGTGCTGTTGGTAACTTTGCTGGTGGTGCTGGCGGATTAATAGCAACTGCACTCAATAGTATCAGTGGCGGCGCATTTCAGGCACTAAGTCAAATGGGTGCTAACATTCTACCAAGTTTAACTGGTGTTCTGCCAGGTGGAATAAACGGACTTGTTAACAGTGCAATCGTTGGCGGTCTGCGAGGCGGCGTCAATGGCATGTTAAATGGCGTCGTAGGCAATGTTACACAAGGCGTTGTAGGTAATTTATTAGGTCCACTAAATGGTGTTTTGAAAGATAGTCCATTTCCAAATGCAATTCAGCAATTTGGTGCTGCTGGCGGATTGAATGGAATGATTCAAACTGTTGCACAAAATATGGTTGGCGGCGGCAGCGGAAACATGAACAACTTTGTCAATAATATTGGTATGGCAAGTGCTTATAGTGGTATTGCAAACAATGTTGTTGGCGCTACTGCCGAAGCTGTTGCACAACAATTTGGAAATGGCATAAATGGTCTTGGTGCTAATATAAGAAATAATAATGATCTTATAAGTTATGGGCTAACATCAGTTACCAGAGATGTCGGCGGTGCTGCTAGTGATATGTTAGGTCTTGGAAACATGGACACCTCATCGCTGCTACGTTTACAACAACCCGCTAATGTTGCTAATCAAATACTAAATGCAGGATTGGGTGGTGTTACGGGGCTAACTTCTAGTCTTGTGAGTGCAGGTCTACCTGTTGCTGGCATTGATAATCCACTGCATGACGCACCAGTTAAAGCCATACTTAATTCAATTACTGATACCAATGCCATTGGCGCAGTAAGTTCACAATTTAATATTACCAAGCCGCTGCAAAATCTTGGACAATTAACAGATTTCGCTCATATGTGTCCCAACCTAGCGCAAAGTAGTCCAAGTCAAAGTTTCAGTGATCTTGGACAACAGTTTATTTCTCTCGGTATGACAAAGGGACAAACATTTAGTGATTATGGCACTGCATTTGCTAAGGTTGATCCTGGTCTAAACCTACAATACTTGAGCCAAAATCCAACTCCTATTACTTCCACTGCAGCAAACAGTCTTATGCAAACATTTGGTTATGGCGGTGGTACACTGGGTGAAATTACCACTGCAGATTTTATTGGAACTGCTGGTGGTTATGTTCATAATGATACCTTGCCATATATTATTGATGCAAATACAGTAATTGCTGCAAGACCAGAAGGACAAGAACTAACTCGCCGTATCGGTGTTCTACAGTCATTGGTTGGCGGCACTTACTATGTGCCAGGTTCACCTGCTGATTCAAATAGTGGATCACCCGCAGTGGCTGATGTTATTATTGTTCCAGACTTAGGTTCATTTACTACACTTGATGCTGCAGTATTGGCAGCAATAACGTATGTGGAAGCACAGTTAACCGTTATCAAGAACATCAGTGATCCAACTATTCAGGCAATTATTCAAGCAGCAGAAACTGCACATGCTGCAAGTTGTGCACAGATACTCAAAGAAAATCATTTTATCCAAACTTATAACATGAACCTGTTCGAGAATAGTTCAAATACTCCTGTTACTGCTTATGTGTTTGCTGCAGGTTTATCTGGCGCTGGCAATGATAATGGTTACGGTAAAATTGGACACTATATTGAACAAGTTGCCAGTAATAACATTTATGGTGATAGTATCAAGGCTGCAATGCGCATGGGGCGTAATGCTGCTGCATTAGAGCCACTTGGTATTCAAACAGATAGATTCCAGTTACCACATAGTCAATACTATCGTGATCCAATGGGCTTCTATATGGATGCTTATACAGGAAACCTACCACTTACACCATCACAACTTGTAGACCAAATTATTCCACAAACTCCACAAGATTTGTATATTGAAATGCGTAATCAAACGTTAATTGATAATGGTTATGATCCAACTGTTATGTTGCCAGCACAAGCAGATGAGAAGTATTATGATTTGCGTTGGATATCAACGTCACCTGCAGTTCTTGAGAACATCGGTCTTAACATGTTACAAGAAGCAGTTAATCGTAATATCTTGGTAATCGGCAATAAATGTTATGTGGTTGGACTTGATCGTAGTCAAAATCTATTTGCTACAATGGATCAAAATGGTTTGCTGTTAAACAATAACCAGTTATTTGTAGGAACCATGCTAAGCGTTCTTAACAAAATGTTGTATGGTGATATCGGAACTACCAAGTATGAAACTCCATTCTTTACTGATCAAATGGTATATGGTATGTTGGAAATGTTAGGTCAACTTACGCCGCACAACATTGATGCACTCAAACAAACATTGTTAGGAAGTGTTGCACTTGGTGGATTCTTGGATAAACTACGTGCATTCTTTACCACAATCCTTAACAATACCAATACTGCGATGGATCGTAATGATGTTAATGCGTGGGGCGGCAGTGGTCCAGATGGTGATTATACTTCACCGAAGCGCCATTGAAAACGCTTGACAAGTTATAACTTTAGGGCTATAAATAACATACCATGAAGATTCACGAGATCACAGAAAGCATAACCGAAATGAGTATTAATTCAGGCGGTTTAGAATATGAAAGTGCTGTGGTAAAATCTGTGCAACATGTAATTCCACACTTTCAAGACCGTGTTAAGTTTACCAATCTTAACTTTGCCACTGCTGGTTATAGCAGCGTAGGTATTGATCTTGAATTGCAAGTTAATGGCGCACCGTTTAATATTGAGATTAAAAAAAATAAAGATGCGCAAATGGGCGGCACCAGTATTCGGTATAATCCCGCAACCGATCTGGCTGAGATAGTAAACAGTGATACTATTGATGATGAAGCGCAGCCATATTTTCTAAATGCGGTGCAATCAAAGAAGCAAGCTATCATTGACTATATCGAATTTGTTCAAAAGCAAGAACCCGTGGAAATGCATAGCAGAATTGATAGTTTTCCTATTGGTGCAATTACGAGCAAAGCATGGAATAATGCCAAAAGTGCTGGTTTACTCGCAGCACTTGGTGAAAAAGTTAATTTTAATGATACATCGATCATCACTAAAGCATATAATCTGAAAAAAGTATATTATATTCAGATCGGTGGTGCTGGTCTGTTCTACCTTAATGATAACATATACGATCTGCCCGTGCCAAAATTTGAAGGTCAAATCCAAATTGAATTTAGACTTGGACGAAATGGTGGCGTGGTGAAAAAAATTGGTAATGAAACCATCAAGATATTAAATGCTGGTTATCGTTGTCAAGGTCGTCTTAAAACAAACATCAAGAGCAGTTTAAGTCTTGATAATCCCGCAGAAGCATTTCAAATCTTAGCCTATATTGACGACCAAACAAAAAATGTCTGATAAAGAATTTTTCAATAATTTTTCATATAGTTACAATGAATCAAATAAAATTTTAAAGTATGCAAATAGAGATTCTATTGAGACATATAAAAAAAATTTAAAAGAAAATAAAATTTTATTAGAAAAAAATAATTGGATAGATGCTGAGATAATATATTCCTATAACAATTATGGATTTAGAACACCAGATAATTTTAATTTGGAAAACCCAGAAGAAGGGAATGTTTTTTTAGGATGCAGTATACTTGCAGGAAATGGTATTAATATAGAAGATACATGCGGATATAAAATTAACAGAAAAATTGGTGGGTGTTTTTACAATCTTAGCCAATCTGGTGCTGGGATTGAAACAATGTATCGTTTAATGGCGGCATGGTTACCAGTTATTAAACAAAAGAATGTTTATATAATGGGACTATTTAAAAATCGTAGAGAATTTATTAGAAAAAAACAACAAAGTGATGGCATTGGTAATTGGGTATTAACTGATGATTTTTCTCAAAGAAATAATCTTAGTAAAGAAAATATGTTTTTCTATGAATATGCATATCAAAATTATTTTTCAGGCGATGATGAACAACAGATATTTTGGCATAGAAATTGGAATGCTATAAAATTTATTGCATATGAAAATAATATTAATTTGTTTTCAGTAAATGAAGAAAAATTAAAAATAGCATTTTCTACAATGGAAGAGAAAAAATCATTTGCAAGAGATTGTAAACATCCTGGTATTATATTTCACGAAATGTTATCTGATCTGGATAGTTGGGATAAAATAATTTAACCCTTGACATAACCCTTTCCCTATGCTATAAATAACATACTAATATTGTTGAGGCAAAACAGAATAAACATGCTGGACGAGAGTGCAATTCTCTCGCCGTCCACCATAGATACACTGCCCAGACGTGGGGTATGATACATAGATTAGTTAACTCTAATGCTATTATGGTTTGAGTCCATGACGGTGTATCTTTGATGGGCGGCAATTAGGATCGACAGGTGTAGTAAAGGTTTTGAGTAGATGTTAGTAAACGTAATAAATGCTAACGATAATGCATTAATTGAAATGGCTCTAGTAGCTTAATTTCTTGGGTTGGCAACTTACCTCGAAACAGAAAAGTTGCACTTTTTTATTGAGGGCGATGAAAAAATTTTTAATCTCTTTGGCGCTGCTCTTAACAGTGAGTTATCCTGTTTTAGCCAAAGACCCCAAACCCCAAAAACCTATTGTTGTGGAAAATCCTAGCGAGTGTGTTGCTCAAGCCGTTTACAATGAGGCTCGTGGCGAAGACTATCAGGGACAAGTTGCTATTGCTTGGGTAGTTCGTAACAGATTGCAAAGTGGTAAGTTTCCTAACTCACCATGTAAGATTGTTTATGAAAAACATGGTATGGATTGCCAGTTTACTTTTATTTGCTTTCCATTTAAGCCAATAGATAAGGTAGATGAACGCAATGATTTTTATAGCATTGCGATGATGGTGTTGTATTCAACCTATATGGTTGATCCAACCGGCGGTGCTCTATACTTTAATAATAAACCTTTTAAGAACAAACAGTTCAAGTTTATTAGAAAGATAGGACACCACTGGTTTTATACGGATGCAAATTAATTAATACTTTGACCAGTATCACGAATATTGGTCAACTTTTCAATATAAAGACCCATGTTGTGGTCATATAGTCCATCAAACAATTGACCTTTCTTCCAACAACGCCAATGCGCTCTCATGCTATCCTTAAAGCGTTGATAACGGCTTAGTGGACGAATGTTGCCATAGAAGTTGATATAGCATAGTTGTCCATGATGCTTGAATAGCAACACTGGCGGTGGCACATGCGTAACCATATCATTACAATTTACAAAACGATAGTGGTCAGTTTTAATGTCCGACACATAATCAGCATTTCCAAGACGAGGCTGTCCAAAGGTCATAAGTTTCGTTGGTGGATATCCAGCAAATTCTAGTTCTTGGGTAATATAAAGTGCCATTGCAGCACCAAGACTGTGACCAGTAACATAAATGTCTTTGCCCTTATTCTTCGCTGCCCAATCTAAAACTTGGTCAAGAATTTTACGTGCTTCACGACGGAAACCTTCATGAACCCATCCTTTGCCGTGACGCTTTGGAATAGTATCAAGGTCGGCAAGTAAATCATTTGGCTGTGTAGGTTGTGTTCCACGGCAAGAAACAATTACTTCGCTATCACTTGCAGCAACATGCCCTTGTGCGCCTTCATTATCTAAAAATTTATATTTCTTAAATCCAAGAGCAGCATAGATGGCTTTATTGTCATCTTGATAGGCTGCGCTTGCTAATTCTGCCATAGTAACGGCTAATTCGGGTAGGCTTTGGTCTTTTAACATGGTTGATTTTCTCCCTTTACAATATTTATTTTAATATTGCTACATGGCTTGGTGTGTGATAGATTAAATATTCATGGAGCGTATTATGACTGATCAACCTAAACCAAACCTTGAAGCAGATTTATTTTATAGTCAGTATATTCGTGATAAAGCACGAAATAATGACACATATTGTCAGCATCTTTATGCTACACTCTGCAATAATGAATTTATAAAGGCAGAAGTGCTATCAATCTTGGCAGCAGACCACTGGTCTTGCTCGTGGCGTCATGCGGGCGGTATTGCTGCTGGTTTATATGATGGTTCTTTCAGCGGTGATTATATGCGTTACTATACAGCAAGTTTTAACGATGATACTAACTACATTTCCGAAGGTATGGTTGACGAAGAGATTCGTGAAGATTTTAAAAAAATTGGTTGGTATGTGGTTGAAAACAAGGTAAATATATAATGTTCCTAAACATTTTAGCATTGTTAAGTGCCATCTCAATCAGTGGTGTTGCAGCATATTATAGTATTGCTGGTTTAACCGCCATCTTTAGTGGTGCAGTTATTCCTATTATCATTATGGGAACCGTGTTAGAAGTTGGTAAGATTATTACCACAGTATGGTTGCATGGCAATTGGAACAAGATAAATTTTTTTATCAAATACTACTTGAGTCTTGCGGTTATCGTGCTAATGTTTGTTACAAGTATGGGTATCTTTGGTTTCCTATCACGTGCACACATTGAAACTACAAGTTCGGTAGGTGATAATACGCTACTCATTGAACAGGTTGACCAAAACCTTGCAGTAGAACAACAACGAATTAAAGATAATCAAAAGATTATTGCGCAAATGGATGATGCTGTTAATGGATTGTTGAACAGTGGCGCATCAAATGCTACTAAAGACAACAACCGCACAGCAACGCTGACCACACAGGCAACCAAACTTCGTGATAGTCAAAAGAAAGATCGTGATGCGGCTAACAAAACAATTGATGATACCAACAAGCGTATTCAGGATTTAAATAGCCAAAAGTTAAAACTTAACCAGGCACAACTTAAAGTTGAAGCAGAAGTTGGACCAATCAAGTATATTGCTCAATTGATATACGGTGATGCTGTTGACAAAAACTTGCTTGAACGAGCAGTTCGTTGGGTTATTATCTTTATTGTAGCAGTTTTTGATCCACTTGCGGTATCACTTGTGTTGGGTGCAACCATGAGTATGTCGTGGCGTAAACCTAAAGAAGAAAACACAGTAGAATATATTGAAAAGATTGTAGAGGTTCCTGTTGAAAAAATAGTTACAGTTTACAATAATGATGCTATTGTTCGTGCAGAAGCCCTACAAGCAGAAGTAGAAGAACTTCGCAATCGTGAACCGCAAGTAATTGAACGTGTGATTACACAAGCAGTCCCTATCTACGAAGAACAAATCGTTGAAAAGATAGTAGAAGTTCCAACTATAACCGTTGTTGAGCGTATTGTTGAAGTAGAAAAGATTGTAGAAGTAGAAAAGATTGTTGAAGTTCCTGTTGAAGTAATCAATGACACAAAAACCATTGGTGATTTAACGGGTGCACTCGATCAGTTGTTAAAAGAAATAGATGTAAAGAACAACGAAATTCATAGACTTCATGCGGAAAATGAAATCTTACGTGAAGAACAATCAGGCGTTGATGATAAGGCATACTTGCTTGATGTTGATACCGATATTGTTGGTCCACAATTTCCAAGTGTGGCTGGTATAACGCCATATGTTGGACAACTTTTTATTATAACCAATGAACCAAATAACTTGTATAAATGGAATGGCGATAGTTGGATTTTAGTTGACAAAACACAAAATACTGGCTATACTGATAATATAAATTGGAAACATTGGCAGTTGGGCAGATTACAGCGAGCAGAGATTGAGTTTGACGATATGACTAATGCTGAACAAACTGCACTAGAAACGTTAAATGTATGAATGATAGCAGAATAGTAACCGCACCAGATTTAGACCTTGATGCTAGGTTTAAGATATTGCTGGTTGATGTTGAATGGTCGGATGTTGAAAAACTATCACACGCCATAAAAGAACTACAGTTTCCAATTACAATTTTTTTATATGGTAGCAAAGATGAAAGTGATATATGGTGCATAAATGCCCACAAACACGCCTATGCTACTCTAATAAATTGCAGATTTAGTGGTAGTAAAGAATTGCTTAAAGGTTGGCTACTTGCACAGCGTACTACTTGGGCATTAGGGCAAAATGAATTAGGTGCAGCCACACATAAAAATGTATTTGACATTTATTCTTGGTTGCTGCTACAATATAATAATTACTTAAAAGAGGAAAATAATGAGTAATACTCCAGAATTAGAAAATGTTCGTCAGAAAGGACTTTTTGTAGAAGTTCATAATGGCGATGTCACCAAGGCACTTCGTAAGATGAAGAAGTTGTTGCAGCAAGATGGTATTCACCAGATGTTGCGTGAACGTGAGCGTTTTGAAACGCCAAGCATGAAACGTAAGAAGTCAAAGGCTCGTGCACAGAAACGTTGGCAGAAGAAGTTGAAAGAACTTCGTGCTAGCGGCGTTGCTAATTAATCAACTCTAACCAATAGGTTTAAAATGCGTATAATCAACGATCAAAAGTTGGATTTCTCCGACGTTCTAATCTTGCCTAAACGGTCCACACTAACGAGTCGTGAGGAAGTGTCGCTAGAACGAACTTTTACATTTCGTAATAGTCATCGTTATTGGTCTGGTGTAGGAATTATGGCGGCAAATATGGATGGTGTTGGAACATTTGAGATGGCAGAAAAACTTGCCACTTATAAGATGTTCACATGTTTGCGCAAGAATTATACCACAGAAGAACTTGTGTTATGGATTGGTCGCACTGGATTTAATATTCAAGAATATTGGGCTTATGGACTTGGTATTAAAGATGAAGAATACGAAAAGTTCAAACTTGTTGTAAGCAAGTTGCCAAAGGATAACATCAAGTTTGTTTGTATTGATGTTGCCAATGGTTATACAGAACGATTTGTAGAGTTTGTTAAACGGTTCCGTATGGAAAATCCTGATCTAATTATCATTGCTGGCAATGTAGTAACTGGTGATATGACAGAGGAGTTGATACTGAGTGGAGCAGATATTATTAAAGTTGGTATTGGTCCTGGCAGTGTCTGTACTACTCGTCTCAAAACGGGTGTTGGTTATCCACAGCTTAGTGCTATTATTGAGTGTGCTGATGCTGCTCATGGGCTTGGTGGACATATCATTAGTGATGGGGGTTGCGTTTGTCCTGGCGATGTGTCTAAGGCTTTTGGGGCTGGTGCAGACTTTGTAATGTTAGGAGGAATGTTGTCAGGACATGATCAGGGTGGTGGCAAAATTGTATCACAAATGACACGCAGTAATCAAGTATGGATACAAGATGATGGCACTCCTGATGATATCTTTACGACTAAACAGTTTGTCAAATTCTATGGTATGAGTTCAAAGTCTGCCAATGACAAGCACAGTGGTGGATTGAAATCATATCGTGCTGCAGAAGGCAAAGAAGTTGCTGTGCCGTATCGTGGTGATGTTGGCGATACCCTACAAGACATTCTTGGTGGAATAAGAAGCACTCTAACTTATACGGGCAGCAAGTCGCTGAAAGAACTATCTAAACGCACAACATTTGTGTTGGTTAATAATCAAGTTAATAAAATTTATGAAAAATAATATTTTAGGTGGTGTGTGATAAATAAATATAATACACACCACCTAAAAGGAAATAAAAATGCCAAAAGGAATATTTGAAAGAAGCGAACTGCACAAAGAAAGAAGCAGACAAAATGGAAAAAAAGTTAAAGGATTAAAACCCGTAAATGCAAAAATTGATATTGGATATAGAGTTGGTGATTTAATTGTTAAGGAAAGATTGACCGAAATAGGTATTAAACCTGCAAAGTGGATATGTGAATGTGTGTGCGGAAATCTTATTGAAAGAACTGCTAATCAAATATCAAGAAGAGACGGTGTAAGAAATTGTGGATGCAAGAAAAATCCAAGACCAAATAATTTTAAAGGCTATGAACAAATTACTGGCACATATTGGGCACGAATACAAAAACAAGCAAAAGATAGAAATTATGTCTTTGAAATAACGATGCAAGATGTTTGGAATCTTTATATTAAACAGAATAAAAAGTGTGCGTTGTCAGGATTAGAAATTGATTTCCATAATAGAACAGCATCTATTGATAGAATTAATAATTCTATTGGATATAAAACAAGTAACATACAAATTGTGCATAAAGATATAAATCATATGAAAGCTAATTTTATGCAAGATTATTTTATAAATCTTTGTAAAAAAATAATTCAAAATAAACCCTTGACAAATGATGTGTGAATTACTAAATATATGTAGACGATGCCAATGATGGGTCGTCTACAGTATACTCGCTTTAAAAAGGAGAAACAAGCATGAGTAACCTTCTACAGGTCTTTGACCAAAAATTATTTGATAACCTTCACCGTACCACTATTGGGTTTGATCGTATCCTAGATGATATGCTGCGTGTAAACACTATCAATGTTCAACAGAATTATCCACCATACAATATCATCCGCAACGATGAAACCAATTATGAAATTCAGATTGCCGTAAGTGGTTTTTCTGAAAAAGATATTGATATCACCCTAACTGATAATCAATTGGTTATCACTGGCGAAAACACCGACGAGGATACCAATGAGTATCTTCACCGTGGCATTGCTGCTCGCAAGTTTATTCGCACATTCTCACTAAGTGACGATGTTGTGGTAAATGCTGCAAAGGTTAAGAATGGCTTGCTTATCGTATCACTAGAACATGTTGTTCCAGACGAAAAGAAGCCAAAGAAAATTCCAGTAACCAAGTAATATAATAGCAACAAAACACGGCGGGAATTGTCCCGCCGTGTAAATAATAGAAGATGAGCAAAATGAGCACAGACACCGCAACAACAACCAAAGTTAAGATTGCACCACGCATTGATCTTACGCCGCCGCCAAGTTTTCAAGTTGTCTTTATGAACGACGATATAACTACCGTACAATTTGTTATGGCGGTTCTTATGGAAATATTTGATCATAATGAAGATAGCGCAACAGACTTGACCATAAAGATTCATGAGCAAGGACAGGCTGCTGTTGCAGTTTTACCATTTGAAATTGCAGAAAGCAAAGCAGTAGAAGCAACGTTACTTGCTCGTACAAACAGTTTTCCACTTAATGTAAAACTTGAACCTGTTGCTTAAACTTCAATAAGTTTTGGGAAATATACTGTACCGATATTTTCTTCCTCACGTCCACGTGGGTTGCAAACATATCTGATACCGTCAATTACTTCATCGTATGCGGTATGCACATGACCAAAGCACCATGTGCTTATCTTTTTATTGGTGTTGGCATTGAGTGATAAGTTCATTAGACTATTGCCGGTGCGTCCCATATGATATTGTGGCATATCTGGATTGATGTATCTGAATTTATGTAGTGGTGCAGTATGTGTAACTACTACTATGTTATTAATTCGTGGATCATCATTGAATGTTTCTATTTGTTCATACAGTATCTTGGCATCCATCTTGGCAGTGATGAATATTTCGCTTAACAATTTCTCACTATAGGTTGAGTCAATTAAGTTATTCCAACAATCTGCCGTGCTAATTTCTGGTTGGCAAAAATCAAATGTCCACCAACCATTGCATCCAACAAAAGCAGTATCATCAAGCACAAGACATGATCTATACAAATAGGTTATGTTACTATGATTACGCAACTTTGCTTGAAATGCAGCGCAGTTAGCCTCAATATCCATTTGATGGTTATGCTCATGATTACCGTCTACGAAAATAACATGACGATAACAACGTGCTATCTCAACTAGCGTAGCATAGGTGTAATCCCAATCACTGCTAATATCACCAGCAACAACTGCCACAAGACTAGTTCCTAGCCCACGATAGTTTAATAACTTATCCTTAGACCACCAATTATCATGTAAATCACTGTATAAATCAAAATGCATTATGCATTAATTTCAATTTTTTTATCATAAAAGTATTTACTATGACAATATAAATCTGATAATTTTTTTTAATTTTATTTAAGAATTATGTGATCATGATAATTAAATATATGAACAAATTTGAAAATATTCTATGTTTCCGTGCGTTTACTGAACTATATATTGATATAGATAACAAGATTTATAGACCATGTTGTTATTTTAATAAAAATACAAAATATAATAACATAGAAGATTTTCATCAAACCATTAGAGAAGATAATTTAAAAAATCAATGGTCGAGTGGATGTGAACATTGTAAAAAAGTTGAAGAATTAAATTCAACCAGTCATAGATTAGAATATTTTCATAAACCTGATCAAAGTATTATATCTAATAATAAATTTGTCTTAAAACATTTAGAATTGCGATTAGATAATGTATGCAATATTGCATGTATTACTTGCGATGCTAATTCAAGTAGTAGATGGGCAAGTGAAGATGCAAGAATGTATAATAAACCTATTGTTAAAAAAAATAAACAAGACAATTATGATTGGTTATTAGATGAAAAACTTTGGGAAAATGTAGAAACACTTGTGCTATATGGTGGCGAACCATTTTATTCTAAAAAATTAAAAAATATTTTATCTTGGTTAGTCGAAAAAAACTTTTCTAAAAATATAACTTTAAATTTTTATACTAATGGAACAATTTTTGATGACACATTATTAGTACAATTGAGTACATTTAAGTTAGTTGATATTCAATTTAGTATTGATGGTGTTGAAGAGAATTTTGAAATAATTAGATGGCCAGCAAAATGGGTAGATATTTTAAATAATATCAATAATGTAAAAAAATTTAGTAATATTATTATATCAATTAATTATACAGTTAGTATACTGAATATTTTCAATATAGAAAAAGATTTTCATTCTTTAAGGAAAGATTTAACAAAAAAAGTAAATTTTAATTTTCTTGAAGAACCAAATTATTATAACATTAAGAATTTACCTGAAAATTTTAAAAACCAAATAATAACAACTATAGGAAAAAATTTAAATTTTATTAGCGTAATTAACAAATTGAATAGAAATGGTGACAGTAATGTATTAAAAGAGTGTGCATCCAAGTTAAAAACGCTTGATAGGTTTAGAAATACCCATAGTCATTTACTTTTTCCAGAAGAGTTTGCAAATTACTTGTTTGATACTCAATCATAATATGACAATATAAATCAAACTGCATTTTTTTATATTCCAATAATAATTAGCCTATATAATGTTATGAATATTATTTTTGATGAAAAATTAGCCCAACAACTTGCTGAAAAATACACAGTACTAGAGTTAGATACTATTATGCAACCTGGTTTAGAAAAACCAATAAAACTATTTGCAGTCGTTGAAATTACTAATGTTCAAGATATTACCACGCTTTCATTTATGCGTGAACTTCACGTAGAGATGATTGCTGCTTATAAGAGTGGTGATTGGCAAAAAACACAAGAACTTGTTACCATGTTGCTTGGACAATTTGGTGGTGAATTAGACGAATTTTATAATTTAGTTATTGACTTTTGTGTAGAATCTGCTAAAGTAAATAGAATATGGGATGGCGTAAAGCACACCGTTCCTAAAGAATAACGCTCTTATAGTTAAGTGGTATAACAGTGGTTTTGTAAACCTCAATTCCTAGTTCGATTCTAGGTGGGAGCACCATTTTTCAAGGATATGTCATGTCACGTTATTGGTCAGAAACTAAAATAGTCTATTGGCTTCGTAAAAAATTTAAGATTGAAAAACCAGTGGCTCTTGAATGGGGTGCTTGGTCAGTGTGGAAGCGTGAGACTAAAGCCGCACATCCTATCGGCTATTGGGTAACTGAAACCTTTCCTCGTATCGTAGATAAGATTGATCGCAATACGGTTGGTCATATTGACAATGTTCGTTATTATCTGCGCAATCGTTTCTGGCGTCAAACCCATGTTCTTCCAACAGGATTGCCTGTTGGCGAATATCATGATTTAGATGAGCGTATTCTTCATGGCATCATGCAAGGTATTGTTGACTATGTTGAAAAAGAAGCAGCATGGAAAAGTCGTTGGTTAAACACTGAGGCAAGCAAGACTGCTGTGTGGAAGAGCGGTCGTTGCCCTGAACTTGGTTTAGCATCCCTAAAATGGGAAATGGGATTGTTTTACGATGAATCATGGGGCATGGAACCAAGCGATGCAAAGTTTGGCGAACTTACTGACCAAGCACAACGTGCTATGGATGTAATGAAACTTTATATCTGGTGGAAGTTTGATCGTCCAAAGCGTCCTGACCCACATGATGCAAGTGGTTGGAGCCAGTATTGTGATGATATGCGTGACAAGTATGGAGATGACCATATTTTTGAAAGTCGTGACCAAGAAACTCCAGAAGAACGTTCACGTGGTCGTGTGGCATTAGATAAGACGCATGACATTGAAGCAGCATATGATGCAGAAGATACTGCTATGTTGATGCTTGTTGTTCGTATAAGAAAAGGTTTATGGACATAACAATTTTTAACGGCGGCACGGCTGTGCTAAAAGGTTGGAGCGAGTATAACTAAAAACCATCTGTGAGGGATGCATACCAATATCAGTGGACTGCACAGGTGAGAGACCTGTTTAAGGTAATGGTAGTTGTGTCAGACAAACGAAACCCGAAATGGTAGACCAGCCTAAAACCATCGTGGGGATAGCAACCCACCCGTTAAAAAACTATTGACAACCCGCAAACTATATAGTATATTAAGAGAATAAACAGAAGAGAGTTATGACAATGTTAATCATGGGATATAAAGATAAGCCAGAGTGGTCAAAAGTTCGTGCTGCGTTCAAGCGTTGTACAGACTTGCCTGCCGGTGACATTGAGAAGATTGTCAAGAATGTCAAGGAAGGTAGAACCGAAACCATTCCAAATGACCATACTCTATATGAAGACTTGAGGGAACTTGGCATCCTAATCAAGTAAATGTCATAAACTCCCCTAAATATAAATTAGGGGAGTTTATGTTTTGTTAAATGATTATTGGGCAAAAACACAACAAATTGCAGAGATTAGTAAGTGGCTTGATATTGCTCAAGCCAAATTTGAGATAATTGATAAACTTTTTACTAATATTGGTATTAAACCAAAAAGAATACTATTCCCAACATTTAATCCAATCGTGTTGTTGCTTGAACAACACTATGACTGCGTAGTCGTCGCAGATCAAAGCCTCAAGTATTCATGGCAAAGTAAAAGCGAATTTGTAGATAGTCTTGCAGATGTAGGCACAGTAGATGTTTGCCTTGCACTTGACGAATACTTTACCTATGCTGACAGTGAAATTGAACAACGTGATTTGCTTGACGAAATTAAAAAAGTTTTGAGTGGATATCTTATTACAACGCTACAAGATTATAAAAACAATGCTCCGCATAAGCGCAGTCAAGTAGATGCTTCTAACAGCAATAACATTATTATTGTTGAAGAAAATATTTTAGACAGAAATAATAAGCAGAACTGGGAAAACTATATATACTTTATAGAAAACCACAATGATTTAACAGTTCTAGGACCAACGCCTCGCCGCACTATGTATTTTAAACAATTGGCAAAATACTGCAGCGACTTACAAGGCACACAATATGTGATACAGAAGAATCTGTTATATCGTGGTTTTTATAAAAGAAACTATGAACACATCATCACGGTGCGTTTTGTTTAAAAGGAACAGGCGTGGACTTAAAGATCGAAGAAACAATTGCTGCCACAGTTCGTGCAAGCATTGAGTCGCATATTCAAAATATTAACCTAGATGAAATCATTGCAGAACACTTACAAAAGCAAGTGAGCAATGTTATTATCAATTTAACAGGCAAGATATTCTCACAAATTGTAGATAAACGTGATTTAGAGAGCGAAGTCACTGCACTCGTTAACAACATACTTGCTGACCAATTACTGACACTTGGACATAATAAAGTTGGTGAATTGCTAGGAACGCTTGATATCACAAGTATTGTAAACACCAAGGCAGAAGCAGCAGCAAATGGCGCAATCTCAACATTTAAGTTTCCAGATAGCAGTATACCATTCGTCAGTTTAAATCTTGATGGTGCACAGTTACCAGCAGCAAAGTTAGATAGTGGTATCATACCACAATTTAATAGTAGGGGCATTAGCGATACTGCAAGCAAAACCCAACTTGTCGTGACTGATGATGGCATTGTTACAACCAATAACATTACTGCTGAAAACTTGTTGATTGATGATAATGCATTCTTCAAAAATATCACAGTAGATGGAAATTTCCATATTGCTGGATTGGATACATTTGTAAAAAACATTGCAGATGAAACTGCTGCAGTTTATACTGCACAAAGCAATAAGAAAGATATTGATATTTCAGGTCGCAACGTTGTATATGGCGATAGATTAATATTGAGTAACGATACACTTGGTCCACAAATTATCAACAGCAACATACGTCGTTTGGGAAATCTACAAGAATTGAGTGTTGAAGGTCAAGCCATTATTCATGAAACACTGGTAGTTACCAATAATAAGGTTGGTATCAATACAGAAAGTGCTGCTGGTGCGTTATCGGTATGGGACGAAGATGCTGAATTCACTCTAGTAAAGCATAGTCCACGCACAATGTATGCTGGTTCTACCCGTGCAACTGATTTAATACTTGGAACAAATAATCAGAACCAATTAAAATTAAAGAATGATGGTAAAATAGAAATTAATGGTCCATTACGTTTCAATGGGTTGTTAATAAATGTTGTAGATCGTATTCCAGAACAAGTTGGCGAACCTGGCGAAATTGCTGTCATGCGTGATGGCACGGCTATATACAGATGTCTTGGTCAAAATAGTTGGGGGAAGATTCTATAATGCGTATTTTTAAATGGATTTATAATATCGTTGATGATATGATATACAAGTATAAGCGTCGTCGTTTGCTCAAAGAATTGCGCAAGCGTGATCCATTTATATATTGAGGAAAAATGTTATTAGGTATCAATGCTAACAATCACGACGCAAGTATTGCTGTTGTTGACGGGTCTAACATTCTGTTTGCTGGTCACGCTGAACGGTATAGCAGAGTAAAGAATGATCCACATCTAAATGAAGCATTGATTGACGATGCGCTACAATATGGCATACCTGATAAAATAGTATGGTACGAACAACCGTGGAAACGAACGGTTCGTAATCTTGTCAGTGGGCAGCGTCCACTACATTATAACTTGTCCGACTATCTTAAAAAATATGGTTTGGGTAAAATACCAATTGTAACCACACCTCATCATGGCGCTCATGCTGCTATGGGATACTATACTAGTGAATATTCCGATGCTGCTATTGTGGTAATTGATGCTATTGGCGAATGGGAGTGTACTTCTGTGTGGCGTGGTCGTGGAGACAAACTTACTAAAGTTTGGAGCAATGTTTATCCACAAAGTATTGGGCTATTCTATAGTGCCATCACAGAATATCTTGGGTTTAAGCCCAATGAAGAAGAATATATTGTCATGGGCATGGCAGCATACGGCGAACCAAAGCACCTTAAAGCCATGCTCAATGAGTTCTTTGGTGTATGGAATCCGCCTCACATAGAGTTTAAGCATAACCTACATCGTGGTATGCGTTGGTGGACTAAGCCCAAAGATGAAGGTTGGAAGCCAGAAGATATTGCAGCCTCTGCACAAGCCTTATATGAACAATACTTAATGGCAATTTGCCGTTATGCTCGTGATATAATTGGCAGCGATAATCTTGTATTGGTGGGTGGTTGCGCACTAAATTGTGTGGCAAATAGCCGATTGAAAACATTTACTGGATTTAGTAATATATGGGTGCCACCAAATCCTGGCGATAGTGGGTTAAGTTTGGGTGCGATTACCTATCATACTAAGAAACATGTTCATTTAAATCATGCGTTTCTTGGTTATAATATTGACCGTAGGGTTGATGTTCGTGCAGTCGTTGATGCGCTAGAAGCAGGTCAAGTTGTAGGTATTGCCAATGGTCGTGCAGAGTTTGGTCCTCGTGCGTTAGGCAATCGTTCGCTGCTTGCTGATCCTCGTGGTGACGATGTAAAAGACCGTGTGAACCAAATCAAAAAGCGTGAGCCATTTCGTCCATTTGCTCCTATCATATTGAAACCTTGGTTCAGTGAATATTTTCATAGTAGGATGCGAGTAAACCATGATTATATGCAATGGGCAGATGCTTGTCTTTCACCCGGTGATTTTCCAGCAATATGTCACGTAGATGGCACCTCTCGTGTTCAAACCATAGATCAACCTACACCAAGTATTGCATACAAAATTTTAGAAGCATGGTATGCTAGAACTCGTTGTCCAATGTTGCTTAACACTAGTCTTAACATTAAAGGCGAGCCGCTGGTAAACACATGGGCGGATGCCGAACGGTTTGCTCAGTTACATAATGTCGTGGTATTCTAATGAAGATAGCAATCATTGGCGATAGTTTTGCACTTCATTACACAAATACCTGGTTTGAGAAAATCGTTAATGGATGTAATTTAGAATTAAGCATTCATGTAGGATTTCCTGGCATGAGTGAATATAAAATATATAAAAAATTTAAAGATATTTTAAATTTAAAAACTCTTCCTGACATAATACTAATATGCCATACCGAACCATCAAGATTATATCATCCAAAATACAGTGTTAGACCTCAACTTAATACTGGTCCTGAAATTTTATTAAAAGATTTTCATGATGCAGTACAAAAATATTATGATCATTTATACGATGAAGAATTTGCAAAAGAAATTTATAAATTTTTATTAACTGACATTCAAAATATTTGCAAGGATAAAAAAATAAAACTAATCAATGTTCCTTGTTTTCAACATGATTTTTTAGACAAAAAATATGGACTTTGGCTAACTGTTGACGGTGGGTTAGTGACACTGACTTCTCATACTAGAGAAGATAAAGAATATGATTCAAGTATTTTAAGATTGAATCATTTTGATGCAACTGAGCATGATATAATAGCAGCAGATATTATTCCATGCATTAACAATTTTATAAATGGTGATAAAGAATTTGATAGCGTTTCAATTTTAACAGAAGGGTTTAATTAAATAATGCGGGTTGCTATTATTGGTGATAGTTTTACTCACAATTACAAAGATACTTGGATTGAACGACTTTGTAGCGAACTTAATCTCACCGTAATTCATCAATCTGGATTTCGTGGTCAGGCACAATATAAATTATATCTTGAATTTTTAGAAGTTATAAAAAACAATCCAGATGTTATTATTTGTTGTCATACTGAGCATACTAGATTTTACAATAAAGATGGTAGCAGAGAATGGTTGCTCGATGATGAAAATTTTAGCAAGTATATTTTTAGTTCTATTCTACGAGATATGCAAGAAATATGCAAACAGCGTAATATTAAACTTATAAACATTCCATGCTTTGAACATGATTTTATAGATAAAACGTATGGACTATGGATTCTGTGTAATGGTGGATTAATAAATTGCAGTAGAGCAGATTATAATCGAGAATATAACAAGCATTGGACTACTTTTGAAGACCCAAGATTAAACCATTTTAGTGCAAATGGACACCAAGTTTTAGCCCAAAGTTTAATTCCACATATTAAAACGTATATTACAACTGACCAAGAATTTCATATTTCCCTACTTTATCCTGAACTATTTGCTTGACATTGCGCTTAATTGTGTTATATTCTTATTATGACACAAAAACGTATCGGCTTTTGCTGCAAATGGATTGACACCGTGGATCAACTTGGTGGCTTTAAGCCCAAGGATGATGCACTCCGCTATAACAACAAAACCACGACAGTGGCTTGGTTAAACCGCCAGACTAAGGCAGTTGCCGAGCAACGATTGTGGGATATCATGGAGCACAATACAGATGCCACATTACGATTGGTGGAGCGTGTGGGAACACTTGCACCAGAATTACGAATGGTACGCCTTAGTAGCGACATACTTCCTGTTTACACTGAGTCAACTTGGAGCCATTTCTGGACTGATAAACACCTTCGTGAAACCATTGCAAAGCGACTGGCCAAAGTTGGAGAGGCTGCTAAACGTCTCGATGTTAGGGTCAGTTTTCATCCTGGCCAATTTTGCGTCCTTGCTAGTGACAGAGAAAGTGTTGTTCAAAATTCAATTGCTGAATTTGAATATCATGCTGACTTGGCTCGTTGGATGGGTTTTGGTTCTAGTTGGCACGATCACGGTTTTAAGATCAATGTGCATATTAGCGGCAAAGGTGGTCCGTTGGCTATACGAGCCGTATACAACCGCCTCTCGCCCGAAGCTAGAAATCTCATCACAATAGAAAACGAGGAATATACATATGGACTTGATGCTTGTCTCACTCTGGGTGATATCTTGCCTATCGTTTTTGATACTCATCATCACTGGATTCATTCGGGAGAATACCTATCTCCAACTGACGACCGTATTAAAATGGTCAAGGAGAGTTGGAGGGGTGTCCGCCCTTCTCTTCATTACTCTCTTAGTCGTGAATCTATGGGTATCACTGGTGTTGGCAGACCTGATCTATCCACACTAATGGAAAGTGGTCACAAGAAAGGCACACTGCGAGCACACAGTGACTTTATGTGGAACAGCGCAGTCAATAACTATATTGGCGAACTATGGAACGATTTTGATATACAAGTAGAAGCAAAGGCTAAGAACCTTGCTAGTTTTAAATTGCACAAAGAATTAACCAAAGGAAAATAAATGAGTTATCTGTTTACTAGTGAAAGCGTAAGTGAAGGACATCCAGATAAAGTTGCTGATGCTATCAGTGATGCAGTTCTAGATTTAATGATGGCACCGCAGGATAAGTCTTATCGTTGTGCGTGTGAGACACTTGTCACTACCAATCAGGTAGTTATTGCAGGTGAATATAAAGGTGAACTTGATCGTCAATTGGTTGAAGCAACCGTTATCAATACTATTCGTGATATTGGATATGAGCAAAGTGGATTTGATTGGAGAACTGTAAAGGTTCTTAATCTAATGCATGGACAAAGTGCTGACATTGCACTTGGCACTGATACGTTTGGTGCTGGCGATCAGGGCTTGATGTTTGGTTACGCTACCAATGAGACCCCAAACTATATGCCAAGTGCTATTCATTATAGCCATGAAGTTGTAAAGGCACTTACTGAACATCGTAAGAGTGGACGTAATTGGCTTGGTCCAGATGCCAAGAGTCAAATTACTGTTGAATACAATGATGATAGTAATCCATTTCGTATTGACAAGGTAGTTTGCTCTACGCAGCACAGTGAAGATACTGATATGTATACGGTACGTACACGAGTAGAACAACTTATTCGCAGCGTTCTTCCTGATCGTTTAGTTGATACTCGTACAACATTTCATATTAATCCTACTGGACGATTTGTTATTGGTGGACCTGATGGTGATACTGGGCTAACTGGTCGTAAGATTATTGTCGATACTTACGGTGGTTCTGCTCCCCACGGTGGTGGTGCATTTAGTGGCAAAGACCCTACAAAGGTTGATAGGTCTGCTGCTTATATGATGCGTTATCTTGCAAAGAATATTGTAGCAAGTGGTCGTGCAGATTGGGCAACGGTTCAGGTATCTTATGCTATTGGGCTTGAACAGCCAATGAGTTTCTATGTTGAAAGCAATGGCGATAGTCGTGGACTAACTAAGTGGATTCGTGAGAATGTTGATTTAACGCCACTTGGTATCATCAACAAGTTTGACTTGTTCCGTCCTATCTATAGTTCTACGACTAATTATGGACACTTTGGCAAAGATGGTTTGCCTTGGGAAACCGTTGATTTATTTTAATCAAGCATAAATAAATTTATGTTGCAGTGCAGCATTTTTTGTGCTACACTGCAAAGATAATAAAGGAACAGTTCTATGCAACCATATACAGTGGATGAATTAGATTTTATAAACCATGGCGCAACCGCCACAACAAAGGAGAATGAAATGTTTGATACCGATGAATTTATTGATACCGTACAGAACGCAAAAAAGACTATGGTAAAGACTTTTGTGCAGAACGAAACTATTGCAAAGAGCATGAACGCATTTGTTGATGCACAATCTGCTTATACAAAGGATGCTGTTAAGGCAGCAGCAAGCGCAATGGGCGTAATTTCCAGTGAAATGGCAAAGTCAGTTGAAGAAGTTAGTGCTGGCAAGCATTTCAAGAAGATGCAAGAACAGGTTTCAAATGATCTTTACAGCACTTTTTGGAAAGAGGCATTTAAATTTTATTCCCCATCGTACAAATAATTTGACATTTTAATTTAAATGTCATATTATAGATAGTAAATATCTAAAAAGGAGATATATCGATGAACACTATTATTTTATTGCTTGGTCTTGCTGTTCTTATTGCAGTGATTTACAAGTTGCTAAATCATAAAGACAAGACACCAGAGGTTGATCCTCTGGATAAGTTAGAAGCAGAAGCCAAGGCAAATTTGGCAGAAGCAGAGCAGGCAGTAGCGGCAAAGATGGACGAAGTATTACATGTTGCTGAAACTGCCACCGAAACACCAAAGGCAACAACTAAGCCAGAAAACATAAGTGACGCTGAATGGGCAATGAGTGATCAAAACCCAAATCGTGTTGAAGTAGCACCAGTTGTTGTAACTGTTGATTCACCAAGTGCAGTCGTAATACCAGAAGTAGCGGCAGAAGCAGCACCAGTTAAGAAGCCCCGTGCTAAGAAGGCGGCTGCTCCAAAGGCAAAGAAGGCAAAGTAATTAAGAACCTGCGGCGTCGGCACGAGCCAAAACTAAAGATGTCCGTTAAAAAGACCGCTTCGCAGCGGTCTTTTTTTTATTGACAAATTTTAATCATATGGTATATTAATAATACGAATCAATATTACTTGGTTCAAACAACAGAAAGGGTATCCTATGAGTAAAAAACATTTCGAAGTTCTAGCCGCCGCTATATCCTGTATTGACAGCCTTGAAAATCGCATAAAGATTGCACAGTCTATTGCAGAGGTTTGCCGCCAGAGTAACCCACGGTTCCATTATGGTATGTTTATGAAGGCTTGTGGCATTACTGCCATTACTAATTGAAAGATAGGTGAACCATGGATAATGTCATTGATTGTGAAAACATGTTTATTAACATGCGTATGATGACGATGGTAAAACGTTATCTGCGTGATAGTGGTAAGGACAGTGAAGCTACTGTAGAGTTTTATCCTGATGATGCAAGTCCAACAGGCATTGGGTTGGTGCTTGTTGATAGAAATGGGCATTCTAAAAAGATTAGTAACGATATCATCAATAATTTATTGACGAAAGTATCGTAACCATATATAATAATATCAATAATCGGAGAATAAATTGTCAAAGAACGTATTAGTTACTGGTGGTGCAGGTTTTATTGCTACCCATGTTATCGATCATATCCTTAAAACTACCAACTGGAATATCATCAGTCTTGACCGCTTGGATTTTAGTGGCAATCTTAACCGCTTAAACGACATGATGCAAGACCATAGCCCACAAACACGATCACGTGTAAAGGTAATCTTCCATGATCTTAAAGCCGAAATCAATCCTCTTACCAAAACTCGCATTGGTCCTGTTGACATTATTTTACATTTGGCCGCTGGCAGTCATGTTGACCGTAGTATCGATTATCCTATGGAATTCGTTATGGATAATGTGGTTGGAACTTGCAATATTCTTGAGTTTGCTCGTAAGTGTGATAATTTAGAACGCTTTGTGTATTTCTCAACTGATGAAGTATTTGGTCCTGCACCAGTTGGTGTAAATTACGGTGAGTATGATCGCTATAACAGTGGCAATCCGTATAGTGCTGCCAAAGCAGGTGGTGAAGAACTTGCGGTTGCATATGAAAATACCTATGGTCTGCCCGTCTATGTAACGCATACCATGAACGTATTTGGTGAGCGTCAGCATCCAGAGAAGTTTATTCCTATGTGTATTCGCAAGGCTCGTGATGGCGAAACAATCACGGTTCATAGTGACAAAACTCGCACAGTACCTGGTTCACGTCACTATATTCATGCTAAGGATGTTGCCGAAGCCTTGATGTTTATTCTTGATCTCAAGGACTTTACAATGCCACCAGAGTTTGGTGGAGCAAAGTGTCCAAAGTTTAATATCGTAGGCAAGCAAGAAATTGATAACCTTGAACTTGCCAAGATTATTGCCAATGCGCAAGACAAACAACTACATTATGAAATGGTTGATTTCCATTCTAGCCGTCCTGGTCATGACCTTCGTTATTCCTTAAGTGGTGAATTTATGAAGAGCCTTGGTTGGGAACCTAAGATTGAACTTACCGAACGTATTAAGCAAGTTGTTGATTGGACTCTCTTAAGGTCTGATACCTGGCTTTAGCGGCAGCAGATAGTTGTATTATAATCTTAATAAAGAAAGATTTAAAAATGTCTAAAAAGAAAACAAAGAAATATGGGGTGTTTATCACCAGTGCCATCAATGCCAAGTTCTCAATCTATAAGCCGCAGGAACGACTTGCTCAGACGCTAGAAACTATTGCCAGTGTTCGTGCACGTATTCCAAATGGCGTTATTTGCTTGACAGATTGCAGCCAACCTGGTATAAGTGATGATGTAAAGGCTCAGCTTGTTGAACATGTTGATCACTTTATGGATTTCAGTGGCGATGAAAATGTTGTTTGGATTCATGATAACATTGAAGTACAGGATATTGTCAAGAATCTTACTGAACTTTCAGTAGTTCATAGTTTCTTTGAAATGGCACAGGAAGAAGGTTGGTTTGAGGGCTGTGATCGCATCTTTAAGGTAAGTGGTCGTTATATGCTTACTGATACGTTTAATACCGCAGACTATGAGAACGATATCGTTGGCGACAAGTATGTTGTTTCCAAGCGTATGTTAAGTCAGTTTGCGCCAGGTGTGACTGGTGTAGATCAACAGCATATGTTGCGTGTTTATAGTTTTGGTGGCAGTCGTATGGGGGAGTTTATTCTACTTCTTGAAGACATGGTTGAACATATGCAAGACCGTGTTAATGCAGGTGGATATATAGATATTGAACATCTTTGGTATAAGTTCTTGCCAAAGGCGGATGTAGTAGAGTTTGCTAGAACTGGTGTTAAAGGTCTAGTAGCACCAAATGGACAAGCAATAGAAAATTGAGTTATTGGGGAATATTTTAATCGGTAGAAAAGCGGACTTTGACTCCGTTAGTATTGGTTCGAGTCCAGTTTCCCCAGCCAATTAATAAAGTGCCAATATTTTGACACCCTTGTAACTACTAAATAATATTAGTTACAAGGGTATTATTATGCGTAAAATTAGCGCACTTTGTGTATTTTTAATGACAATTCCCACACTTGCTCACGCAAGTGATATGACATTTGCATTTAAAAACCCGCAATTTAGTGGTGATGGATTCTCTAGTCATGTTCTGACTATTGAAAACGAAGAATATACTCGTCGTCAATCTCTTGCTGCTTCTAAAAAAGCAGAAGCAGATGCAGCCGCAGCAGCGGCTAGCAATACCAATTTAAATAAATTTCTCAACAATCTGGAAAGCCGCATCTATGCACAGTTAAGTTTGCAACTTAGCAATGCTATGTTTAGCGATGGATCAACTACTGGAACTATGCAATTTGAAGGCAGCACTATCTCTTGGATCAAGGATAGCACTGCGCAGACTATCGCCTTAACGGTAATTGATGCTACTGGCAATCGTACAGATATCACAGTTCCAATAGGGAGTTTCAAGTTCTAATGTATAAATTTATCGTATCAATGATTATAACCACGTTGCTGGCAGCATGTAGCACTGTTCAGCCATATGAAGCAAGAGTTCCAACTGCTGCAAGCGACATGCCGCAGAAAGTTACTAAAAGTTATTATAATGAGTTGGCAAATATGCCACCGCCAGATGGACAACCAATTACTATTGCAATGTATGGCTTTGGTGATAAAACTGGTCAACGCAAGGAAAATGATAAGTTTTCAGTGCTAAGTAGTGCTGTAACACAGGGTGGTGAAGTATTTCTTATCAAGGCACTACAAGACGCAGGTAAGGGAAAATGGTTTCAAGTTGTAGAACGTGTTGGTTTAGATGATCTTATTAAAGAGCGTCAATTAATTCGCAACCAACGTGAAACCTATGAAGGAAAAGATGCCAAGCCATTATCACCAATGCTTATTGCTGGTGTTATGGTTGAAGGTGGTATCGTAGGTTATGATACCAATGTACAAAGTGGTGGCAATGGCGCTGCCATGTTAGGAATAGGCGTAAATCAACAATATAGAACCGACGAGGTTACTGTGATTGTGAGATTGATCAGCGTTCATACAGGTGAGGTTTTAATTTCTGCTGGCGCTACCAAAACAATCTTAAGCACAGGTGGAAGTGGCACAGTAGTCACATTCCTAGATCAGAGTACGATGAGTTTACAAGTCGAGGCTGGTGCAAATGTCAACGAACCCACCACATACGCAGTGCGTCTGGCAACAGAAGCAGCCGTTGTGGATATGATTAAACAGGGTGCACAAAAAAATCTATGGGGTTATGCGACTACTAAAAAGAAGGCGTCGTAAAACTCCTTAAAGGAGTAGGCATTTGAAAAACATTATTAAATCTGCAATAGGATTTGCAGTTATAATGCTAGCGAGTCAAAGTTTTGCTGGTACGATAAACAACGTTTATATCGACCAAGTGGGCAGTGGAAGCACGATCACGCTCAATCAACAAGGTTCCAACAACGAGATTGGAAATGACACGACCGCAACTACTCTTCATGGAAATGGACAAACCGTAAGCATTTCACAAGTCGGTAGTGGCAATACTAATAAAGTAAATGTACAGGGTGCTAACAGCGTTATTAACAGCGTTGTAACTGGTGATAACAATAATACTACGGTTGCGTGTGGTGCTGCACCAAGTAGCAGTTGTAATGATACTGCTATTACTGCCAATGTTACAGGTAATACAAACAACACAAGTATCACCGCTGGTTCTAAAAGCACAGTTAGTGCAGTAGTTTCTGGTAGCACAAACAACACTACTATTAGCAGCAGCACTACAAACCTAATGGGTGCTGGCGTTGATGTCAAAGAAACTGGCGATACAAACGTGGTAAATATAAGTCAGAACGGACCAGCGGGTGCTAATGGCTTTGTGTCAAAGGTTGAAGTAACTGGTGCGAGTAATAACGTGGCGGTGACTCAAAGTGGCACAACTGATAGCACAGTCAATATTAAGAGTACTGGTTCTAATAACAGTATTTCTGTTACCAGCGGTAACTAATGCTGCAATCGGAACTGTGACTGAACAAACAGGGCCGACGGAAATACAACGGTCAAGTCAGAGCATACCGAGCAATGTAAACAGCGGCGTCGAAATGAACGATGCCGTTGTTACTGCTAAAGCACGAGTTGGTATTACATTTGAAGATGATACCAAAGTTGAAATAACGGAGCAAAGTAAACTTGTTATCGATGATTTTGTTTATGATCCTGCTCACGGTGATGCTGGAAAGTTAGGATTAAAAGTTGCTATCGGCACTGCTCGCTATGCCAGTGGTCAGATTGCCAAAGATAATCCACAAAGTGTAAAGATTGAAACTCCTACTGCTACAATCGGTGTGCGTGGAACTGATTTTAGTATGACTGTTGATGAGTTAGGTCGCAGTCTTATTGTACTGCTGCCAAGTTGTCCAGTAGGTTACAAGAACATTGATAAAGATTGTATCACTGGTAAGATTGATGTAACAACTGATATGGGAACTGTACATCTTGACAAGCCGTTTCAGGCAACATCTACAAGTGCTAAAGAGCAAAACCCAACCAAACCTGTTATACTTGCCCTAAGTCCAGAACAAATCAACAATATGCTTATTCTTCAACCACCAAAGAAAGTAGAAGAAGAACAGCATGTTCAGAAAACAGCACTTGATATTAATTTTCTTGATAAAGATTTCTTAAAGTTTGATGAATTAAACATGGATTATCTAACAGCATTTAACAAGTTAAGTATCAATAATCTTGATGTAGAGTTCTTGGCTAATATGTTAGACCTCGCTAATGCTTCACTATTGGCAAGTATGTTAGGCGGTGAAAATCAAATGCTGCCACAATATGCCGCAAATAAACAAGCAGGATTAAAGTATGTCAAGATAGATACTAACCTTACACTGTATCGTCAAGGTGGTAATAGTTATAGTCAATTGACAGTGGATAAGGATAGCCCAACTACACTTATCTTAAATCAAGAAGGAACTTCAATGACACAAAATGTTCAACATCCTGGCGGTAGCGTTATTACAATAACACAGGGAAACTAATATGAAGCGTTTATTATTCTTACTATGGATTACGCCTGCTGCGGCTGGCAGTGTTTATATAGACCAAGTAGGTGATAGCAATAACATATTCGTAGAACAGGTTAGTAGTGGTGCGCCACAGGCTACTATTTTGAATCAAGGCGATGACAACAACCTAACTATAATACAGAATGGCAGTGGCAATCACGCTGCATTCATTGGAACGCCACCCGTAGGAATGAACCAAGATGGAACTATTAATACTAATACTAATGCTGCTAATAATAACAACAACACCCTCACAATCGTTCAAAGCGGTAGTGGAAATCATACTGCTGCTATTAATCTTGATGGCACTACTTCCAATAGCAATAACGGCGCTGCTATTCATCAGTCTGGTGATGCTGATAAAAGTTTTGTTCTTAATTTGAGTGGCAGTGGTATTACAGCAAAAGTGTTACAAGATAGCCCTACGGTGCCAGATAGCGGCAGCATGAGTATCCAATGTTTAACGCCGCCTTGTTCTGGATACAGTTACACAAAACATTAAATATAGTATGCGTATAAGTGAAATAGAAACCAAACCACAAAAAACTGGACCAGGCTATTATGAATTATTTCGTAATGGTAAGCCAAACGATATGCATGATAATGCAAAGTTTTTTAATTCATATGATGAAGCAGTGGATTGGTATAAAAAATATCGCATTGATTATGCCATAAAAAATAGTGGTGCTAAACCAGAAGAGTTTAGCGTTGTGCGTGATTCTAATACATGGGAATATTTTAATACGCTGCCATCGCCCGCAAAAGAAAAAAATAATAGGCTAATTGATCCAAAATATTTTGCTGATGCATTAAAGTTTTGGACAGATTATTATGGCGATAGTCGTCGTGGCGCAGTTGAAATTTATGATTATAGCAATGAAGTCGATGCTATAATACAACAAGGTGGTGTGCTATATCGTATTGTATTCTTGCAAAAGTTTGAAGATTTGAATCGCACAGATTTAGGTTCACACTGGACTGTTGATCGTGATGTTATAGATGATTATATTGAAGGTGTAGAAGGTCGCACACACAGTGAAGGTAAAGAAGTTTATGTTTTACTTACTGCTACTACACCACCAAACAATATTGATAATTTAAGCGTAGATGTTCGTGGTAATCCAGAAGAAAAAGAAGTGAATATTATCAATCCACGTGCTTGCAAATACACTGCACAGATTCTTGGCAGTAAAGAAGTAATAGCGTTAAATTAAATTTGCATTACTACGTAAAGTGTGGTTAAATACTCTTGCTTACAACAGTAGGCAGACATTACACACAAACACACAAAGGAGAATATAATGTCAAATCCATATATGCTTCGTCTTGAATTGTTAAAGATGGCACAAGACGCACTTAATACAGAATACCATACAAAATGTGATATGATCCGCACTGATTGGAGCAATCAAGTTTCATTGGCACATGAAGGACATAAACCTGTTCCTACTACTCCAGACCTTCCACCAATCTATACTATGGAACAGATTGTTGAAAAGGCTAAGATTCTAAATGACTTTGTTAGTCAAGGTTAATTAGAATACGGGTGTGGCGGCGTGGGCAGGACACGTAATCGAGTATCGGCATGATGGAAATATTGAAAACTAGAAAGCAAGGGTCTGTTAAACCTGTAGCCTGTGAATACCATCAAATTGTAGGTATAAATCCTACCCGCACCTTTTCTAAATTAAATAATTAAATGCAATATTGGATATTTTTCTTTGCAGGTGTTGGCGGAGATGGTTTTTGTAATCTTTTAGAAAAATCAAATAACGTTTTTTCCGCAGATGGCATAAATGAATGGAAAATACATAAAAAATTTGGTAATAAAGTAAAATTTATTGGACCACAGTGGTGCAATGAACCGATGCCTTTTAGAACTCGTGTTGAAAATGATAATATCTTAATCAACAAAAATTATAAAAATATTATAGATAATAACTTGAATACTGTTATATCAACTCATTATGAATATTTCAAGAATATTAAAAATTTCGTGCACAAAGATTTAGTTGAAAAAGATCAAATCAAGATACATCTTTATAGCAAAAATTATAAACAAGTTGCAGAAAACTGCATCATTAAAAATGAACAAACACATAAATTAGATCAATTTATGAAAATTTGTAAATCAAGTATTGAAGAACAATTAAAGAATAAAGATTATTTCATTCACATTGATGTTGAGCAATCTTTGTCTGATTGGAATTATCTGAATGAAAATCTTAACAAATTAAATATTAATCTAGATAAACATCATTGGATTGAATACAAAGAATTAATAAACTACCCAAATAACTAAAAAATGGCAGCATAAATATTACTGCATGAATTATTATCGAAGTGTATTCATAAGCGATGTGCATCTAGGCACAAAAATGAGTCAGCCACAGGCTCTGCTTGAATTTATTAAAACATTTGAATGTGAGCGTCTTTATCTTGTAGGCGATATTATTGATGGTTGGGCAATGAGCAAATCATTTTACTGGCCACAAGAACATAACGATGTTATACAAAAGATTATGCGTATGGCTCGTAAGGGAACAACTGTTACCTATTTGCCAGGCAATCATGATGAGTTTTTACGCAGTTTTGGCGACCATCATTTTGGTAATATTATTCTGACTGATACAATCACACATAGCGGATTAGATGGAAAGAAATATCTAGTCATGCATGGCGATCAGTTTGATGTGGTCATGAAGAATATGAAGTGGTTGGCACATATAGGAAGTTGGGCATATGATATTCTCATTAACATTAATGTGGTTGTTAATAAATTACAAAATTGGTTCAGACTCCCACACTGGAGTCTAAGCGCATGGGCAAAGTATAAAGTTAAGCAAGCAGTAAATTTTATTGGCGACTTTGAAGAAAACCTAGCCAAATTTGCTAGAGTCAAAGGTGCCGATGGTATTATATGCGGACATATTCATCATGCGAACATTCGTGATATAGGTGATGTAAAGTATATGAACTGTGGTGATTGGGTAGAGAGTTGCACAGCACTTGTTGAAACCTATGAAGGCAAGTGGATTATAATTAAATACTCTCATGCGGATCACCCTAGTCACCGATACATATAGTCCAAGCGTAAATGGCGTTGTAACTACCCTTGTCAATACTGTTGCAGAACTAAGAAAACTTGGACACGAGGTTCAGGTTATTGAACCAAGTCAGTTTAAGACCGTGCCAGCACCTGGCTATAAAGAAATTAGACTAGCGTGGAATATCTGGAAGGTTGGTCCAATGATTGAATCATTTAATCCCGATGCCATTCACATTGCCACAGAAGGTCCGCTAGGGTTTGCTGCTCGTTGGTATTGTAAAGTAGATAAGCGCAGTATCCCACACAATACATCCTACCATACAAAGTTTCCAGAATATTTTAATAAGTTCTTTGGATTTCCTGTAGATTGGGGATACTGGTTTATAAAAATGTTTCATAAGTTCTCTACTAAGGTGCTAGTTACAAATGAAACTATGAAGGGGGAATTGACACAGCGTGGATTTGAACATCTTGCTGTGTGGAACCGTGGTGTTGATACTGTTACTTTTAATCCACAACGCAGAGAAACTACTGGTGTCAAGAAACCTATCATACTTTGTGTTAGTCGTGCTAGTTATGAAAAAGGGCTAGATGATTTCTGTTCCCTACAAATAGATGGCACCAAGATACTCGTCGGTGACGGTCCATATCTGCCAGAATTAAAACGCAAATATCCACATATCAACTATGCTGGTTATAAGAGTGGTAGGGAACTAGCCGAATATTATGCTTGTGCTGATGTGTTTGTATTTCCAAGCAAGACTGATACATTTGGTGTTGTAATGTTAGAAGCAATGGCATGTGGAACTCCTATTGCTGCTTATCCTGTTACTGGACCAAGCGATGTAGTTGTTAATGGCGTTAATGGTTATATGGATGATGATTTAGAAAAGGCGGTTGAACAAGCACTTAACTGTGATCGTAAGACTGTGCATGAATCAAGTAAGCAATATACATGGAGCGGCTGCACTGCTGCATTTGTAGAAAATTTAAGTCTTATTAAGTCCATAGATAACTAATAGCATGAGCACAGTTTGGATACTAAGTCAGCATCGTGAAAGTTATGAGAACGGCAGATTGCTAGCAGCATTTGCTGCTAAAAACATTGACACCAAACTTGTGCATCCAGATGACTTTGATATCATTGTTAATCGCAGTCGTTCAAAAAGTATTCGCTATCAAGGCACAAGCATCTCTATGCCTAAGATTGTGCTAACCCGCACAGGAAGTGGAACAAATTACTTTAGCAGTGCTGTTATGCGTCAATTAGAAAAGTTTAGTGTGCCTACTATTAATAGTAGTGATGCTATTGCAAATGTTAAAGATAAACTTCTAGCACATCAAATCCTAGCACAGAACAATATCCCTACACCAAAGACAATGTTAGTTAAGTTTCCTGTTTCGAGCAAAGTGGTTGAACAAGAAATAGGATTTCCATGTGTTGTTAAGGTGCTGCAAGGTTCGCATGGCAAGGGCGTTCATCTTTGCCAAACCAAAGAACTATTTGAAAATCTAATGGACTTGGTTGATAATCTTGGCGTTAAGAAGACAATGATTGTGCAAGAGTTCGTTAATGCTGCAGCAGGCACTGACCTTCGTGTATGGGTAATTGGTGGCAAGACCATTGGTGCTATGAAACGCATTGGTCCAGAAGGTGATTTCCGTGCCAACATCACAGGCGGCGGCAGTGGCGAACCATTTGCCGTTACACCAGAGATGGACTTGCTATGCCGTGAAACAGCTAAGTGTCTTGGTTTAGATGTGGCTGGTATTGACTTGCTGTTTGACGATGACGGTTACAAGGTATGCGAAGCAAATAGCGCACCTGGTTTTGAAGGGTTTGAGAAGTATTGCGGCGTAGATATTGCCACCGCTATTGTTGAATATATCTCCTTCAAGATTTCCTAAATCTAAATATCATCATGAAAAAAATTCTGCTATCTCCATGGACTGCGCTCATCACGTTGGCAATTTTAGTTGCCATTAAGATTTCATCACCCACCTTTGTTGAAAGTATAAAGTTACGATACTTTGACACGTTAATCACCAACAAGGCTCCTACTGATAACCCAATTTATACAGTTAATATTGATGAAGCAGCACTTGACAAGTATGGTCAGTGGCCGTTTAGCAGAACTGTATATGCGGATATTATTAAAGATATCTATGCTCGTGGAGCAAGTCTAGTTGTATGGACAGTGTTGATGCCAGAGGCGGACCGTCAAGGCGGTGATGCTGTGCTAGCAGATACTCTTAAACAACACCCCACCATTCTTTCAAACATTCCAAGTACAGTCAATAAAAATACTCCTCGTCCTAATGGTGCCGCCATTGTCAATAGCAATTTTATAGATAGGATTTACAATTATCCTGGAGTAATCGCCAACATTCCAGAACTAGAAAACGCCGCAATCGGTGTCGGTACTACCAATGTATACCCTGAAATAGATGGTGTGAATCGTCGTATTCCACTACTTATTGGCAGTGGTGGCAAACTTTATCCAACCATTGGTATTGAAACGCTACGTGTTTTTACAAATGAAAAAAACTTTAAGGTTAAGCTAAGTGAAATTGGCATTGATAAGATGGGTATGGGCAAATCTATATTCACCACTGACCAACTTGGTCGTGTATGGATTGATTTAAGTCAACAACATAAACAAGTAAGTCTTATGAATATGCCACAAAACTTTGATGGTGCTGTTGTAATTGTTGGTACATCGGCTGCTGGCATTGCTAATCCCGTTCCTACTGCTATCGGTGCTGTATATCCACAAGATATTCAAGCCAAGATCATTGCTACGTTGGCAAACAAGGTAAATATTTCTAGACCAGATTATGCAGAAGGTACAGAACTTGCTGCCATTGTCATTGGTGGATTACTACTACTATTCCTAACAAGGTGGGTATATGTTGGACTTGGCACGGTTGTTGTATTGGGCATCGGCAGTATTGCTTTTTCTCAGTATCAGTTTAGTCACACTCTACAGTTATGGGACGCAACCGCTCCTGTTGCTACAATCATCTTGGTTGCTTTGCATGCCTACGGAGTTAAATTTATCTCTGAGTTCTTACAAAAGCAACAAATAAAGAAACAATTTGGAACTTATCTTTCACCTGCAATGGTTGAAAAACTACAAAAGAATCCTGAATTATTGGCACTTGGGGGAGAGTCACGTGAATTGTCTATCATATTTACAGATGTTAGGGGCTTTACTTCTATTAGCGAGCATTATGGAAGCGACGTTCAGGGGCTAACCAAGATCATGAATCGCTATATGACAGCGATGACTGCTAAAATTTTAGATAATGGCGGAACACTTGACAAGTATATCGGTGATGCTCAAATGGCATTTTGGAACGCACCACTAGATGATGCAGAACATGCAAAGAATGCTGTAAAAACAGCACTACAAATGTTAGGAAGTTTAGATGCGTTTAACAGAGAAGTCGCCGCAGAAGGCGTTCCACCTTTTGGAATGGGACTTGGCATCAACACTGCTACTGTCGTTGTTGGTAACATGGGGAGTTCTCAGCGGTTTGATTACACTTGCCTTGGCGATGGTGTCAATCTTGCCTCACGCCTAGAAGGTCAAAGCAAACCATATCATGTTGCTATGGTTATTGGCGATAAAACCAATGAATATGTAAAGAATGATTACTTCACGCTACCACTAGATTGTATCGCAGTTAAAGGTAAGAAAGAAGGTGTTAATATTCACACTGTGCTACAGATATACGATGCTGGTTCAGCCGCAGAATACCTAGCAGCAAAAAGTGGGCATATTAGTATGATGGATGATTATCACTCACAACACTTTAAAACTGCTATTGAAGCATGTAAGCAGTTAAAAGGCGAGTTTGATGGTCAAATGGATGGCTATTATGATATGTGGATTGAACGTTGTACCGAGATGGCTGCCAATCCGCCAGGTAAAGATTGGGATGGTGTTTTCCGCACTAATTCAAAGTAATTAACCGTCGCTTGGAATTTTCTTACTTGCTCTTTTAAGAGTGCGTTGAACTTCTTCTTCTTTTGCCTTTGCAGCAACATCTGCAACTGCATCATCAAGATGGCGTTGGCTTTCAATCTCCTTACCACGCAACATTAGCACTATGTTTAGTTTTTGATTAAGACGGATAAGATCATTATCTAACATACGAATACGATCTATAAGACCAATCAGCACTGTATTGGCTTCGCTTAGCACAGGTTTAACTTCTTCAGTTGCCCATTTCCAAACAAAATATATCATATAGCCAATTCCACTTGCGGCTATAATTGGAAACCCATATTGATTAATTGCTTGTACTAGACTCTGTTCCATTATTCTTCTTATTCAATTCTATATATTCGTCTGCTATTCTTTTATTTCGTAGTATTATTATTAATTTTCCATGGAAGTGCACAGTATAATACCGATCACCGTTTACACGATGATGTTCTTCAACACGGTAAGGATTCTGTGCATTTTCCACTTCATTATACTACCACCAATTACTTAACAAAAAGTTAATTATTTCTTTTTCTTCTTTGGTGCTTTGTGATGAACTACACTCTTACATGCTGCTGCATTTTTTACAGGATCACATGCACTATGCACAACCTTAGCCTTTGGAGCCTTAGTTGCTGGTGCAGTTGCTGCGAAAGCACTTGTTGAAAATGCTAACATTGTTGCTACTAATAATAACTTCTTCATTGTCTTTTCCTTTAATTAAACAGATAATCTTTGCCAACATATGCAATTACTGCCAGCTGGACGAACAAACTTGCTAATACAAAATTCTCTATCATTTAGTCTCTCCTTGCGTCGTTCTTACCGTCTGCACGAGCAATACGATCAAGGTCGGGACGCACACCTAACGCATTACTCATGAGAGTATCAATTCTTATAACATCATGGTTCATTGTCTTAACACGGTTATCAAGCGCCATAATGATACCTTTAATACCATTCACGGAACTTGTAACGCCAGCAAGAATAAATTTTAGGGTTAAAAAAACAAAATAACCGCCTGCACAGGCGGCTGCAATAGGGAATCCAACTTCACCAACTAATTTTAAGAAATCCATACACGAATTCCAATTTATTGAACGACGTACTTTAATATTGTTTCTAAGAGTATTACACCACTTACCGAACCAAAGAGGCAACCCATCCATACTTCTGGCCAAATTAGAAAATTAGGAAGATGCTTTCTAATGCATTGCCATTCTTGAGAAGACATTGGTTAGTACTCCGAAACATTAACTGACAATATTATTTATTCTGTACGCATAAAAATATCTTGACATGCTGTTATTTTAGTGTATATTGATAGTATGAAACACAGAGATGTAATGATCGATATCGAGACGTTAGGCAATACACCTGACGCCACAGTTTTAACCATCGCTGGCATTGCCTTTGACCGTATGGGCAAGTATGCCACCGTAGCAGACCCTACCACACTGGACTTCTTCTACTGCAGAGTAGATGTTGAATCACAGAAGCGTGAAATCAATGAAGATACAGTTCAATGGTGGGCTAAACAACCACAAGAAGCAAAGGCAGAAGCATTTGCTGATGATAATCGTTTACCACTAGCAGAAGCAATGTCAAGTCTCAATGATTGGGCAAAGGGTGCTGACCGTTATTGGGCAAATGGTGCAGGATTTGATTTTACTATCTTAGAAAGTTGCAACCGTCAACTCAATAATAAGTCACCGTGGAACTTCTGGCAAGTGCTAGATGCTCGCACAATCTATAAACTGGTTCCTGACCATTTTATTCCACAAAATAACAAACACCATGCGTTATGGGATTGTTTGTCACAAATACAACGACTAACTGAGTGTTTCCACAAGTTAGGCGTATATCCAAATAAATAATTCTTCAAACTGCTATCAACAAAGGAAAACTGGCATGAGCAAAACTTGGGGTTACCACCTACTACTAGACTGCACCGCTGGCGATAAGGAACTTATCGGTTCACGGGAAAATATCTATAACTTTATTAAGGAACTAGTTGTTGTTATTGATATGACAGCATTTGGCGAGCCTTGGATTGAACGTTTCGCCACTCATGCGGCAGATAAGGCTGGTTACAGTCTTTGTCAGATGATTGAGACTTCAAACATCACTGGTCACTTCTGTGACAATGACGGCAATTTCTATATTGATGTATTCTCATGCAAGCCATTTGAGAATGAACTTGTATTCTCTACTGTGGAAAAGTATTTCAAGCCACAGAAGATTCGTCATCACTATATTTCACGTGATGCTTAAAAAAATAGCCCCGAAAGGGGCTATTTTCTTATATTAGTTTGCCTTGTTGAGGTTCTTTTGGTTTATTTTTGGTAAACTGTATTTCTGTCAATTTTGACAGTAATTTACCCATATGAATCTCATTATTTAAATCACCCTTGGCACTTATAATAACATTAATTCTTAGTATTTCATATCCACTATTATTATCAAATATAGTGAGAGTAGGTCTTTTTTCACCATCTCTAGTATATCCTGATATGTACTGGGCATTTAAATCAATGTCATAATTTACTAATCTGGTTTCTAGATTTTTAAAAGTATGGACAGTGGAAATATTATTTTTTCTATCTATGTTTACAAGACGAACATTGGCTTCTGATTTCTGTGCATGGAATTGAATCATTCTTGCTATTTTTTCAACAATTTGTTTTTCTGATCGTACATTTCGATCTTTTAACATATTTCTCAATTCTGTTGCAGCGATCTTGTAACATTTATCCCAATACTGTGCTTTTGATTGTCTGCCGTTATATTCTGGAACCCCAACACCTAATTCACCGAATAACTTCTGTGCATTAGCTTGTATATAGGTTGCGTTTTCTGTACCTTTTTCCTTGCCACTTAATTTGTATTTGTTTAGTGAACCACCACCAACTATACCAAGTTTATTACTACCCGCTTTCAAACTTAAATTTAAATTTTGAAGTGGTCTATCCACCTGTCCAGTTTTTTCATTAAAAACTAAAGCCTCAACATCTGTTTTTCGTGCCTTTGCGTCACTTACGCCATCGGATATAACACGAACTTTATCAACTTTTCCGTTTTTATAAAAATAATCTGCATATTTGTCAATCTGCCCACTATTGGCATAATGCACTACGCTTGGTAAAATAGGATCATACTTTGGCCAAAAGAGAGGACTATTAATAAACATCTTTGTATCATCACGCAGTCTCATTGAAAATTCAATATTATCAGCAATTCTACTATTTTGATCAAAAACGTTATAGACTAAGCCATCATTTGCAAGTGCGCCATTTAATACTGTTTTTACATCATCGCCAGTAATATCTTCAACATTTGAACCACCACGCTTGATAAGTTTTGCAATAACTGCTGCGCTTAACACAGGTTCACTTAAATCGCCTATGTTGCCACCTCTGCTTGTTTTTTCACTGGATGCTGCGCTTATTGAATTTTCAATATTACTTTGAGTACCAATTATTTGTAAAAATTTTCCATTTGGTCGTTCAAAAGTAATAACATTATTTCCACGCCCAAATTGAACTTCATCAACGTCGCCAGGTGGGTTGTTTTGTATTAGAGTTAGTTCTTCTGTTTTATTAAAATCAGGAACACCACTTGTTTTGATAATATTTGTTAAAGTATCACCATTTTTTCCACGCAATATAAACTTCATACCATAGTGATATTTTTCACCAAGTTTACGAATAATGCTTGCTTCTTTAACTAATATATCTTTTGCTCTCATCGTGCTTCTTCCCAATTAGGATCGGTACGAATATCTGTTAATAAACGTTGTGCCTGGTCTTGTGGCATGGCACCTAGAATACTTTCAACACTGCCTAAATCTTTACCACTTGCGTTGCCACCAATTAGTGTTTTAGCAACCTGATCAATATCGTTAGATACAAACTCGCCTTTCTTGCCACTGGCATCACGCATAAACAAACCTTGCCATGGACTCCATAACATACCTTTTTGTTTAGCAAGTAGCGTCATAAGCAAAATCTTGTTCTTGCCCTTGTACGGGCTTCCCTGTGGCACTGAGTGCACATGAAACTTAGATATTGTTGCTGCCTGCGGCGTGACCATAATATCAGTTTGTGCCTTTGCACCATCAGGCAGCGGAACTAGAATATGAACATTGATGCCGCTTTGTGCAGTATTAAAACCTAGACTATGTAAGTAATCATTTAGGGCTTTACGAGCACTTTTGGCATCAGGAACGTTAAAGTAATTCTTAACATCTTCTTCATCTGCCATAACATCAAAGTCACCGCTCATCTTGCCAGCAGTTGGTGTTGCGCCACTGCCCACAGGAATAACCTTGATACCAGTTTTCGCAAGTGCCTTGTTTACTGTGTCCGTAATATTCTTTGCATACTTCTGGTCAAACTGACTAGCATCGGTAAACATATTACCGCCTTCTAGTATGACTCTTCGTGATTCTGTGATAAATTCTCTACTGCGCATAGGGTATTTATTTTATTATTTGTGTGGCTGACTTAATGCTGCGCCAAGTGCTGCGCCAATCATAACACCAATAGCAAGTGCGGCTGCATCATTACCACCACCCTGATTGCCCTGATAATAACCCTGTGGCATTGGACGATTAAAATTGCGTTGTCCCCACATTGCTTGCTGACGTGACCAATTTGCCTGGTTCTGCATCGCATATTGTTGTGCCTGAAATGGCGACATGCGCATATACATATCACGTGCCTGTGCAGGTGATGCTTGTGCCAGACTACTTGCAACTGCTAGGGCTGCTGCAATCTTTACACTATTGGTTTTCCAATCACTACCGCCTTTTTTGCGCATTTCATCTTCAATGGCATCGGCAGTTTCTTCACCTTGTTTAGTACGAACCTGTGCCAACACATTATCAAATTTCTGTGTTATACTTGGAAGAATATTCTTGGCACTGTCTTTTACTTTATCGGCAAAAGCAGCAGCCTTGTCCTTGATGGTATCCAATACACCTTCATCAAGTTGTTCACTCTCGACCATGAGACCACGAATCATGTCTAACACATCACTATCCATGCGATGGTTGATTTCAAGTCCTTCAAGGACTAACATTGTATATCTGATATCGTTGTTCATCGTGGGTAATCTCCTACAATTATTTAGGAGATTACGATCTCTGGGAAATACTTGACGAATACATCGCCCTTGAAGTTGCGAACCTTGCGAATACGTCCTACAATCTCATCAAAGAAGTTCCATGCTAGCGGCACAAAGCAAATTTCACGGTCAGGATACTTTTTAAGTTCATCTATCGTGACAACAGGTATGCTCATGCCAGGCGTAAATTTGCCTTGTTTTAGTGGATTATCATCAATGATAAAGTCCATATTGATATTGCCAAAGTTAAGAAGCGTATTACCCTTTGCTGGCGCTCCATAGCCTACTATAAGCCGCTGGTGAGCCTTGCGCTGCCCATCTAGGACCATTGAAAGGTCATTAACTGTGCGCTTGGCACCTTCTGCCCAACTTTGGTATGTGCTATAATCATGCAATCCCTGAATACGCTCCCAATCAAGATACGAGGATATACGAGCAGGACTATGTTGGTCCGTTGAGAACACAAAGATATTGCTGCCACCATGAATAGTTCCTTTGAACACATCAATCATGTTCAAGCCAACACTGCTAGCAAGCGTGTATAAACTCTTTACGGAGAAGAAATTACGGTGCTCATGATAGATGGTATCAAACTCGTTATTCTGTATCATATCACTCTGTGAGTTTTGAATAAACAACAGCGTGTTAGGATTCATGATATTACGACATAGTTTCAGAAAAGTTTCTGGATCATCTTGGTGCGCAAATACATTCTGTGCGTAGATGATATCAGGTGTCTTGCCTACTTTGAGTAAGGCTTCTGGTGTTAGGAAATCACAAATAATCTTGTGGTTCTTGGAAGAGATTGGATAGATGTTTTCTGCAGGATCGATACCCACTGTTTCTAATCCATGTTTCTTAAAATAGTTTAACTGTGTGCCGTCATTGCAGCCAATTTCCAGAACCTTGCGAGGTTTAACATCTGGAAAATACTCCATGACATAATCTGCAAACCATGCGAAATAATTCTGCATAGTGAGACTAGTACCACTCACATAAAGATAATTCTTGAAGATAATATTGCCATCAACAGCATGGGTAAGTTGTAGGTGCGAACAGTCAGCACAATAATTAACTGCAAGTGGATATGTATTTTCAGGTTCACTAGCCGTTGCCTTAAAACTATTGGCAAGCGGCTGAGAACCCAAGTCGAGAGTAAGTTTAAGGCTATGATTGCCACAGCATAGGCAACGGCGTAGGGGTTTACAATCTGTCATATTTTTCTCATGTAATTAAATGGTAGTCTGCCATAATCAGTATTTTCAAATCCTGGTTTAAAAAATAAACTCATATCGCCAACAACAGCAATACGGGTGCCGTTAAAATCACCAGCAGCATTTTTAATTGTGCCATGTGATTGTTTGCCAGGAAACATCAACAACAATCCACTCTGCGGCATTATGTTATAGGTGCTACAATTAAATGAATTTATCTCCGTGAGCATTGTTTGCTCTAACGGACGATCACTGTCTAGCAAGTTTGGAAATAATTCGTTTTGTTTGTGACGGTTTGCAAATGAAATTAGGTCACTATTTTCTGGAATCTGCAAATAATATACAAAAGAAATGTCAGCAACTGTATGAGTGTGATAACTCATATTATATTGCGGAGTATCAATAATACTCAACCAACATTTGTTCACAAACAAATCAAAGATATCGGTGTTGACACCTAGCGTTGCCATATATTTGGTGGCATGTTCACTTACCTTATCAAAGAAAGGTTTGAATAGCGGATTATGATGTATATTGCCTTTGCCTAAGAAATCACCAGTTAGCGTATCCAGTGAACTGCTAAAAGTATAGGCTTCAATATTATCAAAGAATATTTGATTTATTGAATCGCTATCCGCTAGCATTGCCTTGTACACTGCTAGCGGAAACATTAGGAGCAGTTCACTGGAGTCATTGGTCATACTGTAGTTATTACAGTCCGATCATCTTGCTAGAATATTTGAAGCCACCACCACGATAGTCTTGCACAAGATAGTCAGCAAGAATTTCAAACCGAAGAGCAGCATCTTCCTCGCCGCTCTTTTCGAGATCGGTCTTGGCATCTTTGAGAAACTTGATAATGGACGTAAGGGAAACCTTGTCACCATCTACAAGGGCTGCCGAATGGGTTTTGCCTGCACGTTGATTGCTCATGGTGTTTTCTCTCTATTGATAATATCCTCATAATAACATATTTGGGGCGGTTGTCAAGCGTTTTATAAGTAAATTTATGAAAATTATTTTTAATAATAATGAAACAGTACAATTTGAATTAATAGATTCTCCGTTGCGAGAATATATACAAAAATGTTTTAAGCATCTACAACATATTCCGTTGGACTTCCATGATTTTCAAAATCCATATTATACTGAAAATATAATATATGCTGAGCATGTGTTAAAATTAAAAAACTTCGCTGAAAAATTGTCAATTATTGTTAACATAGATAATCTACACGGTGACTCAGCGCAATCTTATTGCAACCACTTACATGAATTATACGAAAAAAATTACGATGGAAAAAATCATAATTGGTTAATATTTCATGAAATGATACATCTGTGTGAAGACTATTATAAGCCAAGTAAAAATGTATTTTTTATAACATATGATGAAAAAGCTGGATATTTTAATAAACCATATGATCATGAATATACAAAAAATTTAACAACTATTGTTAAACGTGGTGATATTTTTATTACATGGGCTGAATTAGGTAAAAAAATATATAGGTACTGGAAAGATGGCGAACCGAATGATATAAACCGCATTAAAGAATTAATAAAACCATGGTTGATAATAAAACCACAATTAAACATAGCATTAACAAATTGTGATTTATTTCCAAATATTGATGTTGATAAATTTAATAGCTGGTGGAATCAATATAAAGAAGAATGGTTAACACATCATAATATACCCGATTGGACCCTTGAAAATACAAACGGTGTCATAATTGTTGGAAAGATACAAGATATCGACAAAGTTGACGATTTATTAAAAAATAACATAAATCCACAATACGTTAAGTTAAAATAATGCTTGACAACCCTTAAACCTGTGTTATATTTGGATATAAGGAGAACGCAAACGATGTATGACATGGACAAATTACGCTTTCTGGTGTCACTTTATTGTGACAAAAAGAACATGATTTATGACTCGTATATGGCGGGTCTCCTGTCCAACGGCGAACTTAGTCAAGATCAAATCAAGACGCTTATTGGCTATCACAAGGAATGGTTAAAGTGAACAAGATTATCGTATGTGACATTGATGGCACGATTGCCAACACTGAACACCGCAAGCATTGGGTTGCAAGCAAGCCAAAGAACTGGGCTGCTTGGAACGCTGGTATGGCAAATGACACTGTTCATGCAGACATCTCATTGCTGTTGGATGTGTTTCATTCACGGGGCGACATTATCATCTTTTGCAGCGGTCGTGGCGAGGAAACTCGTGCGGTAACCGAGAAGTGGTTGGCAACGCATACCGTTCCATACAAGCGGCTTTACATGCGAGCGGAAAGGGACTATCGCAAGGATAGCATTGTCAAAGTAGAATTGTTTGACCAAATCCGTAGCGACTTTGGCGAGCCTTGGCTGTGGTTTGATGACCGTAATCAGGTTGTTGATGCCATCCGTGCATGTGGCGTTCGTGTGTTGCAGGTTGCCGAAGGTAATTTTTGATATGACTACTATTATCCATATTAATCGAAACATCATACAGGCTAACGCCAAACACGGCAGAAGTGAGCCTGTTGTTCGTGTTGAACAGGATGGTGTGGTAACATACTGTATGGAAGTAGATATTAAAGGTCCATCTCGTATGGTGTATAGTTCAGACAAACCACGAAAATGTGGTGCCAAACTCTGGATTGAAACTGATAGTGAAGTTGAAATGATAGGTGTAAAATGACAAAGTGTTATATGTTAATTGGTGTGCCAGGTTCCGGCAAGTCAACGTGGATTACAAAGCAAGGTTTTGAAGACGCAATCATTGCGTCTAGCGATGCTTATATTGAAACTGTCGCTGCCAAGGCTGGCAAGACCTATGACCAAATGTTTAGTCAGGCTATTGGCTATGCACAAAAGTTTTGTGACTCGCAAGTGCAGATGGCTATCAATTTGGACAAGACGCTTGTATGGGATCAAACCAACACGGTAGCCAAGCACCGCAAGTTGCGGTTGGCACGGCTACCCAAGGATTGGATCAAGGTTGGGGTATTTTTTCCTACGCCAGATGAGGCCGAATTGCAACGCCGATTGGACAGTCGTTGGGGCAAGAAGATACCGCAAAATGTTATTGATAGCATGATTGAACATCTTGAAATGCCTCATCTGAGTGAGGGATTTGACGAAATAATAATGCTTGACAAACCCTAAATCCATGTTATATTGAGAATATAAGCAATGGAGATATCGCATGTTCCTCACGATTTCTGGCAAGCCTTCCAAGATTGACCACAAAACCGTCAAGGCAGCGATGGGTTTCTATGCCGATTATCTCATGAAGAAACATGCGAAGGTAGACGTGCATATTGACTTTGAAAAAGGTTTTTTGAAGAACCAAGGCAATTATGCTGATTGTGTCAATGATGATGGTAAAGAGTTTACTATCACGGTTGATGCTGACATGGGCGAGCGGTCTATATTGTTGGCGCTCGCCCATGAGATGGTGCATGTCAAGCAGCATGTGTGTGACAAGTTTGGCTTCAACTCTCGTAAGCGCATGTATCGTTTTGCTGGTGAGTATTATCCAGAAGATATGAACTATTGGGATTGTCCTTGGGAGATTGAAGCCTTTGGTCGTGAACTTGGATTGTATAAAATGTTTAAACAATCACAGAAGAAAGTAAAGTAATATGAATACCGAAGGTAGCATGGTTGTATATTTGCATCATTTTATCAATAATCCAAATGAGGTTAAATTTGGACAAACATTTGTATTAACAGGCGAAGACATTGAAACTGCGGTTATTAATCGTGTTCGCCAAAGTCTTGGTGTTAACAAGCGTGACTATGATAACGGCAAGGTTGTTATTGATGGCTTCTGGGATGTAACTGAAATTGCAACTGCAGTTAACCGTAATTATGCAAAGGCAAAGATGGATGATTATATTCGTCCTGCTATCGGATATCGTGTTGATCCACAAGATGAGCATCATGCAGTTCACTTTGAAACCGCAATGCTTCGCATTAACCAATATATTAATTCATGGGGCATAGAACGTTCTAAAGTTGGTCTTAGTCCTTGGCAATATGCAGCGGCTGAAAATGTTATTGCTACAATTGGCGAAAACAAACAGATTACATTAGCAGAATTGTGTGCTCGCTTTGGTAAAACAATTTGGGCAGCGGCTCTTGCTCACGAACTTAATTCACGATTAACTATTATTGCCAGTTATGTTCTTACATCATTTGCTAGTTTTAAAAATGAATTAGCAAAGTATGAACAATTTCGTAATATGGTAGTGGTCGAAGCATCCAGTGCAACATATCAAGCAGATGTTCAAACTGCTCTTGACAACGATCAGCAAGTTATTGTATTGCTTAGCATGGTCGGCGGTTCGTTGCGGCAAGATCGTATTGATTATTTGTTTAATCTTGAACAACCACGGTTGCTTTTTATTGATGAAGCAGACTTTGGCGCACATACTAAAAATCAAACAGAGCCATTTATTGCTGCAGTAAAATCTAATGATCATGTTGTGCTAATGACTGGTACTAATGGTGATCGTGCATGCGGCAATTGGAAAATTGACCACTATCTTTCTGTTGTATATCCAGAACTTCTTATTATTAAAAAAGAAGTATTAAACGGTGGCAGCGTCTATCATAGCAATACGTTAAAGAACTTTGATATTGATTATAGTCGTGTTGATAAGGTGGTTGATACACAGTTCTATCAGCTTGATATCAATAATGCTCTTGCTCAAGCATGTCGCCTTGATCCAACGGTTATGATTGATAAGGATAATTTGCCAAGTTGGACTAAATTTTCTAAGAAACCTTCTCGTGCAAAAGGTTTCTGGGTTCGTATGCTTGAGGCTATGTTTCTTGGTAAGAATAATCTTGATGAACTTAACATTTCATATCAAACAAATGTCAGTGACAGCTTTCAAGCATCAATGATGTTTCTGCCAGGCGGTATGCGAAATAAAGACCTTAAGGATGTTGTTGCATACACGCAATCAGCGTTAAAAGGTTGGATAATTTTAGAGATTAGTGGCGCTGGCACCTATAATGGTATCAAGATTAAGAATGAGAATGCCGAAGAAATTACAAAGGAAGTAGTTGCCAAAGCAAAGGAGTCAAACACACCTGTTCTTATTCTTAGCCGTGGTATGGCTCAGCGTAGTTACAGCATTGGTGAAATTACTAATCTATTTTTATGCTATGATGAAGGTGATGCTGGCGCTACTACACAAAAGATCAGTCGTGCTCTTACTCCTCTAGATGCTGGCAAGATTGGACGTATTTTTAGTTTGTCATTTGATCCAAATCGTGATGATAAATTTGATACAATGTTGGTTGCCGCTGCACAGAATATTGCCAAGCGTGATGGTATTGAAATAGTTGATGCACAACGTAAGGTTATTGCTACGATTGATATCTTTTCAGCAACGCCTGATGGTGCGGTTAAGATAAATCCAGATGATTATTTGCAGCAGCTACTTAACCGTGACACGTTAAGTCGTATGGTTGGCAAACAAGCTGATCTGACTAAGATGAGCCTGACAGAAATCATTGCTCTTGCTAACGGCAATATTGCTTATGATAATCTCGAAGAAACTCAAATTGCTGAACGTGGTAAAACTTACGGTGAATCTTCATCCAGTAAGCAGCAAAATAATAATAACGAACGTGATGCTAATCTAGATGCGGTTGATAAGGCTCGTAAGGTTCTTACTACCATCGTTGAGCATCTTCCCTACTTGACATTTATGACAAATCAGGTTACAATACGTGATAGTCTAAAGGCTTGTATTGACGATAGTGAATATCATGCGTATGTCACGCAGGAATTTAGTGCAACGCCACAGAAGATTCTTGAGTTTTTCGACCGTGGTATCTTGAATTATGATTTGGCAAGTTTACAGAAATCTGCCAAAGTCATTAAACTAATAGGTGCATAATGCTTGCTCGTATTAAACCAATCACTGCTCTTGTCAGTCAAATGCTTGACGGCTTGCCACCACATGTGTGGACTAGCACAACTACAACTTTTCTTGATCCAGTAATGGGTGGTGGACAATTTTTAATTGAAATTATTCGTCGGTTGCGTGAAGCAGGTCATAATGATGAGAACATTCAGGGCCGTGTTTATGGGGTTGAATATAACAAGGCATTAGTTAATCTTGCCGTGAACATGAATAAACTTATTGGAAATTTCAATAAGATGTCGTATAATGATTTCTTGAAGCAGGATGTTACTATGAAGTTTGACGTAATTGTCGGCAATCCACCATTTGGCGAAAGCGATAGCAATGGCAATCGTAAAAGCCTAAGCACCAATCTTTGGAGTAAATTCGTTGACAAGAGTGTTAACGAATTACTTGTCGATGGCGGATATCTTGCAATGATTACGCCTGCAAGTTGGGCAGGACCAACCAAGAATTTAAGCGGCGGACGATATCTTCTCAAGGATGTTCTTGCGAAGAACAATACAACATATATCAATCTTAGCAACAGTCTTGGAAAACACTTTGCAGGTGTTGGAAGCACATTTAGTTATTATATTGTGCAGCATGCGCCATATGGTGGCTCTACGCTCGTTGAACTTAATGATGGTACACAGATTACTGTTGATCTTCGTCAGTATGATAGTTTGCCTACCATTAATAATGCGCTTGCATATAGCATTAATTTAAAATACTCAGCAAAGATAACAGGCAAAGTTATTGCTGGACAATTGCAGAGTAAAAATATTATCAAGTATAGTGAAACACAAGATAACATGTTTACCTATCCTGTATATCATACGCCAGCCAAGGGCGAACGTTATTGGTATACTAATGTTCCGCATCCTAATCTAAATGATCATAAAGTCATGATTAGTCTTAGTGGCAAGTATCAACCAAAGCCAGATTACGGAACTATGGGATTTACTGATATGTGTCTGGCATATATTGTAAAAGATGGTGAAACAGTTGATAGTGCACATAGCGTTATTAACAGTAAACTATTTCACTTTATCATGGCATGTAATAAGTGGAGTGGGTTTAATAATAAAGAAGTAATCAGAAACTTTGCGCTGCCACCGCTGAACCATGTATACAACGATGATGAAGTATACAATTACTTTGGACTTACTGATGATGAAAAGAAATTCGTAGATGGGTTCAATGCAAAAGATAATTAATCATCTTCGTAATCGTGAATATATGAGTGGCGTAGAACGTGACAAGTTGCGAGTGAAAGCAACAGGTGAAGTGTTTACACCTACTGAACTTGTGCAAGAAGTATTAGACAAGTTACCACAAGAATTATTCAGTGATCCGACTAAAATATTCTGTGATCCTGCATGTGGTGATGGGCAGTTCTTAAGTGAAGTATTAATTTGCAAACTTGAAAGCGGCATTTCATTTGAAACTGCACTATCTACGATTTATGGTGTTGACATTATGGCAGACAATGTTAAATTATGTCAAGATCGTTTATTGTGTGGGCGTGAAGATTTGCGATATGTTGTTGAGCAAAATATTGTATGCGCTGATAGTCTAGAATACAATTATCTTTTTGGTGAACCAGAAGAATTTGGCAATAACCTTTTTGAAATGGAAGAATAAAAATGGCACGAACACATTACACAGAAGTAGAAGTAGAATATGATATCAGTGATTTTGATGATGATGAACTCATTGAAGAGATGAAATCACGCAATCTTGTTTTTACACCACCAAGTCATGACCCACTTGTTTACGAATTGTTCTTGGCTCGTGTTGAAGGAAATTCGGAAGGTTTTGAGAAAGCGTTGAAGAAACTTTTTATTGACAGGTTAAACAAAACAGTATAAATTATAACAATGGGCGGTTAGCTTAGCGACTAAAGCCGGTTCCTCATAAGAATTTGATCGGGGGTTTGAGTCCCTCACTGCCCACCATTTTTTGAAAGAGTATAGATGCCAACATATATTGAATTTAATGCGGATGTTCAACCAAGCATTGATATGCTGCGTAGTATGTTGCATGAAGGTATTTGTGAAGTAACCTTTACTAAAGTCAATGGTGATCTACGCACGATGCCTTGCACTCTTAATCCTGAGATGTTGCCTCCTATCGTAGAAAGCGAAGATACTGAAATGCCAAAGCGCAAGGTCAGTGATAAATCGTTGGCAGTTTTTGTGACCGATATTAAAGAATGGCGTTCGTTTCGTCTTGACAGCATACATAGTATAAGTGTAAAATAAGGCTAATGCGCTCTTGGTGGAATAGGTAGACACAAGAGACTTCGGAGAAAGGGTAAACGCCCATTATGGTTCAAATCCAGAATCTCCGCCGTAAAATCTCTCGCTTCGGCGTACCAGTTCGATTCTGGTAGAGCGCACCAAACTTAAAAAGTAATCATGATAGACGAAATTTATAAAATTGATATCACGCTACCTGCCGCCCACTATTATGGAAAAGAGTGGTGGATTGATCAGATGCATAAATGGTGTGAGTCAAATGACATTAAATTTCAAGTAGAAAAATGGCCATATGTTAATGACGATTTTGGTTGGACTAGTCAGTGGCGATTTTACTGTAGTGAAGATGCCATGCTGTTTAGTTTGCGTTGGGTAAACAATGATTGGGGTTTAGCCCATCATCCAGTTTAATCTTCAATATGTGAAAGATTAGTTGGAATAGCAGGATCATCTTCGCCAGTGCGTAGCACACGATTGGTAAGCAATTCAACCCACATCTTATTATCCTTAGCGCCATTAAGTTTCCAAAAGTTAAACTTAATATTGCTTTGAATAGGACGCACAAACATTGTTAAATCTTTTGGCACTAACATAAGTTGTGCAGTTGTGCGCATCATCTTTTTTTCATCTGCTAAACGCATGGCATTTAACTGCCAATTATCAACATACTTTTTGGTCAACCAATCAATAAGTTGTGCAGGTGTTTCTGCGCTATCAACAACATGCTGCGCAATTAACAAACGACTGCGACTACTAATAGCACTCATGCTTTCGTTATCGTCCGCACCATATTGATAGCCAGCCCACTTTAACCATACACCATGATTAGTTCTTGCAACGGTTTCATTGTGTTCAATCTTTTCAATCTTATATTTGTAATCTTTATCTTCATAACCACCAGGTGCCCAAGCACCTTCAAGTAGATAGCAATCTTCTTGATTGAATATAAGTGTGCAGCCTGGTAATTTTTGTTTAATTAAACTCATGCAAACTGCTTTAATATCAGTAAGTTTAAGTGCTTTCTTAATCTTTACACCATCTTTCGATGGTGTTTTAGTGCGAACAGTGATTTCTTTTTCATCATCAAGCACCATCAACGATGCTGATAAAATACAAATACCACTATCATTCATACCTTCTACATATTTTGTAATATCATCATGAAAGTATAAAGTTTCGGTATTATTATTTTTAACTTTAATAAAACTTAAATCAGGAACATAGTTTCTATCTCGGTTCTTTACTCCGACCCAACCAGTTCCTTCAAAATACTTGGCCACTATGATACACATGTAGTTATTTAGGTGACATATTGGGAATGGTAAATAGTGTATAACCCCTAAAGGAAATTAAAATGGCAACTATTGACCAATTAAAAGAAATCTTTCACGGCGCAAAAGAAGAAAACCTAGACAAGTTCTGTGATCCACTTAACGAAGCAATGAATGAGTTTGAAATCAACACTCTTGCTCGTGAAGCAATGTTTCTTGCACAGTGTGGACATGAAAGTGGCATGTTTAGTGCCGTAAGTGAAAACCTTAACTACAAGGCAGAAACTTTAACAAAGGTATTTCCAAAGTATTTCCGTGATGTAAATCCAGATGACTTTGCAAAGCAACCAGAAAAGATTGCTAACCGTGTTTATGCATCACGCATGGGCAATGGCGATGAAGCAAGCGGTGATGGCTATCGTTATCGTGGTCGTGGACTCATCCAATTAACTGGTAAGTCAAACTATGATAACTGTGGCAAGGCACTTAACAAAGACCTAACGAGTGATAGCGATTATCTCGCAACTCCAGAAGGCGCTGCTCGTTCGGCTGCATGGTTCTTTCAAGAAAATGGCTGCAATGAAACTGCTGATGCAGATGATGTTGTAAAAACAACTAAGATCATCAATGGTGGAAATATTGGGCTAGAAGAACGTACTGAACTTTATAACAAAGCCAAGTCAGTATTGGGTGCTTAATGCCCATATTGATTAGTGGTGGCGATAGTTTTACATGGGGCAGTGAACTGCCTGACCAGTATCTTGACTATGAGAAAAACATACCAAGTCAATTAACATGGTCTGCAAAAATATCGCAACACTATAATATGGACTATAATTGTGTTGCCAAACCAGGCAGCGGAAATAACAGTATATCTCGTCGTGTAATCGCAGAAGTTGCAAAACAATCTAAAATTCATGACGAGATATATGTGGCAGTTATGTGGACATACACACATCGTAGTGAAATAAGATTACGAAAAGAAAAACCATTTATTGATATCAACAATGATCCAGTGGTAGCAGCCAGATTTGATATTGACAATTATTGGATTAATCTTAATGCATGGCATGGTTTAACATTTAAAGAGAAAATGTCATTTTTTAAAGATGATTTGCATCCAGAAAGACATGAATTTTTTAAACAACAGCATGACAAGATGACTGAACTTGGTATCACTGATGCTGCAAATTATTTTTATAAAGTAACAGGTGATTATCATTATCATCAATTTAATTTGCTTAAAGAAATAAATTTGTTACAGTTTTATTTGCAGTCTAAGAATATACCGTATTTCTTTTGTTTGGCAAGCGATGAAATATTAAATCCCTTACCAGAAGTAGTAAATGACAGTGGTTTATGGGAAACTGTCAATTGGAATAACTGGTATAAAGAACACGCCTTTAATAATTGGTCACAGAAAAATAATTATCCGCTATGCGGCAGTCACCCAAGTGAAGCGGCGCATGTAGATTGGTTTAATTTAATTCTACCAAAAATAAATGCATGTTTTACAAAATAATGCTTGACAAAATTGAATAATATAAGTATATTAGTAATATAAGAAGTGGGCGATTAGTTTAATGGTAAAACTCCGCTTTTACACAGCGGCTACGGCAGTTCGATTCTGTCATTGCCTACCATCTCAGAGGTTAAAAGCACCTTTTTAATTATTTTGTATAAATAGTTATATGACAAACTTATGTGATTATGGTTGTGGGACAGAAGCAAAATATAAATTAAAAAATGGAAAAAATTGTTGTAGTGAATCTACTAGTTCCTGTAATGGAATGAAGGAACTAAATCGTTCTAAAATAAAAAAATTAAGAAAAGAATTAGGCAATAATTATTGGAAAAATGGACACCCAAAAGGTTCTTCAAAAGGCACAAGTCTTAAAGGAAAAAAATATAATGAAATATTTGGTGAACAAGGCGCAATAATTCAAAAAGAAAAGTTGCGAAGTGCAAATCTAGGTAAATTATTTTGGAATAATTTAACAGAAGAAAAACAACAAAAATTTAGAGATAGACACCGTGAAATAATTATTAAAAGATACGAAGACGGATGGATGCCAAAAGCAGGAAGATGCAAAAAAATTAAATATGTATCTCCTATTGCTGGTGAAGTTTTATTGGATGGCTCGTGGGAACTAATTTCCGCAAAATATATGGATAAACAAGGATGGAATTGGCGTAGAAATACTGAAAGATTTCCTTATATCAATTTAAAAGGAACATTGAGTCATTATACTCCTGATTTTTATGTTGAAGAATTAGGTGGTTATCTTGAAGTCAAGGGTTATGAGACAGAACTTGACCGTTGCAAGTGGAAACAATTTAAAAATAAATTGACAGTATGGGGAAAAGATGCTATATTTAATATAATGGAGCGTGGGCAGGCTGGTAATGCAGCGGTTTGCTAAACCGTACAACCTTAACGGGTTGAAGAGGTTCGATTCCTCTACGCTCCGCCATTATTTTTTTTTTTGGAAACGGCATGAAAGTATTATTTCTAGTTGAAGATTATGACTGTGTAGAATTGTTGGCTAAGTTGCCGCAAGTTAAAGTCATAAGTGAAGCCGAAATAATTGCTGAGAGTCCATACAATAATAAGCAACATGCGGTAGGATATAGCGCCTATGTTGTTAGCCGTGCTGAAAGTCTTTCTAAGATTTATAGATTTGCCAGACCACTTGCTATGGTGCTGCATCAGAGCCACCAACATGCGGTTGATCGTGTTCAGCATGATGTGAGCGTTCGTATTGTGCATAACAAGGCACCACGTCGCTTAAGCGATAGTCCATCATATAAGTGCGACCATACTTTTCTCACAAGTGAGTTGACAGAAGCAGCACTGCGTGATATATTTGAATTGTAATGTGGTCTCGTAGCACAACTGGACAGTGCAAAAGATTTCTACTCTTTAGGTTGCAGGTTCGAATCCTGCCGAGATCGCCAAACCCCTAAATATCAGAGCATGAAAATGAATGAGATAATCCTAGAAGCTGGCGGTCAGCCAATCTATTACTTTGCATACGGTATGTTAACCGATCCTGGCATTATGCAAGATGCGCACTTTATTGGTCGTGGACAACTTAAAAATTTCAAGTTTGAATTTTATAAGTTTGCCGATGTTGTTCAAAGTGGTGGCGATAGCGTTGATGGTGTCCTTTGGGAACTTCCAGATGAGCAAATGCTGCGTTATCTTGACCATATTGAAAGTTATCCAAACATGTATGGTAGGAAGATTGTCCCAATATTCGTGGACGGTCAAAAGTATGAGGCATGGGTATATTATATGACCCCATCTACCCGTGAATGGGCAGGCAGAGACCGCCGCCCTAGTGATTCCTATGTTACAACCATCGTAAATGGGTATAAACACGCTGGAATTACCACAAATCAGGTCGGAAAAGCCTATAAAGAAATTGCTTGACAACCCCTATATCTGTGTTATATTAAGTTATAAACAGGAGTAGGACCATGCACTACGAATTTCCCCGTATCACTCACCTTGATCAGGTTCGTCCTGCTATTGAAGGTCGTGATGAATTTATCATTGCAGAGCGTGATTGGGGCTATATAGTCAACTACATTGTATCTATGACCGATACCTTTCCGCCTGTTGAAACGGAGATAGATGCAGTCCGCCGTGAATGTCGTGGTATGCTGTTCCACAAGGACGGCTCTATCATGGCTCGTCGTTTGCACAAGTTCTTCAACATCGGTGAGCGTGATGAAACGCAGTTTGGTGTGATTGACTTCACGCAGCCACATGTTATCTTGGAGAAGTTAGACGGCTCTATGATAACTGGCGTATTCACCGATGGTGGATTGCGACTTGGCACCAAAATGGGGATTACAGAAGTCTCTATGCAAGCAGAAGAGTTTATAGCAACACGCCCACAGTATGAACAGTTCATTCGTTGGGCAGATCAATCATGTGGTTATACTCTTATATTTGAATGGTGCTCACGCAAGCAGCGTATTGTGGTTGATTATCCAGAAGATCGTCTTGTGTTGATTGCTGCTCGTCGCAAGGATAGCGGTGTGTATGCAAGCCTACAATGGTTGCAAGAATACGGTGATATGTTTGACATAGAAGTAGTGCAGACTTATCAAGGTTCTGCAGAATCTATGGCACACCTTATGGATGAAACTCGTGATGCCGAAGGCATTGAAGGTTACATCGTTCGCTTTGACGATGGTCACATGGTCAAGTGCAAGGGTGAATGGTATCTGCGTATTCACAAGACTAAAGATCATCTGCTTCACGAGAAGAACATCATTGAACTTCTTGTTGAAGAAAAGATGGATGATGCTAAGGCGTTCATGTTAGATGATGACCGCAAGCGTGTTGAAGAATTTGAAACTGACTTTTGGATGGGTGTTGCCCAAGTCATCAAGTCATATGACCAATACTACGACACGGTGCTAGCACATGACATGGATCGTAAGCGGTTTGCCTTAGAATGGCTTCCTACTATCAAGGCACAAGATGCTTTCGTTGGTAACATTGTGTTTGGTAAGTTTGATGGTAAGGATACTCGCAAGATGGTGTTGGACTTGATCCGCAAGCATCTTGGTAGCCAGACCAAAGTAGATGAAGCCCGTTCACTATGGGGTTCATTCCGTTGGACTTATCACTTTGAGGGCGATGCCTAATGTTGGTTATTGAAATACCTTATTGGGTTGTTGCAACTGATGCAATCATGGTTGTATGCTACGGTGTATGTGCCATGATTGCAGTAGGATTTGATATTCATAGGAATAACTGGCGTAGCAAATTAAAAGACTGCAAATCGTGGGTGCTTGCCAAATATATTAATTACAGGTATAAACATCAGGCTAATGTTACAATTGTTGAAGGTGCTCATGTATCTACTATTAAAGAATTATATCTTGAAATACGACAATGGGTTTCAGAAAACATTGACAATCCTGAAAAAACATCATGGTCGGAAGCCAACGATATTGTAGCAAATAATATTACACTAATAAGTTTAGAGCCAACCGTGTTTGTTTTTAAGTTTAAGCGAGCAGAAGATTTAACACACTTTGTAATGCGATGGAGTTGATATGTCATCATTAAAACTTACATTCAAAATGATTACTAAGGATACCGCTTACTTTCAAGATGTAAAGTTACCTAAGCCATACAATGTTCGTGCCACAATGACTGACATTTATCGCCCACAGGTTGATACCATGACAGGTATGCGGTTTAATATGATTAATGAAGTTGCAGCATGGTGCAAGGAAAATAACTGCGGGGTGCAGTATGATGAGTATGCCAATAAAAGTCTAACGCCAGCATTTGGATTTGATACCGAAGAACAGTTAGCATTATTTTTATTACGATGGGCATGATGAGTAAAACAATTACAATACGAGATTTGTATGGGCGTGGTGGCGAAGAGTGGTCGCAGATTGTAATTTGGCTTGATGAAAATGTTGGACCAGTTAAAACTTGGGGTCGCCCAATGAAAGCCGTTGGTTGGGAAATGTGGGATACAATCAGTAAAACTTATCCTACTTACATACAAACAAAGATTAGGTTTTACAAAAAGGAACATGCTGTGCTTTTTACAATGAGGTGGGTAGAATGATAGGATTTCATTTACGTATAGGCAATCCATTTGCCAAGTCTTGGGTAGTTACTCGTGATGTTATTTTACGGAGTTATCGCATTACCAAACATAAAAACTTGGAATTACAAGTTTCATTTTGGAGCGGTTTAGATGAGTTTTTTAGCATCAATCTTGACACTTGGTGGTATGGTCATGATCACGCTGGTCCAGAATTTGACTTGACAATTCTATGGTTCTATGTTAGTGTTAAGTTATATGATAATCGTCATTGGGACGATGCGAATGAGTGTTGGGAAGAGAAACGATGAATGAGAGATTTATAGAACTTGCGCTAGATGCTGGTCTGTTGAACTATGTAGATCATGAAACACCTAGACGCTACTTCATTAGTGGCAATGCCGAACAAGAAGATGTTGAGAAGTTTGCTGAACTAATTGTGCGTGAATGTATGGAAGTTGGTAATTTAGTACTCACTGATGAATATGGTAACTTCTTCGCCCCATCAGAATTAATCGCTAAACATTTTGGAGTTGAATGATGGATGAAGAAATTGCAGCAATCCGTGAAAAGATTGCCAAGTTAGAAAAGTATCGTGATCTTGTGCGGTTTATCGCCAATGACTCGTATGAATTGAGTTATGAAAAAGCACAACAGCAACGTGATGATTGGCGCAAACGCTGTCAGCGGTTGTTGAAAGAAGTAGAGACTTACTAATGGGTTTAGATACCTTCACAGTTAAAACATATCATATTACACTTACCTGTGATGCGTGTGGTCACGTAGAAGAACACGCACACGAAGAAAGCGAGCGGGATAACCTTGCTGATAATGTTGACAATCGCAGTGCCAAGCGTAAAGAACAATTGCGTGGTTGGAACTATTCTTATTACAAGATAGAACCAGTATGGGATGCATACTCAAGATTTGACAATCCAGATATAAAAGAAATGACACGCACACTGTTGTGTCCAAAATGCAGTGAGGAGAATATAAATGTTTGAAGCAGAATATAAATGGTATTTTATTATGGTCGCCATCGCAGTTGTGGCTATGATGGGCGGTGTAGCCGTTGATAGTTGGCAGAAGAACAGTTGTAAAATGGAATATGCCAAAAGCAATCGCACAGTAGAAGAAATCCGTGAGATTTGTAAGTGACCTATACTACAAGTGAATTGTTTAAACTGTGGGCAGAAGATAAGTTATGGCTCGTCCATGACCCAAAAACACTTGAAGGTTCCATGATGTTTGCGGACAGTAAAGAAATAATTCCAAACGCCGAAAAACCATGGGTGGTCAGTAAAGAGTTTAATGATATAATGTCACAGTTAGTAGATGCTAATCGCCAACGGTATAGGAGCAGATATGATCACCGTTGAAAAATCCGATACTGTAAGTGTAGGTCCAAATGATAGACAATTCAGGTTTATTGATGGCACACGTCTTGTGCCTCGTGCAGAAGTTAGAATTTTTACTGATGCGTTAGTTGAAAAAGAACGGCGATTGCTTGCAAGATGGGTAAAATTAGGTTTTATTCAAGCCTATGCTAATATGACCAGTGAAGAATATGTATTAGCGGCAATGAGGAATGGGCAATGAATATAGCATTAGAAGAAATATTAACCGATTGGAGTTATGTTCCACTGGCAGAATATGCTCGTGCTGTCAATCTCGCACAGGTTGGCATTGATGCTAAACTTGTCACAAGTAAGAGTGAGTTTAACCGCCTTGTAGATAGCGGTGGCATACGGCTAAACGGCACAAAGGTAAATGACCCAAATGCTTACATATTCTTTCCAAATAATGACTTGACAGATATTGGTAACGGTGTTATTATGAGTATAGATCGTGAGAGAGCGGATAAGGTTGGGGTATGACTAAAATAGTTTATAATACTTGTTATGGTGGATTTGGATTGTCCAAAGAGGCAATTGCTCGTTATTGGGAAATTCGTGGCGAAACTAAACCAGATGATTGGTATGTTTATGAAGTAAATCGTGCCGACCCTATTCTTGTGCAGGTTGTAGAAGAGTTGGGCAAGGCTGCTGGCGACGGATTTGCTAAACTTGCTATACGTGAAGTTGAGGCTGGTACGAAATATCGCATTGATGAATATGATGGTATGGAAACTGTAATGACAGTTGATGATTATGATTGGAGTGTAGCATGAAGAAGTATTTTAAGTGGTGGTCTTGGTGGTCTTTTTATATGCTGTGTTGTGCCGCAATTTTTGGGATAACAATTTATCAGGCATCACTACCCTATGAACCACGAGATGATAGCGATGGTCCGCATGAGAACAGCCACATGGAAGTTTATACTGATCATCTAACAGGTTGTCAGTATCTGTATCGCTATTCACTTACGCCTCGTATGGGCGCAGATGGCAAACAAGTTTGTAAGAAGGATTGATAACATGGACGAAGAACTTAAAGCAAAAATTGCAAAGGCATCAACATTGCCACCAAAAAGATACCCAACGCCAGAAGAAATTGCAGCAGACCGTGATGCGATTGCTAAACATGTTAAAGAAACGCAAGTAAAACTTAATGCTATTGTCACAAGAAAGCGTGTATGGCAAGTGCGGTTCTTGAACGCTGTTGCTAATAAGTTGTATGCATGGGGCGATAGCGTAAAGACGCTCGCCAATAGAATTGATATGCCTACCTTGCCAATACCAAAGAAAACAGAAGAAATACCAGCGATGACCGAACTTGAAAACTTGGTTAAAGTAGCAGGCGTACCTGCTGACAAGACTTTTGTTCCCCAACCATATATTGCATTTACAACCGAAGAAGAAAAGAAATGAAGAAGATTTTACTAGCAGCATCGCTGCTGTTTGCTACTCCTGTGCTGGCTGATGCGCCAGCAACACTCACCTGCTATTTCCAAAGTGGCGAACACTTTACGGTCGTAGGTCAAGGTGGTACTACAATGATCCAATGGGATAACAAAGGTTTCCGTAGTGCTATTTCAAACTTTGAAAACCCTTGGCTAACTGTTGTTGAAGTGAGCGATACTGGCAACAGGTTTAAGATGGCGTTTAATGCCAAGACAAAAGAAGCCTATGGCGAAACACTATTTGCAGATGGTCACAAGAGCGGTGGTCCTCTATGGTGTGTTTTTAAGTAATTAAAAAAGGAGAGAAAAAAATGGCTAAGATTAGTGATAAATTGGCGAAGGTCAATGACAATTATACCATCAACATGTATGACAACGGTTTCATGATTGAAGTCGGTGGTCGTGATAGTGAAGATGATTGGAAGACTGCTAAGATCATTGTAAGTTCAGTTGATGAACTTGTTGCTCTTGTAAAAGAAGTAGCAGAACTTCCTCGTAATGACTAAAAAGAAAAACACGACGGGCGTTCATCTGTTTGTTGCTGAGATAACCAAGATTAAAGATTGGCTAGACAGCGACTTAATGATGAGCGCCAAGAGTGTAAAGATTATCGTCACAAATGGCAATGGCATTGGTCAAGCGGTTGATGCCATTGCTATTGACGAACATGGCGAACAAATCGCCAAACTTGATGTAACTGACTACGAGGCTTGGTGATGTTAGCAGACGGTTATTTTTGGGACATCAATCCTTTTGGGCTTATATTAGATGAAGACCTTCCCATCTCACAAGTGGGTTGGAAAGATGGCGATAAGTTTATATTACACATTAGACCCAATGGTCATCGTGCGCTAGTTAGAATTGATCCACTGCGTGAAGTAGTGGAAGATTATCAACGCAAATTGGATAATGAAAATGAGTGAAAAGAAAAAGTTTCCTACCCTAAAATTTAGTTGGGTGCAACCACTTACTCACAATGATGGGTATGCTTGGATGGATGAACTTAGCGAAAGCGACATGATGATGATTTATCTTGATATGCTTGAAGTTGAAGTTGAAAATGGCAAAGTAGATGATGCCGTAAAAATGTTGAATGACATTGGTATCAAATGCTAAATAAAAATGTAGGGTCACTCTGAATGGCACCTATAACTAGCTAAAAATATAGACAGTAGTAAAAACTAACTTTGAAAACTAACTTTAGAAAATAACTAGCTTAAAAATTAAAAATATAACATGTGATAACTAGCAGAATGTAAAGTGTAAAAACTAAACAATATCGTATTAACTAGCAGATAGAAAACACCGTAGATTAATCTCTGCGGTGTTTTTTTATGTCTAAATATCTTCATCCAAAAAGGAAATATCTCAATGAAGAAACTTCTCGTAATTCTACTTGCACTACTAATCCCATCACTTGCCTACGCATGGAACCAACGTCCAAATCAACCAGATAGCGTTTGCGCTGCGTTCATGCCTTATGGCAAGATTACTGACACCGCAAAGCACGATACTACTCCACTATGCCGCCAAGGTTACTTTGTTATGCATGACAATGCTGCCAAGGAACCACTATGGGCTGCATGGGATATCACTCCACAGCATGTTAATGGCTGTGTAGCCCGTTCCAATGCATTCGTCGCTGATGCGGCACTACCTGCGGACAAGCGTTCGGCTCCAAGTGATTATGCTGCTAGCGGCTATGATCAGGGACATATCGCCAATGATGCTCATCAGTCATGGGACCAACAGGTTGAATATGAATCATTCCTAATGAGCAACATGTCACCACAGTTGCCAGGTCTTAATCGTGGTATCTGGAAGTTGCTTGAAGGTTCAACAGGTGCGTGGACATTCTCACGCAATCATACGCTTCTCATCTATGCTGGCAACATCTACAAGGTTGGAACCGATAAGACAATCGGCGTTAACAAGGTAACTGTTCCAAACAAGATGTTTAAGATTGTTATTGATGAACAAACTAAGGAAGTTTATGCGTTCTTATTCCCACAGGCTGAAAATCAGGGCAATGACCTAACCAAGGTTCAGGTATCCGTGGCTGATGTTGAAGCAGCAAGTGGATTGGTATTCCCACTTCCACCAGGCGCTGACAAGAAAGCAAAACCTGCTCTATGGCCAGTAGATTTTAAAGCAGTTGCTGCTGCTAAGAAGACACTCTGCAAGGGTGATCCAGGTAACGACTAAATATTAGTTCATGCGAATGAACAAGGATTAGGGGAAGTTTTTACTTCCCCTTTTTTATTATAAATATTTTTATGGCTGACAGCATTTTATATTTCTCATACGGACATAATACTAATATACCTGAATTAAAAAACCGTATTCCCAACGCAAAACGCATTGGGGTTGCTGTTGCACCAAATCAACAATTAGAAATAAATCATTATACTAACATCGTTGCAAAAGATGGCGCAAAAACCTATGGTGTATTGTGGGCTGTTGATATGGATTCATTAAAAATATTAGATTGGTATGAAGGCGATGGCAAAGATTATAGTCATGCTTTTATTGAAGTGCTATACAAAGGTGAATTATATAAAGCCTTAACCTATGTTATGATCAAGAGCAGAGACGATATATCAAGATCACCATCACACAAATACCTAAAACACGTTTATGATGGGTATAAAATGAACGGCATACCCGCAGACCAATTAAGCATTGCGGTAAGAAATCGTCAAAATAATTATTAAAATTTATATTAGATTAATTACTAAAAGCTAAATTATTATATGGAATGTAAATTTTTATCCCATGGATTTAGTTTAAAGTATGATAAAACTATAGTACCATGCTGTTCATTTGTGCCAGATAGCAATTGGATTGCTAATAATCAAATAGATAATAATGATTTGGCAAACTGGCATGATAAAGATGAAGTAAAAGAGTTGCGAGAACAACTTAGTAATGATATTTGGCCAAAAGAATGTTATAAATGTAAAAATTTAGAAGAACAAGGTCGTGGCGATAGTACACGATTAAATGGTGACAATTCTTATGGTAATTATGTCAATGATGATTTAACATTGGAAATTAGACCAGGTAATACATGTAATCTTGCATGCCAAACATGTTGGCCAGAAGCAAGTAGTAGAGTATATCAATATCATGTTGCCGCAAATCTGATAAAAAAAGAAAACATATCGATTAGCCACAAAAATTTTGATATGCTTGAACCAGTAAAACACAGAATAAAAGATGTTGTAGTACTGGGAGGCGAACCATTTTATGATAAAAATTGTTTAAAATTTTTAAATTGGGCATCTAACAATTTGCAAGCAAACTTAATTATTTTTACCAATGGCAGCGTAATTGATTACGATTTTATAGAAAATTATCATGGTAAAATTAAACTAGTTTTTAGTATTGATAGTATCGGAAAAAGTGCTGAATACATTCGATTTGGCAGTAATTGGGAAACTATTAAGGAAAATTATATAAAATGTCAAACATATGACCATGTAGAAATATGCGTTAATGTCACGATAAGCGTTTATAATGTGTTTTATCTTAATGAACTAATAGAATTTTTATGTGAAGATTGGCATCAAGTTACTTTTGGAGTAGTACAAGAATCTCATTTACAATTAAAAGTAATACCATTAACGATGCGAAAAGAAATAATAAATCAACTTACTCAGACAGTAATAACATTGTTAAAAAGTAATATAGAAAAAATGCAAAAAATAAATGCCATCAATGCTATGAAAAATTGCATTGAGCAATTATCGTCGAATGAATATGACGAACATAATCATAAACAGTTTATTGATTTTGTTAATAAAATGGACACTGTTAAGAAAATAAAAAGTATTGATTACAGCAATTTTTTAAATCAATTAAGTAGGTAAACTAAGTTGCTTAAATAATTTTCATGATTTTTACTATCACTTATTAGTTTAATCAAGTTTGGATTATTTCTTTCAATTAATTTTTTACTAATAGTACTGTTCATTATCTGATGTGATGCAGTATTAAAATCTAACCGTAGTAATATTTTAAAAATTTCTAAATCACGTAACGGCGTCCATGTTAATGTATTTCCTAAATGCCAATGTTGAAAATCATTTGCATTTATATTACACAAGAATTTAATTGTTTCTTCCAAATTATTAAATTTTAAATTTTCTATTTCATGTTGTTTAAACAATTTAGTATGTTTTTCTAATGAAAAATAGTTATGATGTAAACAATTTACAAATTGTTTTTCTTTTAACAATTTTGTTATAGATGTATTGTAATAACGACAGAATATATTTGCTGTATTTGGACTACGTAACATAAACTCATCGCCAGGTGCACCACTAGTTAATACACAATCATTATTCCAATGATGAATCTGACGATATCCCCAATAATTTTCTATTGAATTGCTATTTTTTAACCAAAAATAATCAAAATCAATATGGTTGTTTAATATTAACTCATAATTTTTAGTATATTTTTGAATATAACTGTATACTAATAAAGAATCAACTCCTCCACTTAAGAAAACTTTTAACGGTTTAGTATTATATTTTAAAAATTCAATAGTTTTTTCTGATAGAATACGATCAATTTGTGAAATTGCAGTTTCTTCTGTTATTGTACTGCTATCAATTTTTCCAATAACATCATTGTGTGTTTCAGTAACATTTAATTCATCATCAAATTTTACACAATTATCACACCAAATACTATGTCCGACATTTTTTAAATTAGTAATTTCCATATTATCATATGTAATTGGAAAACTTCTGTATAAATCAGATACTATCTTGTTATTGCCAATAACACAAAAGTTACCAAGAAATGTTGGAAAATTTTCAGTAATAATCTGCGGTAAATTATCTTCAATGTTACCTATATCTGTATATCCTTTATACAGATATTGAATATTATTAATTATTGTTATTTTCCAACCATTATCAGTGTTTACGATGAAATTACCAAAATTATAATGGTGTGGAAAGTTATCTTTGCTATCTTTGCTTATGGAAAAAAACATGTATTCCTCTACAAATATATATTATTCTTATTGACTGTACTTAAATTTTTTGATATGGTTATTGTATGAAATTAAAAAATGCAAATGGCGTGACTGGAGTATTGATACCCACTCATCCAATGGATGATCATTGGGTATTCCGTGTCTATCACGAGGACGGCGAATTTACTGATTATGAAATTTGTCACAGTGATTTACGAGTAACCATCAATGATGAAGATGCTTATTTTTATAGCAATGGCCAGACAGAATATCTTGACCATTCTCCACAAACACTAGGAATTAAAAATGACCTCTTGGATTTATGAAAGTCCAGACGGTGGTAAAACTGTCACTCGTCGTCCATGGAATAACCATGAAGAAGGTTTTAAAGAGATTCGTGTGCGTATAAACACGCTGCCAAACAATGACCGTGAAGAAATTTGGACTACGAAAAATGCAGCGCACGATATTGTAGAGAACGCATTTTATGAAGCCATGATTCGTGAGCAGTATCCTACTGTCATGGAAGCATGGGAACAGTATCAGGTACTATTAAATTTAGCAAAGCAACATCATAAGGTATAATTATAATCATGCAGGAAATTTATGAAAACATCGCAGAGAACATTAGCAGCAATCCTCAATTTTTTCGTCTCATGGATTGGTGTCGCAGAGTGGATAATATTACTATTGTTGGGTTTGGGAGCGGTCTTAGCACTCTTGTGGCATTAAGCACCAAACCAAAGAGCATTACACTATATGATCATGTATTACCTGATGGCATTGGTGATTATCAAGCACTTGCTAATCAGTATGGTATCCAATTTGTATTTCACAATAAGATGATTGTTGAATTGGATACTATTCCGCAAACTGATATGTTGATAGTTGATGCGTTTGCCGAAGGCAATGTAGTAATGACTATTTGCCAAAAGTTTGAACAGTGCGTTAATCGTTATGTTGTTGTTAATAACACATTTAAACATGCGCATCAACCTGATCCAACGGTTAGACTAGGCAATGGTGTGCAGGCAATCGGTGTTGTGTTTGGTCTTAACAGTTTCTTACAAAACAATGACCCATGGCATATCGCTGAAAATATGTATTATGCACCTGGTTTAACACTACTTTATCGCAGAAAGGATTTGCTTGACAATGGCCAAAACTAATTTAGTAGAACAACTACGAGAACTAGACAAAGTTTTGATATCACGTGATCCAACCGTGCTTGATGCTTTTAAGCAAGCCGTTGTGTTAAGCAAGGTAGCAGAATCGCTTTCAGATAGAATTGATCCTGTTGGACCACTTGAACAAATGTGGCGTGAATTGCAAAATATGCGTCGTGAATTAGACCAACTTAAAATAGATGCAGTTAATAAAGACCGTGGCTCATATTGGTCACCAGGCACCTATGATCAAGGTAGAAACTATAACGGCAATTGGGGTAACTCCCCAATGCCATATTCGCCCACTGTTACATTGAGTGATGATCAGATTGCAGAATTAACAGATATATTACATAGAAATCCTGTCACCACATATACATCACCCGATAAAACGGTTGTGGCAGCATCTCCTACTGATTTGGATGCATTTACAATGTTTGACCCAGACACTGGTGATTCTATGTCGGTGAAATATAAGTGATAAACTTTATTGTAACAAGTGCTGTCAATAGTAGTTTTGGTGTATTTTCATCAGACGAAAGATTGCAACAGCAACTTGTTACATATCGTAATATCTTAGAAAAATTTCCTGACGCACATATTATTACACTTGATATCAGCAAAGATTCATTAAACGACGCACAAATATCTGCTATAAAACAATACTCACATAAAGTTGTTACGATTAATGATGAATATTTGCAGCAAATATATAATAATTGGAACGTAGACAGTATATGCAAGAACTTATGTGAGAGTTATGCGCTAGGTGTATTCTTACAAAATGAAAAACTTGAAGATGGTGTAGTAGTTAAGTTGAGTGGAAGATATATCTTAGATGATACATTTTCATTAAACTATGTTGCAAATAAGATTACGCTAAGTGGTCCTGTGAAAACAGGTAATCCAGAGAATTTTAGTGATATAAAGTTTTGGTATAGTGTGCGTTGTATGGTATATGGAACAGAACTTCAAAACATGATGCATGACATATACAAAAAGATGCATCAAGAGATTTTAGATCATGTAACTATTGGCAAATATTGTGATACCGAACATGCGCTATATAAACATATGCCATCCCACCTTATAAATAATCTACCGTGGGGTAAAATGGGTGTAAGTGGTATATTAGCGCCATATGGAACTGAGATAAAGGATTAACTTGGCTAAAGAAGAACTAATAACAATGGAAGGCAAAGTGGTAGAAGTTCTACCTAACGGCGTATTCCGAGTAGATATTGACAACCATATTATCCTTGCATATGCAAGTGGCAATATGCGTAAGAATAAAATTAAGATTATCCAAGATGATCGTGTATCTGTGGAACTAACTCCATATGATTTGACTCGTGGAAGAATTACCTATCGTTTTAAGTGAGATATCATTATGCAAGCAGTAACTATCACAGAAGCAGCAAGAACTCATATTCGTCGTACACTTATTAATATTGACAAGCCATATCTTGTATTTGGTCTCAAAGGTGGTGGCTGTGCAGGATTTGAATATTTCTGGGAACCTGCCGATGATGAACTTTATGCTCAAAATGGTTCACCACAAATTGATGAAATGATCTCTCTAGGTGAAGGTAAGTCACTTATCGTAGACGGTAGCGGATTAATGTATCTGCTAGGCAGTGAAATTGATTATAAAAGCGATTTTGTAAGCAGTCAACTGGTTGTAACTAATCCAATGGCTAAGAGTTCATGCGGATGCGGAACAAGTATTAGTGTATAAGAAATCTCCTGCGCTAAATATTGTGCAGGAGTTTTTTTATGGTACAAGAGGTTATTAATATTGGTGCTGGTCCGAATGATGGCACAGGTGACCCACTAAGAACATCGTTTACAAAAATTAATAATAATTTCTCAAGACTTTTTCAAAGTGTTGTTAGTACCGATCTTGCGTTTAGTGGCAATACTATCACAACAGGTGTACAAGGTACCACTAACGGTAACCTAATCCTTCAACCACAGGGCGTGGGCAGTGTAGTAATCGGTGCCACTAACATTCTTTATGGCACTACTGCCAATATTACAAATTTCCAAGCAAACACGGCAGTATTTACTGGTACAGTGACCGCAAGTCAATATGGATTTGTTGGTAACTTAAGTGGCTATGCAACACAGTCTCTGCTATCTACAACAGCAACCTATGCCACAACCGCTGGCACTGCAACAAATGCACAGAATTTCAGTGGCACACAATTACCAAACGTAACTGCTATTGGTAACCTAAACTATATCAACGTTGGTATTATGAACGTTGCTACAATTAATACAAATGCTAATATCTATGCCACTGGTAACTTAAGCACAAGTGGATTCGTAACAGGTAATGGCTATTACTTGAGTGGCTTAGCAGTTGGTCCATCAAGTTATGGCAATACAAATGCTGCGGCATATCTTACAACTTATAATGGAAATGTGTTAGCAAGTAATGTTAACGTAAGTGGTAACCTTGCGCTTCGTGCAGGTGCAAATCTTGTGTTAAGCGCAACAGGTAATATTATCTCGCCAGCGGGTACAAATGCCAATATCAACATTAATGCTGATGGAACTGGTGACCTTGCTATTGCCGCTGCAACGCAAATTTGGGTTAATGACACTACGCAAGCAAGTAGCACACAAACAGGTGCCGTCATTGTCCAAGGTGGTATTGGTATTGCTGGTAACATTTACAGCAGCGGTAACATTGTAACAAGTGGCAATACTGCTGCTAATTATGGAACATTCAGTGGTAATGTTACTGCAGTAAACCTATTAGCAACTACTGATCTTATTGTTGGACCGCTAGGAACTGTTCCTACAACTTATTTGACTGCAAGTTTTGTAGATAACAGCACAAACTATACACAAATCAACATTCAAAACATTGGTAATGGTAGTAGCACAAGTGCTGATATTGTGGCAACTGCAAACAATGGCAATGATAGTGCATACTATGTTGATCTTGGTATCAATGCTAACAATTATAGCAATAGTAATTTTACTATCACGTACCCAAATGATGCTTACCTATATGTTGCAAATGGTAACATTGCTATCGGAACTGCATCCCTTAACAAAGCAATTGTATTCCATACCGATGGTACATTATCCTCTAATGAAGCAGGTCGTATCACCAGCAGTCGTTGGGTGATTGGTGGCAGCGATGATGCTACAAATAAACTACAGGTTACTGGCACCGCTAAGTTCAACAGTAATGTTACTGTTGCTAATATTACCAGTGTTGGTAATGTCACCAGCATATTCTTCTATGGCAATGGAAGCACCTTAAGCGGCATGTATAGCAATACTCAGGTTGCGGCATATCTTCCAACTTATCTACCTACAAATACTGCCAATGTTGCTGCAGGCAATCTTGTAGCGACTGGTAACGTAGGCGGAACTTACTTTATTGGTAATGGAAGTCTGCTAACTGGTTTATACAGTAATATTCAGGCTGCTGCTTATCTTCCAACTTATAGTGGCAATATTAATGCTGGCAATGTTAACACAACTGGCAATGTTAATGCTACATACTTCGTTGGTAGTTCACAATATCTTACTGGTCTTTATAGTAATGCTAGTGTAGCAAATTATCTGCCAACATACTATAAAAATGCAAACATTGCAGCAAATGGTGTAAGCAGCGCCAGTTATGTGTTGGGATATATTGCCATCAATGGCTATACATTTGCTAATCTAGCAAACAATAATACAAATAGCGTTACACTTTATGGCAATGTATCTACTTTAATACTTGACAATACTGCTGGTGCTACAGTTTCTATTGCAAATGTTTATCTGCCCGCAAATGCAAACATAAGTGACGGTACAAAGATTACTATTAGCAGTAATATTACAGTGTCTACGCTGTATATTATTGCAAATGATAGCAGTGTAAGTGGAAATGTTACAAGCATTAGTCCGACAACTCCATATAGTTGGCATTATGTAAAATATGCTCCTTACAATGGAAATCCTATTCCACAACAATTGCCTGGTGGACCACGTTGGATACGAGTAGGATAATCCACTAAATATTAGTGTAGAGGTTGTCCGCAGTATGTCAAATTATAATGGGTTCGCAACAAATGTGCAACTTGGTCGTCTGATCAATGTCAGCAATGCATGGACATTTACGCCTAATGTTTATCGTCATGGCAGTTATGTAACACTTATTGGCTTAACTGCAGTCGGATTGCCATATCATGGATATGGAAATAATCTTTCTACAACCGTTTCTCTTGCTCAATATTATAATCTGAGTTGGGTTTATCGTGGCGGAACCAATACGGCAAGTGCAAGTCCTACTACTGTCGGTACTGAAAATATAGGTTATTGGTTAAATGGCGTAGCAATTCTTAATTCAAGTGCGCTTAATTCTGCACCACTTGGGTTTTCTAGACCAGCAGGATTCCATTTTGTTGCTGCACCAACTCCAGAAGCACAATTTAATTACACATATAATGAAGATTTGGCCAATGGCGTAGCAAATAGTGTTGGCGAATATAATTATAAAAGTTATGGTTTTGCCGATGCGTGGACTACTGGTCTAGGCGGTAAGCCATTTAGTAGCACTGTTCATGGGCTAGCAGAAACGGATGTAATACCATACTTAAATGGTGGTCTTACTTTTGATGATGGACACAGTAAAATACTTGGTTTTAGTATCGACGGCTATCCAATATATGGTCCATATGGATATAGTAATTCCCTAAGTGCTACAAGTGGAACTCGTCGCATGGCGAGTGGTTATACACTAAAACCAAGCAGTTATCGTGTAGGAACTACTGCCAGTAATCTAACAATCTATCCGCTAGGTATATTCATGGAAGATTACCAGTTTACAAACGCTGGTGATTTAGATACACATAATGGGCGATATTGTGTTACTCCTGATTTTCCTAATGGCACATATGCATACTTTACTACGATTGATAACAGTGGCAATGTTGCATTTCCATATGTCATTGGTACAACTTATTATGGTGACGTTGATATTGCAACACAAGAAGCCGCACCAGGCACCGCAACTGCTTATCCACAATGGGTTACGCCAGGCGGTGACTTAGGCAAGATTCAAGCCTTGCAGTTCTTTGAATTAGGTTTACAAGCAGTTGATCCAACTGGTAATCCCGATGGCAGAGATGTTAATTATAAGTTGATAAGTGGACGCTTGCCAGCAGGTATGCAACTTGATAGCAGCGGTCAAGTAACAGGTAATCCAAAAGATACCTATAGCATTGATGGTGTGCCAGAAGCAGTTACACAAGATCGCACAAGCACATTTACTGTTCGTGCTATTAGTAGCAGTGGCAAGGTCACTGATAGAAACTTTATATTAACTGTTACAGGCAATTATGCTCCACAAATATTAACCAGCAATTATACTGCACTCGGTGAGTTCTTAGATGGTACATCAGTATCAATACCGTTAAGTGCAGTTGATCTTAATAATGACACCATTATTTTTAGCATATTAGATGGTTCACTTCCGCCAGGTCTTGCTTTAAGTAGTGATGGTGTCATAAGTGGTATCTTAATACCTAACACTAGCAGCAATCAAGGTCAAATTACTGGTTGGAATAATAGTCCTTGGGGAAATAATCCATGGGAATTTAGTACTATCAGCAGTAATTATGTTTACACCTTCACTGTTCGTGCAAGCGATAGTAAAAGCAGTGACGTAAAAAATTACAAGATAGTAGTTTATGCACATGATGACATTCGTGCAGATAATGCCGCATTAAAAGATGATGATAATGTTATTACTGCTGACAGTAGTATTAACAGACCACCAATATTAACTACAACAACACTTGGTGATCATGCTGTTTATACAAGTGGCAATTATTTTGCATTTAAATTTACTGCGGTTGATTATGATAATGTACCAGTAAACTTCAGTGTGACTGGCACTGCAGGCACAGGTTGGGATTCTAGTTCAGTATCACCGCCTACCCAAGACCCACAATTGGGGTGGGATGCTGCGCCATGGGATCAAAGTTTATTTGCTCTGCCACCAGGTTTATCGTTAGACACACAAACAGGTTGGCTAACAGGACTTATACCAGAAACTGCTGTTCCATTTACTGATTATAGTTTTGGTATACAAGTGGTAAATGCGTTTGATAATACAATAAGCAGTCCAACCACTGTCTTTAATATACGTGTGCTAAGTGCGCTTGATTTAAGTGTTGCATGGAATACACCAACAAACTTAGGATTGATTGATACTGGCAGTGTAAGCAAGTTGAATGTTAATGCCACTGCGCCAAGTGGTAGACAACTATATTATTATCTTGTAAGTGGCAGTAAATTACCACAAGGTTTAACCTTACTTAACAATGGTGATATAAGTGGTCGTGTAAGTTTCCAAAGTTTTGCGCTTGACAAAGGTTTAACAACATTTGATGTTACCAACGTAGGATTAGGAATTTATACATCACCTACTACAGTTGACAAGTCACATACTTTTACTGTAATTGCGCAAGATTATAGTGGTACAGTAAGCGGTACTAGAACTTTCACACTAGCAACCAATGTGGTAACATATGCGCCATATGACAATCTATACTTAAATTGCAGCCCAAATATTGTAAAGCGTTCACTGTTAAACAATATTTTAGGAAATACAAATTACTTTGCGTTAGATGATATCTATCGTCCTAATGATCCATGGTGGGGTGTTCAAAGTGATATTAAGATACTCGTTGGTTATGGTTTAACTGCAAGCGAAAGCAGCAGTTATATTTCAGCAATGCAACGTCGCCATTTTAATAAGAAATTTTATTTTGGTGATTATCACTATGCCACTGCGACCGATACGAATGGCAATGCAATCTATGATGTAGTGTATGTTGATCTTATTGAAGATACTAAAACATATAAAACAGTTGATGGACAAGTTTTAAAAAGCATACCTGCAAGTAGTTTTGTAAGCAAAAACGGCGTTACGCTGTATCCAAATGATATTGACTTAATGATTAATGATATTATTGTTGCACTTGGAACTACTAATACTAATACGCTGCCGCAGTGGGAAACCTCTATACAAACAAATGGCAAGACTCTCGGCTTCCAAACTGCAGCAGTACTTGCATATTTAAAACCAGGCACAGGTGCCAAGGTTCTATACAAACTTGTAAATGGTGTTCCTAGTGATATTAAAAATGTGCCGTTTGTAAGTGACCGTTATATCCTTGATAATAATCTTGATACAAATTATAATATTACAACACGCAGTTATGTTGCCAAGCATTATACTAGTTTTGATAGTGGATATATTCAAAGTTTACCAATTACTACAACTGTAGATTTTGGTCTTGATATACCATTTGATCATGTTAATGGTGCCACTCTTGCACAAATGGCAGCACTTGGGGGCTATGATGGCTCAGTAGGTGATTATAATAACAAGTATATTATCTTTACTACACAAGAAAATTATGTTGGTGACTATCCTACACTTACCAATAATGGTTGGAACTTAAACAATACTGTTGTGCCTGGCTATGCTGAGGTTCAAAGTGGCAGCAGTGCAGTCAACCAACGTAGCGGTGTATGGCTATCAACAGTTGCTAATAATCAAATTACACTGACATTTGTGCAAGAGATTAAAATTAACCAAGTAGTTGCTATAAGATTTGGTGCAAAGAGCAGCAAGACTTATCAGTATACTGCCGCACATATTGGTGTAGGTGCGCAAACTGTTCCAGAATATGAATATGTAAATACAAATACTACTCAGTTAAAGGTTCCTACTACCTTTGACAATAAAACAACTGTGTTTATTAATAACGAAGATCAGTATGTCACTCCATATACAAGTGACAGTTACTTAAAATTCCCTCGCACTACAATTTTACAATAAATACCAGTACTAAATAATAATAACATGGAAATTAGCAAATGAGTAATATTAATCCACTTAACATTAATGGTGCATACCCTGTCGCAGGTGTTGACAACGATAGTCAAGGGTTTCGTGATAACTTCACAAATATTAAAAACAACTTTGCTTACGCACAGAGTGAACTCAATGACCTTCAAAGCAAGGCAATTGTAAAGAGTGCACTTACTGGCACAACCCTATCTAATAACATGGCTGGCACACTAATCAGCAGTGCTCTTATTCAAGATTTCCGTGAAACAGAATATGATAATGGTGTTATTAGTACTACTGTTACACTAGACCATACACAAGGTCATTATCAACGTGTTCAAACAAATGCGTCAATCGCAATTGCTTTCACTAACTTCCCAGTTGCTGGCACAGTTGGTCGTATTCGTTTGAAACTAGTAGTTACTAATAGCGCACATCGCATCACGCTGCCAGCAGCGGTTACATATGGTCTACCGTATCTACAAGATTATAATGCCAATACAAAAAGCATTGGCTATTCTCAGAGTGGCGCTGGTACATATTGGTATGAGTTCATTAGCGATGATGCTGGTGCAACTATTACCGTTATTCCACTATCACGTGCTCGTAACAATGTTGACTACACTTATGCAAACATTGCCAATGGTACTGCTGCAAGCCCAACTGCTACTACAATGGTTACAAAACTTATTCTTGATAATGGTGCTGCTGGCGCTCTTTCAAATGTTAGCGTAACGTTCCCTCCATATCCAGTTGATGGTCAGGTTGTTCAGATTTCTGCAAACGTAAACGTATCAAATCTATTCTTGCTACATGCCAATACAATTAACGGCAATACGACTACGCTAACTGCTGGCACTCACTTGGGTTATACTTACGTTGGTTATCCACGTAATCCTGGCGTTGAAAAGTGGTTTAAAACACAAATTTAATATTGACTAATTCTCTACCTAACGTTATATTAGTTTAGGAGTAAATTATGACAGACCTTAAATTGTATCAAGAGTTCGTGATCGCAGTTACGAGCGAACCAAGCAAGTATGAATATGCTTTTACCGAACGATTTGACCAACTAAGCCAGTATCAGGAAGATCGTACCAAGATTAATCCAGCATTGTTGCTTACTGCTGGTATGGGCTTGAGTGCTGAAAGTGGTGAATTTAATGAAATCATCAAGAAGATGTTCTTCCAAGGCAAACCGCTCAATGAAGAAAACGTATTTCATATGAAGCGTGAACTTGGCGACATCATGTGGTATTGGATGAATGCCTGCACTGCACTTGGACTTGATCCAACTGATGTAATTAACGAGAATGTTAAGAAATTAGAATCACGTTATCCAGGCGGCACGTTTGATGCGTGGCACAGTGAAAATCGTAAAAAAGGTGATCTATAATGCATCCATTGTTGAGCAATTTAACTGATAAAACATTGGACGAGTTGCTTAAAACTATCAATGAAACTTATAAAAAGATAAGTTTTGCTGGTAAAATGGGCAACCCTGCTATGGTAAATCAGTTACGGATGGTTGCTGATACTTACCAAGAAGAAATTAATGCTCGTTATCGTGCAGAAGCAAATGCTGCAAAAGAAAACCCAATTTTCAAGGATAGTTTGGATATAGGATGAGTGATGTAAGTTGGAATGTAAATTTTACTGCTATCAATTGTTTCAAAGATTTTCTTGAACCATGTGATTATACTATTAGCATTGGGTTTAATGATGAATCAATTAACGATGAAGACCCGCATACTTCCTTTGGTAGAATGCGCAGTTTAATAAAAGATTTATATCAAGATGCAATCTTTGTACATGTTGAAAATCCGCTACTACCAACGCTACATAAAAAATTTAAATCTCGTATCATAACCTTGCCATATCAACCTAATAATTTTATTATTGGGGTGGTTACTTGGTATAAAATTTTAAGTATTACTCAGGGTCGAACGACACTTGAATACATTTCCGTTAGCAGTGATAAAAGTGATGATATTGCGTTAAACATTGACGAAGATATTGTTACTAGTGAAGAAGTTATGGATGACTTGGCAATGAAAAGTTGGGAAAAACCAGCATGGTGGTTTAGACCAACTCCTACTACGTGGGACGTTCCAACTAAAAAGAATAAAGAATTTATAGTTGAAACTGATGAAAATGAATGGCCAACAATATTGCAATGGGATCAACCACCTGCTATAATAACCAAGAAGAAATCAGAAAACAACATTGTTCCACTTAAAAAAGGGTGGAAGCCAGAGGTTATTAAAGGTGATAAAAACTGACGAATATAATCGCAGTATAATCAGCGACAGCGAGTTAGCAGATTTATTATATACGAATCCGCAAATCGCTGTTGATGATGTTGCTATTATTGATCCAGAAAAATATAATTCTGCCATTAAAAGTTTGTATTGGGATTATAAACCACTACAAAAATTAGCAACCCTAAATGGTTCAATACAAGAATATCATAAGATAAACCAACAACAGTGGTTTATGCCCGATGAATACAAAGATATGGATATTGCCAAGTGGGTATTAGACCAGTGTGCGGACCAAAATGAACTTCAACGTGCTGGCAGTGAACTTATGGAATATGCAGACCGTGGATTATTGCCGCTACTACAATACCTAAAATATCTTGTTGACACCATGCGTACAAATAATGTAGTATGGGGAGTAGGTCGTGGTTCAAGTGTAGCAAGTTTTGTGCTATACTTAATTGGCGTACATCGCATACATAGTTTACGAAATAATTTAGACTTCAATGAATTTATGCGTTAAATAGATATAATACAGAGGACGACTCAACTATGCACAGAACATCAAATGGGCGATATCTTGATATCAATGCTCTTAAAATACAACAGGAAAATACAGTTGCTGTTGGAAATAGTCGCATGAACGCTCGTGGTGATTTATTGGGCCAAGGCGGTCAAGTTGTAAAAACACGAGATGAAATCATGACTGAATTTTATAATAGTCAAAAATCAAGCCAATTGACTGACGGTAAAATCTTTAATAATGCCGATGAAGCAAATGCCGCAGCAGTGGCTGATATCTTTGCCGAACCAATTTCAAATGGCTATGATCAGATTGAAGCAGCAAATGCGGAACCAACTGTCGTTGAACCACAAAGTGGCGTAAGCACCAACAATGGTATTGCGGATGCACAACAACGTAGTACGGAACTTGCCGAAAAAATGAGAGCACAGAGAAACAGAATATGATAAACACATTAGGTTCACGTAGTAGCGTATTACATTATTACCAAGACTATCGCAACATTACACCGACAAAAAACAATGTGTTGGTCAAGGATATGGCATTTGGTGAACGTCAAACACTTGGTGGCATTATCATTATTGATGATGATAAGAAAGGTCAAGGCATTCGTCCTCGTTGGGCAGAAGTAGTAGCAGTTGGACCAACGCAACAAGATGTTGTGCCAGGCGAATATATTCTCGTAGCACATGGTCGTTGGACTCGTGGTCTCGATATGACCGATGAAGAAGGTAACAGCACTACTGTTCGTCTTGTTGATCCAAAAGATATTCTTATGAGTAGCGATGAGCCACCAAAAGAAGATTTGACATTTGGTCTTAATCCAACTTAAAATAGTTGACATTCCTCTAACTCAGTGTTAGTATAATCTTATGACAAAAAATTATCTTTGGGTTGAACGGTATCGTCCATCTAGCGTGACGGATTATGTGTGGCGTGATGCCACACAAGAAGCACAGGTTCGCCAGTGGATTAGTGATGCAACTATTCCACACTTGCTATTCAGCGGCGGACCAGGCACAGGTAAAACTACCTTAGCAAAGGTTCTTATCCATGACTTGGGCGTAGATGACTACGACGTTCTACAAATCAATGCTTCACGAGACAATGGCGTAGACTTCATTCGTGATAAGATTGAAGGATTTGTATCTACGATGCCATTTGGTGAGTTTAAGATTGTGCTGCTTGATGAGGCAGATTATCTTTCACCGAGCGCACAGGCAGTGTTGCGTGGTTTGATGGAAACTTATAGCAGCAGTGCTAGGTTTATCATGACCTGTAACTATCCCAATAAGATTATTCCAGCACTGCATAGCCGCTGTCAGGGATTTCATATTGAACGTCTTGATAAGACTGAGTTTACTGCTCGTGCTGCTACTATTCTTGTTGAAGAAAATGTTGATTTTGATTTAGATACCCTAGACGTTTATGTAACTGCAGCCTATCCTGACCTACGTAAGTGTATCAACAGTTTGCAAAGTGCAAGCAATGGTGGTTCTTTAAGTTCTGCAAGCAACGATTCACAGAGTAGCACAGATTATCGTATTGCCGCAGTTGATTTATTCAAGAGTGGTAAGGTACGAGAGGCACGTAAACTTCTATGCAATCAAGTTCGTAGTGATGAAATTGAAGAAGTATTTCGTTGGATGTATGACAACCTTGAGTTATTTTCAACCACCGATGAAGGACAAGATCGTGCTATTGTTATCATTCGCAATGGACTAGTCAATCATTCTATGGTTGCCGATGCTGAAATTAACCTAAGTGCTACATTGTGTGAGTTAGCGGAAATTAATGGAAATTCTTAGTCATATACACAACACTTACAAGAAAACACGCAAAAAGAAATTTACTGCGGAAGAAAAACGTATCTTACGTCCTATTGCAGAAGTAATTGCTATAATGGATGGCAATGCTTTCTTTGGCATACAAAAAGACGACAATGGCAAAGATACATGGTATGAGCAATACCTAGTAGAAGCATGGATGGTTGCTTCTTATAAAAATAAAATCAACGGGTGGGTTCGTGAAACCAGTTGGGTAAAAGATCAAACTCACGAGAATCCATCCGTTGAAGAAGCCTATAATAATTGGCAACTCTTAAAAATATTAAGTCGCCCTACGAATTAAATATCGCCGTAGATGCGTAGAATTTCTTCAACTGCAGGATGACGTTCAATGTCACCACCGTTGAACTCAACTGTTCCAACATGGTCACTGTCAGCAAAACGGTCAATAAGACGGCTAAAGTCTAACAAACCATTTTCACCTTCTGTTCTGTCAGTTTGACGAACGTCACCTGTTACAACAATGCGACTGCCTTCACCAATACGAGTAAGCAACATCTTCATTTGATTAGGTGTTGCGTTCTGCATTTCGTCAGCAATAATCATAGAGTTCTTGAATGTGCGACCACGCATAAATGCAAGTGGGCAAATTTCAATTACACCTGTTTCTACCATCTGTTGAGTTTCACGAATACTATAATACTCGTGGAGAACATCAAATAGTGGCTTGGTCCAAGGTTCCATTTTTTGATTTAGGTCACCTGGTAGAAAACCGTGCTTTTCACCTTCTACACCCACTGCTGGTCTAGTGAGAATAATGCGTTCAATTTCACGATTTTTTAAGGCTTTAATTGCGGCTTGCATTGCTAGCAAGGTTTTACCAGTTCCCGCTGGTCCGCTTGCGATGATGATACTTACGCTATCATCCATTAGTAAATCAAGATAATGTTCTTGATTAAGGTTTCTTGGGATTATATCTACATTTCTTTTTTTAGCAGGTGCGAACTGGTCAGGTTCTATAACATTATTATAATTTCGTTTGTGTGAGTTTCCGTTTCCATTGTTAAAACTATTCATTGGCTGATTATACTTCTGTTTACGCTTATGCTGCATTTGAGATTCCTGTGTTGGTTGTAACACAAAAGTATTTAATGATGTAATATGACAATTATATTGTAATCTTTGAAGGTGCTGTACAATCATAAATATCTCAAAGGTGTTGCCATGAGTGTTAAACCAAATATTGATAGTGTTAAAAAGATTTATATGAGTGATGCTGCTGTCAGCATGTTATGCGACTTTGAGCGAGTGTTAGACAGCATGGATTTTTACACATTTCCAAACTGGCGCATTGGCGAACTTGTAGATGGTCCTAAAATTAGTCGTTATTGGGTAAAGTGCAAGTTTATGTGGCCACGTGATCGTATGCCTGATCCAGCAGCAGCCAAGCGTCTTATTCCATATGGTGCAAAGATTACCTATGAAAAAGATGTTGTGCAAATGCCTGTTGAAATTCGCAGTCCTCAAGACATTCGCCCAGGCAGTCATAAAGGTAAACTTGTTGACTTTCCAATCTGGTATGTAGAGATGATGCTACCAAAGAAACTTATGGCTGACATTAAACAAGGTTCAGTAGACATTGCCGGTGAAGAAGTAGACTTAAGTGATCTACAAAATAGCATGGAAAAAGGTTTGACTGACCAGACCAATACCAAGCAAGATACCACACCGCAACCACAAGAACAACCCGAAGGAGAGCCTAATGCAGCGCCCGTCCCTAATATCTGAAGGTTTACAAATGGGTGACCTCAACTATTTGGTTAAGGATACTATTCACATTGATGAGTATAATAGCAAGATGGGGCAAGCACAAGATGTTGTCACGCTCAGTTTTAAGATTCGTGATATTATGCCAGCAAATGATTTAGTATCATTCCTTGAAAATGGGTATGACTGGATTCTTGATGCCGATGTATCAACAGGTGAAGTAAGTGATATGGATCGTCTTGTCTTTGTTGAAGCACAACGTCGTCCAAATCTTTACAAGTATGTAAATGAAATGTTAACAGACCTAGATCACCTAACAGGTATCTCACCAGACGAATGGAAATTTCGTTGGTATAAGCAAGATGATTATCAACCAATGAACGAAGAAAATTTCACAAAGATTGTGCCGCTTTCTCCTGAAAAATATGAAGAAACCGTGCAGAAATTTGTGACAATTAAAAATGAAACCAAAAAGTTAAATAGTGATATAGCAGATATCAAGAGACTAAGTGGGATTATCTAATGTTTGGATTTTCAATCTATAAAATAATGGCAGTGGTTTTATTAATCGGTGCAGTAGTAGGTTACTTCAAGTATACACAGGACGAACTAGCAAGATTGAATCAGGAAGTAGCAAGCAAGGACTTTGCTCTTAAGACTACGACAGCAACCCTTGAAAAAACACAAGCAGATTTAAAGGAACAGCAAGCAGTTTCACAAAAGACATTTGATGACTATCAGGCTGCTCGCAATGAAGTGCAAGATATCCAAGAAAAATTTACGAAAAATAATCGTGACCTTGGCGCATTTGCACAAAGCAAACCAACAGAGTTACAAAAGCGTATGAATGACGCAACAGCCAAATCATTCCGCTGCATAGAAGATACTGTCAATAAAGGTTTAACCAATGCTCAAGGTTGCTAAAGCAATTCCACTATGTTTATTACTCGCTGCTTGCCAAACTGTTGGCACAACTGCAGTGGTAACTGTTGAACGTCCAACTCTTGTTCTTCCTAGCGTAGACCAAGTTAAGTTAAGTGATGTAGAATGGCATGTGGTAAATAAATCAGCAAAACCAGGAAGTGAAGATCACATTGACACGGCATTTGGAAAAGCACATAGCGAAAGCCTTTTCGCCATTAACCCAAGAGATTACGAGGACATGGCTGTTAACCAAGCCAACCTTGTTAAAGTCATTAGACAATATCAAGCGCAAATTAACGCCTACAAATCTTACTACGATGCCCAAGCCTCTACCCAAGGTACAACCAAGTCAGGAACTACCAGTGGCAGCACCAATTGAGGATGATGACGAGCCAGTTGGCCCTCGTCGTATGGCAGATGATGAACGCCCAGATGATGCGCAGTTAAAAACTGCTGCTCCATCTGCACCTGTATTATCAGAATCAGACCAAAACAACATTGAACTTCGTAAACTTCGTCTTGAAGAAATGCGCTTTGCATTAGAAGAAAAAAAAGAATATCATAAGATGGCGATTGAAGATCGTCATGAAGATCAGCGAGAAGACGAAGTTGCTTATGAACGTGCACAGATAGCCAAAGAAGAAAATAAAAAAGAAGAAAAAACCAGTGAACACTGGATGAAAAGTTACTGGCGTCCAGCAATGGGTTGGCTTTATATGTTGATTTGTTTCTTTGATTTTGTTGCCGCTCCAATTTTAAGCATGTTGATGCCAATTTTTTTAAAAAGTTTAGGTGCAAATACAGTTACCTATGCTCAATGGCAAAGCCTTACGCTGTCAAATGGTGGGTTAATTCACCTTGCATTCGGTGCCATTCTTGGTATCTCTGCTTATGGCAGAACTCAAGAGAAAACATCAGCAGCAAGCGCAACGGCTGGTACAAAGCCACCTAGTGGCACAATAAGCACTACTTAACACTTGACAAATAACCAGTATCGTGGCATAGTTATTATATGAGTCATTATGAAACACTTGGTGTGGCAGAAACTGCTAGCCCCGAAGAATTAAAATCGGCATTCAGAAGCCTTGCCAAGAAGCATCACCCAGATATGGGTGGTAATCAGGCAACGTTTCAACAGATCAATGAAGCATATAGCACATTAAGTGATCCAAATGCACGTGCGCATTATGATCATACTCGTCGTAATCCACAGGCACAGCATAATCCATATGGACAGGCACAGCAGCGTGGTGCAGGTAATCCATTTGAATTTCATTTTAACTTTGGTGGTGGGCCAGACCCATTTGGTGCATTTCACGAACAATTTGCACAACAGTTTGGATTTTCAACTCGTCAACCACCACGCAATCGTAATCTACGGTTAGTAGTTGATATTGAGTTTTTAGAAACGCTACAACCTATAAGCAAGGTTCTAAATTATCAAACTGCAAATAGCAAAGAAACGATACAAGTAGATATACCGCCAGGTGTTGAACATGGTTCTGTGTTTACAATTCAAGGACGAGGCGATGATGCCAATGGTGCTATTCCTCGTGGCAATCTTGAACTTCAAATTAATGTCAAGCCACACTTACGTTTTATGCGAAATGGCGAAAATGTAGTTGAAGAAATAACCATCGATTGCTTTCAAGCAATTATGGGAGCAATGATACCATTGTATCTACCAAGTGGCAAGTTTATTGAGTTGAATATACCAGCAGGTACACAACATCAAAGCCAGTTTGGAATTACTGATGAAGGATTTCTTCGTAGTAATGGAACACGTGGCAAATATATCGCAAAACTTAATATCCTAATTCCTACTGCACTTACCGAGCAACAATTACAATTAATTAATCAAATTCAGAAAATTCGTCCAATAAACACTTGACTTTAACCAAAAAGGTGGTATATTAGTAATATGAGTAAGATTAATAGCCAAGGCGACCTAGACAAAGTAGTTAAGTATGCAAAGCAATTTGCAACAGATAACAACCATCAGTATTTTACGGTTGAGCATCTGCTAATTAGTATGCTGCATGAGCGTAGTTTCGCAACTACCTTGCATACACTTGGCGTAGATGTTGATAACCTAATTGCTGATGTAGAGCAATATGTTGCTGATAATGTTCCGCAATCAAATGATGATGGCGTAGAACCAAAGAAAACTCAAACGCTTGAACGAGTGTTTAATCGTGCGTTTACGCAAGTAATCCTTCTTGGTCGTCAGAACATTCATATTACTGACCTATACCTTTCTATTTCCAAAGAAACACACAGCCATGCTGCATATTTCTTAAAGAAGTATGGCGTGGAACCAGAGCAGATTGTTGAACTTTATAAGAAATCCTCAACAAAGAAAAACAACAACTATGCTGCACAAGCACTTGAGGAATATTGCACCAATCTCAATGAGCAAGCAGCCAGTGGCAAAATTGATCCAGTAATTGGTCGTGATTTAGAAATTGCTGACATGACACAGATTCTTGCTAGAAAAAGCAAGTGCAATGTGTTGCTTGTTGGTGATGCTGGCGTAGGCAAGACTGCCATTGCCGAAGGACTTGCCCTTAACATTGTGCAAGGAAATGTTCCAAAGTTTCTTAAGAACCATGAAGTTTATAGCCTAAACATTGGTTCATTGCTTGCTGGCACAAAGTATCGTGGTGACTTTGAAGAACGTATTCAAGAAATTTTAGAGGCTGCTGCTGAACTTGGTAATGTTATTCTATTCATTGATGAAGCACATCAGATGCGTGGTGCTGGTGGCGGTAGTAATAGCGCAGTAGACCTGAGTAATATGCTGAAACCAGCACTTGCTCGTGGCGAGTTTAAGGTTATTGCTAGTACAACATGGGAAGAGTATACCCAACACTTTGAAAAAGACCGTGCACTTATGCGTCGTTTCAATCGTGTGACAATTGATGAACCAACCATTGCTGTTACCAAGCAAATTTTAAGCGGCATTAAACTACTCTACGAAACTTTTCATAATGTTAAGATTACCGATGCTGCTATAAATGAAGCAGTAGAATTGAGTGCTCGTTATCAGGCAGACAAGAAGTTGCCAGATAAGGCAATTGACCTTATTGATAGTGCCGCAGCATTACGCCGCACCAAGGCACGTGGCTCACGCACTATTGATGTTGCACAAATTCGCCGTGAACTCAGTCGTATCACTGGTATTCCAGAAAGTCAATTAGGCGAAGAAAATACACAGAAGATTATGCCAAATATTGGTGCCGAGATTAAGGCAGTTGTGTATAATCAAGATACCGCAGTTGACAAGGTGCTAGACCGTGTGTGGGTATCACAGGCTGGTCTTAAGGCTGATAACAAGCCTGTTGGTTCATTCCTGTTCCTTGGACCTACTGGCACAGGCAAGACTGAACTTGCAAAGCAATTGGCAGATCGTTTAAGCATGAAGTTGCTGCGCTTTGATATGAGTGAGTATCAAGAGCGTCATTCTATCTCACGCCTTATTGGTGCGCCTCCTGGCTATGTTGGCTACGAGGATGCTAACCTTGCTGGTGGCTTGCTTATTAGTGAGATTGCCAAGAACCCACACTCCATCATTCTCTTTGATGAGATTGAAAAGGCACATCCTGATGTTTCACAGGTGCTGTTGCAAGTTATGGATGAAGGTTTCATCACTGGCACCAATGGTAAACGAGCAGATTGCCGCCAGTCTATCCTTATTATGACCAGTAATTTGGGTGCTGCTGATAGTGAACGTAACATTATTGGATTTGGTGGCGGAACAAACGTGGATGCAGTTGATGCTGCTGTTAAAGAATATTTCCGTCCAGAGTTCCGCAATCGTGTTGATGCGATTGTTACATTCAATAAACTTGATGGGGCTACAATTCGTAAGGTTGCAGAGAAGTTTATTCGTGAACTTAATGAAAAACTTGCCCTAAAGAATACATCAGTATCACTTACTGATTCTGCGTGGAATTGGTTGTGCAAGACGGGTTATACTCCAAGTCTTGGTGCCAGACCAATGCATCGCACAATTCACGAACATATTAAAGTTCCGCTAGCAAAGAAAATACTGTTTGACAAGACAGGAAACTATGCTAATATTAAGGTAGACCTAAATGTTGACAAGTTGGAATTGGTAGCGCAAGATGACCAAAATAGCAGAATTAACGCTGATTGAATACCGTGATCGGTTCAGAGACCATTTGTTTAAGTGGCACATTGATACTGAAAACAAACTTTGGTATGGCAAGTATCACTTTCGTGTAGAATTAGCAGTTCCAAGAGATTGGGATATTCGTGAAAATATGCGAAAAGTTTTAAAAACCCTTGATCCAGACTGTCGGCTTCGTAAAGAATCATACTTGCGTTTCTTTACCAATAGCACGACAGCACTTGATGCTATTCTTGATGATCCATCACTTCTTGCCGCAGTCAAAGGATTTACCACAAGTAATGATCAGTATATTGCAGCGATAAAAAACCTTGACAATATCGCAGTTGATGTTAAACTGGTAAGTGATACAAGGTATGACCCAGATATTCCTTATCAGGTTGAGTTTGAAACTTATTGGGGTTGGCAAAACGGTGGATCACAAGGTAGTGGCAGAAAAACACAGAAAGAAAATCTACTTGAGTTGTATGAGTTTGTTAATAACAACAAAGATGACTTGTCACTGCCATACGAACTAAATCGTTGGTGTACTCGTACTGCCACAGGTTTTGAAACACATTATTACTATGGCACAGTTCGTGTTTATTGCCGAAGTGCAGACAATATTCCACTGCTATATATGTTGTTCCAAGATGGAATTAAAAAAGTTTATAAGTTAGTAAAGAAAGTGAAAGCGTAACATAATGAATTTAGAATTAGCAACAGCCCTTATTAATCGTGGTGTCGTGAATAGCAAGACTCGTATTCTAGCACGGTGTCCTATAGCAGCATTTGGCGGTATGCCCACCGAGAAACGTTTATTTCTTAATGTTGATCGTGTCGTGAGTGATGAAGGTACAATGAAGTTTATTTCTTCTCATCGTAGCGGTCGCAAGTTTAGTGTTCCTATTGATAAAATTGAAGAGATTGATGGTATGGAACCCACACGGCTTGGTCTTGCTTATGATATTAAGGCAAATGGTGCAGTGCGTGGTGCGGGTAAAAAGCGTGGGCGTAAACCTAGAATAAATACTTTGGAGAATATCAATGGCTAAACTATTTGAAGAATCAATTACAATTAAAGTATCACAACTAGTTGCAGACAAACAAACTGCTGACACAAAACTAGATAGCGATACAGTAGACCAGTTGGTTGCAGTTATTCAAGAACTTGCTGGTGATAAATGTTTAGTAGAAG